>Ga0247825_10000493_pt1 | contig 25078 bp, 19 predicted proteins | sample 13C_Vanillin_Day_FD_194413 | JGI IMG/M metagenome (GOLD analysis project Ga0247825, IMG submission 194413) | Soil microbial communities from agricultural site in Penn Yan, New York, United States - 13C_Vanillin_Day48 | ecosystem: Environmental > Terrestrial > Soil > Agricultural land | place... | reverse complement strand
CGCCTGCCGCTCCGTCTCCCGGCGCTGGGACTCCAGCGTCTTCGGCTCGCTCCCCGCCGGTGCCACCGCTGGCGCGGAGGTGCTCATGGGCGCATCCTGGGGTGGTGTGGGCATCAACCCCGGCTGCCGCGTCAGCTCGCGCGCCACATCCTCGCCCGCCAGGATTGGTCCGTCCGAGAGCACCACCAGCCGCTCCATGAAGTTCTGCAGCTGGCGCACGTTGCCCGGCCATGGCTGCGCCTGCAGCGCCTGGAGCGCGTCCGCCGCCAGCGTAAACGGTTGCCGCCCGTTCGCCTTGGCGTGCACCTCCAGGAAGTGCCGCGCCAGCGGCTCGATGTCCTCCGGCCGTGCCCGCAGCGGTGGCAGCCACACCGGCACCACGTTCAGCCGGTAGAAGAGGTCCTCGCGGAACTCGCCCTTCTTCACCATCTCCTCGAGCGGCCGGTGCGTGGCAGCCACGAAGCGCACGTCCACTTTCAGCGTCTGCGTGCCGCCCAGCCGCTCGAACTCACGCTCCTGCAACAGCCGCAGCAGCTTCACCTGCACGTGCGGCGTGATATCCCCAATCTCGTCCAGGAAGAGCGTGCCCCCGCTGGCCAGCTCCACCCGCCCTGGCTTGCGCGTCGCCGCGCCGGTGAAGGCTCCCTTCTCGTAGCCGAACAGCTCGCTCTCCAGCAGCGTCTCCGGCAGCGCCGCGCAGTGCAGCTTCACGAAGGGGCCGCTCCGGCGAGGGCTTGCGTCATGCACCACCTTGGCCGCCAGCTCCTTGCCCGTGCCGGACTCGCCGCGCAGCAGCACCGTCGCAGTGCCTGTCGCGGCCCGGGTCAGCAGCGCCTCTACCTCGGCCATCGCCGCGCTGCGGCCCACGAAGGCGCTCGTCTTCAGCGGCGAGCCCCCGGCATCCCCCTGCGCGCGCAGCAGCGCCTTGCGGACCGTGAAGAGGATCTCCTCCCGGTCGAACGGCTTGAGGATGAAGTCCGCCGCGCCCGCCTTCATGGCCTCCACCGCCATGGGCACCGTGCCGTGCGCCGTCATGAGCACGATGGGCACCTCCGGGCACAAGCGCGTCACCTCGCCCAGCAGCTCCAGGCCGCTCATGCCCGGCATCCTCACGTCGCTCACCACCACGTCGATGGGCTTCTGCCCCAGCAGCGCCAGAGCTTCCGCCCCGTTCTTCGCCGTGTGCACCGTGAGCCCCGCCTGCACCAAGAGCGCACCGAGCACCTTGGCCACAGCGGGGTCATCGTCCACCAGCAACACGCTTCCCTTCAGCGGCTCGGCCACGGTGCTCCTTCTCCTGGGGCGGTGATGCCCTCGGGCGCCCCGGGTGCGGGCAGGCGCAGGCTCACGATGGTACCGCGCCCCTCCCGGCTCGTCAGCGATACCTCGCCGCCATGCGCCTCCACCACTCGCCGCACGAAGGCCAGTTCCACCTACCTTCTTGGCTACCACACCTGCACTGCTCCCTCCCGGCGGCTCCGAATCAAGCCGATCTCCGCGCCAGGACGCTTTCGGGATATGCTCGGACAGTCCGCTCACCCGTGATGGCGCCCCCTATCTGTATCGGCCTCAGTGCGCACAATGTGCATCTTCATGCGGCGCCTCGTCTTCTCCGTGCTGAGCATGCTCCTGGCATGCGCGAGCCCGCGCCGTTATTTCCTCTACAGCGACCTGCCCAAGTTGGAAGGCCACCGCAAGCATGCAGTAGCTCCTGGTCCATGGGAAAGCGCAGATGTACCGGTGGTTTTGGCGGACTTGCCTGACGTGCCCAATGACCTGGTGCTCTCTCTCCTCAGGGGACTGATGATGCTGCCGGGTGGAGCAGACGCATGCGACCCGAGCACAGGACGCCCGCGGGCTGATGCAACTGAGTACTGTGTCGCCGTCTACAGGACACCTGAAGATTGGCGCGCCTCGTGGCCCATCAGGAACTTCGCTGGAGAGCGTAGCTTCTGCGAGCCGCCTTTTGGCGGAGTGGACGACGCGGACTTCGGACGAGAGGTGTTCATTTTTGGCTTTGCTCACAATCATCCCTGTGGAACCGGCCCCAGCAGCCCGGACCTCAGAGTCTTTCCGGCGATGAAAGAGCGAGATGGGAGCTGGACCATGGTCGGGTATGCCGTGACCCCGGCGGGCAATCCCGCGCGTGATGCCCAAGGACAGCTCATCCCTGCATGGGCTTGGCTTGCAACGGGCCATGTTGACGATCCCGTCTTCTATAAATGGAACATGGATGGACAAGTCTTTACCTGGCGCGAAGACAAGAAGACTTGGGAGTTCCTGGCAACCTGTGAACCCCAAGAGCCTGGAGCCATCAGCGCTGGCATACCACCACCGCGATGCGCGCCTGGACTACGTCCGTAGCGAGCAACCTTGTTGGGTCAATCTATGCTGAGACCAAACTCTCTTCTCTTGCTTCTCTCTCTCTCGGTAGATGGGGGTACACCTCCGCCGGTAGATGGGGGTACACCTCCGCCAGGGCTTGAGAGGTCAGCACCTGACGCGGGGTCCTCCATTCCGCTGCCGAAGCCCACCCCTCAGGGGGATGCTGGCATTCAGTGGCCCAAGGATTTGCGCCCGCTGGCCACGTTGGACGGACCTGCCGTGCTGGCGGCCCATGCCGCGCTGCAACGGGTGCTCTCCCGCTTTCCCAAGGATGCGGCAGGTGCGTGCGAGTATTCAGCCAAGTCCATGGATGTCGTCGTTGGCCAAGAAGGTGGGCTGTATTTTGTCCGGATTGATCGGCGTGCGGACAGATGCGGGTGGCCCCGCGGGGCCCAGCTCGAGTTCGACTGGTTCGAGCTCTATGCCGTATCCGCCGAGGGACAAGTCATCGCTCGGTACCCTTACATGCCGTAGACGTTGCCCTCTGGGGCGGTGATGCCCTCGGGCGCCCCGGGTGCGGGCAGGCGCAGGCTCACGATGGTACCGCGCCCCTCCCGGCTCGTCAGCGATACCTCGCCGCCATGCGCCTCCACCACTCGCCGCACGAAGGCCAGCCCCAGCCCGCTGCCCGTGGCCTTGGTGGTGAAGAACTCATCAAAGGCCCGCTCTCGCGTGCGAGCGTCCATGCCCTCGCCCGTGTCCTCCACGCTCACCACCACTCCCGCGCCGTCCATGGCTTCACGCCGAGTGCGGACCGTCAGGGTGCCGCCCCGGGGCATGGCCTCGCAGGCGTTGCGCACCAGGTTCTCCAGCGCGTTGGCCAGCAAGTCATAGTCCCCCAAGCACTTTGGCGGCGGCTCCTCCAGCTCGCGTTCCAGCTTCACGTTGGGGTAGCCGGCGAAGGCCTGGAGGGACAGCACATCCTTCACGAGCTGGTTCATGTCGAGCGGCCGGTTCAGCGGCTCCACGCGTCCCAGCCGCTGATAGGTGCTCACCACCCGGTCCAGCCGCTCCACCTGCTCCAGCAACAGATCCAGGAAGTCGCCCTTGTCGTCCCAGGGCCGCCCTTGCGCGTGCTCCTCCTTGAGGAACTGCGCGGCGCCCTTGAGCGCGGCGATGGGGTTCTTCAGATCATGCGCCATCTGCGCGGAGAAGCGGCCCAGGGTGGCCAGTCGCTCCATGCGCTCGCGCTGGGTGACGAGCGCGCTCACGCCCCGGCGCGCGGCGGCCAGCAGGGCGAAGGTGATGGCCGCTGTGCCCACCACCAGGGCGCCCTGCTCGGCGGCGAAGAGGCGGAAGACAACGAGGTACGCCAGCACACCCACCACCGCGAGTGTCACCGCATAGAGGGCCGCGCCGCTGGACAGGTCCTTGCCGAAGAGGTGGAAGCGCAGGGCCACGGTGGCCATGACGGGCAGGCCCACCAGGGTGCCCAGAGTGCCCAGGCGTGGCACGTTGAAGTTGAGGTCGGCCAGCAGGTCCGTGCCCGGCAGCGCCACCAGGAGCACCAGGCCCAGCAGCAGCAGGCCGGTGCGGATGCGCTCCTCCAGGCTGGGAGCGCGGCGCAGGTGGAGCACCAGCAGCCCCCAGCCAGCGCCCAGCAGCAGGGTCACCAGCACCATGGTGAGTCGTGAGTAGGTGAGCGAGGTGGCGCGCACGGCCAACCACGGCGAGCCGAGCGCGGACAGGGCCACAGCGGCGAAGAGGCCGAAGATGCCGTAGGTGGAGTAGATGACACCGGCGAAGCGGCGGCGCTGGCCGGTAAAGGCGAGGATGAAGTGCACCGCGCATGGGGCGGTGGCGAGCGTGGCGGCGAGCGCGACGAGCCGCCAGCCCTCCTCCTGGGACACGTCGTGGGCGAAGTGGGCGAAGTTCCACGTGGACAGCGCGATGGACAGCAGGGACAAGGGCAGGGCCAGGGGGCTCTTGCCCACGCGCGCCAGGGCCAGCCCCGCCAGCGCGAGCTGTCCGGTACACGCCGCCAGGCTCAGCCATGCCAGCTCGTTCATCTTCGACTCCCACGCCCGGCAAGCAAGGAGGGAACAACGCTCAGGAACGGCCTCTCGGCTTGCTGGAGGATTGCTTGTTGGAAGGCGTCTTCGTTGCTCGGGCTTGCAGCTTTCCAGGGAACTTCGGCCCAGGTCCATACTCCACGGCAGGTCCTCGCTGCTGCTTGGAGATCTTGACGAGGAGTTGCCGGTCCACCATGTCGGACAAGATGTCGCGTGCGCGGATGACATCCACGTCGAAGAAATTCTGTAAAGTGCGGCTGTTCACTCTTCCGTACTCGCGCACGTGGGCGATGATCTTCCTGTCCAGTTCGTCCACGGTTCGGCGGTGATAGTCCACAGCCGAGCCAAGCAGCTTGAGGACTTCACCCCTGAGCCTGTAAGAGGGGTGGGCCAAGCGGGCGGTCTGGCGAGTCGCCTCTAGAATCGCCGGATCACTACTCGCCAGCCTCCGCAAGCCAGCCTGCGCTTCTTCCTCTGACTTCTGTAGAAGCGGAGCCATGTCCCGCGCTGTAACCATGCGGTTTCGGCATAGCCGGAAGAGAATCAGCAGCGTGTCGATATCGTCTCGCTCTTGCTCGGGGAGCTGGGCGACAAAGCGGGCTATCGGTGCTCTGGGAGCACCTCCCACCAGCTTTACTTGCACTTGGTCGATTGCGGCTTCGATGCGGGGAAGATCACGGCCAGAGCGGATCATCTCCCGGTACATACGATCTACTCCCCGGCCAGCTTCCTCGGCGAAGCCGAGCGTGCGTGCGGCGTGAGACAGCGCCGGATTACGGGGCTTGGGAGGGTGGTTCAGGATGTTGTCAGGAGTCACACCAGAGACAAGAGTCCCAGGCGAGGTGACAATGAAGATCTGAGGGGAGTGCTCAATGAGCACGGGACCTTGTAGCCGGTAATCACGGTGGACAATGGCGTTGGCGATGGCCTCGCGGATGGCCAGTGCTGGGAAGTCGGCGATGTCGATCTGTTGGCCGTTTGGCAGGGACAGCGGAGTCTGATTGAGCCGGGCGCTCACGAGCTCCAGCACCTTCTGGAAGGCCAGCACGAGCGGAGTGTCGATGCGCACGATAGCTCTCGGCTCACCCCCTGGTGTCTCGCGATAGTGGTACTGCAGCGCAGGGGAGGGGGCTGTCTCGCAGAAGAGCAACTCTCCCACTCGCAGCAACTCACCCTGGTTTGAGATGACCCCCAGTGCCCCCAGAAGATCCCGGTTGCCAGGGATGCGTGCGTACTTACGCCGCTCCTCATCTGTCAGGGTGGCCAGGCTCTGGCGCGCTGCCTCAAGGGCCGAGGGGCTGGCATCCTGCCAGGGCCGACCACTCGGTTGAGCAGACCAGTCGAAGCCTCGGCGCTCCTCGCTCAGCCGCATCATGTCAGTAGGGCTCATGGGCATGCAGTCCTTGCCCCATCGGCGCCGTGCCCGCCCCTTCTTGTCCGTGTGGATCTCGATGCCTTGAGGCACAAAAACGACCAGCAGCCGCTTTCCTGAGATCTTCTGCTCTTCCACGTCGACGAAGAGAGCAGGCTCGCTGAGTTCGTGGATACGCCTGCGCACGATTTCTACGTCGAGATCCGTACCGATAAAGGAAGTAGTGCCTGCTTGCTTGTCGTCCACTCCAACGATGAGCGCGCCACCCCCTGCATTCGCGAAGCAGATGGCGTCGCTGGCGAGGTCAGCCAGGAAGTCATCGCGGCTGCGGCCCTCTCGTTTGAAATCCAGGGTTGCGCTCTCTAACTGGTTCGGTACTGCTCCTGCCATCACCTGGGCAAGCGCAACCTAAACCTGCTCCCTGACACGGCGCGTCATTGCTGCCTCAGCATCAGACCAGTGGAAGTTTGAGGAGAGTTTGAGTCTATCCTTCACTGTGAAGGGTTACCTCAAACTCTCCTCAAACTCAACGAGAGGGAGAGTTGCCAGGGCGCCTCGAACTAGCGCAGGGGCGGCACGCGGACGATGATCAGCTCGGTATCGTCCGGCTTCCGGGAGCGAGACACCCTCTGGATCCCGGATGTGCAGCAAGTCGACCACGAGCTGCTTCTCGAGGAAGCCTTCCGAGCCGGCGCGGCGCAGATCCACGAGTGCCGCCCTTCGCTGCCTTGAAGTCCGGGCGGATGCGGTAGATGAGGAGCAGGAAGTCGCTGGAGTTGTTCTGTGCCCCGAAGCCGTTGTCGGGCATTGCCCAGAACTCGCCGCCGCCCGCATCGAGGATGGCCGAGGTGCCAGGAAAGGGCTGGCTCGGGGAGGGGGCCGTGACGCCATTGTCAGCGGTGATGGACGCCCCCGAGGGCGGCCCAGGCTGGTACGCGTCCGAGGTCAAGGCGGAGGCGTGGCCATCCCGTCCCCGGGCGTGACGAGCGGGCAGAAGCAAGGGAGACCGTTAGAGCGCGCCCAGCCTTCGGGCACGCGCCGGATCCACGGCGGCGGCCTCCCAGCGGCGTATGGCGACCTCGCGCTCGGACTCGGGAGCATCCGCGTAGTAGCCGAGCGTGTCATTGAGCGCGCGGCCGAGCTCCTCGATGGCCACCAGCCGCACATCCAGCTCCTTGTGCCGCAGCGCCGCCACGAGCCAGTCCGCCCGGCGGCGCGTGCGGTTCTCCGCCCACCACGATGTCCACTGACGCGGCTGCCGGCCAAAGGTCGCGCGGGTGATCTCCCGCAGCGCCTCGGCGGCGGCCTCGGCGCACATCTCGTCATCACTCCCGGTGAGGTTGATCAGCCCCTCGATGGACTCCCGATCATGGAGCATGCCCAGGGCCCGCGCTGCCAGCGAGCGGCGCAGCGGATCCCGGTTGGTCAGCTCCTGGCGCAGATCCCTCATCGCCGCGTCGAACCGGGGCAGGTGCTTGAGGGCGGAGGCCGTCACGCGCGCGGCGCTGGAGATGTCCGGCTCGAGATCGAACAGCCCTCGCAGCACTCCATCCACCAGCTCCACGTAAGGCAGGTTGCCGGCGGTGAGCAGCGCGAAGTAGCGCGTGTCCGCATCCGCCGAGTCCAACAACGGCGCGAGCGCCTGAGCCGCGGGCCTTCCCAGCCGGGAGAGGGCTGCGGGGATGGGGCCCAGCTCGTCCGCCTCGGGCAGCTCCACCACGGGCAGGCGGCTCCACGCCGTAGGGCCCGGGAAGCTCGCGGCGAGCACCCGCGCGCTGGCCTCGGGCGTGCGAGCCAGCTCGGCCATGGCGCCCGCGCGCTGGGCGGCATCCGGGCCAGTGAGGCGCTTGACCAGCGGCGCGAAGTCCGGCGGTGGGCGCTCCTCACTCATCACTCGGGGAGGCAGCGCCGCGGCGCGGCCCAGCGTGCCACTGGCGCGGCCGAAGAAGGGGCTCCACCCCAGGCCTGCGGCCACCGCGGGTGAGGGCGCGGACGCGGGCGAGCCAGGCTGGCCGAGGGCCTCCGCCAGGTCCGGCGCACGCAGCTCCGTCATCCGCTGCTTGCGGAAGAGGATGAGCTCCTGGAAGGCGCTCGGCAGGTCCTGGCAGAAGAGGATGAAGTCCGACAGGCGCCGTTGGCTGATGGGCTTCTGGCCACAGTCTCCGTACAGCAGCGCCACGAGCCGGCCACGGACCTCGATGGGATAGAGGAAGACGGTGCGCGGCGCCTGCCGGCCAAAGAGCTCCACATAGTGCTTGCTGAGCGCATCGGGCGGGAGCGGGCCGGCGTAGCTGCCGCGGGTGACGGCAACGGTGCGGAAGACACTGCTGGCGTCGAGCGGAATGGACACCTGCGAGAGCTGCTCGCCCATCATGCCCTCGCCGCGCGCCTCCCAGCCCCCGGCGGTGCCGCGGAGGATGGCGAAGGCGGCCACGTAGTCGAACGTGCGGCGCCCGAAGCGCAAGGCCAGGTCGATGAGCCGATCCCTGTCCCGCGTCGCATCCTTCAGCGCGGCGCGGGCCTGGGCCAGCGTCCAGTCCGGCACGTCCTGGGCTGGGGCCGGCGCGGCGGGCTTGGGCGGCTGAGCCTGGGGAGCCCCCGCCACGAGATCGGTGATGGGAATGGGAGCGGCACCCGAGGGGGGAGCACTGGGAGCTGGCGCAGCGGTGGGCGCTGGAGCTGAAGGTGGAGCCGCGGGAGGAGCCGTCGCGGGCGCGGGAGCCGGAGCCGCGGCGGAAGGGGCCGCTGGCGTGGGCATCGGGAAGTCATGCTGCGTGGGCGTCCGGCGCGCTGGAGGGACGGCTGGCGCGGGGTTGCTGAAGACGAGGAACTGCGGCTCCTTGGGGATGACGGGAGCGGGCGTGTTCGGGAAGCCCGGAAGGGTCGTGGGATTGCGCGGCGGCGTGGACGCGAGGGAGGGGTGGACCGGGGGCGTGGGAAGTGAGACCGCCTCCGTCGGCCGAGCCGCCGGCGCGGGAGCAGCCGGGGCCGCGCTGGGTGCTGGGGCCTGAGCGGCCGGCATGTTGAGGCGCAGCGGCGCGCGGGTGTAGGCCGGCGGCGGGACGGAGCTGGCCGCAGGGGTGGCCTGAGGAGCCGGGCGCGCGGCGGGCTGGGGCTGTGGTGGAGCCTGGGGCTGTGGCGGAGCCTGGGGCTGTGGCGGAGCCTGGGGCGCGGAAGGGGCGGGAGCGCTGGCCGGCATGTTGAGGCGCAGCGGCGCGCGGGTATAGGCCGGCGGAGGCGCCGAGGCGGGCGCGGGGGGAGCAGGCTTTGCGCCCTCGTCCTTCTTTGCCTCGATGGGCGGGGGCTCCGAGGCCACCGAGCGCGCCAGCCGCTCCACCACTTCAGGCGTGAGGGAGCCCTCCTCTGCCTCTTCCAGGGCCTCGGCAGGGGGCGGAGGAGGCATCGCGGGCCTGGTGGGCGCTGGAGCCGAGCTGGGCGCTGGCGCAGGGGGCGGCGCCGCCGCCAGTGCGTTGACGGCGGAGAGGAGGCTGGAGAAGCGCTCCGGCAGCGGCTGCTTGTAGACGGAGGCGATCCACTCGCGGACGCGGACCTCGGTGGCCACCCATAGCTCCAGGGGCTTGCCGAGGAGGAACCCCACCTCGTCCAGCTCCTTGCGCGGCACCGGGAAGCCGCAGGCCACGTGGAGCGTGTTGCCGTCCAGCGACAGTGGCACCACGCACAGCCGCTCGGCGATCTTCGGAGGGATGAAGGTGGCGACCTCCGCGTTGGGCTCGAAGTCCGCCAGGTTCACCGGACGAAAGCCGGACGCCTCACCTAGCAGCATGAGCAGGTCCGCCTCGCGGAGCCGGCCCGTCTCCAGCAGGGCTGTGTCGATCAGCCCACCCTTCGCCTGCTGTTGGCGCAATGCGGCATCCACCGTCTCCTGAGGGAGAAGGCCGCGCGCGACCAGGAGTTGGGCGAGTCGGGCAGGCATGGGGGACGCGGCATCTTACGGCCGCGGCCGCAAGGCACAATGCTGCTGTGGATCAGCTGGGTTGAATGACGAAGGTGGAGGTCAGCTTGTCATGGAGGGTCTGGCCCTGTCTGTCGAAGAGTGCCATCCAGAAGCCTCCGAGGAAGAGGCCGAAGGATACGACGGAGAGCAGGGCGCGGACGATGGCGCGTGAGGGGGCCGGAGCCAGCCCGTGGGTGTCAACGAGGCGCAGGCCCAGCAGCAGGCGGCCGAGCGTCCTCCCGTTCCACAGGAATGCAGCGACGGCACTGTAGGCCGTGGCCAGCACCAGCAGGAGGAAGAAGCCGGGCAGCAGCACGGACTTGAGTGCGTGCATCCAGGCGGCGATCGAGTCGAGCATGGTGAGCCCCTGGGACGAGGGGCTCTTCATGCCGGCGATGGACGAGGCCAGGAGGATGTAGAGCAGGGCCACGCCGACGATGGCGGCGGTGTCGACGGTGAAGGAGAGCAGCCGGCGCCACAGCTGTGCCGGACGCGCGTGGACCTCGTGGGGCCCCTGGGCGCTCTTGGGCGGAGCGGTCTTCCGGGCAGCAGACACAGGCGGCCTCGCCGGCGGCACCGGAGCAAAAGGCGGGAGTCCGGGAGCGGTCGTGTCCGGATCATCCAGGGACGCCCGCGTGGGGGCTGTTGGAGCGGGGGCGCTGGGCTCCACGTGGGGCATGGCCGCGGCGGGCTTTGCCGCGGGCACGTCCGGGAGCGTGTCGGGCAGGGTCGTGTCGGGATCGCCCAACGCCACCTGAGTCGAGGCCGCTGGGACCGGGATCGGGATCCGCTGCGGCGGAGTCGCGCCGGGGGGCGGCGGCGCGGCGGCAGGCCTTGCGGGCGTCATCCCGGGAGGCGTGGCGGGACCGCGCGCCAGATCCGAGAAACTGGGGACCGCGGGGCTCGTCACGGCGGCGCTCTCCGGGGGAGTGCGGCGGCGGTCGATCGAGATGTCCTTGTCGAGGAGGCTGGGCAAGGCCGGGGGGGGGGGCTTGCCCGCGGCGGCGGCGCAGGATGGGCACTCGCCCACGGGCGGCAGTGCGGCTCCGCATTTCAAGCACTTGGACAACGGTTCCTCCAGGTAGCGGCAACGAGTGCTACATGAAAGGACGTCCTCGCCCCTTGGGCAAGAAAAGCGCGAGCCCCCGCGGTTCCTTGGTTGAGGAACCGTCAGGGGCTCATCCCCGCTTCACCCGCTCCGTTCAGGAGGGGACGCGTGGGGAACCTCACGGTCAGGCATGGATGCGGCGACGCCCGGCGGCTCCCACCAATAGGAGCACGATGATGGCGCCAATGACCGACATGATCACCCCCGAGGGACGCAGATCGAAGAGGCGGCCATCCCGCACGAAGAGCGAACCAATGAGTCCGCCCACCAGCGAGCCCACCATGCCCAGCAGGGTGGTGGCCAGGAGCCCCATGCTCTGACGTCCCGGCAGGATGGCGCGAGCGATGAGACCCGCAATGAGACCAATGATGATGAAGGCAATGATACCCATGAAACGCTCCCCTGTTTGCAGGGGCCCTCTGTGGCCCCGGACGCAGGAAACGTAGGAATGCCGACGCCAGGGCGGCAGCCAGTACGAGACGGACGCTCGCCTTCCTGGCCGCTACCCAAGCTCACCGTCGAGGTGGGCCATCACCGCGAGGGCGGCCAGCGCCGCTGTCTCTGTCCGGAGGATGCGCGACCCCAGAGTGACACCGCGAGCCCCGAGCGCCCCGAGCGCAGCGACCTCCTCGCGAGCCAGTCCTCCCTCAGGCCCCACCACCAGCGCCACCGGGGCGTTCGGCGAACAGGCTCGGAAGGCCTCGCTCAGCGGCACCGCGGACTCTTCCTCATCCAGCACCAGCAGCGTCGTGCCGGGGGCGAGAGCGCGCGCGGCCTCCAGGAGCGGTCGTGGCGCATGCACCCTGGGCACGTCATTGCGCCGGCACTGGCGCGCGGCCTCCTCGACGATCTTCGTCCACCGCGCGGTGCGCTCCTCGGCGCGCCGAGGCTCCAGCTTCACCACGCTGCGCTCGGTGGCCACGGGGTAGAAGGCGGCGGCGCCCAGCTCGGTGCCCTTCTGGAGGACCCACTCGAGCTTGTCACCCTTGGGCAGGCCCTGCAGCACGCTCACGGTGCGGCGGGGAGGCATGGTGCGGGCAGGGCCCAGCGAGAGGCGGACCTCCTGCGCGTCCACGTGGGTGACGCGTGCGTCGAAGGCGCGGCCCGTGCCGTCGAACACCTCCAGCGAGGCGCCCTCGCCCAGCCTCAGCACATGGAGGAGGTAGTGACGGCGCTCGCCTGAGAGCGCCACCTCGGCGGGAGGGTTCTCCGGGACTGGGACGAAGAGGCGGACCACGCGGGGTTCCTTCTAGGAGGACGGCTGGCTGGCGCCCGAGTTCAGCAGGAAGCCCCCTCTCCGGCCAGTGTCTCCTCTGTCCCGCAGGGTGTGCTACACGCGGACCCCCTGAAGTCAGCGTCAGAGGGAGACGATGAACCCGCTCTCGAGGAGAGACCGCAAACCCGCGACCGGAACGGCGGTCACACGCCTTGAGCAGGCGCGGCACAACGCGGAGATGGTTGTAGCGGAGAGCGCGCTCTTGGGTGAGCGGAGGGTGAGCGAGGTTCGCGTCGCCTTGTGCGTGCTGCTGGCCCTGAGCCAGATGGGAGTCACCCGGCTGTTCGGGGAGGAGTTCATCCAGGATCCCGTCCGGGCCGCGACAGTCACGGTGTACCAGCTCTTCGCTGTCTCGTCTCTGTTCGCCGTCCGGCGTCGGAAACCTCACCCCGGGCGCGCCTTCTGGATGCCGCTGCCCATCACCCTGGTGGACGTGGGCTTCCTGGTGCTGGCGGGGTGGCGCTCCTGGCAACTGACCGGGATGGCCAACGAGGAGATGACCGCCGCGGCCCTGGCGGTGGTGCTGTCCTTCTCGGTGGTCCGCCACAGCAGGTTTCACGTGGTGCTGTCCACAGTGCTGGTCTCCGCGGGCTACGTGCTGCTGTGCTGGCTCACAGGGAGCCTGACCGCGGGCCGCGTGAGCTTCGTGCTGGCGTGCTTCATCTCGCTGGGAGGGCTGCTCTGGTGGACCAACGGCCGGGTGAGCGGCATGTTCCTGGACCTGCGTAGGCGCGACAACCTCTCGCGCTTCCTGCCGCGCCAGGTGGTGAGCCGCATCATCAAGGAGGGGGACACGCTGCTCGTGCCGGTACAGCGCGAGGTGACCATCCTCTTCAGCGACATCCGCGACTTCACCACGCTGAGCGAGACGCTGCCGCCCCAGCAGGTGCTCGCGCTGTTGGATGACTACTTCGGGCACATGACCCAGATCGTCATGGCGCACGAGGGCATGGTGAACAAGTTCCTGGGGGACGGGATGCTGGCGTGCTGGGGCGCGCCGGATCACACCGAGCAGCACGCGGAGCTGGCGATGCGGGCGGCGCTCGACATGCGGGCGAAGCTGGTGGAGCTCAACGCGTGGCGCCAGCAGCACGGGCAGCCGTTGCTGCGCATCGGCATCGGGCTGCACACGGGCGTAGTGGCGGCGGGGATGCTGGGAGGGACGCAGCAGCACGAGTACACGATCATCGGCGATCCGGTGAACGTGGCCTCACGCGTGGAGGGGCTGACGAAGGCGGTGGGGGTGGACATCCTCGTGAGCGAGAGCACCTGGCAGCGCTGTGGAGGTCGCTTCCAGGCCGAGCGCGTCGGCGAGGAGCACGTGAAGGGGAGGCGGGAGGCGGTGGTGATCTACGCGTTGAAGGGGCGGGAGCCAGGTCCCGCCACGATGTTCACCGAGGGGACGGGCTCGTAGCGGCGCCGGCCTCGCGCATCAGCTCGCGCTTGAAGCCCATCCCGAACAGCCCCAGGGTGATGAGGTAGACGGGCTCGACGAAGAAGAGGATGGGGCCGCCGAGCGACAGGCCATGCGTCTTCTTCTCGAAGAGCACATGGGCGCCCACGACGATGGCGAAGCGGAAGGCCATGACGCCGAGCGCGATGCCCAGCGCGGTGCCGGTGGGGAGGCGGGAGATGGTCTCGGCGGCAACGAACGTTGGCGCGAGCAGCAGCGAGGCGAGGATCCCGGCCGTCCACTCCAGGGCGACGGAGTAGAGGGCGACGGCGGCCACGAGCGCGTGGGCTCCGGTCAGCGAGAAGCCGCCTATGTCCACGCGCGCCCAGGACAGGGGAACCAGGAGCGCGAAGACGAAGAGATACCCCCCGAGCAGGTGAGCGGCGCGGCTGACGCCGTTCTCATGCAGAGGCATCCAGGCGCGCAGCTTCTGAGCGAAGCTCATGGCTCAGGCGCGAGAGGCAGAGGGCGCGAGCTGCTGGGGCTTGACGGTGTAGTCGCCCGTGAGGAGGGCGACGAAGAACATCGGACCCACCAGCGCATGGACGAGGTTGTTGAGGAAGGAGGGGGACCTCTTCTCCCACACCGCGTGGCCGGCGAGCTGGATGAGCCATCCGCCCACGGCGATGGCGATGACGGCCCACACGGGGAGCATGCGGCCGATGGGGAAGCAGAGGGCCGTGCCAGCGGAGACGATGAGGCCGAGCTTCAGGTCCGCGCGCAGGTACCAGACGGTGGCGAGCAGCCAGGCCACCATGCCAAGCGTGAGGGCGCCGCCTGGGATGACCGGGAGGGAGACGAGCCGCACCCAGTCCAGCATGGCGACGACGTGCAGGACGATGACGGGGATGGCGACCTTGTGGGTGAGGCGGTTGGTCGGGTGCTGGTGGGAGGAGTAGTAATCGTCGAAGAGAGCCTGGATGCGGGCGTTGAGCATGGCGGGGGTCCTCGTGGGAGAGCCGGTATGTGCAACCTAGGGCAATTCCGGGAGGATTTCAGCTCGCTACGCACCGCGTTGACGGCTAAGCGCCAGATCCGCAGCCAGAGCCCCAAGGCGGCTAGGCTCGGTCCTCAGCATGGATAACCTCGCTCACTCGCTCGTCGGAGCCTGGATGGCGGAGGCCGGACTCAAGCGGACGACCCCGCTGGCCACCGTGACGCTCGTCATCGGCGCCAACCTGCCGGACATCGACGCCTTCACGATGTTCGCCGGGCGCGACACCTCGCTGCTGCTGCGCCGGGGGCTGACCCACGGGGTCATCGCCCTCGCCGTGCTGCCCTGGCTGCTCGCGGGCGCGGTGGTGTTGGGTGACAGATACCTTCGCAGGCGGCGCCACCCAGAGAAGGCACCGGCTCGGTTCTGGCCGCTGCTGGGGCTCGCCTACCTGTCCGTGCTCAGCCACCCGCTGCTGGACTGGATGAACACCTACGGCGTGCGCGTGCTCATGCCCTTCGATGGGCGCTGGTTCTACGGCGACGCGCTCTTCATCGTCGATCCGTGGATGTGGCTGCTCGCGGCCGCCGCCGTCGTCATGGCGGACGCCAGGGCCCGCTGGAGCATGGGAGGGTGGCTCCTGCTCGGCGCGGCGACCACGGGGCTCATCGTCTCCAGGGACATGGTGCCGCTGCCGGTGAAGGGGCTCTGGCTGGTGGGCATTGCCGCCATCATCTTCCTGCGTGTCCGAGGTGTCCGCTCCATCCCCGTCGAGCGTGTGGCCACGGTCTGCGGCGCCGCGCTCCTCCTCTATATGGTGGCCATGTTTGCCGGCTCCCGGCTCGCGGAGCGGCAGGTGGCGGAGTGGATGCGTCAGCGGGGAATGGAGGCCGAGCGCATCATGGCGGGGCCACTCCCCGCCAACCCGTTCCTACGCGATGTCATCCTCCTGCTCCCCGGCCGCTACGAGTTCGTGGAGGTGGACTGGCTGGCGGGAGACGCGGAGCGCTTCCGCATCAGCCATCCGAGCCTTCCCCGTGAGGCGCCTGACCCCATCGTCCAGGCAGCGCTGGAGGCACCCCAGGTGAGAGGCTTCGTCAACTGGCTGCGCTTCCCCACCTGGAGGGTGGAAGAGCAGGCGTCCGGCTACCGCGTGGTCCTCCAGGACGTGCGGTACTCGCGGACGCCCAGTGCGATTGGCACGGCTGTCGTGGAGCTGGATCGCCAGCTTCACCCTCGCTGAAGCACGCGTATACTTTGAGCCTCTCCTCCAGCACCCAGAGCCTTCCTTGATTGAGCCCGAGGCGGCCGTCCCCGCCGCCACCACCGAAGAGCGCTACGCCTGGCCCCCCCTGTTCGGCCTCCTCGAGGTCCCGTTTGGCGCCGCCGTCGGCTTCCTGCAGACGGCCGTTCCCTTCTGGTTGTCCAAGGAAGGGATGCCGCTGGCCGAGATCGCCCTCCTGTCAGGCACCGCCTTCTCTCCTCACGCCTGGAAGCTGCTGTGGGTGCCGCTCATCGACCTGGGGCCGTGGCGGCGCGTCTGGTATGGGGTCTCCACGCTGCTCACCGCGCTGCTGCTCCTGGTGTGCGCGCTCATCCCTGAGCCCTCGAAGAACCTGGCGCTCTACACGGTGCTGCTCACCGTCTTGCAGGCCGCCGCGACCACGGCTCATGCCGCGCTCAACGGGTTGATGGCCATCACCACGCGTCTGGAGGACAAGGGCCGCGCCGGAGGATGGCAGATGGCTGGCAACGTAGGCTCCACGGCCTTGCTCGGCGTGCTCGCCATCTCGCTGGCCGCCGCCTACTCGCGGCAGGTGACTGGCGTCATCCTGGCCACCCTCGTGCTCGCGAGTGGGGCGGGCATCTTCTGGATCACCGAGCCCTCTGAAGCGAAGACCGAGAGGGTGGCCTCCGTCCTACGTGCCGCCTGGGAGCGCGTGAAGGGCATCCTGGCCGATCTCTTCCGCACGGCCACCAGCCGGGATGGCCTCATCATGCTCGTGCTCTGTCTCTTGCCGGTGAGCTGCAACGCTCTCAGCAACCTCTTCAGCGCGATGGCGAACGAGTACCGCGCGAGCGAGGACGTGGTGAAATGGGTGAACGGCGTGGGCATGGCCCTCACCGGCGCCCTGGGCTCGTTGCTGGGGGGCTGGCTGTCGGACCGCATCAACCGCAAGCTCAACTACGCGCTCATCGGGGCCTGTTCGGGCCTGAGCGCCCTGGCCATGGCCGCCGCGCCCATGACGGAGACGACCTACATCTGGGGCATCCTCGTCTATAGCTTCATCAACGGCGCCGGCTTCGGGGCCTTCGCGGGCATGGTGCTGGAGATGGTGCGGTCGGGCGCGGCGGTGACCACGAAGTACACGCTCTACGTGGCTGCCTCGAACTTCGCCATCAGCTACGTCACCGCGCTCGACGGCCAGGCGTCGACCTTCCGCGGGATGGGCGCTCGCGCGAGCATCGCCTTCGATGGCCTCATCACCTTCACGGGCGTCATGGGCGTGGGGCTGATCTTCCTGCTCTTCCTGCGCAAGAAGCCGCAGCCCGCCGCCGCGTGAGCCGGCTCAGCGGTGGAAGTCGAGCCGCACCCACTCGCCCTGGGCCGCGCCCGGCTCGGGGATGAGGCCCTGGGCGCGGTAGGCGGCCTCCACCTCGGCCTTCTGGGGGGCGAGCACCCCCGCCAGCACGAGCCGGTCCTTCACCTTGGGCGCGATGAGCGGCGCCAGGGCGATGAGCGTGTTGGCCAGGATGTTGGCCACCACCAGCTCGAACGTTCCCTTCACCTGCGACAGCTCCTTGCCGGACAGCTCGAGGTCCGCTGTGCCGTTCACGGCGGCGTTCTCGTGGGCCAGCTCCACGGAGGTGGGATCGTTGTCCGTGCCCACCACGCGGCCGGCGCCCAGCTTCTTCGCGGCGATGGCGAGCACCCCCGTGCCGGTGCCCACGTCCAGCACGCTCGCGCCCGGGTGCGAGGCCAGGTACGCATCAATGGCGGCCAGGCACAGCGAGGTGGTGGGGTGGTCCCCAGTGCCGAAGGCCATCTTCGGCTCGATGACGATGCGCACCTTGTCCTGGGGCGCGGAGTCCGCCTCCCACGGCGGCCCCACCCAGAGCCGCCCCACCTGCACGGACTTGATGAGGGCCTTCCACTCGTTGCTCCAGTCTTGCTGCGGCTTTTCTTCCAGGGCCAGCCGCGCGTCCGGGAAGTCCTCGGCGACCTGGGCCCGGGCCTCCTCGGCGGTGCCGGTGTCCTCGTAGTAGGCGATGACGATGGCCTCGCCGGGGTTGGGGCCTCGCACACCCGGCATGGGAGGGGCCTCACGGTCGCGCACCTCGAGGCCCATGGCCCCTGAGCCGTGGAGCAGATCCTGTACAGCCTCCGACTGAACCTCGGGTAACTCGACGGTGAGAGACAGATAGGTCTGGGACATGCGCGCCCTTTAATCCCGGGAATGGCTATGGTGGAAGGGCCATGAGACTCCTTGCCCTTGGTTCCCTGGCCGTCGTGTTCGCCTGCTACGGGCCCCCCGCGCCGGATGCAGCGCTCTGTCAGGATGTCATCAGCCGCGTGTGCCTGGCGCGGACATGTCCGGGCGTGAACGAACAGCTCGCCCTTGGGAACAACGAATGCAACGCCACGCTGCGGCAGCGGACCGGGTGCGGCGAGGAGGACTTCACCTTCACCGAGCCCACGCGTGAGCGGGTGCTGCGCTGCCGACTGCCGCTGATTCGCCAGGGCACGGATCCGGGCAAGGCGCCCTCGTGCGAGGATGTGGCCGAGGTGCAGGAGGACTGCCCGGACCTCATGAACTTCCTGGGAGGGCGCCAGCCATGAAGTGGATGCGATGGATGGCCGGAGGGCTGGCGCTGGCGGTGGGGTGCGCGCCGATGCAGGCGGAGCGCCGCGTGGAGCGCGGCCCGGTGCTGCGCACCTATACGAGAGAGGTGACGCTCGGGGAGCGGACGACGGCGGCGCAGGCGGAGGCGCAGTGGCCGAAGCTGCAGCTGCGCTTCACCACCGCGGAGGTGTGCCGCACCGAGCAGCACGAGGAGTACGTGGAGAACGTCATCACCGAGCACTACGAGCCCTCGGCCGGGCCGGCGATCAGCGCTGGAGCAGCAAACACGGCGGTGGGGGCGGGCCTGCTGCTGGCGCGGCCGCTCTTCTCGAATGAGCCGAAGCGGGAGGTGATCGATCCGGAGGGGCGTTACGGCGCTTCCCCGCAGAAGGTGGCGACGGTGTGGGGCGTGGTGCTGCTGTCGCTGGGGGCGCCGGCGCTCGTGACGGGCATCATCCAGTCGCTGCGGGCGGGCGAGGAGACGGAGACGCGCAAGGCGGATGCGGTGGTGAGCCTGCGGGAGGCGTCCTGTCATCCCCAGCCGGCGAGCGGCACGGTGGAGTTCGCGGGCGGCCCGGGTGAGCCACCGGAGCCCCGGCCTCTGGTGAACGGCACGCTGGAGCTCACGGCGGCGGAGGTGCGCGGGATGAGCTTCACGGGCGTGCTGCTCGGAGGCGAGGCCGCGGCGATCAGCGAGGAGGACCAGGAGCTGCTCGCGACGTTCCGGATCTGCAGCCGGGTGCTTGCGGAGCCGCTGGAGCCGGCGGCGCTCGCGCAGGAGGAGGCGGAGCACCTCCAGGCGATGCGCAAGCGGGTGTTGGCGTGCAGGGCCATCCCAGGCGCGCCGGTGGAGGAGCGGCTGAAGCAGCTGGAGGCGGCGCTGGCGGCGCGCGGCACGAACCCGGAGCCCACGGACGCGCCGGCGGTGAACTCGTTCGAGGAGGCGGTGGCGGCCTACGCGCCAGCGCTGACGATCACGGAGGACAGCGCGGCGCTGGACAAGCTCCAGGATCCGGATCGGCTGGTGGGCCAGCCTGTGCTGCTGCGCGGGGTGCTGGAGAAGAGAGAAGAGGACAACATCGCCGTGGTGCAGGTGGGCGGCATCCGGGTGCTGGTGTTCGTGGCGCCGGACCGGCTGTGGGCGCAGGACTTCCCGAGGGGCTCTCGAGTGGAGCTGGTGGGCGTGGTGATGGGGCGGCAGCGGCTCGGGGCGCTGGACGCCCCGCTGGTGCGCGCCGTGTGGATGCGCACCGCGCTCTGAGCGTACCAGCCCTCAGTGGGCGTGAGCGCGAGCGAGGCGCTGAGCGGTGAGGAAGAGCTGGGAGCAGGAGAAGTCCAGAGGGGACTCCTGGTTCTGGAGGGCGTGGCGGGCGCGCAGGAAGGGCAGCCAGGCTCTGTCGCCCACGAGGACGGCAGCCTCCTCCAGCTTCTTGCGTGGCAGCCAGCGGCCTCCGAGGACTTCCACCAGATAGCGGCCGAGGAAGGCGCCCAGAGCGGGGACGAGGGTTTCGCGCTGCTCGTGGGTCAGGCGCCTGCCCCACCCGGCATGCCACAGGTACCGGTCCAGGTGCGGCAGCGCCTCCAGGGTGCCCTGCATGAGCTGGGGCACGTCCTTGTGGAACAGGGCGATGAGCTGCTCGGAGTAGAGCTCCTCGTAGGTCTTGATGGCCGCCTGCACGTCCTCCACGTCCGGAGCAGGAGCCTGTGAGGCAGGCAGCCACTCGGAGACAGCAGGGGGCCGGTAGCGGTTGAAGCGCTCGACGAACTTTCGCTTGCCGCCAAGGACACCTTGGAAATCGGCCTCCAGACGCAGGATGTCGGCCACGTCCGGGTCGAACTCCATGGAGATGGGCGAGAACTCAAGAGAGCGCAGGCGCAAGCGCTCCAGGGTGGAGTCCAGGGAGAGCTCGGGGCGCAGGTGGACGAGCGCCCTTGCTTGGGCGAGGCGGGCCTCCTCGGACTCGAAGTCGGCGGGCGTGGGGCGGGTGAGCCAGAGGATGGCGCCGCCGGGCAGCTCCTCCATGAGGAAGGCTGGGGTGGACAGCAGTCGCTCACGGCCCACCGCCTGCACCATGGCCGGGCCATACACGTTCAGCCAGAAGGCCTCATAGATGGGCCGGGGCGTGCTCAGATCCTTCATGCGTGGATCCGTGCTCAGGCAGAGATCGGTGAAGCTGTGGCCCACTCCATAGGAGAGAGGAAGGTGGGAGGCGACGGCTCGCACGAAGGAGACGAACTGCTCGGCGCGCCTCTTGGCCTGACCCTGCTCGCGGAGGAAGGAGAATGGGCTGATCGAAATATCCACTGAAGACATGGGCCGAGAGTCGTGCTCCCAGCCGCTGAGGGTGACGATGACTTCGGGAGGCTGGGAGCGAACCAGCATGATATTGGTATAGGGGTCGCTGGGGGCCACGCGAAAGCACTCGCGCAACTTCTGGCGCGAGTACTTCAGCTTACGACCGCCGTTGTGGCGCATCCGATCTGGACGGAGCTCAGCGCTGAGCGCCTCGACGGCCGCCAGCAGTGGCTCCAGCGCCTCAAAGCCCTCGTCGAACGGCCGGATAGAGGAGAAGAGATCCAGGTGAAAGTCCCCGGACTTGTCCCACTCGTCAGGGGACATAGAAGTGGAGCTCGACATTATGGAGAGGCGCTCGTTGCAAGAGAGCTTCCTTGAGTTTGAGATCAAGGTTCGTCCCGTCATAGACGAGGTGCGTCCTGGAGACGCGGACTTTTTTCCCGAAGAGGGGGTGACCCGGCCTGCGCACCTCGACCTCTCCGCCATACTTGGCCTGTGCCTCACGCGCGTCCAACTCCAGCTGCGTGCGAGCCTCTTCCAGGGTCTTGCCCGCGAAGTTGCGTTGCTTGTTGCTGAAGGTGTGCACGGAGGGCCGAAGCCCGGGTCCCAGCGTGGCCTGGTCCACGGCGATCTGATCGACATAGACAGGGGTGGCACGCCCCTTGAGCTTGAGGCCCATATTGTCGGTGACCAGGGGCTGCTTCATCTCTGGCAGCCACTTTCGCGAGCCGTGTTGCTGGAGCCATCGCGTGACAGCACGCTGGAACTCCAGGGATCGCTGGAACCGGCTCAGCAGGGTCGAGTAGCTCTCCCAGGTGAGCGGGGGTTTGACTTCGACCCCTTTGGGAGGAAGAGGACGCGTACCCGTCAGCTCCTCGTAGCGCCGGTGCCAGTAGGCCACATAGCTGGTCCAGCGTGGGTGCTCGGTCTCCACACCTGAGGGCGGCTGCGAGGAGGCAGGGCGGTGGCGCGCGAGCGCTTCGAGTTGCCGGGGGTGGCGCGCGGCTGTTGCCAGGGCCTCCTCTTCCGCCAGGCGCACCTCCACCACAGCGAGCTCCTCCGCGGCCAGCCTCGCCTCCAGGCCCGCCACGGCCAGCCTTCCCGCTTCCACCGGGCCGGCAGTGGCTTCGACCGCCGCTGCCTTGGCTTCCGCTGAGGCCGCCTTGGTCTCCGCCGCCCCCACCATGCCTCTCTGGAGGACGGTGCCCACCAGCAGCACATCGAGCACGGCCGCCATGGCGGTGTTGCTCACGTGTTGGAGCTTTGCCGCACGCGAGAAGCTGTCGGCCATCACCTGGCGCAGCCGCACGCCCCCCTCTCCGCGTGAGGGCATGAATTCATCCAGCTTGTGCCACTGCACCACGCAGGCCGGCAGGGAGTGGCAAGCGATTCCCTCGGACTGCCGGGCCAGCTGCGTACCCGTGGCGCGCATGGCGTTCTCCAACTGGCCGAAGAGAGCCTGAGCGCGCGGGTTGCCTGCCCGGGAGTCCGCGTAGACGCGCTCGAGGTGCGCGGCTCGGTAGACGAGGAGCACGGCGGAGCGCTCTCCCACCAACGTGCCGCCTTCATCGCAGTACAGGGAGTAGGCGAAAGCCGGAGCCACATCCCTCTGCAACTCCTCGAGGGGGACGGCTTCGGACTCGGAGCAGGTGCCGCCCAGCAGCGCCGAGGACAGCAGAACGAGGAGCGCCAGAGACAGTGCACGGGGCATGGCGCCGAGCCTGTCATCGCCCCACACCCAGGCAGAAGGACCTCACGAGCCGGGGGCCTCTTTGAACCCACAGCCTCTGATGGAGGAGGCACCGGTCGCCACTGCTGACCGGTCAGCAATGCCGCTCCCCAGGGTGCACCCACCGCCCCGGCGGCACATGCCGCAAACTGGTCCGACAACCGGACCAGCGGGTGCAAAGCGCTCCCGCCCCTCCACCGCTTGCACCACTCCTCATGTAGGGTGCCCCGCTCACTCCAGGCGCTGGGCATTGTGCAGTCAGGCTCACGTATCAGGTAGGGTAGCCAGAGACGCCCTGAGAGGGCCTCTCGTACCACCTGGGAGCTGGCCCGAGATGAAGCGGTTCGAACAGAAGCTGGCCCCGTTCATGCTGCCCCCTGGGACGCGGGTGGGGCCGTGGAAGGTGAAGGCCTATGCGGGTGGCGGGGCTTACGGCCTCGTGTTCCGGGCTGTGAAGGTTGGGGAGGAGCAAGCTGGGGACGTGGCGCTCAAGGTCGCCTGTTACCCGGGTGATGAGCGCTTCCAGCGAGAGGTGGTGCTGCTGTCTCGAGTGGAGCACCCCAGCGTGCCACGGCTGCTGGATCATGGAGAGTGGCAGCCGCCCAGAGGCGAAGCTCATCCCTACATCGTGATGGGGTGGGTGGAGGGACTGGCGCTGTACACGTGGGCCGAGTGGCGCAACCCCAGCAGCCGCCAAGTGCTCCAGGTGCTGGGGCAGGTAGCGGCAGCAGTGGCGGCGACGCACGCGGCGGGCGGAGTGCATCGCGATATCAAAGGCGGCAACATCCGGGTGGACCTGGAGGGTGCGCGGGCGGTGCTCATGGATTTTGGAGCGGGCACCTACGAGGGAGCTGCACCGTTGACAAAGGGAGCACTGCCGCCCGGGACGGATGCCTACCGCAGCCCCGAGGCATTGGAGTACGTGCTCCAGCGGCCCAAGGACGCCACGGAGACGTATGCAGCCCAGCCTGCGGATGACGTGTTCGCGCTGGGGGTGTGCGCCTACCGGCTGGTGACGGGCTGGTACCTGCCTCCGCTGGAGGTGAAGCCGGGGGAGGAGCCTTGGCACCTGGAGTGGAGGGCACCGAAGCCTCCGGTGGAGATGAACCCGAGGGTGCATCCACTGCTGAGTGAGCTCATCGTGCGCATGCTCTCGCGGCGGCCCCAGGAGCGCCCTCCGGCGGTGGAGTTGGCCGAAGCGCTGGAACTGGCAGCGAGGAAGGCAGGGTCCGGTGCGGACACGCCGCTGTTCCACGGCGCGGAGCCTGTGGAGGCGGTGGAGAGCTCCGCGCCCGTGCGGAGCCATGTGAGCGCCCAGCAAGGGAGGACGGCTCCTGCCGGGCGAGAGTCTGCACGAGAGAGTAACAGGGCCTGGGCAGCCTACGTGGCCTGCGCACTGTTCGGGGCTGCCGTCTCAGCAGTGGCAGTCGGGTGGGCGCTGTGGCCTGAGCGGCACGCCAGACAGGGCGAGGTATCACAGCCCACGCAGGGCAAGGCGCTGCGGGAGGAGGAGCCGGTGGGGTTGGGCGATACCGGCCTGAAGTCACCGGCTGAGAACGTGCAGGGCGCCGCCGGCTCGAGGCCTGCGAGCAGGTTGGTGCCGCAGACCCCCCTCAAGGATCAGCGGCGCGCGCCTCACTGCCTCTCACCTGTGGAGGTCACCATCAATGGGGGCTGTTGGCTCGAGGCTCCCACAGTGAAGCCGCCCTGTAGAGACCCCTTCTATGAGTGGCAAGGGGGCTGTTACATGCCCTCATTCATTCGCCAGCGGCAGCCCACGTCGGAACCGCCATAGCCAGGAGGAGTCACAAGGAGGCTTGGAACGTCTTCCACCGTGACTTCAGCGCCTCGCTGCTCAGCAGACTGGGCTCGCATGCCAGCACGTGACCTGCGGGCGGATGGCCGCTTACGGTGGCGAAGGGGCACCCAGTGTTGGGACCCTTGCTGTCCGGGGGGGCAGTCACGCCCGGCGCAGGATCTCTCGCGCGTGGCGGTAGGATTTGTCCTCTCGGTAAAGGATGAGTCGGTCGGGGAAGACGGTGGCCTGCCAGCCCGGCGGCAGTGCGTCGAGCGCGGCTTGGAGCACCTTGCGCGCGGTGACTGGCGCGGCCGGGACCGCCATGGAGACCGCTCGCGCCTCGGCGTGGCCCACGGTATGCCGGGACGGCTTCCCTTTGGCCGCGAGGTCGGTCTCATAGCGGAGCAGGTAGGGCAAGCCCTTTTTCAGCTGTTGGAGGGCATCACTCACGGTCATCGCCGCGCCCGGAGCAAGGAAGTCGAGCGGGCGGTCTATGTCCACCGGGAACTCCTTGTCGAAGTTGGCGGGCTCCTGGACCTCGCGGTTGTGGCCAGGGTCGTTGGAGCCAAAGCCGCTGTCGTTCCACTTCAGCGCGGTCGCGTCCGACCGCCGGGTTTCCTCGATGAGCAGCGCTTCGACGTCGAACGAGGAGAACACGAAGATGCGGACCGCCTTGAAGGATATCCGGGCGGGGTCGAGGCCAATGCGATGCTGGACCGTGAAGAAGTGTCGGCCGAGCCGGTCCCGGAAACCTTTCTGGGTGTCGGTCTTCCCCGCGTAGACCGGGTGCCCGTCGAGGAGGAGCATGTAGGCGCCTTTCGTGCGCTCCGGGATGGCGTTCACGTTCGCGTCCGTCAGGGGGGCGGGGGCAACGGAGGCGAAGAAGGCGGGAAGTCCCCGGCGCAGGATTTCCTC
>Ga0247825_10000492_pt1 | contig 25113 bp, 27 predicted proteins | sample 13C_Vanillin_Day_FD_194413 | JGI IMG/M metagenome (GOLD analysis project Ga0247825, IMG submission 194413) | Soil microbial communities from agricultural site in Penn Yan, New York, United States - 13C_Vanillin_Day48 | ecosystem: Environmental > Terrestrial > Soil > Agricultural land | place... | reverse complement strand
GGTTGACGCCGAAGTTCTTCAGCCCCAGCGCATCACCCAGTCGCTGCTTGCGGCGCGTGGCAACGCGCGACTTGAACGGCTCCGGGTAATTCGAACCGGTCGAAGCAGGTACGGCTCCCGGGTCGAGCGCCGGCGGTTTCGGCTTACCGGTCATGGCTGGCAGGCGCGCGCTCAGCGCCGCGCGCACTTCTGCTCGAACTTCTCCCCGGGCACGAGTGACTCCGCGCAGCGCAGCGCGCCCACCATGTTCTGGTGGTTGTACTTGGCCGCCAGTTCGGTCGCGGTATGTCCCAGGTAGACGCGAACCCTGGCGTCGGCGCCGGCGCGCAGCAGCCAAACGGCCGTGTCGAAGTGCCCCTGGATTGCGGCCATCATCAGCGGTGTGTTGACATAGATGACGCCGCCGTCCGCATCGGCGTCCACGCGCGCTCCGCGCTCGAGCAGATAGCGGACGATCCGGTCGTGGCCCTTGTAGGCGGCGTACGCGAGCGGCGTGTAGTGATGGGATTCGTTTTCCAGGCTCGCGCCGGCTTCGACGAGGATCCTGACCACCTGCTCGTGGCGCGAGTTTGTAACGGTCGCGCCCGATTCGTCGCTGCCGAAATACGATGCGATCATCAGCGCGGTCTCGCCAGTAGGCGCGCGCGCGTTGATGTTCGCGCCGGCACCCATCAGGTAACGCAGGGTTCGCAGGGATCCGTACCGGGCGGCGACGACGATAAGGGGCGCGCCCTCCGGGAACCCCGGCGTCGCGGTGCGGGAATTGACGTTGATCTTGCCCGACCTCACCAGGTCCTGCACGAAGCCGGCATCGTCCAGCGCGATCGCATTGTGCAGCCGATCCGCATCCGAAGTGCCGGTGGGAGTTTGGGCGCACCCCGCCAGCATCAGCAACAGCCCTACCCAGCCTGCAACTATGGTTTTCATCCCGGCATCCCCTCTCGTGCCTGCACTTTTGTGTTTCTTCTTTTGCGCTAAGTGTATAACCAGCGCCGCGAGGTTGGAAGTGATCAAAGCCTCGTGGGGACAAGTGCGCGGCCGCAAAAAGGACTCCGGTCCGCACTATGGGCGCCGAAAGGACGGCGCGAATTGAGCGGCGGCTTGCTGTCCGCTCGAATTCGCGCAGACGGCGAGGCGCCCGCCACGGGCGTCCGCTCGCCGTCAGACGTTGAAGCGGAAATAGATCACGTCGCCGTCGCGGACGACGTAATCCTTGCCCTCCAGCCGCATCTTGCCGGCCTCTTTGGCCTTCTGCTCGCCGCCGCAGGCGATGTAATCTTCGTACGAGATGACTTCCGCGCGAATGAAGCCGCGCTCGAAATCGGTGTGGATCGCCCCTGCCGCCTGGGGCGCCGTATCGCCGCGGTGGATGGTCCACGCCCGCACTTCCTTGGGTCCCGCGGTGAAATAGGTCTGCAACCCGAGCAACCCGTAGGCGGCCCGCGCCAGGCGGTCGAGTCCCGGCTCCTCCAGCCCGAGGTCTGCGAGAAACGCGCGCTTGTCGTCCGCGCTCATGTCCGCCATTTCCGCCTCGATGGCGGCGCAGATGGACAGGACCGGAGCGCCCTCCCGCGCCGCATAGGCTTCGATTTTTTCAAGTAATGTATTGTTTTTAAATCCTTTTTCGTCTACGTTTGCGACGTAAATGGCAGGCTTGTCGGTGAGCAGGCAGAGCGGTTTCAGCAGAGCGCGCTCTTCACGCTCGAGCGACAAGGCGCGAACCGGCCGGCCCTGGTCCAACTGCGCGCGCACCTTGCCGAGCAGCGCTTCCAGCTTCACCGCTTCCTTGTCGCCGGATTTCACCCGCGACACGTTGCGGACCTGAGCCTTTTCCGCAGTCGCGAGATCCGCCAGCGCCAGCTCGGTGTGAATGGTTTCAACGTCGGAGACGGGATCGACACGGCCCGCGACGTGGACCACGTTCTCGTCCACGAAGCAGCGCACCATGTTGATGATGCCGTCGGTTTCGCGGATATGCGCGAGGAACTGGTTGCCGAGTCCCTCGCCCTTGGACGCGCCCGCCACCAGTCCCGCGATGTCCACGAACTCCACAACCGCCGGCGTCACTTTCTCCGGCTTCGCGATCTCCGCCACGCGCGCGAGGCGCGCGTCAGGCACCGGCACGATGCCGGTATTGGGCTCGATGGTGCAGAACGGGTAGTTCTCGGCGGGAATCGCCGCGCGCGTCAGCGCATTGAACAGCGTGGACTTGCCGACGTTGGGCAGGCCCACGATTCCACATTTGAGGCTCATTTCTTTGTCTTGCCGGAATCCGGGAGGAATTTCTTGAGGAATCCGCCGAGTGCGCCCGCTTTCTCTTCCTTCGCGGGCTGCGCTACGGCTTCAGCGACCGGTTTCGCGGCCGGCGCCTCGGCTTGATTGGCTCTCGGCTGCTTCCCGGTTTTTTCCGCCTTCTCGGCGGGCGCCGGCCGCTCGGGAGCCACGCGGCTGTGCAGCTTGAGCATCGCGCCCTGGGTGTCGCCCGCCAGGACCAGCGGCAGGATCTCGAGGGCGGCACCGATGGCCGAATCGATGGCGGCACGGTCCTCCTGCGCCGGCTTGTTCAGGACGTAATTGCTCACGGCGTCGCGGTCGCCGGGATGCCCGATGCCGAGGCGCAGCCGCCAGTAGTCGTGCGTGGCGAGCCGCGCCGAGATGTCCTTCAGCCCGTTGTGGCCCGCCACGCCGCCGCCCTGCTTCATGCGCACGGTGCCCGGCGGGAAATCGAGCTCATCATGGGCGACCAGGATGTCGGCGGCGGCAATCCTGAAAAAGCTCGCCAGCATCTGCACCGGCCGGCCGCTGAGATTCATGTGGCTCTGCGGCAGCATCAGCCAGGCGCCGCTCCCCTCATGGCGCCCGACCAGCGCCTGGAACTTCGCGTCCTTGCGCAGCGCGGTGTGGCTATCCGCTGCGAAGCGTTCAACCAGCCAGAACCCCGCGTTGTGCCGCGTGCCCTGGTAACGGTCGCCCGGGTTGCCGAGTCCTACGATGAGTTTCATTCTGAATCAGTGATGAGTGACGAGTGACGAGCAGGCCGGTACCTCGTAATGAAAAAGCCCGCCAGTCCTCGCGGAATGGCGGGCTTCCCCGGATAGCGGCTACTCCTTGCCTTTCTTGGCCGGTTCCTTCTTCTCGGCGGCGGCGGGCTCCTTCTTCTCGGCGCCCCCTTCCTTCTTGTCGCCTTCGGCGGCGGCTTCGGCACCCTCCTCGCCCTCGGCCTTCACCTCGCCGATGATCTCGGTGACCGGTGCTGCAGCCTCTTCCTCGATCACGATCTCCTTCGGCACATGCACCGATACCACCGAAGGGTTCTCGAGCTTGAGCTTCGAGACCGGCTCCACGCCCCTGGGCATGGTGAGCTCCATGACGTGCAGCGTCTCGTTCAGCTCCATGTCCTTGAGATCCACCTCGATGTACGCCGGCAGGTCGTCGGGTAGGCACTGGATGTCGATCGCGTTCAGCGTGTGCTGCACCACGCCGCCGCCGGTCTTCACGCCCGGGGCGATCTCGGCGTTCACGAAGTGCAGCGGCACCCGCATGTGAATCTTGCGGTTCTTGTCCACGCGCTGGAAATCCACGTGCACCACCTGCTTCTTCCACGGGTGCATCTGGTAGTCGCGCAGCAGCGCCTGGAACTTCTGACCGTCAAGCGTCATGTCCAGGATCGACGCGTGAAACGCCTCGAGCCCGAGGTTGCGCAGCAGAGCCTTGTGGTCGAGCTCCACGTTTTGCGCGGCCTTGTCCGCACCGTACACGATTCCAGGCACTCTCCCGGCAACGCGCAGGCGGCGGCTCGCACTCGACCCTTGTTGCGCGCGCGGGAATGCAGTCACTTCGATCTTCATTTGCACTCTCCAGTCAAAAACGGGGCGTCCGCGACCAGACTATTTCCCCGGGGTTAAAAAACAATTCGGAATGAGGAATGATGAATACGGAACTAAAAAATCGGCATTCAAAAATTTATCATTCATCATTCACAATTCATCATTCACAATTCATCATTGAGTTCGCTATTCGACGCTCATTCGACGAATAGCGAACTCACGGAGTCCTCGTTGCTGATGCGGCGCATGGTCTCGGCCAGCAGGCCCGAAACCGTGAGCACGCGGATCTTCTTGCACGCCTTCGCGTCCTGGCCCAGCGGAATCGTGTCCGTCACCACGATCTCGTCCAACGCGGAGCCGGCGATGCGCTCTACCGCCTTGCCCGAGAGCACGGGGTGCGTGCAGTAGGCGAGCACGCGCTCCGCGCCGCGCTCCTTCAATGCCGCCGCCGCCTCGCACAGGGTGTTGGCGGTATCCACCATGTCGTCGATGATTACGCAGGTGCGGCCCTCGATCTCGCCGATGATATTCATCACGGTGGCGACGTTCGGTCGTGGACGGCGCTTGTCGATGATGGCGAGGTCGGACTCCAGCCGTTTCGCGAGCGCGCGCGCCCGCACCACGCCGCCGACGTCGGGCGACACCACCACCAGGTCCTTGAAGCCGCGCTTCCACACGTCTCCGAGCAGGATCGGCCCGGAGTAGATGTTGTCCACCGGAATGTCGAAGAAGCCCTGGATCTGCTCGGAGTGGAGATCCATCGTGAGCACGCGGTCCACGCCGACGCTGGTCATCATGTTGGCCACCACCTTGGCGGTGATCGGCACGCGTGCCGAGCTCGGGCGCCGGTCCTGCCGCGCATAGCCCATGTACGGGATCGCCGCGGTGACCCGTCCCGCCGAAGCGCGCTTCAGCGAGTCCACCATCACCAGCAGCTCCATCAGGTTGTCGTTGGTGGGAGAACAGATGGTCTGCAGCACGAACACGTCACGTCCGCGCACGTTCTCGAGGATCTCCACCATCACCTCGCCGTCGCTGAAGCGACCGACCTTGGCGCGGCCCAGATTGATGTTGAGATGGCGCACGACGTCTTCGGCCAGCCGCGGATGGGCATTGCCGGTGAACACCATCAGGCGGTCGAATCCCGCGTCCTCAGTGTTGCGCGCTCGCTGCATCTCGCTCTCGGCTCAGTCCGCTCTCAGTCCGCTTCAGTCAACGTTGGCAGGGGAGGAAGGATTCGAACCTTCGCATGCCGGAATCAAAATCCGGTGCCTTAACCAGCTTGGCGACTCCCCTACTTGATCCCGGGCTCGCCTTACCGCAGCAGGTCGCGCAACGGATGCCGCGCCAAGCCCCGGGCGACGAACCCCCGCATGCCCCTGGGCGCCTGTTCCAACACCTGGCGAGCCGCGTTTTCGGTCGGAAACGCGGCAAACACGCACGCGCCAGTGCCGGTAACCCATGCCGGTGCGCCTTGCTTCAACCAGTCCAGATGCCGGGCTACTTCCGGGTATTCCCGGCACACCACGGGTTCCAGATCGTTACCCGCCAGCCCTGCCGAAAAGGCCGTGATTTTAATAGGTTTTGAGTCCCGTTTCAATTGAGAATCAGAGTAAATCCGGGCGGTGGGCACCGCCACTGGCGGCACCAGCACCAGATACCAGTCCGAAGGCACCGCAAGGGGGGTCAAACGCTCGCCTATGCCCTCGGCCAGCGCGTTTTCCCCCGCCACGAACACCGGCACGTCGGCCCCCATCTCGAGCCCCAGCTCCGCCAGGCGTTCCCGCGACAGGCCGGCCCTCCACAGGTGATTCAGCGCGAGCAGCGTAGTGGCCGCGTCCGAGCTGCCGCCGCCGAGCCCGCCCCCAATCGGCAGGCGCTTCTCGATCCCGATATCGGCCCCCAGGCGTGTACCCGCCGCGCGCTGCAGTAGCCGCGCGGCTCGCAGTGCGAGGTCCTCGCCGGTCGGCACCCCCGCGATCTCGTTGATCCGCGTGATCACGCCGTCCTCGCGCACGCGGAACGAGAGCGTGTCGCCGTGATCAACGAAGCGGATCACGGTCTGCAACAGGTGGTAGCCGTCGGCGCGCCGCCCGAGGACGCGCAGCATCAGGTTCAACTTGGCCGGCGCGGGAAAACTGTGCCATTCGCTCATGGCGCGTCGCGATTGCTGCGCCAGTTGTCGATGACCAGGCGGATCTGGTGCCCCTCGCGCGTGAGCTCGAGGCGTTGCGGCAGCTTGCCGCCGTCCGCCTGGTGCATCAGCACGACGCGCCAGCCATCCTGCACGAGTCGCACCAGCCGGCCCTGCTGGTCGCGCGTGACCTCGCCGACGAGTCCGCCGGGAACGATTTCGCCGCGCACCCACCACGCCAGCCGCGCGACCGGCAGCTCCCAGCCCAGCCCGCGGCGCGTAAGGCTTTCGACGTCTGCCGCCTGGAGCTGCTGGCGGTCGGTGCCGGTCAAGGTGGCGCCCGACGCGTCGGCCTCGATATGCGCGACCGCCTGGCCGACCGGCGTCAGCAGCCAGATCTCGTCGCGATCTTCCAGGTGCTCCCAGCGCACGCCCGAAGAGAATGCGCGCCCGTCGTAGCTCACCGCCACGCGCCCGACCAGGTCGAAGGCGGGCGCGCGCTGCGCCGGGCGATCCGGCGCCAGGCCGGCACAGGCAGAGAGCGCGACGCACGCCACCAGCGCCGGGAAATTTTTTGAAATGTACATGTGCAAGGGATTTCAGCAGGCGACCGCCCGCTGCAGGCCTGAAGGCCTACGGTACGAGACGCTTTAATGTGCCTTGCAGCACCTCGTTATTGGGGTGGTCTTTCAACGCCGTGCCCAAGATCTTCTTTGCTTCGTCGTGCTGTCCCAGCGCCCAGAGTACTTCCCCGAGATGCGCGGCAATCTCGGCGTCGGGTCGCAGCTTGAAGGCCTTCTGCAAATAGCCGAGCCCCTCCTTGCCGCGCCCCATGCGGTAAAGCACCCAGCCCATGCTGTCCATGATGAAGGGATCTTCCGGCGCCAGCTTCAACGCCGCCTCGATGAAGCCATGCGCCTCCTCGATGCGCTGGTTGCGGTCCGCCAGCGTATAGCCGAGCGCGTTGTAGGCATGCGCGTGATCGGGCCGCAGCTTGATCAGCGTCTTCAGATTGGATTCGAGTATATCGAGGCGGTCCACCTTCTCCGCCGCCATGGCGTGGTCGTAGAGCAAGTCCGGCGTATTGGGCATCTGCTCAAGAGCGCGGCCGAGCAAGTCGAACGCATCCTGGTGCTGGCTCGCTTCGCGCAGCAGTTGCGCTTCGGCCTGGGTGAGCTGTACGCGCTGCAGGTTGTTACGGGCGGTCGCCTTCTGCAGGTGCTGCCGCGCCTCGGCCAGCTTGCCCTGCTTGGCGAGTATCCCGGCGTAGCGCGCCTGCGCGTTGACGTACTGGTCGCCCCCAGTGACGCTGCCGTACCATTTCAGCGCCTCATCCAGCCGCTTGCGCTCCTCGGCAAGCTGCCCGAGGTAGTAACGCACGACGTCAGGCTCCTTGTAGTTCAGCTCGAGCACGCGCCTCAGGTGCGTGTCAGCCGCCTCGTAGTCGTTCGACTGCACCGCGAGCAGCGCCACTGCCATGGCGACGTCGGCGTTCTGTGGGTACTCGGTGACGAGCACCTCGAACTGCTTGCGCGCCTCCGGGTAGTTCTTGGCATTGGCCAGCAGTCGAGCGTAATTCAATCGCACGTCGCGCGATTTGGGATGACTCTGGAGGTACTCACCCAGGAAGCGCGTGGCCTCTTCATCATTTCCCGTGCGTCGCTGCAGGGACTGGGCGACGAACAGCGCGGCAGTTTCCCAGTCCGGCTTGAGCTTGAGCGCCGCCCGCGACTCGTCGACTGCAATCTGGGGCTCGTTGGCATTCAACGCGGCCTGCGCGACCGAGAGCCGCGCCTCGGGCACGGTCGAGTACGGCTTTGCCAGCGCCTGCATCAACCGCAGCACCGCCGCCTTGTCCTTGTGGCGCGCCAGCAGCGTGTTCAACTGCAGGAACGCCGCACCGACGTTGTCGCGGTCGGCGGCGAGCCAGCGCTCGAGATGCGGCTGGGCCTCGGTAAGCTGTTGCTGGTTGACGAGCAGGGCGGCGATGATCTGGCGAGCCTGCGCCGAGCCCGGATCGGCCTGCAGCCAGATGCCGGCCGCCTCCAGCGCCGCGGCGGTAAAGCGCGCGTTCCAGGCCACTTCGGTCGCGCGCTGCGCCACGCGTGGATCGTGCGTTTCGCGCGCGAGCTCGAGGTAGGCCTGCACTGCTATGTGCGGCTGGCCCCGCTGCACAGCGACTTCCGCGAGCATCATCTTGAACAGCAGATCCTCGGAGAGAGCGACCGCGGGCAGCGGCGGCTTGCGCGGCTCGGGTTTGGCAATCACCACCCGAGGTGCCGGCTTGCTCTCGCTTTTCGCCGGAGCCTGCTGCGGCTGTGTGTCGTCCTCGGAGCGCTGCGGCGCTTGCGCGCACGCGGAAAGTGCGACGCAGACCGCTAGCGCGAAATAGCGAAACGGAATCATGGGGTCACGGCGCGCCGAAACGCGGGAAAATCAACGCTGCGCGACGACGGCAGGAAGCTTCATAATCAGTCACATATTAGGTATATTTCAGGCACTCCACAAGCACGGATTTCACGGACGAAACCAGCGCGATGCCGGAACCGGTAACAGCCGCCACGATCTCGGCAATAGGGCTCACCCGCAGCTTCGGCGCCCACGTAGCGGTCAACGGCATCGACCTCGAGCTGAAGCGCGGCGAGGTGCTCGGCCTGCTCGGCCCCAACGGCGCCGGGAAAACGACCACGATGCAGATGCTGACCGGCAACCTGGCTCCGTCCGGCGGCGCGGTTCACATCTGCGGAATCGACCTGCTCGAGCATCCGGTCGACGCGAAGGCGCGCGTCGGCTATCTGCCGGAAGTGCCGCCGCTCTACCGCGAGCTCACCGTGGACGAGTACCTCGCGCTGGCGGCGCGGCTGCACCGCGTGCCGCGCGCGCGGCGTGGCGAAGCGGTCGGTGCGGCCAAGCAGCGCTGCGGTCTTTCCGACACGGGCGGGAAACTGATCGGCTCCCTGTCCAAGGGCTACCAGCAACGCGTCGGCATCGCCCAGGCAATCGTGCACGCGCCCGACGTCGTGATTCTCGACGAGCCCACCGTGGGCCTCGACCCCAACCAGATTCGCGAGATCCGCGGGTTGATCCGCGAACTGGGCGGCGCGCACAGCGTGATCCTTTCCACTCACATCCTGCCGGAAGTGGAAGCGGTGTGCGACCGGGTGCAGATTCTGCATCACGGCAACATCGTCTACAACGACACCATCACCGCGCTGAAGCAGTTCGAGAGCGGCGCCACCGTCCTGGTCGGACTGCGTCGGCCGCCGCCGCTGGCCGAACTTGCCGCGCTGACAGGGGTGGCGTCCGTGGAAGGCGTCCAGCCCACGCTGTTTCGCGTCCAGTTCACCGCCGGCGCGGATCCGACCGAGGCGCTGGTCCGGCGCGCAGTCGAGCGCGACTGGGGCTTGCACCAGCTGAAGTCCGCGCAGACCAGCCTGGAGGACGTGTTCGTCAACCTGACGCGACGCGAGGAGCAGCAATGAGCGGTCGATTCACGATTCACGATTCACGATTCACGGTCCCGGAATGATTTTCACGATCGCGCGCAAGGAACTGAAAGGGCTGTTTGCCTCCCCGCTCGCGTGGGTGGTGCTCGCGGCGGTACAGGTCATCAGCGGCTACACGTTCCTGCGCCGGCTCGACGACTACCTGCAGATCCAGCCCCAGCTCGCGACGATGTCCGCCCCGCCGGGCGTGACTGAGATGGTGGCGGCACCCATTTTCGGCACGATCGCGGCGCTGCTGCTGTTCGCGGTGCCGGTGCTGGCGATGCGCCTGATCGCGGAGGAGCGGCGCAACCAGACCATGGTGCTGCTCATGTCGGCGCCGGTGTCGATGACCGAGATCGTGGTCGGCAAGTTCCTTGGCTTGACCGCGTTCCTGCTCGGCGTCATCGCCTTGACCATGCTGATGCCGCTCTCTCTCGCGGGGGCGACTCGCCTCGACTACGGGCTGCTGGCGGGGCTCGGGCTCGGCCTGGCGCTGCTCGTCGCGGGCTTTGTCGCGGTGAGCCTCTACGTCTCCTGCCTCACGGTGCATCCGGTTGCCGCGGCGGTGGGCGCGTTCGCCGCGTTGCTGGGCATGGTGCTGGTCGGTGAGGCGGCGGGTGACGGCCTGCGCGCGCGCGGCTGGACGATGGCGGCGGGCCTCGCCCAGGTGCTGTCCCCAATCAAGAATTTCGAGCCATTCGGCAAGGGCATGCTCGACACCCATTCCCTGGCTTGCGCGGTCCTGTTGATCGCGGTCTTCCTCGCCCTGGCGGTGCGCCAGCTCGACGCTCAGCGCCTGAAAGGATAGCCGGTGGAGAAAGCGCGCAAGCAACGCCTGCACCGACTGGTACACCACGGCCTGTTCGTGGTGTTGCTCGTCGTGCTCGCCGCCCTGCTCGCCCATCTTTCGCGGCAGTACCGCGCTGAGCTCGACCTGACGCGCGGCCACCGCAACACGCTGTCGCCGGTGACGCTCGACGTACTGAAGCGCATCGAGGGTCCGGTGAAGATCACGGCTTACGCGATGGCGCGGGATCAGCGCGGAGAGCACGTGCACCGCCGGATCGAAGAGTTCGTACGCCCGTACCAGCGCGCCAAGCCCGACATCGCGCTTGCGCTGGTCGACCCGCGCGAGCAGCCGAAGGCGGCGACCGACGCTGGCGTACGCGCGCCGGTCGAGCTGGTGGTGGAGTACCAGCGCCGCACCGTGCATCTCACCGAGTTCAACGAGCAGGCCCTCGCCAACGCATTGCTGCGCCTTGCCCGCGGCGCCGAGCGGCTGGTGCTGTGGCTCGACGGCCACGGCGAGCGCAAGCTGAACGGCGACGCCAACCATGACCTCGGGGAATACGGTCGGCAGCTCGAGGCCAAGGGTTTCCGGTTGAGCAGCTTGAACCTCGTGCTGGCGCAGGAAGTGCCGGCAAACGCGGCGCTGGTCGTAATCGCCAGCCCCCAAGTCGAGGTGCTGCCGGCGGAAATGCAGAAACTCAAGCGCTACCTTGCCGGCGGCGGCAACCTGCTGTGGCTGATCGACCCGGAACCGCTGCGCGGGCTCGCCCCGATCGCCGAAATGCTGGGGCTCGTGCTCACGCCGGGGATGGTGGTTGACCCCGAGGCGGCGCGGCTGAATGCCCCGCCCACGCTCGCACTTGCCGCCGTGTACGGCCGCCACGCGGTCACGGAAGGTTTCAACCTCGTCACCGTTTTTCCCCAGGCGCGCCAGCTCGGCACCATCGAAAGCGACGAGTGGCGCATCCGGCCGCTCGTCGAGGTCGCTCCGCGCGGCTGCGTCAAGACCGGCAAGCCGGAGGGCCGCTGCGACCCGAATCGCGACGTGACCGGCCCGATCGTCGTTGCCAGCGCCTTCGAGCGCTCCGTCGGGGAGAAGCAGCAGCGTGTCGTGGTGGTCGGCAACGCCAGCTTTCTTTCCAACACATTTATCGGCAACGGCGGCAACCGCGATCTCGGTGTGAACCTGGTCAACTGGCTCGCGGGCGACGAGAACCTGATCACGATCCAGCCGCGCGGCGCCGCCGATGGCGCCATCAGCATCGACCAGAACGTCCTCTATCTCATCGCGTTCGGTTTCCTGCTCGTGCTGCCGCTCGCGTTCGTGATCACCGGCGCGGCGATCTGGTGGCGCCGGCGCCGGATATGATTCGGCTGCCCTGGCTGAACGCGCTGCTCCTCGCCGCCGCCGCCGCGCTGGGCGCCCTGGCGTACTTCGGCCCGAAGAGCGATACGCAGGACGAGCATCCCCTTTCCGCATTGAAGGCTGCCGCGGTGACGTCGATTACCATCGAGCGCGTGGGATCACCCGGGATCTCGCTCGAGAAGAGGAACGGCCACTGGCTCATCACCGCCCCGTTGGCGGCGCGCGCCAACGATCTGCGCGTGCAGCAGTTCCTGGAAATCGTCGAAGCGCGTTCCGCCAACCGTTTCGCGGCCACCGACCTCAAGCGCTTCGAGCTGGACCGCCCGGCCACGCGGGTCATTATCGCGGGGCAGGCTTTCGACATTGGCATGGTGAACGCGCTGACGCGAGAGCAGTACGTGTTGACCGGGAATGCCGTCTACACAGTCCATCCGCGCTACGGCGCGGCGCTGCCCGCGGATCCCTACGACCTGGCAAGCCGGCAATTGCTCGGGCCCGACGAGCTGCCGCAGCGCATCGAGCTCAAGGATTTCGCCATCGAGCAGCGTGATGGCAAGTGGACGCTCACGCCCGCCCCCGCTGGCGAACTCAGCCAGGACGACCTGGCGCGATGGGTGGACGGATGGCGCAGCGCCAGCGCGCTGCGGGTCGAGCCGTTCGTCGGCGGCAAGCCGCGCCACGACGTCCGGGTGCGGCTGAAGAAAGGCGGCGAATTCACCCTCGGAATGCTCTCGAGCGGGGCAAACCTGGTGCTCACGCGTCCGGACGAGAAGCTGCAATATCATTTCCGTATCGAGACGGCCAAGCGACTGCTTGCACCGCCTGCCGCCGTCGAAGCGCCGGCGGCGAAGCGCTGACGGGTGACTGGTGCCTGAGTTACCGGAAGTCGAAACGACGCGGCGCGGCCTGGAACCGCTGCTGGTGGGGCGGCGCATCCTGGCCGCGATCGTGCGCAACCGTGCGCTGCGCCAGCCGATCACTCGCGGGCTGTCCCAACGCATTGCCGGCACCACGGTGCGCTCGCTCGCGCGGCGCGGCAAGTACCTCCTGCTCGATTGCGGCGCCGGCACGCTCATCGTGCACCTCGGCATGTCGGGCCGGCTGTGGGTGGTGAAGGACGGTGCGCCGCCCACTACACACGATCATTTCGACCTGGTGCTGGATAACGGCACGGTGGTGCGGCTGCGCGATCCACGCCGCTTCGGCCTCGTGCTTTGGCGCGCCGGCGATCCGCTTGCCCATGCCCTGCTCGCGAGCATCGGCCCCGAGCCGCTGTCGGCCGGATTCGACGGCGCCGCGCTCCACGCGGCGATGCGCAATCGCGCCACCGCCATCAAGCACGTGCTGATGGACAGTCACGTCGTTGCCGGAGTGGGCAACATTTACGCAAATGAGGCCCTGTTCCGAGCGGGAATCGACCCACGCACGCCGTCGGGCAAGCTCTCGCTCGAGCGCTGTGTGACCCTGGTTCAACGAATCCGCGAAACCCTGGAGCTCGCCATCAACGCCGGCGGCAGCAGCCTGCGGGACTACGTGGGAAGCGACGGGATGGCCGGCAACTACCAGAGCCAGTTCCTGGTCTACGATCGCGCCGGCGAGCCATGCCCGAGCTGCGATGCTGCGGTCAAAGGAATACGGCAGGGACAGCGCTCGACCTACTACTGCCCCAAGTGCCAGAAAGCGTGATAAATGACGAGTGATAAATGATAGGAGCTGGTTCCGCGCGTCCGCGCGGGAGCCTTGTCACTTATCACCTATCACTTATCACGCTTTTCCAGTGAGCCTGACGTACTTCGCGTGCAACTGCTCTTTCGTCTCCACGACGTCGGGATTGAGCGGTATGCAGTCGACCGGGCAGACCTTCACGCACTGCGGTTCCGGGAAGTGGCCAACACACTCGGTGCACTTGCCTGGGTCGATGACGTAGATCTCCTCGCCCTGGGAGATCGCGTCGTTCGGGCATTCCGGTTCGCAGACGTCGCAGTTGATGCATTCGTCTGTAATCATCAATGCCATGTCGAAATCTACTTGCCTCCGCGCTGCTTGATCCGTTCCTTCAGCCGCCGGGCCACCAGTGGCGGGACGAATTTCCTGACATCCCCGCCGAGAACCGAGATCTCGCGGACGATGGTCGCAGAGACGAACATGTACTGCTCGCCCGGCGTCAGGAACAATGTTTCGACATCCGGATACATGCCGCGGTTCATGCCGGCAAGTTGAAACTCGTGCTCGAAATCGGACACTGCGCGCAGGCCCCGGATCACGACCCGCGCCTTGTGGCTGCGGATGAATTTCATCAGCAGCCCGGAAAAGCCGACGACCTCGACGTTCTTGAGGTCTTTCAGCACCCGCCGCGCCATGTCCACGCGCTCGTCACGGGTAAAGAACGGCCGCTTGGCGCTGGAGTCCGCCACCGCCACGATCAGCGTGTCGAACAACCGCGCCGCGCGCCGGATCAGGTCTTCGTGGCCGAGCGTGATCGGATCGAAGGTGCCGGGATAGACCGCCTTATGGTTCATGTTCTGGTCCATTTCAATAATTGATACGTGACCTGCCCCGCCTTTCCCTGCCGCCATGTTTCCCAGCCCGGCGGCAGTTCCGGCGGTGCTGCGCTCTCATAATAAACCAAGGCGCCTGGTGCAAGGCGCGGCGGCAGCAGCGGAGCGAGCCGCGGCCAGTAGCCGGCCTTGAACGGCGGATCGGCGAAGACAACGTCGTAGAGCGCCGTGTCCTGACTCAGGAACTGCAGCGCATCCTCTTTCCGCAGCTCCACGCTCGTGGCATCGAGGGCCGCCTGGCTCGCGGCGAGCGCGCGGAGTATCGCCGGGTCGCTCTCGACCATGACCACGCGGCGAGCGCCGCGCGACGCGGCCTCGAATCCCAGCGCGCCGCTGCCCGCGAAGAGATCCAGGCAGGATCGGCCGGCGAGATCCTGGCCGAGCCAGTTGAACAGCGTCTCCCGCACCCGGTCCGGCGACGGACGCAAATCTTTGCGCGGCGGAAAATCGATCAGCCTGCTGCGCCATTCCCCGCCGATGATCCTGACCCGGTTGGTTTTCACATCAAGACCCATCAGCCACAGAGGACACAGCGGTCACCGAGATAAGCCATGAACCGCTTCGGTCTTCTCTGTGTCCTCTGTGGCTAAGGTTTTACGTCCTCGGGCCCCACGACCACCGTCACGAGACGGTCAGGATCGATGCGGCGCCGGAAGGCGTCACGGATGTCGTCGACGGTTACGCGCTCCACATTCTTCACGAAATCGTCGAGATAGGTGAGCGGGAGACCGTAGAAGCCGATCATCGAAATGTACTCGTGGATCTTGCGATTGCTGTCGATGCGCAGCGGAAAGCCGCCGACGATATTCTGCTTCGCCGCCCGGAGTTCTGCCGCCGTCGGGCCCTCCGAAATGAACTCGGCGAGCGTATTGCGCACGACTTTCAGCGCCTCGCCCGCCTGGCTGCGCTGCGTCTGCATGCCGATCACGAACGGACCTTCGCGCCGCAGCGGAGAAAAGTAGCTGTACGCGGAATAGGCCAGGCCGCGCTTCTGGCGCACTTCGTCGAGGATGCGCGACACGAAACCGCCGCCGCCGAGCACGTGGTTGCCCACGAACAAGGGGAAATAGTCCGGATCGTCGCGGCGAATGCCGGGCGTGCCGATCAGGATGTGCGCCTGCGTCGCATGGTGCCCGATGGCACGCGTCGTTCCAGCATTCAGTGCCGCAACCGGGGGCAACGCGGGCTCCGTTGCCGGTCCTGCAGGCAGCCCCCGCGTCAGCTGCTCGGCGATTGCCTCCGCCTGCGAGCGAGTGACGTCTCCCATGATCGCCACCGTCGCGTAGCGTGCGCCGTAGTGGAGCCGATAGAAATTTTCCAGATCCGCGCGCTCAATCCGCGCGACCGTCTCCACCTCACCCGAGGAACGCAGGGCATAAGGATGTTCGCGGTAGACCAGGTTGTAGAAAGTGCGCGACGCGACGGTCTCCGGTCGGATGTTCGCCTCCTTCAGCGCGCCGATCTGGCGGGACTTCTCGCGCTCCAGCACCTGCTGCGGGAACGACGGGCTGCGCAGTATCCGCGCCATCACATCGAGCGCCTGGTCGCGCTCCCGCGCGCTCGAGAGCGTGCGCAGGTTGTAGCCGGCGCGGTCGGCATCGAAGCGCGGGTCGAGCCGCGCGCCGACGTCGGCGACGCGTCGCGCAATGTCATCCTCGCTCATGCCATCCGCCCCGGCGCTCAGCATTCGATTCGTCATCGCTGCCGCGCCGGACTGCTTCGCGCTGTCGTATCCCGAGCCGGCTGGAAACTCGACGCTGACGTCGAGGATCGGCAGGTCGTGGTTCTCGACAAAGTACACGCGCGCGCCGCCCGCGGTCTGCCATTGCTGTATCGGCAGAATCGCCTGCGCCGGAAATGCTGCCGCCATGAGCAGCGCGGCGAGCCCGGCAGTCAGTGCCTTACTGGGCATGGCGCAACCCCGATGGCGGCTTCGCTGCCGGTTTGTCCTTGACGGGCTGGGGATCGAGATAGGCGATGGTAAGGATGTCGTCCCTGAAGTACTTGCGCGCGACTTCCCGCACCTGCTCGGCGGTGACCTCGCGCAGCTTCCTCAGCTGCACTTCCGCCGTGCGGTGCGAGAGCCCCGTGGTCTCGAGCACGCCGATTACCCGTGCCTGGAACATCATCGAGTCGCGCTGGTAAACCTCGGACGAGATAGCCTGGGCCTTCGCGCGGTTCAACTCTTCCTCGGTCACCCCCGCGTCGATGATTTTGGCCATCTCGCTGCGCAGGCCCTGCTCGACGTCGGCGGCGCTGCGGCCCTCGGACGGAATCGCGCTGAGAAAGAAGAAATCGGGACCGCGCGCAATGCCGTCGTAGCTGGCGTCCGCCCCACTCGCCACCCGCTGCTCGCGCACCAGGCTGCGATCGAGGCGCGCAGCGTCATCCCCGGAGAGCACCGCGGCAAGCATCTTCAGCGCGTACGGCTCCCAGTCCTTCTCGGGATCGCGCAGCGGCGGCGCGCGGAACGTCATGATCACGAACGGCTGTTCCGCCGGCGCTTTGACCGTGATCCGCTTGAGTCCCCGCTGCTCCGGCTCCTCCTGCGGCTTGCGCGGGGGCAGCGCGCGTGCCGGGATCGGCCCGAAATACTTTTCGGCCAGCGCGAAGACTTCCTGCGGCTCGACGTCGCCCACCACCACCAGCACGGCGTTGTTGGGGGTGTACCAGCGCCGGTAGAACTCGCGCGCGTCCTCGACGCGCATGTTCTCGAGATCGTTCATCCAGCCGATGACGGGATTGCGGTAGGGATGGGCGGTCAGCGCCGTGGCCATGAGCTGTTCGTAGAGCAGCGAGCGCGGCCGGTCCTCCGTGCGCCAGCGCCGCTCTTCCATGACCACCCTGATCTCCTTGGCGAACTCCTCCGGCGCGAGCACGAGGTTTGCCATGCGATCGGCTTCGAGTCGTAGCACCAGCTCGAGCCCGGATTTTTGCAGCACGGCGAAATAGCCGGTGAAATCGTTGCTGGTAAAAGCGTTATCGCGGCCGCCCGCGGCCGCGATGATGCGCGAGTATTCACCGGTGGCCGTGGCCGGCGTTCCCTTGAACATCATGTGCTCGAGCACATGCGCCACGCCGGTAACACCATTCACCTCGTCGATGCTGCCGACGCGATACCAGGTCATCACCACCGCCACCGGGGCGCGCCGGTCGGGCTTGACGACGATGCGCAGGCCGTTGCCGAGCTCGCGCTCAGCGGTTGCGGCAGCTCCAGCCAGGCACGGCGCTGCGATGAGTGTCATCGCCAACAGTACGCGAGCAAGTTGTCCGGCAAAGGTCACGGGCATTGTCCGATCACACAGGGTTTCGGGCTAGAATTGTATCCAATTTCCCGAGGCGGATAGCCCTACTTCCGGCACATCCCGGACCCGCCCGCTCTAGACTGCGCAAACCTTGCCAAGTTTCCTCAAACCCCAGGGCAGCGACGGCTGGCTCGCCCGCCTCAAGGACGGGCTCGCCAAAACACGGGACCGGTTGGGTAATCGCCTTTCCGGGCTGTTCGACACAGCGCGCCCGCTCGACCAGGCTTTTTACGACGAGCTGGAATCCATTCTGATCACCGCCGATGTCGGTCCGGCGGCCAGCGCGCAGCTGATCGAGGGGCTGCGGGCACGGGCGAATCGCGAACACATTGCCGATTCCATCGGGCTCAAGCGGGCGCTGCAGGCCGTGCTGCGCGAGCTGCTCGAGCCGGTCGCGGTGCCGCTCGACGTGGCGGGCCACAAGCCGTTCGTGATCATGCTGGTCGGAGTCAATGGCAGCGGCAAGACCACCTCCATCGGCAAGCTCGCGCGCCACTTCCAGGCGCAAGGCAAATCGGTGCTGCTCGCGGCCGGAGATACCTTCCGTGCCGCGGCGCGCGAGCAGCTCATTGCCTGGGGAGAGCGCAACAATGTGGCCGTCATCACCCAACAGTCGGGCGACGCGGCCGCGGTGATTTACGATGCGGTGGGAGCCGCCGTCGCCCGCGGCACCGACGTGGTACTGGCGGACACCGCGGGACGCCTGCCGACGCAACTCCATCTCATGGAGGAGATCAAGAAGGTGAAGCGCGTGATCACCAAGGCTCACCCCGGCGCCCCCCACGAAATCCTGCTGGTGCTCGACGCCAATACCGGCCAGAACGCGCTGACGCAGGTGCGGGCGTTCGATGACGCGCTGGGCGTTACCGGGCTGGTGCTGACCAAGCTCGACGGAACCGCCAAGGGGGGGGCAATCGCCGCCATCACGCGTGATCGACGCATCCCGGTGCGGTTCATTGGCGTTGGCGAAGGGCTGGACGATCTGCGACCGTTCCACGCCGGTGACTTCGTGACGGCCCTGCTCGACTGAGCCATGCCCCCGGTAAGTGCTTACTAACCCTCGCCGATCCTGTCTAACTATATGATTTCCCTCAGCCAGGTCACCAAGCGCTTTCCCGGCGGGCAGGACGCGGTAAAAGGCATCACGCTATCCGTGGAAACCGGCGAACTGGCATTCATTACCGGCCGTTCCGGCGCCGGCAAGAGCACGCTGCTAAAGCTCATGGCGGTCATCGAGCGCCCTACCAGCGGCAGCGTCATCGTGAACGGGCAGAACGCGGGAACGCTGCGGCCACGCGCCGTGCCGTTCCTGCGCCGCCACTTCGGCCTCATCTTCCAGGACCAGAAGCTGCTGTTCGACCGCACTGTGTTCGAGAACGTCATGCTGCCCCTTTCCATCATCGGGTTCGACCGGCGCGAGGCGGCCCGGCGCGTGCGTGCCGCCCTCGACAAAGTGGGTCTCCTGCCGCGGGAAAAGGCCAATCCCGTGACGCTCTCCGGCGGCGAACAGCAACGTCTGGCGATCGCCCGCGCCGTCGTGCACCGTCCCTCGATTCTCATCGCCGACGAGCCGACCAGCAATCTCGACACGGCTCTCGCGGCAGAAATCGGCGAGTTGTTCCGATCTTTCAACCAGGTCGGCGCCACCGTCGTCATCGCCACCCATGACGAGGCGTTCGCGGCCCGGCTCAAGCCGCGCCTGATCACGCTCAAGGAAGGGCGCCTCGCATGAGGGCCTGGCTGTGGCACCACCTCGACTCGCTCGTCACCACGCTGGCGCGGCTGGCGCGCACGCCCGTCGCCACGGTGCTCAACCTGGGCGTGATCGGCATCGCCCTGGCTCTGCCCGTCGGGCTGTACGTGGCACTCGACAACCTGCGGGGATTCGCGCACACGCTCGCTTCCGATCCCCAGCTTTCGGTGTTCCTTGCTCTCGACGCCGGGCGCCCGGACGTGGACAAGATCGGCGCGCGCCTGAAAGCGCACGCAAGCGTCCGCGAGGCGCGCTTCGTGTCGCGCGAGCAGGCGCTGAAGGAATTGAAAGCGAGTACCGGGATCGCCGACGTGGTCGACAGCCTGCCGCAGAACCCGCTGCCGGACGCTTTTGTCGTGCTGCCGCGGGACAGCACACCCACGGCGCTCGAAGGCTTGCGCGACGAGGTCGCGGGCTGGCCCAAGGTCAGCCACGTCCAGCTCGACACGGAGTGGGCACGGCGGCTCGAGGCCGGGTTGAAAGTGGCGCGGCTGGCGGCCGCCCTGCTGGCGACCCTTTTCGCCTTCGCCCTGGTGGCCGTCACGTTCAACACCATTCGCCTGCAGATCCTCACACGCCGCGAGGAAATCGAGGTGTCCAAGCTGATCGGGGCGACCGATCCCTATATTTGCCGTCCATTTCTCTATTTCGGCGCGCTGCAGGGCGTGGCCGGCGGCGTCGCCGCCTGGGCCATCGTCTGGGTTGGCGTGCACCTCTTGAACGGGGCACTCGCCGAGCTTGGACAGCTTTACGCCACCCGCGCAGAACTGCGCCACCTCAGCCTCGAGGACAGCCTGAGTCTCCTCATATTCTCGGCCGCCTTGGGGTGGCTGGGCGCATGGCTTTCGGTCAGCCAGCACCTCGCTGAAATTAACCCCCGATAGGAGCCGGTCGCACACCGGGGGTATCCAAGTGCCTGATTTGTGGCCGGTTTCAGACCTTATTTCCTGTACTAACCATCTGAATCAGTGGAACTTTTCCGGTTTCTGGCACTCCTAGATAGCGAGTGCTAAAATAGCACCGGAGAGGATACTTAAATGAGCAGCCTGACTTTGCCCGTCCCGTCAGCCGTCGGCAGCCTGGAGACCTATGTCCAGACCGTCAACCGCTTCCCGCTCCTGACCCAGGAGCAGGAGCAGGACTACGCCCGGCGCTTCCAGAACCAGGGCGATCTGGAGGCAGCGCGGCAGCTGGTGCTGTCGCACCTGCGGGTAGTGGTCGCGCTCTCGCGTGGCTATCTCGGCTACGGCCTGCCGCAGGCCGATCTGATCCAGGAAGGCAACATCGGCCTGATGAAGGCGGTGAAGCGCTTCGACCCGACGCGCGGCGTGCGCCTGGTGTCGTTCGCCGTGCACTGGATTCGCGCCGAGATGCACGAATACATCCTGCGCAACTGGCGCATGGTGAAGGTGGCGACCACCAAGGCGCAGCGCAAGCTCTTCTTCAACCTGAGGAGCCTCAAGCAGAGCTTCAACAGTCTCGGCACGGACGAGGCAAAGGCCATCGCGCAACAGCTCGGGGTTAAACCCGAAGAGGTGAGCGAAATGGAGATGCGCCTGTCCGGGCAGGACGTCCCGCTCGAGCCGGGCGGTGACGATGATGACGAAGCCTTTGGCCCGATCGCCTACCTGCCGGCCGAGAACGCCGAGCCCAGCCGCCTGCTCGAGCACGAAGAGACCGCGCGCCTGCGCAGCCGCGGGCTTGAGAAGGCCCTGCAGAGCCTGGATCCGCGCAGCCGGCGCATCGTCGAGGCGCGCTGGCTCGTGGAAAGCGATGCCGCCACGCTGCATGATCTCGCCGACGAACTCGGCGTCTCCGCGGAACGCGTGCGCCAGATCGAGGCCAAGGCGCTGGCCAAGATGAAAGGCGTGATGACGGCCGCGTAAGCTGAGCGCGGCGGCTCGAATGAAAAGCCCCGGGAAACCGGGGCTTTTTTATGACGCGCGCAGGAGAATGCGAATGTCGTGGACCAGCGCCGCCGGTCCCTGCCCGTACTGGGCAAACAGGCGCAGCCTGCCTTCACGATCGAGGATGAAGGTGCCCGCACCGTGGTCCACGTTGTAGCTGCCGCCCGCGACCTTCGCTGGCTGCTTCTGAAAATACACCTTGAACTCCTTCGTCGCGCGCGCTGTCGCCTCGAGATCGCCGTAGAGTCCGAGGAACGTCGGGTTGAACGACGGCACGTATTGCTTCAACACCTGTGGCGTGTCGCGCTCCGGGTCGACGGTGACGAACAGCACCTGCACCTTGTCGCCATCGGGGCCCAGTTCCTTCACTACCTGGGCCATCTCGGCGAGCGTTGTCGGGCAGACGTCCGGGCAATGCGTGAAGCCGAAGAAAACGGTCACCACCTTGCCGCGAAAATCCGCGAGCGTGCGCGGCTTGCCGTTGTGGTCTGTGAGGTTGAGCTCCTTGCCGAAGCCCACGCTGGTGACGTCGGTGAGCTTGAACTTGGGCGCCTCGGGCGCGCTGCCGCCACAGCCGGCAAGCCACACCGAAATTAGCAACGTCAGCAGGAGCTTCATGGGAAGCTGCCGCCCCCCTACAGCGGGATGCGCAAGTAGTGGTCGAGCAGCAGCGCCGCGAACAGCGCGGTCAAATAGAAGATGGAGTAGCGGAACGTCTGCTGCGCGAGCCGGTCGGTGTAGGCATAGTAGATGCGCGCTGCGTACCACAGGAACACCGCGTCCAGCACCAGGGCCGATACCAGATAAATTGCGCCGCTCATGCGCGTGACGAACGGCATCAGCGTCACCGCCGTGAGTATCACCGTGTAGAGCAGCACGTGCAGGCGGGTGAACTTGTCGCCGTGCGTGACCGGCAGCATCGGCACCCCGGCCTTGGCATATTCGTGCTTGCGATAAAGCGCCAGCGCCCAGAAGTGCGGCGGGGTCCAGGCGAAGATGATGAGGAACAGCAGCAGGGCATCGGGAGCGATATCGCCGGTGACGGCAGCCCAGCCCAGCACTGGCGGCATCGCGCCGGACGCGCCGCCGATCACGATATTCTGCGGCGTCATGGGTTTCAGCAGCACCGTGTAGATGACCGCGTAGCCGATGAACGTCGCGAGCGTCAGCCACATGGTGAGCGCGTTGACCCACTGGTGCAGGACGAAGAGTCCCGTCCCGCCGACAACGCCCGCGAAAACCAGCGTTTGCAGCGAGGTGATCTGCCCACGCGGCAGCGGCCGGCGGCTGGTGCGCGTCATCACCGCGTCGATCTTCTGCTCGACCAGGCAGTTGATCGCGGCGGCCGCGCCCGCCGTTAGCGCGATGCCGAGGGTGCCGAACAGCAGCACCTGAAGCGGCACCATGCCCGGCGTGGCGAGGAACATGCCGATTACCGCGGTAAATACGATCAGCGACACCACGCGCGGCTTGGTGAGCTGGAGGAACTGACTGAAGCGGGAGGCGAGCGGCTGTCCCGCGAGGCTGGAAGACATCTAGCTGGCCTTCTTGAAGACGCTGAAGTTTATCACCACCAGCGTTGCCAGCAAAAGCGCGGCGACGGCATTGTGCGCGGCGGAGAGCGCGAGCGGCAGCCGCATCAGCACATTCGCGATGCCAAGGCCCGCCTGGAGCACGAGCAACGCGAGCAGCACCGCTGCCGCGGCGCGCAGAGGCGGAACTCGCACGGCCCACAGCCCCAGCGTGCCGACAAAAGCAAGCGTCACCAGCGCGCCGGCGCGATGACTCCAGTGAATAGCCTGCAGCGCGTCCTGCGAGAGCGGCGCGCCGCTGGCCGTCACGCCGAGCTCGCGCAGCACGTGAAAGGCATTGCCGAAGTCCATGTCCGGCAGCCAGCGCCCATGGCAGGTCGGAATATCGGGGCAAATGAGCGCAGCGTAGTTGGCGCTAACCCAGCCGCCGAGCGCGATTTGCGCTACCAGCACGCCGAGCCCGGCCGCGGCCCAGGGACGCATGCGCTGCGCGAGTTCCGCGGGTGGCGACTGCGGGCCGAGCTCGCGCAGCGCGATCCACAGTAGTACGGCGAACGTGGCCATCCCACCCAGCAAATGCAGCGTGACGATAGCGGGCTTCAACAGCATCGTCACGGTCCACATGCCGAGCGTCGCCTGGAACGCGACGAGCGCGACGAGCCCGGTGGGAAGCCAGGGCGAGCGGCCGATATCCCTGCGCTTGATCCAGGCAATCGCGGCGATCGCCACGACGAGGAATCCCAGCGTTCCGGCCAGGTAGCGATGGAACATCTCCTTGCGCGCCCGGCGGGCATCTACCGTTTTACCTGGGAACGCGTGCTCGGCGCGCGCGACCTCATGCGCCTCATCCGGCACGCCGATCAACTGACCATAGCAGCCCGGCCAGTCGGGACAGCCGAGACCCGCGTCCTCGAGCCGCACGTACGCGCCCACGACGATCACCAGGAAAGTGAGCACGACAGCACCATAGACCAGGGGGCGATAGAAACTCATCCGCTGAAGTTCATCCTATCTGCGAAGCCTTGAGCAGGCGCGAGAGGTCCCTGATCATCAACCTGGGATCGGCATCGCGCGGAAAGCGCAGCATGAGGTTGCCGAGCGGATCAATCAGGTAGATATGGTCTACAACCCTCGCTTGTGCCGGAAACTGCTTGAGCAGATCGGCCCCGTCTGCCCGGACCAGCCAAGTGCCCTCGTATTGCGCCGCCACTTCGGCGCGCGGAACCGCATTGTCGGAGATGAGCCACACCCGCTCCACGCGTTCGGTATTCTTGCCCTGCGTAAGGCGCAATTGCCGCATGTAGAGCAGCTTCCGGTTGCAACTCTCGTCGCAACGCCCTGGGTCAATACTCACCAGCAGCCATTTCCCGCGCAGCTGCGAGAGCCGGAACGGCGTGCCGTCGGCGAGCGTCAGCGCTGGATCCGGCAGGGCGCGAGGCTTGATCAGTTCTCCATAGTTCACCCGGCCCTCGGGCTGCCAGAAATAGTAGAGCAGGTACGAGGCCGCCACCGGCGCCATGGTCAGAGCGAGGACGAGCCAGAGGCTAGTGAGCTTTTTGCGGGGCGCTGCGTCTGACATGGGTGACAAGATAAAACACAAAAATCGTGGCGGCGAGCGCCAGCCACTGGAAAGCGTAGCCGTAGTGCTTATCCACGCCCAGGTTCGGTGGATCCCACTCGCGCGCGAGGCCGTCGTCGAGCGGGCTCTCCTGCTGGATCATCACCGGTTGCAACGGTAGCGAGTACGCCTCGCGATAGCGTTCGAGCGTCAGGTTCTGCCAGACCCGGCCCGCCGTCGATGTCGTCGATAGCTCCAGGAAGCGCCGGCCCGGAATAGTCGCCAGGCCGGTGACCTCGACCACGCCCTCCGGCGTCTTCACTTCGGGCAGCCGGGTGCGGTCCGGGTTCCCGGCGATCCAGCCGCGGTTCACCAGCACGTAGCGCGCCCTGGCGCCACTCTCCATTTCGAGCGGCATCACTACGTGGTACCCCGCCACACCACGGCGAATGCGGTTATCGATCAACACGGCGTGGCGCGGATCGAAGCGTCCGCGCGCGGTCACCTGCCGCCACTCGACGTCGCGCGCGTTCACTTCGGCCGTCCCGAGCGCGATCGGCGCGTCCCTCGCAAGCATCGCGAGCCGCGTCGCCAGCACCTCCTTTTCGTGCGCGCGGCCGAGCTGCCAGTTGGCAAGCGCGAGCGTCAGGGCGATGCCTGCCGCCGCGGCAAGCGTCGTGACCCAGCGGAACTGAAAGCGATAGCGGGCGGACAAAGTGGTCGGTGCTGAGCTACACTGAACCGCAGGTTGAGCTGGCCATGAGAATCCTCGCGATCCTATTTCTCGTCTTCATCGTCGGCAGCCTCTTTTCCGCGCTCTACTTCCTCATCCGCGACAAGGGCCAAGGCGAGCGCGCGGTGAAGGCACTCACGGTGCGAATCACGCTGTCGGTAAT
>Ga0247825_10000491_pt1 | contig 25128 bp, 30 predicted proteins | sample 13C_Vanillin_Day_FD_194413 | JGI IMG/M metagenome (GOLD analysis project Ga0247825, IMG submission 194413) | Soil microbial communities from agricultural site in Penn Yan, New York, United States - 13C_Vanillin_Day48 | ecosystem: Environmental > Terrestrial > Soil > Agricultural land | place... | reverse complement strand
AGAAAAAAACAAGGCTCGCCGCGAGAACGACGAGCCCGGTCCAGCCGTCCTTCGAGAGCTTCAACGCTTCAGCAGGCCGAGATCCTTGGCGAGCTTCTTGTTGAGGTCGTCGTTCTGCTTCAGCCATTTCGCGTACTGCTCGCGCCCCATGTAGCGCACGTCCGTGCCCTGCTTCTTCATCGCCGCGGTGAACTCCGGCTCCTTCGCGGCGGCGGCGCAGGCCTTGCCGAGCGTGGCGATCACCGGGGCCGGCGTGCCCTTGGGCGCGACGATGCCGCGGTTCACGTCGTACACCACGTTGACGCCGAGCTCCTTGAGGGTCGGGATGCTGGGCATCTCGGGATGGCGCTTCTCGGTAGCGATGGCGAGGAACTTGAGCTGCGCCGCCTCGACCTTGCCCTTCTGCGTCAGGTTGGCGTCGGTGAGGTCGATGTGACCGCCGAGGATCGCGTTCATGCGCGGCGCCAGGCCCTCGTAGGAGACGTACTTGAACTTGATCCCCGCCGCCTGCTCGATCAGCGCGGGGAAGAAGTGGCTGGTCGAGGCGAGCGTCGCGCCCACCGTGATCTCGCCGGGGCGCTTCTTCGCGTCGGCGAGGAACTCCTGCCAGCTCTTCCAGGGTGTCTTCGGGCTGGCGGTGAGCACCGACGCGGTCGAGGAGATGAGGCAGATCGGCTCGAAGTCGCTGTACTGCACGTCGGCGACCCCGGCGTAGTACGTGGAATGGATGTAGTCGTGGACGGCGTAGAGCGTGTAGCCGTCGGGCGGCGACTCCTTCGCCTCTTTTGCGCCCTTGGTGCCCGAGGCGCCCCCGATGTTGGCGATCACCACCGACTGGCCGCCCAGGTGCTTCTGCAGCAGCGGCGCGAACGGCCGGAAGATGTTGTCGGTGTCGCCGCCGGCGGCCCAGGGCACGATCAGCTTCACCGGCCGCTCGGGATACGCCGCCGCGGCGGCGAAAGGCAGCACGGACGCAACCAGACCTGCGATCAGCTTTTTCATGATGTCCTCCTCCAAGGAGGCCCGATGATACTAGACGGCAAGGCTCCTGACCCAGCGCCGGTCGATCCAGTCCTTCCAGCGCCAGACCCAGTGCCCCTCGGCCGTCCAGCCGCCCCGGCTGGCGATGGCGTAGCGGTTGCCGCAGGAGAGCAGCAGCAGGCCGCGCGGCTGCGGGCGGAACGGCCGCAAGGGTTCTTCCGCCAGCAGCTTCCTGAAATTGTCGGCGAGCGCTTCGCCGTGGCGCACCGAGTACAGGCCCGACTTCGGGTGGCCCGCGCCGCGCACCGTCGCGCAGTCTCCGGCGGCGAATACCTCCGCGCTGGACACGCTGCGCAGCGTCGCGTCGACGAGGAGGAAGCCGCGCTCGTCGGTCTCGAGGCCGCTCTCCGCGAGCCAGGGCGGCGCCCGGGCGCCGGTCGTCCACACCACCTGGTCGAACTCCTGGTGCGCGGTGCCGGCGATCACCACCGGCCCGCGCTCGAGCCGGGTCACCGCCATGCCCGGGCGGAAGTCCACCCCGCGCGAGCGCAGGGCGTCGATCAGCCTTTGCTCGAATTTCTTCTCGAAGGAACTCTGTTCCGAATACAGCGTGACCGCGCAACCGCGGTGGCGAAAGGCCATCGCCAGTTCCGCGCCGGCGGCGCCGCCGCCCACGAGCGCGACGCGCGGCGGAAAGCGCACCTCGCGCACGAAGGTGTCGAAGGGCCTGACCTGCAGCGCGTGCTGCGCCGCGCCCGGCACCGACGCCTCGGCGAGGGAGCCGGCGTTGACAGAGACGATGTCGTACGCGAGCTCGCTGCCGTCGGCGAGGTGCGCGAGGCGCTGCGCCGGGTTGATCGCGATGACCGCGCCCTCGATGAACTCGGCGTAGGCCGCCTCCGCGAGGCGCGCCACGTCGATCTCGGCCTGGTGGCGGCGGTACAGGCCCGCCACCACGCCCGGCAGCATCCCGGAATAGAGCTGCTTCGCCGCGGGCGACACCAGGGCCACGCGTGCCCCATAGAGGGGCTTGTCGATCAATGTCTTGAGTACGACGGCGTGGGCGTGCCCCGCGCCTACGAGCAGGATGCGCTTCACGCCTTGCCGAGCTTCGCTTCCTCGCGCTTGCGCAGTTCCTTGCGCTGCACCTTGCCGGTGGTGGTCATCGGCAACGCATCGATGAACTCGATCTCGCGTGGGTACTCGTAGGGCGCCAGGCGGCCGCGCACGTGCGTCTGTATGTCTTCAATAAGAGCTTGCGAGGGGGAATGATCTGGTTGAAGAACGATGAAAGCCTTGACGATGGCGCCGCGCGCCGCGTCGGGCTTGCCGATCACCGCCGCGTTCGCCACCGCGGCGTGCTTGACCAGGCAGCTCTCGATCTCGGCCGGCCCGATGCGGTAGCCCGAGCTCTTGATCACGTCGTCGGAGCGGCCCTGGTACCAGAGGTAGCCGTCGTCATCCATCTTGCCCTGGTCGCCGGTGCAGCCCCAATCGCCGATGTACTTCTCGCGGGTGGCTTTCTCGTTTTTCCAGTATTCTAGAAAGAAGACGGGATCCCCGCGCCGATCGACGGCAATCTCGCCCAGCTCGCCGCGCGGCACCTCCCTGCCCTTGTCGTCGATGACGGCGACCCGGTGGCCGGGATAGGGCCGGCCGATCGAGCCGGGCTTCACCGGCCAGGCCGCCTGGCAGTTGCCGACCACGTAGTTGATCTCGGTCTGGCCGAACATCTCGTTGATGGTCACGCCGAGCTGCTCGCGCGCCCATTCGAGCACCGTGACGCCCACGGATTCGCCGGCGCTCATCACGCTTCTCAAGTTCAAAGAATATTTTTTCAAAGGAGCAGGCTCGGCCTTCATCATCAGCTTGAGCGCCGTCGGGAAGAGGAACGCGTTGCGCACGCCGTACTTCTCGAGCAGGTAGTAGGCCTTCTCCGCGTCGAAGCGGCCGCGATAGCCGAGGATCGGCACGCCGAACAGCCACGCCGGCAGCAGCGCGTCCATGAGGCCGCCGGTCCAGGCCCAGTCCGCGGGCGACCAGAACATGTCGCCCGGCTGCGGGAAGAAGTCGTGCGAGTGCACGAAGCCCGGCACGTTGCCGAGCAGGACGCGGTGGGGCTTCAGCGCGCCTTTCGGCGGCCCGGTGGTGCCGCTGGTGTAGATGATGAGCGAGGGGTCTTCCGCCGAAGTCTCGACCACCGAGAAGCCCGACTGCGCCTTTGCGATCAAATCCTCGTAGGCATGGACGCCCTTCTCCCGCGCGCCGCCAACGCCGATGATGTGTCGTAAATGAGTTTTTTGTTTTACTGCCCACAGGTTGGGAAGCGTCGTGGGCTCGACCAGCGCCACGCTCGCCTCGGCGTGGTTCAGCCGGTACTCGAGCGCGTCGGGGCCGAAAAGGTGCGACAGCGGCAGCGCGATGGCGCCCATCTGGAAGATGGCGATGTACGCGATCGCGGTCTCGGGGCGCTGCGGCAGGCACAGGGCGACGCGCTCGCCCTTGCGCACGCCCAGCGCGGCGAGCGCATTCGAGAGGCGGTTGGCGGCCTGCTGGATGTCCCAGAACGAGTACGCGGCCATGGCGCCCGACTCGTCCTCCCAGTAGAGCGCGAAGCGGCCGCGGTCGCTCGCCCACTGCCCGCAGCACGCCTGCGCGATGTTGAAGCGCGCCGGGACATGCCAGCGGAAGCCGCGGTACAGCTCGTCGTAGCGGTCCACCATGGTCTAATTGAGTTTACATGAGCCTCGACGCCTTGGTTTTCGACGCGTACGGCACGCTCTTCGACGTGCATTCGGTGGTGAGCCGCTGCGAATCGTTCTGGCCCGGCAAGGGCGCGGCGCTGTCGCAGCTCTGGCGCACGAAGCAGCTCGAGTACACCTGGCAGCGCAGCCTCATGCAGCGCTACGTGCCGTTCTCGCAGGTGACGCGCGAGGCGCTCGCCTACGCCTGCGAGGCGCTCGGACTGCAGCTCACCGTGACGCAGATGGAAGCGCTGATGGGCGAGTACCAGATGTTGTCTCCCTTCAAAGATGTTCAAGGGGCGCTGCGCCGCCTGGCCGAGTACAAGACTGCAATCCTGACCAACGGCTCGCCGGACATGATCGAGCCGCTGGTGAAGCAGTCGGGCCTCGCCCTCGACGCGGTCCTGAGCGTCGACGCGGTGAAGATCTTCAAGCCGGCGCCGCAGGTGTACGAGCTGGCGAGCACGCAGCTCACCGTGCCGGCCAACCGCATCGGCTTCGTCTCCTCGAACGGCTGGGACGCGCTCGGGGCGAAGTCCTTCGGCTTCGCCGTGTACTGGATCAACCGCGCCGGCGCGCCGGTCGACCGGCTCGGCTTCAAGCCCGACGCGGTCCTGAAGAGCCTCGGGGACCTGCCTGAAGTTCTGCTCTAACTGCGCCGCCCCGGTGGCGCGGCGCGTGCCGCCGGGCGACAGCCTGCAGCGCTGGGTCTGCGACCAGTGCGGCGAGATCCACTACCAGAACCCCAAGCTGGTGGTGGGCACCATCCCGGAGTTCGAGGGCCGGCTGCTGCTCTGCCGGCGGGCGATCGAGCCGCGCTACGGCTACTGGACGCTGCCCGCCGGGTTCATGGAGAACGACGAGAGCACCGGCCAGGCGGCCGCGCGCGAGACGCTCGAGGAGGCCGGGGCGCGGGTCGAGCTCGGCGCGCCCTTCAGCCTGATCTCGGTGCCGCACGTCAACCAGGTGCACCTCTTCTACCGCGCGCGGCTGCATGGCCTCGATTTCCAGCCCGGCGAGGAGACCCTCGAGGTGGCGCTCTACGAGGAGGCCGCGGTGCCCTGGCAGGACGTCGCCTTCCGCACCGTTGCGCTCACGCTGCGCCACTGGTTCGCCGACCGCAGGAAGGGTGATTTCGGTTTCCACGCCGAGGACATCACGCGCTAAGATTCCGCGAACTAGGGGAGGACCAAAATGAACAAAATCGACGCTGCCAACACTGCGTGGATGCTGACCTCCACCGTGCTGGTGCTCTTCATGACGCTGCCCGGCCTCGCGCTCTTCTACGGCGGCCTGGTGCGCGCGAAGAACGCGCTCTCGGTGCTCATGCAGTGCTTCTCGATCGCCTGCGCCGTCACCATCGTCTGGATCCTGGTCGGCTACAGCATCGCCTTCGGCGAGGGCAACGCCTGGTGGGGCGGCCTCTCCAAGGCCTTCATGGCCGGGGTCGACACGAAGGCCCTGAGCGGCACCATTCCCGAATCGGTGTTCTCGATGTTCCAGCTCACCTTCGCCATCATCACGCCGGCGCTGGTGGTGGGCGCCTACGCGGAGCGCGTGCGCTACTCCGGCATGCTGGTCTTCAGCCTGCTATGGCTGCTGCTCGTCTACCTGCCGGTCGCGCACTGGGTCTGGGGCGGCGGCTGGCTGCAGAAGATGGGCGTCATGGACTTCGCCGGCGGCCTGGTGGTGCACCTGAACGCCGGCATGGCGGCGCTCGTCTGCGCTCTGGTGCTCGGCCGGCGCCGCGGCTTCCCCGAAACGGCAATGCCGCCGCACAACATGACGATGTGCGTGACCGGCGCCTGCATGCTGTGGGTGGGCTGGTTCGGCTTCAACGCCGGCAGCGCGCTCGCCGCCGACGGCGCGGCGGGCATGGCGATGCTGGTGACGCATATCGCCGCCGCGGCCGGGTCGCTCGCGTGGCTGGTCTGCGAGACCGCGAAATACGGCAAGCCCTCGGTGCTGGGCATCGTCACCGGCATGGTGGCGGGCCTGGGCACCATCACCCCGGCCTCGGGCTTCGTCGGCCCGATGGGCGCGCTCATCATCGGCGCCGCGGCCGGCGTCATCTGCTTCCTCGCCACCAGCTACATGAAGCGCGCCCTCGCGGTCGACGACTCGCTCGACGTGTTCCCGGTGCACGGCGTGGGCGGCATCCTCGGCACGGTGCTGACCGGCGTGTTCGCCGGCGTGCTGGGCGGCGCCGGCTATGCCGAAGGCCAGACGATGGGCGGCCAGGTCCTGGTCCAGCTCGCCGGCGTGCTCGCCGTGGCGGCGTGGTCCGGGGTGCTCACCTGGGTCCTGCTCAAGCTCACCGACGCGGTGGTAGGAATGCGGGTTGCTGGGGACGAGGAGACCGAGGGTCTCGATACGGTGCTGCACAACGAGAAAGGCTACAACCTGTAGATGGAGCGGCGGCGGTTCCTGCAGTTCTGCAGCGCGGCGGCAGCCGGCATCGGCAGCGGCAGCCTCGCGGCCGACGTCCGCCCGCAGCTCTATACGCGCGCCCGGCTGCTCGACGCCGGCGGCAGGCCGCTGCGGGCGGCGCAGGTGCCGGCGAACCGCACCCTCGTCTTCCATTACCCGTACGCCTCGACGCCCTGCTTCCTCCTCAACCTGGGCCGCCCGGCGAAGCCCGGCGCCACGCTGAAGACCGCCGACAACCAGACCTACGAATGGAAAGGCGGCGTCGGCGCCTCGCGCGCGGTGGTCGCCTATTCCGCCATTTGCGCGCACAAGCTCACCTATCCGACGCGCGACATCAGCTTCATCAGCTTCCGCACCGACAAGGGCGCCGGGAACAAGCACGCCAACGTCATCCATTGCTGCTCCGAGCACAGCCAGTACGACCCGGCCGAAGGCGCGCGCGTGGTGGCCGGACCTGCCCCGCAGCCCCTGGCCGCCATTCTTTTGGATTGGAGTTCTTCCACAGACGAAATTCATGCTGTGGGCACCCTCGGCGGCGAGATGTTCAACGAGTTCTTCCAGAAGTACGCGTTCCGTCTGCAGATGGAGCACGGCGCCCGGGCGAAGGAAACCGTGCAGGGCGGCTGCGTGGTCCAGGCTCTGGAGAATTACTGCAAACAACAAGTAAAGTGTTGATGAGGCAGTGCTAGCGTGGCTCGAGCGCACTGACCCTTTTCCGCCGGTCGAGCGGGCGCTGAAGGATCCCAACGGCCTGCTCGCCGCGGGCGCCGACCTGTCGCTGCCCCGCCTCCTCGAAGCCTACCGCCGCGGCATCTTTCCCTGGTTTTCCGGCGCCGAGCCGATCCTCTGGTGGTCTCCCGACCCGCGCATGGTGCTGCGCTGCGAGGACCTGAAGGTCTCCCGCTCGCTCGGCAAGAGCGTGCGAAACAAGGGCTACGAGGTGCGCGTCGATACGGCCTTTGCCGAAGTCCTGAAGCACTGCGCGGAGCCGAGAAACGGCGAGCCGGGCACCTGGCTCGGCGCCGGGATGCGCCGCGCCTACCTGGCGCTGCACCGCGCCGGCTACGCGCACTCGTTCGAGACCTGGCGCGGGGATGATCTGGTCGGCGGCCTCTACGGGGTGGCGATGGGGCGGATGTTCTACGGAGAATCGATGTTTTCCCGCGCCACCGACGCCTCGAAAGTCGCCCTGGTGAATCTTGTTTCACACCTTCGCGAAAAGGGCTTTCCGCTCATCGACTGCCAGATGCGCACGCCGCTGCTCGAATCGCTGGGCGCCCGCGAAATCCCGCGGCGGGACTTCCTGCGCAAGCTGGCGGCGCTGGTAAACTACCCCGAGCTTCCTGGAAGATGGGATGTCCAGACTTAACGACCTGCCGCATGCGGTACTGCAGTTCTACGTGACTGCGCCCTATCCGTGCAGCTACCTGCCGGACCGGATGGCGCGCTCGCAGGTCGCGACCCCCAGCCACCTGATCAACACCGAGCTCTACGGCGATCTCGTCAAGGCCGGCTTCCGCCGCAGCGGCATCTTCACCTACCGCCCGCATTGCGACGCCTGCCGCGCCTGCGTGCCGGTGCGCATCCCGGTGCGCGACTTCGCCGCCAACCGCTCGCAGCGGCGCGCCTGGAAGGCGCACGGCTCGCTGACCTCGCACGTGCAGCCGCTGAAATTCCGCCTCGAGCACTACGCGCTGTACCTGCGCTACCAGTCGCGGCGCCACTCCGGCGGCGGCATGGACAACGACAGCCGCGACCAGTACTCGCACTTCCTGCTGCAGAGCCGGGTGGACACGCGCCTGGTCGAGTTCCGCGACGCGGGCCAGCTGGTGATGGTCTCGATCGTGGACTACCTGCCCGACGGGCTCTCGTCGGTCTACACCTTCTACGAGCCCGACCGGCGCGGCGCGAGCTTCGGCACCTACAACGTGCTGTGGCAGATCGAGCAGTGCCGCGCGCTCGCGCTTCCCTACCTCTACCTCGGCTACTGGATCCGCGAGAGCCCGAAGATGGCCTACAAGTCCAAGTTCGAGCCGGTCGAGGGCTTCGCCGGCGGCGTCTGGCGACGCCTCGGCAGGCGGCAGACGGAAGACCATCGGGCGTGAGCCTGTACCGGCTCGCCCGTCCGCTCCTTTTCTCGCTCGACCCCGAAACCGCCCACCGGGTCACTCTCCGTCTTTTAGAAGCAAGTCCGTTTCAGGAGAGCTTCAAGAATCCCGTTCGCGCGATGGGCCTGGAGTTTCCCAATCCCGTCGGCCTGGCGGCGGGGCTCGACAAGGACGCGGCGCACATCGACGCGCTCGCGCGGCTGGGCTTCGGCTTCATCGAGGTGGGGACCGTGACGCCGCGCCCGCAGCCCGGCAACGCTCGGCCTCGTCTTTTTAGAGTAAAAGATAAACAGGCGCTGATAAATCGCTTTGGCTTCAACAACGTCGGCATCGACGCCTTCCTCGCCAACGTCGCGCGCAGCCGCTGGCGCGGCGTGCTCGGCATCAACATCGGCAAGAACGCGGACACGCCGGCCGGGCGCGCCGCCGACGACTACGCGCTGTGCCTGGAGAAGGCCTACGCAGCCGCGTCCTACGTCACCATCAACGTCTCCTCCCCCAACACCGAGAACCTCAGGCGCCTGCAGGACAAGCACCCGCTCGACGCGCTGCTCGCGCGCCTGGTCGCGCTGCGCGAGCGGCTCGCCGACCGGCATGGGCGCAAGGTGCCGCTCGCGCTGAAGGTTGCCCCGGATCTTCAGGAAAATGAAATTCAATCGATTTCGGAAGCCATCCTGCAGCATGGCATCGAGGGGCTCATCGCCACCAACACCTCGGTCTCGCGCGAGGGGGTTGAGGGCCTGCGCCACGCCGGCGAGGCCGGCGGCCTTTCCGGATCGCCCATTCTCAGGAAATCGACCGACGTCCTCCGCAAGTTCGCTGCGCGGCTCCCCGGTACTGCGCTCATCGGCGCGGGCGGCATCCTCAGCGGCGGCGATGCGAAAGAGAAGTTCGCCGCCGGGGCATCGCTCGTGCAGCTCTACACGGGGCTCGTCTACCGCGGCCCCGGGCTAGTCTCCGAATGCGTATCGGCCTGCCGCGCGAAGTAAAGGACGGGGAATACCGGGTCGCCCTTACGCCTTCCGGCGTAAGAGAGTTTTCACAAGTCGTAGTCGAGCCCGGCGCCGGTGCGGGCGTGGGTTTCGCCGACGAGGAATACCTAAAGGCGGGCGCGAAGCTCGGCAATGCGTGGGATTGCGAGCTGGTGGTGAAGGTGAAGGAGCTGCAGGAAAGCGAGTACCGCAAGCCGCGCCCGGGCCAGACGGTGTTCGGCTTCCAGCATTTCGGGCCGGACCCCGGGCTGCTCGACGCCGCGCTCGCTTCCGGCGCCACCTTCGTCGCCTTCGAGACCGTCGGCCAGGCGAGCGGCCTGCCGATCCTCTCGCCGATGTCGGCCATCGCCGGCCGGCTGGCGGTCCAGGTCGGCGCCTGGTGCCTGCAGAAGCAGAACGGCGGCAGCGGCGTGCTGCTTCCCGGCGTCGAAGGCATCGCGCCCGGAAAAGTGGTGATCCTCGGCGCCGGCAACGTCGGCGCCAACGCCCTCCATGTCGCGCACGTCATCGGCGCCGAGGTCACCGTGTATGCGAAATCCGAGCGACGTTTTTCGCGATTGAAGAATCTTTATCCAAGGGCGGTCCTGCGCACCGGCCCGCCCGGGGTCGCGGATGCGGACCTATTGATCGGCGGCGTGCTCACCCCCGGCCAGCTGTCGCCCAGGTTGATCACGCGCGCGATGCTGCGCGGGATGCGGCGCGGCTCGGCGCTGGTCGACGTGGGCATCGACCAGGGCGGCGTCGCCGAAACCTCGCGCCCCACCTCACACAGCGCGCCGATCTACGTCGAGGAAGGCGTGGTGCACTACTGCGTGCCGAACATGCCGGCCGCCTGCGCGCGCACCGCCAGCCTGGCGCTGGAACGGTCTGTCCTTCCCTATGTAAGAATGATCATGGAAAGCCGAACAGCGGAAGACCTGCGAACCGGCATCCAGGTCAGCGCGGGCAAGGTGACGCACGAGCACCTCGCGCGCGATACGGGGCGTGCATACTCGCCCCCATGAAGCCGGTTCCCGTAGCGCTGATCGACGAAGGGCGCTGCATCGGCTGCACGCTGTGCATCGCCGCCTGCCCGGTGGACGCGATCGTCGGCGCGCGCAGCCTCATGCACACCGTGGTCGAGCCCTGGTGCATCGGCTGCAAGCTGTGCGTGGCACCCTGCCCGGTCGACTGCATCGAGATGGTGCCGCGCTCGGCCGTGTGGAACCTCGCGCTCAAGCGCGCCGCAGGCCAGCGCGCCCGGCAGCGGAAGACGCGCCTCCAGCGAAAAGCCGTGGCGCCGGCGGCGAAAGACCGCAAGGCCGTGCTGGCCAAGATCCTCAACAAGTGAACCCCGCGAAGCGCCGCGAGATCTTCCGCCGCTTCCAGGCGGCGGACCCGCATCCGACCACCGAGCTCGAGTACGGCAGCCCCTTCGAGCTGCTGGTGGCGGTGGTGCTCTCGGCGCAGGCGACGGACAAGTCCGTGAACCTCGCGACGCGCAGCCTCTTTCCCGCCACGCCGGAGAAGATCGTCGCGCTCGGCATCGCCGGCCTGGAGGAGCGCATCAAGAGCATCGGCCTGTTCCGCACCAAGGCGAAAAACGTCGTGGCTCTTTCACAGATTCTTCTTGAAAAACACGAAGGCCAGGTGCCCCCGGACCGCGAGGCCCTGGAGAGCCTGCCGGGCGTGGGACGCAAGACCGCGAACGTCGTGCTGAACACCGCGTTCGGCCAGCCGACCGTGGCGGTCGACACGCACATCTTCCGCGTCGCGAATCGCACCGGATTGGCGCCGGGGAAAGATGTTCTTGCTGTTGAAGAGAAACTGCTGAAATTCACCCCCGCCGAGTACCTCAAGGACGCGCACCACTGGCTGATCCTGCACGGGCGCTACGTGTGCCTGGCGCGCAAGCCCGGCTGCCCGGAATGCCTGATCAGGGACTTGTGTGAATTCAGGGCCAAGACCCGGCGCGATGTTTAACCCGACGCGCGAGCAGGTGCGGGACATGTTCTTCGAGGCGTGGCGCAAGTACCGTGCCGGCGAGGTGCTTGCCGGAATCGAGACGCTCGCCCTCGAGGTCATCCTGGCGCACCCCGAATACCACGAGATGCTGTCCGCGCCGGCGCGCTACCGCGAGCGCGACTACACCGACGAGTCGAACCCGTTCCTGCACATGAGCCTGCACCTCGCCTTCGAGGAGCAGCTCTCGATCGACCAGCCGCCCGGCGTCAGACAGGCTTTTCAAGCTCTGGCTGCGAAATGCCACGAGCGCCATGAAGCGCTGCACCAGGCGCTCGAGTGCCTGGCGGAAACGATGTGGCGCGCGCAGCGCGACGGCGCGCCGCCGGATGCCGCGGCGTACCTCGACTGCCTGACGAGGCGCGCGCGCCGCTGACATTACTCGAGCGCGGCAGTGACAGGAGCATCCGCACGCCGTTCGGACTAACCGTCGCGCGCCGGGCAGGCACAACGCCTGCGGCATGATGGCTGGAAACCTGACCGCCGGAGCGCCCATCATGCCAAGACGCCTCTCCCTGATCCCGATCCTGCTGGCGGCCCTGGCGTTCGCGCTACTGCCCCTCGAAGGACGGGCGGCGGAGCCCGACGACGGCACGGTGATCCTGGTCGCCAAGCGCGGCCTGCAGGACAAGATCTACGGCTCGACCATCCTGTTCGCCAAGCCCGTGGGCAGCGACCGCCACGTCGGCTTCATCCTGAACAAGCCCAGCCAGGTGACCCTCGGCAAGCTCTTCCCCGAGCACCCCGCCTCGCGCAAGGTGCCCGACCCCGTCTATCTCGGCGGCCCCTTCGGGCGCGAGGTGATCTTCGCGCTCGTCAACCGCAAGGAAAGCCCCGGCGGGCGCTCGGTGCAGATCACGCCCGACACCTTCCTCGCCTTCGACTCGCCCGTCGTCGACCGGATCATCGAGAAGGAGCCGCAGCAGGCGCGCTTCTTCGCCGGCATGGTGGTGTGGCAGGCGGGGGAGCTGCGCGCCGAGCTCAAGCGCGGCCTGTGGTACGTGCTCGACGCGAAGACCGACCTGCTGCTGCAGAAGCAGACCGACGGCCTGTGGGAAGAGCTGGTCGGCCGCTCGGAGCGCAAGGCCAACACGATCTAAAAGGGGTCAGACCCCTTTTTTTCTACCGCTGGTCGTGCAGCGGGGACTTCTGCGACGAGAACCAGGCGGCAAGGTCCTCGATGTCCTGCTTCGAGAGCTGCGCCGCGAACCCCTTCATGATGGGATTGGTGCGCGCGCCGGTCCTGTAGTCATTGAGCGCCCTCACCAGGTAGTCGTAGTGCTGGCCGGCGAGGATCGGCTGGTCCGGCGTCGAGGGCTTGGCGCCGTCGGGGCCGTGGCAGGTGACGCAGGCCTTCGGCGTCACCATGGCCTTGCCCCGCTCCGCGTTGCCCGCGGCGTGCACGCCGCCCGCGAGCGCGAGCGCGAGGATTGCCAGGAGCGTTCTCATTTCTTCCCGCCCCCGTAGTAGTCGGCGTACTTCTTCATGTCCTCTTCCGTCAGGCTCGCCGCGATGCCGCGCATCGAGGGATGGGACCGCTCGCCGCTCTTGTAGGCCTTCAGCGCGGCGACGATGTAGGCGGGCTGCTGGCCGGCGATCTTCGGCACGTGGTAGACGCTCGGGAACGCCGTCTTGTAGCCGGGGATGCCGTGGCAGCCGATGCACATGGCGACGTTGGGCTCTGCCTTCTGCTGGGCGAGAACGGGCTGGGCCAGTGCCGCGCCGAGGACTGCGAAGAGGAATCGTTTTGGCATCCGCGATTTTCTAGTGGTTTTGAGGCTGCGCGATTCTAGCGAATGCGGCTGCTAGAATGCAATTCGTCATGCGATTCAAAGGCTCGCCCTCCTACGTCTCGACCGAGGACCTGACGCTCGCGGTCAACGCCGCGATCACGCTGCAGCGTCCCCTGCTCGTGAAGGGCGAGCCGGGCACGGGCAAGACGATGCTGGCGCTGGAAGTGGCGCGCTCGCTGGGCGTGCCGATCCTCGAGTGGCACATCAAGTCGACCACCAAGGCGCAGCAGGGCCTGTACGAGTACGACGCGGTGAGCCGCCTGCGCGACTCCCAGCTCGGCGACCCGCGGGTGCACGACATCCACAATTACATCGTCAAGGGCATGCTCTGGCAGGCCTTCAACGCCGAGACGCCGACGGTGCTGCTGATCGACGAGATCGACAAGGCCGACATCGAGTTCCCGAACGACCTGCTGCGCGAGCTCGACCGCATGGAGTTCTACGTCTACGAGACGCGCGAGCTGGTCAAGGCGCGCCACCGCCCCATCGTCTTCATCACCTCGAACAACGAGAAGGAGCTGCCCGACGCCTTCCTGCGCCGCTGCTTCTTCCACTACATCCGCTTCCCCGACAAGGAGACGATGGAGAAGATCGTCGCGGTGCACTTCCCGCAGCTGAAGAAGTCGCTGCTGCGCGAGGCGATGGAGGTGTTCTTCGAGGTGCGCGAGGTGCCCGGCCTGAAGAAGAAGCCCTCGACCTCGGAGCTCCTCGACTGGCTGAAGCTGCTGCTGGCGGAGGACATCCCGCCGGAGGCGCTGCGCTCCAAGGAGCGCAAGACCATCATCCCGCCGCTCCATGGTGCGCTGCTCAAGAACGAGCAGGACGTGCACCTCTTTGAAAGACTGGTCTTCATGACCCGCGCCAAAGGGGGATAAGACGGCAGGCGGGTAAACCCCGCCGGGGGCGGCGCGTTCTATACAATCGATTGCCCTTTAAAGGAGGAGGCCAGATGAAGAAGGTTCTCGGAACGGCGGCGGTGCTCGCCGCGATGGCGCTGCCCGCGGCGGCGCAGGAAACGCTCAAGATGCACCACTTCGTGCCGCCGAAGGCCCCGCCCAGCTCGCGCTTCATGATGCCCTGGTCGGAAAAGGTGATGAAGGCCTCGGGCGGCAAGATCAAGATCGACCTGTTCCCGGCGATGCAGCTCGGCGGCACGCCGCCGCAGCTCGTCGACCAGGTCAAGGACGGCGTGGTGGACCTCACGTTCACCCTGCCCGGCTATACCGCCGACCGCTTCCCGCGCACCGAGGTGTTCGAGGTGCCGTTCCTGCACACCCACGCCAGCGCCACCGCGCAGGCGCTGCAGGACTACTTCGACAAATACCTCAAGGAGGAGTACGCGCAGTACAAGGTGATCCTCCTCTACACGCACGACGGCGCGGTGATCAGCGCCTCCAAGCCGATCATGTCGTTGAATGATTTCAAGGGCCTGAAGATCCGCACCGCCAACCGCGGCGGCGGCGTGTTCCTGCGTGGCGTCGGCGCGACGCCGGTCGGCTCGCCGGTGACCGAGATCCAGACCATGCTCAACAAGGGCGTGATCGACGGCGTGCTCCTGCCCTACGAGATCATGCCGGCCTACAAGATCCACGAGCTGGTGCACAACCACGTCACGCTCGCCGGCAAGCAGCCGCGCGTGGGCACGTCGGTGTTCGCGGTGCTGATGAACAAGAAGCGCTACGACTCGATGTCCGCCGACCTGAAGAAGGCGATCGACGACAACTCCGGCCGCCACATCGCCAAGTGGGCGGGGGAGACCTGGGAAGAGGTCGAGAAGCCCGGCATGGGCATGGCGCAGAAGGCCGGCAACAAGTTCATGGACATCCCGGCCGGCGAGGTGGCGAAGATCCGCAAGGCGGTGCAGCCCGAGATCGACAAGTTCCTCGCGGAGCTGTCCAAGCCGGGCTTCGACGCCAAGGCCGCCTACGCCGACGCGCAGAAGATGGTCGCGAAGTACAGCAAGTAAGCCTTTGCGCAGGGCAATCGAGCTGACGGCGAAGGCGCTCGCCTTCGCCGGCGGCGCGGTCCTGGTGGCGATGCTCGGCATGTCGGTGTCGAGCATCGCCGGCCGGGCCTTCTTCGGCCGGCCGATCCAGGGCGACTTCGAGTTGGTGCAGTTCGGCTGCGCCATCAGCATCGCCGCCTTCCTGCCGTGGTGCCAGCTCTCCCGCGGCAACATCATCGTCGATTTCTTCACCACCGGCCTGCCCGAGCGGGCGCAGGCGGCGCTCGACGCGGTCGGCGCCTTGCTGCTCGCCGGGGTGATGGCGCTCGTCGCCTGGCGCGCCGGCCTGGGCGCCGAGTCGGTCTGGGCTTCCGGCGAGCGGGCGATGATCAGCCGCGTGCCGCAGTGGATCGCCTATGCCGCGATCGTGCCGCCGCTCGCGTTCACCGCGGTAGTCGGGCTGTACACCGCCTGGGAGTCCCTGCAGAAGGCGCTAAAGGGGTCAGAGCAATTAACGAGAAAGGGATAAATGCGACACCCCGTTAATTGGTCTGACCCCGTTAGCCGATGACCGGTCTGACCCTTGGGGTGACGATGTTCGGCGGCATGCTGGTGCTGATGGCGCTGCGCGTGCCGATCGCCATCGCCATGTTCATTCCCGGGGCGGCGGGCTACCTCAGCATCGCCGGCGAGGCGCCGTTCCTCAACCTCCTCAAGGGCATCGCCTACGCGAGGCTGTCGAACTACGACCTGTCGGTGATCCCGCTGTTCCTCCTGATGGGCGCCTTCGCCACGCAGGGCGGCCTGTCGCGCGCCCTCTTCGCCTTCGCCAACGCGCTCATCGGCCACGTGCGCGGCGGCATCGCCATGGCTTCCGTGCTCGCCTGCGCCGCGTTCGGCACGGTGTGCGGCTCCTCGGTGGCGACCTGCGCCACGGTGACGCAGGTCGCGCTGCCCGAGATGCGCCGCCACGGCTACTCGGGGCGCCTCTCGACCGCGACCATGGCGGCGGGCGGCACGCTCGGCATCCTCATCCCGCCCTCGGTGGTGCTGATCGTCTACGCCATCCTCGCCGAGCAGAACATCGCCAAGCTTTTCGCCGCCGCCATGGTGCCCGGCATCCTCGGCGCCGGCCTCTACCTCGCCGCCATCGCCATCTACGTGCGCCTGTTCCCGGCGCAGGGCCCGTCGCAGCCGCGCCACAGCAGCGCCGAGCTCCTGCAGGCAGGGAAGGAAGTGTGGCCCATCGCGCTCATCTTCCTGGTCGTCTTCGGCGGCATCTACGGCGGCTTCTTCACGCCCACCGAGGGCGCCGCCGTCGGCGCCGGCAGCACCTTCCTGACGGCGCTGCTCAAGGGCGAGATGAGCTTCCAGGCCTTCAAGCGCTCGTTCCTCTCCACCGCGGAGACGGCCGGCTTCGTCTTCATGATCTTCCTCGGCGCCGACATGCTGAACAGCGCGCTCGCGCTGTCGCAGATGCCGATGCGCATCGCCGAGGCGGTCGGCGGCCTCGAGGTGGCGCCGGTGGTCGTGGTGGGCGTCATCATGCTGCTCTACCTGCTGCTCTCGTCGGTGATGGACGAGCTCGCCATGATCGTGCTCACCATCCCGATCCTCTTTCCGCTGGTGATGGAGCTCGACCTCTACGGCCTCAACGCCACCGAGAAGGCGATCTGGTTCGGCGTGCTCGTGCTCTCGGTGGTCGAGATCGGCCTGATCGCGCCGCCGGTCGGCCTCAACGTCTACGTCGTCAACAGCCTCGCCCCGGACGTGCCGATGTCGGAGACCTACAAGGGCGTGGCGGTGTTCCTCACGGCGGACCTCGTGCGCATCACCCTGGTGCTCGCCTTCCCCAGCCTCTCGCTGTGGCTGATGCGGCTCATCGGTTGAGCTTCCATCCGTCGCCGCGCAAGCCGCGGCTCGAGCTGCCGCGCGGCGCCTGCGATACGCACTTCCACGTCTTCGGGCCGCAGGCGCTGTTCCCCTTCGCCGCCGAGCGCCGCTTCACCCCCGGCGACGCGCCGAAGGACAAGCTCTATGCCCTGCACGCGCACCTCGGCATCGAGCGCGGCGTGGTGGTGCAGTCCGCCGTGCACGGCTACGACAACACCGCGGCCGCGGACCTCATGAAGGGAAGAAAGGAGTATCTCGGCATCGCTCTCGTGAGATTGACCGAGGAGATGAAGGCTTTGCGAACCCTGCATTCGCAAGGCTTCCGCGGCGCGCGCTTCCAGTACATGCGCCACCTCGGCCCGCCGGTGCCCATCGAGGACGTGCTGCGCTTCGCCGCGCGCCTCGCGGAAATCGGCTGGCACCTGCAGATCCACCTGGAAGCGGACCTGCTCGAAGGAATGTCGGCATCGCTCAGGCGCTCGCCGGTGCCGGTGGTCATCGACCACATGGCGCGCATCGATGCTTCGCGGGGCCTTCACCAGAAGCCTTTCGTCCACCTGCGAGAGATTCTTGAAGACCGCAACATCTGGGTAAAAGTCAGCGGCGTCGAGCGCGCCTCGCGCGCCGGCCCGCCGTACGCCGACGCGGTGCCGTTCGCGCGCAAGCTGGTGGAAGACTTCGGCGAGCGCGTCCTCTGGGGAACCGACTGGCCGCACCCGAACCATCACGGGCCGATCCCGGACGACGGCGAGCTCGTCGACGTGCTGGCGCAGATCGCGCCGACCGAGGCGCAGCGCCGGCGGCTCCTCGTAGACAACCCGGCGCGGCTCTACGGCTTCAGTTGAAGTAGAGCTTCAACGGCGTTTCCGAGGCGATCTTCTTGCGCGTCGCCGGGTCGGGGACCCATTCGTGAAACGCCGCGACGGTGTCGGCGTACTTCACCTTGTCCTCGAAGGCGGCGAAAGGCCAGTCGCTGCCCCACATCAGCCGCTCGCCGCCAGCCACCTCGAGAAGCTTTTTTGCGTAGCTTGAAGGCGCATCCGGCGGCCCCAGACGGAATCCCGCCGAGAGCTTCACCCAGGTCCTGCCCCGCTCCACCGCGGCGAGCACCGCCCGGAAGCCCGGGCAGCGCACGCCGAGCTCCTGCGTCGGCCGCCCGAAGTGCTCGACGATCAGCTTGACGCCGAAGGGCTCGATCGCGGCGATGGCGGCCGGCAGCCGCGCGCCGTGGTCGTGCAGGTGCACGACCCAGCCGAGGTCGGCGACTTGCTTGAGTAATTTTTGATAAACCAACGATTGAAGATCTGGAGGTTCCGCTCGGTCGCGGAACTGGAAGCGCACGCCGATGAAGCCGTCGTCGCGCAGCCCTCGCAGCAGGGCGGGAGAGGCGTCGGCCTTCACGATCGCGGAGGCGCGCAGGCGCTTCGGGTGGCGCCTGAGCGCTTCGCGCGCGTACTCGTTGTAGTCGCCGTACAGGCTCGCCGGCGCGAGCACGCCGAACTGCACGCCGTGCGCGTCGAGCGTCGCGATCAGCCGCTCGATCGTCGCGTCCTCCGGCGGCTTGTGCCACGCGGTGGCGCTGAGCGGCATGTCGCGCGTGTAGACGTGGAAGTGCGTGTCGACGAGCGGCGTCCCACCCTGCGCCGCGGCGCTCACCGGCCGCGGCAGAAGCGCTCGAGCGCGGCGATCTCCTCGCCGCCCGCGGCGAAGCGCCGGTAGAGCTTGGCCATCGCGGCGAACATCTCGCGCGCCGCCTCGTCGTCCTCGAGGAAGGCGGCGATCTCGTGCATCTCCGGCTCCCAGCGGTAGGCCTTCGGGAACATCGCCGGCACGAAGCGCCGGATGTACTCGAGGATCGCCGGCTGCGAATCGGCGAGCTGCTCGAGGAGCTGCGCCTGCGCGCCGCTCCTCAGCGCGGCGAGCGCCATCACGGCGCCGACCGCGGTAAAGCCCTTGTTCAACCCGGCGAAGGACAGCTTGAAGGCCGAGGCGGCGCCGGCCGGCCCGGTCATGACCTTCACGCTGACGCCGGGGAGCCGGGAAAGCTCGGAGGCGAAGGTGCCCGAGGCATACATCACCACCCCGGGCTTGCCCGAGGTCGGCCCGCCGAAGAGCGCCACGTCGACGAACTTGCAGCCGGTCGGGCCGATGATCTGCGCGACGCGGCGCACCGTGCGGGGCGCCACGGCGTTGCATTCGCCGTAGACGGGCTTGCGCGCCGCCTTCTTCAGCGCCGGCGCCAGGCGCTCGGCGAGCGCGATGGCGGCGCCGGGAGGAACGACCGAAAGCACGAAATCCGCCTGCGCCACAAGGTCGCCGTCCTCGGAAAAAATGGTGAAGCCTGCTTCCTTCGCCCGTTGCGCGCTCGCCTCGCTGCGCCCCGAGAGCGACGTGGAGATGCGCACGCCTCGCGCGGCGAGCGCGCGGCCGATGGCGCTGCCCATCTCGCCGGGCGCGACGATGGCGACGTTCACTGCTTCTGGATGCCCGCGCGCTGCACCGCGTCGGCGAACTTGTCGATGGTGCTCTTGAAGAGCCGGCCCATCTCCTCCGGCGTGCTCGCTTTCGCCTCGACGCCCAGGTCGAGGAAGCGCTTCTGCACGTCGGGAAGCGCGAGGATCTCGCGCACGTGCTTGTTGAGGAGCGCGATCGTCGCCGGCGGCGTGCCGGCCGGGGCGAAGAGCGAGTTCCAGCCGGTCATCTCGAAGTCCTTGTAGCCCGCCTCCTTCATGGTCGGCACCTCGGCGAGGGTCTGCGAGCGCGCCGGGCCGGTCGAGACGATCGGGCGCAGCTGCTTCGCGGTGATCGCCGCCTTCAGGCTGGTATAGGCGTCGATCGCGAACTCGGTGTCGCCGCGCAGCACGCTGCCCAGCATGTCGCCCGAGGTCTTGTAGGTGATGATGTTCGCCTTCACCCCGGTCGCCGCCACCAGGAGGTGGCCGGTGAGATTCTGGATGCTGCCCGTGCTCGTGGTGGCGACGTTGAGGCCGCCGGGCTTCGTCTTCGCCAGCGCCACCACATCCGCGATGGTCTTCAGCGGCGAGTCGTTCTTCACCAGCACCAGAAGATCGAAGAAGGCGACGCTCGTGACCGGCGCGAAGTCCTTCTCGAGGTCGTAGGGCAGCGTCTTCAGCAGCGACTTCGACGCCGCGTTCCCCGTCACCATGACCATCAGCGTGTGCCCGTCGGGCGCCGCGGTGGCGACCGCCTGCGTGGCGAGGATGCCGCCCGCGCTCGGCCGGTTCTCGACCACCACCGGCTGGCCGAGACGCTCGGTGAGCTTCTGGCCGACCAGGCGCGTGGTGACGTCGGCGAGGCCCCCGGCGCCGGAGCCGATCATCACGCGGATCGGCTTCGTGGGATAGGGCTGCGCCAGCCCCGGAACGGAAAAGGCGGCAAACGACAGGGCAAGCAGCGCGGTCCGGAATCTCATTTTCATATCCTCATTTTTCTCTGTGTTCGACAGGCGGAATATACGCGCCGGGTTCCTGACTCGCGCCTTCAGGTTCGCTGCACGAGCCCGAGGATGTCCGAGCCGTAGGCCTCGAGCTTCCTCGCGCCGACACCGCTGATTCCGCGCAGCGCCTCGAGCGAGGCCGGCCGCGCGCGGGCGATCTCCGCCAGGGTGGCGTCGTGGAAGATCACATAGGCCGGAACGCCGTGGCTGCGCGCCGCGTCGGCACGCCACGCGCGGAGCTTGTCGAACAGGGTTTGCGTTTCTCCGGACAGCCCTTCCGGAAATGCCTTTCTCGTCCGGGAGCTTTTCTTTGCCTCTCGCCATGCCCGCAATGCGACATGGCGCTCTCCCTTCAGCACCGCACGACTGTCGTCGGTGAGCCTGAGCGCGCCGTAGGCGTCGTGGTCGACCTGGAGCAGGCCGAGGGCGATGCACTGGCGGGCGATGGCGCGCCATTCGCGGCCGCTGCGCGCGGCGCCGATGCCGAAGGTGGAAAGCTGCTCGTGCCCGCGCTGCGTCACCTTGGCGGTGGCCTCCCCGCGCAGCACGTCGATCACGTGCATGGCGCCGAAACGCTGGCCGGTGCGGTACACGCACGAGAGGAGCTGCTGCGCCGCTTCGGTGCCGTCGAACGTCGCGGGCGGGTCCAGGCAGGTGTCGCAGTTGCCGCACGCAGCGGAGGCTTCGCCGAAGTAGCCGAGCAGCCGCACGCGTCGGCACTCCGCGGTCTCGCAAAGGCCGAGCATGGCGTCGAGCTTGGCCGCCTGGATGCGCTTCTGCGCCTCGCCCGCGGCGGACTCGTCGATCATGCGGCGCAGCTGCACCACGTCCTGCAGCCCGTACGCCATCCAGGCGTCCGCGGGCAGCCCGTCGCGGCCGGCGCGTCCCGTCTCCTGGTAGTAGCCCTCGACGCTCTTGGGCAGGTCGAGGTGGGCGACGAAGCGCACGTCGGGCTTGTCGATGCCCATGCCGAAGGCGATGGTGGCCACCATCACCACGGCGTCCTCGCGCTGGAAGCGCTCCTGGTGGCGCCGGCGCGCCTCGCCGTCCATGCCGGCGTGATACGGAAGGGCTGTCATTCCTTGAGAGGAGAGAAAAGCGGCAACCTCATCGACCTTCCGCCGCGACAGGCAATAGACGATGCCCGCCTCGCCGGCATGCTCGGCGCGGATGAAGTCGAGCACCTGGCGGCGCGCGTCGTCCTTCTCGACGATGCGGTAGCGGATGTTCGGCCGGTCGAAGCTCGAGACGAACACCCGCGCCCCGCCGAGCTCGAGCCGCTCCAGGATCTCGGCGCGCGTCTGCGCGTCGGCGGTCGCCGTGAGCGCGATGCGCGGCACGCCGGGAAAGCGGCTGCGCAGCACCGCGAGCTGCAGGTACTCCGGGCGGAAATCGTGCCCCCACTGCGACACGCAATGCGCCTCGTCGATGGCGATCAGCGCGAGGCGGCTCTGGGCGAGGAGCTCCAGGCAGCGCTCGGTCATCAGCCGCTCGGGGGCGACATAGACCAGGTCGAGCGCGCCGGCGCGCACCCGCGCCTCCACCTCGGCCGCCTGGGCGCCGCTCAGCGTCGAGTTGAGGAACGCCGAGCGCACCCCCAGCTCGGCGAGCGCCGCCACCTGGTCCTGCATCAGCGCGATCAGGGGCGACACCACCAGCGCCACCCCCTCGCGCAGCAGCGCCGGGAGCTGGTAGCACAGCGACTTGCCGCTGCCGGTGGGCATCAGCACCAGCGCGTCGCCGCCGCCGGCGACGTGCCCGATCACCTCCGCCTGCTGCCCGCGGAACGCCGGATAGCCGAAGATTTCGTTGAGGATGCGCAGCGCCGGGGTCATCGCCGCCATTGTGTTACAGTGCGCGCGCAGGATCTCAAGTAGTGAGTAGTGAACAAGGCTCTTCGTTCCCTCCCTTGATCGTCATGCCCGCAAGCGAGACCCGGATTCGTCCCGCAACTGAATCAAGGATTGGAAAAAGCAATGGCTACAGGTACCGTAAAGTGGTTCAACGACGCGAAAGGCTTCGGCTTCATCACCCCCGATGACGGCGGCAAGGACCTCTTCGCCCACCACAGCAGCATCCAGGGCAGCGGCTTCAAGTCCCTGAAGGAAGCGCAGAAGGTCTCGTTCGACGTGGTGCAGGGCCCGAAAGGCCCGGCCGCAGCGAACATCAAGCCGCTCTAAGCAGCTTTCGCTTGAAAAACTCCGAAGTGCCGATGATGGCGCTTCGGCGGGCCGTCCAGCTCTGCAACGGGCTGGACGCGCTCGGCGACGCCCTCAACCTCTCCACCGCGAGCCTCGAGAAGATGCTCGCCGGCGAGGAAGATATCCCCCTCCCCGTCTTCACCCAGGCCGTGGGCCTGCTGCTCGAGGCCACCGCCACCCGCAACCCCAAGCGCCCGCCCCCGTCCTCCGACGGCGGCCGCAAGGAACCGCGCCACTAGGCGGGCGTTTTCCCCGGCGTATCATTGCGCCGTGCTGATCGACTTTTTCCTCAAGCTGAAGTCGCACAAGCTGCCGGTCTCCATCAAGGAGTACCTGACGCTGCTCGAGGCGATGGACAAGGGCGTGATCGGGCCCTCGGTCGACGACTTCTACTACCTCTCGCGCGCCACGCTGGTGAAGGACGAGGCGAACTTCGACAAGTTCGACCGCGCCTTCGGCGAGTTCTGGCACGGCGTCGAGACCATCCCCGGCATCGAAGCGCAGATCCCCCTGGAATGGCTGCTGAAGCAGGTGGAGCTGACGCTCTCGGAAGAGGAGAAGAAGCAGATCCAGGCGCTCGGTGGCTGGGAGAAGCTGATGGAGACGCTGCGCCAGCGGCTGGAGGAGCAGAAGGGCCGCCACCAGGGCGGAGCCAAGTGGATCGGCACGGGCGGCACCTCCCCTTACGGCGCCTACGGCTACAACCCGGAGGGCATCCGCATCGGCCAGGAGCGATCGCGCAACAGGAGCGCGGTCAAGGTGTGGGACCAGCGCGAGTACCGCAACCTCGACGACTCGGTCGAGCTCGGCACGCGCAACATCAAGGTCGCGTTGCGGCGGTTGAGAAAGTTCGCCAGGCAGGGCGCGCCGGACGAATTCGATCTCGGGACCACGATCGAGGAAACGGCAAAAAAAACCTATCTCGACATCCACATGCGCCCGGAGCGGCGCAATGCCATCAAAGTCCTGATGCTGATGGACATCGGCGGCACCATGGACGAGCACATCAAGCTCGCCGAGGAGCTCTTCAGCGCCGCGAAGACCGAGTTCAAGCACCTCGAGTTCTTCTACTTCCACAACTGCCTGTACGACTTCGTGTGGAAGGACAACCGGCGGCGGCACTCCGAGCGCACGCGCACCTGGGAGCTCCTGCACAAGTACGGGCACGACTACAAGGTGATCTTCGTCGGCGACGCCACCATGAGCCCCTACGAGATCCTGCAGCCCGGCGGCTCGGTCGAGTACTTCAACGAGGAGCCCGGCGCGGTGTGGGTGAAGCGCGTCATGGACGTCTACCCCAAGTGCGTCTGGCTCAACCCCGAGCCCGAGGAGATCTGGGGCTACCGGCAGTCGATCGGCATCATGAAGGAGCTGATGAACGACCGCATGTTCCCGACCACGCTCAATGGTCTGGAACGCGCGATGAAGTTTTTGGCGAAGTGAACCTTCCCCACCCGCAGGAGTTCCTGACGCTGCAGGAGGTCGTCGCGGCGGCGCGCGGGCGTGCCGGGCCTGGTGCGCGCGCTCGAGCTGCTCGAGGAGGAGATCCGCACCTGCCTCGGCCTGCTCGGCGTCACTTCCTGCGCCGAGCTCACGCCGGCGCACCTCGCCGCCGCGCCGCCGGTGAGCGCGCCGGATACCTTCAGCGCCTTCCCTCTCCTGTGACAGGAAACCGCACATGACCCGTCGATTGCTGGTCGCCGCCGCCGTGCTCGCGCTCGCCGCGTGCGCCTCGACCCCGCAGATGCAGATGCCGCCCGACATCGCGGCGAAAGTGAAGGCGATCGGCCCGGTGATCGACCCGCCGAAGACCGCGGCGATCTACGCGCCGCTGCAGCCGAAGGAGCCCTACCCTGGCGTGCGCGTGACGCGCGACCTGCGCTACGGGCCGGACCCGCGCCAGGCGCTCGACGTCTTCGTTCCGGACCGGGTGGTCTCGAACGCGCCGGTGCTGATGTTCGTGCACGGCGGCGCATTCGTCGCCGGCAACAAGCGCGCGCCGGGCAGCCCCTTCTACGACAACATCATGCTCGCCGCCGCGCGCAACGGCATGGTCGGCGTGAACATGACCTACCGCCTCGCGCCGCAGCACAAGTGGCCCACCGGCGCCGCCGACGTCGGCGCGGCGGTGAAGTGGGTGCAGGACTACATCCGCGCGCACGGCGGCGACCCGGCGCGCGTCACGCTCATGGGACATTCCGCGGGCGCGGTGCACGTCGCCTCCTACGTCGCCTTCCCCGAGCACCACAAGGCGGGCATCGGCATCGCGCGCGCGGTCCTGGTCTCGGGCCTGTTCGACTTCACGAAATTGACGCCCCCGGGCAAGCCCGAGGCGGCCTACTTCGGCGGCCTCGCCGGCACCGCTCAGGTGTCCTCGCTCGCCGGGCTGCTGAAGACGAGCGTGCCGCTGATGGTGGCCTACGGCGAAATCGACCCGGCGATGTTCATCGAGCAGTCGAAGCTGCTGAACGAGGCGCTGTGCGCCCAGGGCCGCTGCCCGCGCCTGGTCTACCTGCCCGGCCACAGCCACATGTCCGAGGTGTACGCGGTCAATACCGACGACCGCTCGCTCAGCGGGCCGCT
>Ga0247825_10000489_pt1 | contig 25132 bp, 23 predicted proteins | sample 13C_Vanillin_Day_FD_194413 | JGI IMG/M metagenome (GOLD analysis project Ga0247825, IMG submission 194413) | Soil microbial communities from agricultural site in Penn Yan, New York, United States - 13C_Vanillin_Day48 | ecosystem: Environmental > Terrestrial > Soil > Agricultural land | place... | reverse complement strand
CCGCTGCCTCCCTCCCCGCGCGGCCTCGCCGGCGCTCATCCCCTCGAGCACAACAGCCGGGGGGCAGTGGGGGCCGCGCGGGGAGGGAGGCAGCGGAGGGTGGCTCATCGTCTCTCCTTGAGGCTGGCGCGTGACTGCCAGAGTCGCCGGATGCGCTCCTCGAACTGCTGGAGCTTCTTGCCGATGGTGCGGCGCGAGTAGCCCGTCTGCGCGGCCACCTCCTCCTGGGTGTAGCCATCCAGGAAGTGCAGCACGCCAATGGTGCGTGTCTTGCCGTCGAGCTGGCGCAGCGCCAGGCCGAGCAGCGCCAGGCGATCGGCATCCTCGGGCGAGCCCTGGCTGCGCTCGTCCAGGACTGCCAACCGCTCCTCGTCGAGGGTGGGCTCTCGGCCGCGCCGCTTCAGCAGATCGAAGCAGCAGCGCTGGGCGATGGTGTAGAGCCAGGCAAGGATGGAGCCGGAGCCCTCCTCGCGCGGCGCGCCATAGCGCTTCACTCGCAAGAAGGTCTCCTGGAGCGCGTCCTCCGCGTCCTCGGGCCGGCGCACCAACTGCAGGCAGCGCCGGTGCACGAGGTAGCCGTACTGCTCGTACAGCCGGGCGAGCTGGACATCATCCATGGCGGGGGGCATGTAGCACATACACCTCGTCAAGAGACGCCTCGCTCGGAGAGCAGGCGCTCACGGTTCGAAGCGGAGGGGCAGCGTGTTCTCGCGCCGGAGCTCGATGTCCCCTCCTGGGTCACCCGCGGGCACCCTTGTCACGGACTCGACGTACAGCGTCGCCAGGCCGGTGTGCACAAGGGGGGAGAAGGTCGTCTCCAGGGCGCTCGTGCGCTCGGCCGCGATGATCCCGGAGCCGACTCCGACGATCATGACGCTGTACTCCTGAGCACCCGCCGAGGCCTCCCAGCTCACGGTGAGCGGAGCCCCGCTCGGCGGGAGGGCCGGGAGCGTAGGCGAGAGGACGCCGAAGGCGGCTGGAGCCGTGAGCGTGCGCCGGAGCTCCTCCCCCCGTGAGATGACGCGCAGCTCCACCGGCCCCAGGTCGAACATCGAGCCGAAGATGGCCTCCACGAGCGAGTAGCTCCCAGTGTCCGGGTCGGCCGTCAGTTCAACGCTGCCGAGCAACACCCTCGCATCCGTGATGGGCATCCGGCCCCGGGTGACGTAGAGGTTCGTCTCGGCTCCATACCGGGAGACCTTCACGGTGCCCAGCATGCCGAGGGCCCCCTCCGGTGGAGTCTCGCCGGCGGGCTCGAAGGACATGGGCAGGGTGCGCACGACCTTGATCTCGATCTGGCCCGAGCGCTCGCTGTCCGCACTCCAGCTCACTGCCTCGACACGGAGGATGGCCGTCCCGGTGTGCTCGATGGCGCCGAAGGTGTGCTCGGTGCCGCTCACGCCGAGCGCGGAGCCCAGGTTCTTCGCGATGCCCTCGTCCAGCGAGAGGTTGTAGAACCGAGCGCCCGCCGAGGCGGTCCAGCTCGCGGTGAAGGGCGTGCCGCTCGTCGCCCGGTAGGGGCCCTCGATCTCGAAGCTGCTCGAGGCGGTGAGGCCGCGGCGCAGCTCCTGCCCACGCGCGGACACGTGGAGCTCCGCGCCCTCGGTCCGGGAGAGCAGCGCCGGGTCCAGCGAGTTCGCATGGTAGCGGCCGCTGCCTGGATCGAACGGGATGCGCTCACCGCCGAGCGTGACGGCCGCGTCCTCCAGGGCCTCACCCTCGAGCGCCACGGCGAGATCCACCTGGATGAGGCCCGCGTAGACTGTCACGGAGCCGTCGACGGAGAGCCCCTCGGGAGACTGCCCAGGCTCGAGCTCGAGTCCGCACGGTGCCGCCCCCTCGATGCCCATCCAGACCGCCTCGCACACGAACAGATCCAGGTGAGGGCCTCCGGAGAGGACGAGCGGGATGGGGGTGGAGGATGGCACCACCGCGTGGGTCCGCCCGGCCAGCTGCACCAGGTTGAAGCCCTTGCGCAGGCCCGTCTCCGCGGGCTGCTCCGAGTCCACGTAGACGATGAGGAAGGTGGGCGAGGCAGTCCACACCAGCGAGGAGCCGAGGACGTGGTCCACGGGCGCCCCATCGCTCGGGATGGTGTCCAGCTTCGCGTTGGCGTTGCCGTCCGCGTACGCGAGCAGGACTCCCATGGCGCCCCGGCCCTGGAACCCCTCGGGCAGCGGCCTCAGCGCTTCTCCGGGAGGTGGCCTGAAGACGTTGAAGCGGTAGGCAGCGGGGATGCTGCCCGGGGAGGCATGGCCCCCCGTCACGATGGCCTGGGGTTGGCTCAGCGCCTGGGCCTGGCCCTCGGGGAACACCCCAGGGTACCAGGCCAGCGCGAGGTGCACCGGACCCGCCACCGAGTGCTCAGGCGCCAGGGTCAGCTCGCCTTCCAGGGTGATCAGGGGCTTGGTCTCGATGGGAGGCGGCACGGGCTCCGAGCCCCCACAAGCGAAAGTGAAGAGGAACAGAAAGAACCCGAACAAGGGGCTACCGCGTGATGTGTGTCTCATGGTGCTCTCCAGCGGGAGGCCCCAGGGAGTGGGGCCTTCACAAGAGAGACCGGGCGGGCCCCGGAAAATGGGAACCTCTTTTTTCGCGCTCGCCGAATCCACTCGAGGCACTCACGCAGGTGGGGGGTATGGTGGGCAGGTGCGACTGCGCCCGGCCGAGCCCTCTGACGTCGAAGCGCTGGTGGACATCCACGTGAGCAGCAGCCGGGAGGCGATGCCCTGGCTGCCGCAGCTCCACACGCGGGAGCAGACAGTGTGGTGGATGCGCCACCACGTCCTGGTCCGGCTGCGGGTGTGGGTGGCCGAGGAGGAGGGCCAGGTGGTGGGCTATGCGGCACTCGGTCCGGGAGAGCTGGAGCAGCTCTACGTACGGCCGGGCTACCAGGGCCGGGGCGTGGGCCGCAGGTTGCTCGCGCAGGCCAAGGCACTCGAACCACAGGGGCTCGAGCTCTGGGTCTTCCAACGCAACACCCGGGCTCGCACCTTCTACGAGGCTCACGGCTTCCAGCCCGTCTCCTTCACGGATGGCTCGCGCAACGAGGAGCGCGAGCCGGATGCGCGCTACACGTGGAAGCCAGCGCCGTGACTCGCCGGGCACCCTAACGCCATGGCGCGCTCGGCCCGGTAGCCAGCCAACAGTCCCCGCGCCGGATCCGTCACCCGCCTTGCACCGCCCGGTGTGAGGCCACGAGCCACGGCTCCCTCCATGCCAGCCTCGCCCTCCTTCTCACCGGAGGGTTCGATGAAGTGCTCGTTTCCGTCCTCACTCGCGGCCAGCCTGCTCCTGCTGGCGTGCTCCAACCCACGCAAGGACTCGACCGAAGCCGCCGGGAGTGAGCAGTCCACGCACTCGAAGGTGCTCGAGGCGGGAGCCGCTGTGCTCCAGGACCTCACGCCCGTGCGTCAGTTCGACATCTACCTGGTGGGCTTCCACCCGATGAAGGACGACCCGGCCATGCAGATGGAGGCGCACCACTACTGCCACCAGGTGAACCAGGACTTTGCTCAGTGCGTCCTCTTCGACGGGAACACCGCGAGCGCGAACATGAACGGCGTCGAGTACATCATCTCCGAGCGCCTCTTCGAGTCGCTCCCGGCGGAGGAGCGGCCCTCCTGGCACCCGCACAACTACGAGATCCTCTCCGGGCAGCTCGTGGGCCCTGGCCTGCCCGCGGCCGCCGAGAAGGCGTTGATGAAGGACAAGATGAACAGCTACGGCAAGACGTGGCACGTGTGGATGACGACCCCTCATGGGGAGCGGCCCGCGGACAAGCTGCCGCTGGGGCCTCCGCACCTGGCGTGGTCCTTCAACCGAGACGGCGAGGCTCGCCCGGGGCTTGTGGAGGGCGCCTTCCAGCAGCTAAAGATCGACGTGGCGGAGAAGCGCAGGGAGCGCGCGGATCTCTCCGCGCTGGCACGCCCTCAAGAGGGAGTGGATGCGTTGAAGGGAGCGCTTCCAGGCGCGGGCGCGGCGCCCCCCGGCGTGCAGCCGAAGTAGCCAGTTCTCCTTCGAAGGTCCTGAAGACAAAGGTCCGAACCGCCCTACCGCTTGCGAGAGAACCAGGGGCCGCCCTGCCGGGCCAGGGAGTGCCTGCTCAGCTCTTGTACTTCACGCTGCAGCCGTAGGGATCGGTGGTGGCCTCCGGCACGGGCTGCCCGGACAGCACCGCGTCCACCGCCGTCTTTACATGATTGACGGGGGTGGCGCTCTTGCCACGCGGATCATCGTCGATGGCACCCGCGTAACGCAGCACGCCCTTCTCGTCGATGATGTACATGTGCGGCGTCGTCTTCGCGCCATAGGCCTTGCCCACCTTGCCGCCCGGATCCTGCAGCACGGAGTAAGGGAAGCCCTGCTCCTTCTTCCACGACGCGGACTTGTCCGGGGTGTTGTGGGAGGTGGAGTCCACGGCGAGCCACACGACCTTCTTCGCATCGAACCCCTTCAGGGTGTTCTGCATCGTCTTCGCCTGGTAGTGGCGACGGACATAGGGGCATTCAGGGTTGGTCCACTCGAGCACGACCACCTTCCCCTGGTACTGCGCCAGGGAGTGCTCCTTTCCCGTCTCGTCCTTCAGGGTGAACGCGGGGGCGGGCTTGCCTACCTCGGCGGTGTCCGCGGCAATGGCGGGGACTGCCACGCCCAGCGCGGCGGTGAGCGCCAGGGCGGTGAGGATGCGCTTCATGGCTTCAGCTCCTTGTCTGCGGGGGTTGAGGCGAGAGAGGAATTCTCTCGCCAGAGACACACTGCGCACTCTCGGATGCACGAGCCGCTGTCACGTCGCGTCTGAATCAGGCCCGGCCGCACGCCGTACGGCCTGGATGACGGTATCCGCAGTGAGCAACTCGGGCAGCACCTCGGGACGGTCCGGCGCCGTGGGGCTGATGACGAGGTACATGGGCACTCCGGCGCGGCCATGCTCGCCCAGCTTGGCGGTGATGACCGCGTCCCTGCGCGTCCAGTCCGCCACGAAGAAGGCGACCTGGTGACGTGTGAAGGCCGCGCGCACATCCTCTCGCGCGAGCACGGTGCGCTCGTTGAACTTGCAGGTGAGGCACCAGTCCGCGGTGAAGTCGATGAAGACAGGCTGCCCGGCCTTGAGCGCGGCGGCCACCGCGGCCTCATCCCACGGCTGCGCGGACGACACGGTGGAGGCCCGCTCGGTAGGCGCTGCCCCATCGAAGCGCAGGGTGAACCCTCCCGTGGTCCCCAGCACCGCCAGCGCGCCCACCACGCCCACAAGCCGCCGCGTCCCGGCGGCCGCCTGCGCCAGCCCATACAGCCACGCTCCCAGGGCCACGGCGACAAGGAACGCGAGCACCCGTCCCATGCCATCCACTCCCGCCAGCCCGCCCATCACCCACACCAGCCACGCGGCGGTGCCCAGCAGCGCGAAGCCCAGCAGCTGCTTGGCGCGCTCCATCCACACCCCAGGCTTCGGCAGCCGCTTCGCCAGCCCCGGCACCATCACCAGCGCGCAGAAGGGCAGCGCCAGCCCCAGGCCGAGCGCGGTGAAGATGGCCAGCACCGTGCCGGTGCCCGACGCGAAGGCAAAGCCCACCGCGGTGCCCATCATCGGCGCGGAGCAGGGCGTGGCGAGGACCACCGCGAGCACGCCCTCACCCACGCTGCGCACCACGCCCTTCGAGGAATCCACCTTGCCGGCCAGCGCCGTGCCATCCGTGCCCACATGGAAGACGCCGAAGAGGTTGAGCGCGAAGGCCACGAGCACCGCGCAGATGGCGGCGACGAAGAGCGGCTCCTGGAACTGGAAGCCCCAGCCCACGCTGTGGCCGCCCGCGCGCACCGCGAGCACCACGCCCGCCAGCAGCAGCATGCTCCCGATGATGCCGCCCGTGTACCCCAGCGCGTGGATGCCCACGCGCCCGCGGTCCTCCTGTGCCATCCGCGTGAAGCCGTACGCCTTGAGGGCCAGCACGGGGAACACGCACGGCATGAGGTTGAGGATGGCACCACCGAGGAAGGCGAACAGCAGTGCCATGCCCAAGGACACGTCCGATGCGGCTCCCGCGGGAGCCACGGCTTGCACCTGCGGAGCTGCTGCGGACGCGGCGATCGGAGCCATCGCGGGAGGCGGCTTCATGGCAACTGGGACGACCTCCACGGGGGCGAGCGGTAGATTCACCTCGACCGCCTGGAACCCGGTCTGCGCCGAGCCCAGCCGCAGCACGCCCTTGAGGCGCGGATCCTCCTTGGGCGCGTTCGGCGCGGCCTCTCCTTGGAGCCGGAAGCGCCCAGGCGCCTCCAAGGTGAGTCCCATCGCCTTGATGCCGCGGATGCGCTCGGGGACGAAGAAGTCCGGCTCCACACTGGAGAGCAGCTTTCCGTCACTCGCCGAGACCGTGAGCGTGCCGGTGAAGGGCTGCCCCGTCTTCAGCTTCTCCGAGTCCAAGGCGAGCGCCATCGTGAGGCCCGCGGCCTCGGGCATGAGGGGCACGCGAGACTGAGCTGCATCGAAGGCAGCCGTGCTCTCCGCATCGCGCACCGTCTCCGTGCCCACGGGCAGCGAGCGCGAGAGGAGCATCTCCGCGGGGATGCAGCGCTGCTCGCACACCAACGCGTCCACCGCGGCCGAGAGCGTCAGGCTGCCCGTGGCCTGCTCGGAGGCGCGGGCCTCGGCGAAGAGGATCACCTCTTCCTTGTAGCCGTGAGTGACGATGAAGCCGTCGGGGGTGCGGTAGGTGGAGGGAAAGGGCCAGCGCAGCTCGCCCACGGTGACGCCGGGAGTGTCCCACGACACCTCGGTGGACAGCCCCGAGTCTCCAGGGTTCTTCCAATAGATGTACCAGCCTGGATCCATCCGGAAGTGTACGCCCACCCGGAAGGTGTCCCCCGGCTTGACCTGGGAGACATCCACGCGCAGCTCTGTCTCCACGCGCGGGTTGCCGCCCTCGTCAGGCGCACCGGTGCTCACGGCCGAGGCGGGCGGCGCCGCCCACGTCACCGTGGATGCCACCACCGCCCACAGGAGAACTCCCCACCTCACTGAGCCCTGACGCTTCATGCGACTCCCGTTAACCCGTCAGCCCGGCGCCCGCCACCTCCAATGTCCGGTCCCGTGCAACTCTCCGGGCGGGCAGGCATTCCCCGGAGCATCAGTGACGCAAGGTAGGCAGAAGTTTCATCCCTCGGCAGCAGGGCTCCTCTCCTGAATACGGCTGAAGGCGACGCCGGTCACTGCCGGTGCCGGGTGAACAGCTCCTCGAGCGCCTTGAGCTGGGTGCTGTTCGAGCGTCCCTGCAGCTCCGTGCGGCAGACGGTCTTCAGCCGGGCGAGCACCCGGTACGCCGTGGCGCGCGCCAGGCTCTGCTCCTGGGCCCAGTCCTCCACGGTGCCCTCCTTGAACAGCAGGTGGCGCAGCAGCTGCCGCTCTTGAGGCTTGAGCACCTCCAGGAGCTGCCTGGCCAGTCGCTGTGCATCCATGCGCCTGCGCAGCGCCTCGGGCGGATCATGCACCCCGCTGTCCTCATGCCTGGGCTCGGGGATCTGCAGCGAGTAGCGGCGCAGCAGCTCACTCAGGGCCTCGGCGGGAGGAGGCCAACGGCCCAGCTCCGCCGCGTACGCCCGAATCGCCTCTTCGACGTGGGTGCGGTTGAAGCGCTCGCCGTGCGTGAGGAGCGTGGGCCAGGGCGCGGCCTCGATGGGACCGCTCCCGATCCGGGCCAGCACCTCGCGCACGTGCGCGCCGAGCGCATGCGCCACCTCGTGCCCGTCCTGCCCATCCGCCACCACCTGACGGAAGCGGTGACGCAAGGCGCGTCCCAGCATGGCGTCATCCATCGCGAGCAGCTCCCGCCGCCGCGTCACGTGGAGAATGTGGCGCTCGAAGAAGAGGCCGAGCAGACCATCCACCAGCTCACCGGGGACAGCGCCAGCCAGGAACGTGCGGAGGGCGGCGAAGGCCGGCTCGGGGAAAGCACCGCTGGCCTCGAACTCGCGCAGCGCATCGCGCACGGCGGCCAGCGCGGAGGCCATGGCCTCAGTGCTCCACCTTCTTCTTGGGGTTGAGCGGCATGCGGATGACCTGGCTGAGCGAGGTGCGCGCCCCCTCGGCCTTCGCACGGCGCACCAAGAGGGCGGGCAGCTCGGCGACCCGGCGCTCCACGGCGAGCCGCAGATCCGCCAGCCGCTCCAGGTGGCGGCGCGCGGGCACCTCCTCCACGGCGAGCCGCACCAGCTCATGGAGCGCGGCCTCGGCCTCGTTGAGCGAGCGTCCAGCCGAGTCGACGTCACGGCGCGAGAGCGCCTTCCACGCGACGCCCTCGGCGTGCACCAGATCCAGCTCCACATTGACCGCGCGCACCAGCTTGCCCTGCGGGCTGTCTGGGAGCACGCGGATCACCTGGACGGAGGGGCGCCGCGTGTCACCGCGCTCCTGGAAGGAGGCCGTGACACCGAGGGTCCAGTCAGCGGAGGCGAGGCGCCCGGTGAAGAGGGCGCGGCGCAGACAGGCCTGCGAGACGGACCCGAGCAGCACGCTCATGGCGTCGCCCTCCACACGCGTGGGGTAGCGGTGGCGGCAGCGCAAGTCGGAGAAGCCGGCGGGCAGCACGTGGACGCGGGCCTCGGAGGCCACCTCGCCGAAGAGCTCTGTGACGATGCCAGCCACGGTGGTGGGCAGGGCCTCGGCGTCATCGGCGTGAGAGAAGCCGGTGCCAGAGGGGCCGGTGAGGGCCTCGAGGATCTCCGGCATGTAGTGCCGGCCAAGGCCGAGCGCGTGCAGGGTGAGACCGGACTCGGCAACCTTGGAGCCGAGCTGACGGAAGTCGGCGACGGCGGCCTTGCCCACAGAGGGCTCGCCATCGGTGAGCAGGAGCAGCTTGGGCCGGGCGCCAGGGACGAGGACGCGGCGAAGGGCAGAGGCGCCAAGATCCACGGCCTCATAGAGGGCAGTGCCAGAGCCGGTCTCGAGCGCGGAGAGGCTCTCAGCGAGCTCCGTCTTGGCAGCGGGCTCCATGGCGCGCACGGGAAGAATTTGCTCGGGCGCGCCATCGAAGGCGAGCAGGCCGATGTAATCGCGAGGGCCGGCCTGGGCGACGAGAGCCTGCGCGGCCTCGACGGCGGCGACGAGCGGCGCGCCACGCATGGAGGCCGAGCGATCGATGAGGAGGTTGACGGCGACAGGGGCGCGCTGGGCATCCTCATCGGCCTCAAGGGTGACGAGCAGGGAGACTTCCCTGCCCTGCTCGTTGTCGCGCTCCACCGCCCAGGCCGTGAGCTTCATTCCATTCCCTCTCCAGATGAGGACTATTGTGCCGTGTTCCTTATAAAGAGGACGGCAGGTCTGCCCGGCTTGTCTCACTCTACTCCACAGGCCAGGAATTTCAGCTGGTTGTACCGACAGCTGAGCGAGCCAGAACTTCCCGAAGTCGAGGGAAAACGCGTTGGAGACACACCGTTCGCGTACGTCGCGGATCTGGACGGCGACGAGATCGAGATCTGGTTCGAGTGAAGGACCAGGGAACTCCGCAGGGAGCTGCGACCCGGAGACACCGCTGCGCCTGCTCGACTGCGGGCGCCCCCGCGCTGGCGCGAGCCGCGGGGGCACTCGACACTATTCGGGATCCCACCCACCCCAGGCTTCTTCGCCGTAGCTCCACTGCCGGCCGCCCGCGGTGACCGTCACCGGGAGAACACCCTCATTCTCCCCGTCATCGTCCAAGACAACGAAGCCCATGCCGTCATCGTCGATGTACATCGTGTCGTCGTGCCTCATGCTGCACCTCCGGGCGCTCCGCGACGGCGCATCAGGTAGACGGCGGAGAAGAACCGCTCGCCCCCCCAGCGGACGCCCCCCTGTTCGGTCCACGGGAGCCCGCCCCATGCGGTACCCCCCACAGCGCTCGTTGACCGATTTACCGCTAGGGTGGGCATGTGGCCTGGACGTGTAAACCCGTTGAGGTACTCGCTCCCCAGGCACGTCGCGCAGCGCACGACTGCACGGCTGCCCTCCATGGGCCCTCTGTCGGTGCTTTGCCGCCAGAAGCACCACGACGCTTGATTCGCGAATCAACCCTGTTAGGTTTGAAGCCTGTCTTTGCCGCATTGCAGCATGGAAGGTCACCCCTCGCCCTGGCTTCCGAGCGCACAGAGACCCCATGAGCCCCATCATTACAGGCCTGCTCATTGTCATCGCCGTCTCCTTCTTCGTCATGACCATGGCGGGACGCACAGGCGTCCTGCTGGCCATGAAGGGGGAGAACCGGCTGGATGACATCCCCTTCCGCATCAAGCAGCTGCTGAGCTTCGGCTTCGGGCAGAAGCGCATGGTGGATCCGGAGGAGTTCACGCCGGGCTTGATGCACGTCTTCATCTTCCTGGCGTTCCTGGTGCTGCAGGTGCGCAGCCTCATGCTGTTCACCATGGGCTTCAGCGAGACGGCGCTGGCGACGCTCACGGACCTGGGCCACCCGTTCTGGACCAGCAATCCGGCGGTGCTCGATTCCTACCGTGTGTACCTGCTGGTGAAGGACGTGGTGGCGGCGCTGGCGGTGCTGGGCGTGCTGTACTTCGCCTTCCTGCGCGCCAAGGTGAAGCCGGACCGGATGACGCCCTCCTGGGAGGCCTACCTCATCCTCGGCTTCATCGGCGGGCTGATGGTGACGGAGTTCCTCTTCGGCGGCAGCCACATGGTGGCGCAGAACGTCGGCTTCGTGTGGTGGGAGCCAGTGACGAGCACGGTGGGTCTGGGCATGAGCGCGCTGGGCTCCACCGGCGCGCACTGGCTGGGGCTGGCCGGGTTCTGGATGCACCTGACCATCATCCTCGCGTTCCTGAACTTCCTGCCGATTGGCAAGCACTTCCACATCATCACCGGCCTGCCCAACGTCTTCTTCCAGCGCACCCGGCCCAGCGGCAAGCTGGGCACGCCCAACCTCGAGAAGGAGGAGTTCGGCACCGCCACGGTGAAGGACCTGACGTGGAAGCAGGGCCTGGATCTCTACTCCTGCACCGAGTGTGGCCGCTGCCAGACGCACTGCCCCACGTACATCACCGGCAAGCCGCTGACGCACAAGGGCGTGAACCAGGACCTGAAGCACTGGCTCTGGGACCACGAGCGCTGGGTGGAGGAGGGCTACGGCCCCAGCGGCGTGAAGGAGCCGCTGCCGGAGATCATCGGCAGCGCGCTGAAGGCGGAGACGGTGTGGGCGTGCACCAGCTGCGGCTGGTGCGAGACGGCGTGCCCGGTGTTCATCGAGAACGTCCCGCGCCTGATCGACATGCGCCGCTACCAGGTGCAGGTGAAGGCGGAGTTCCCGCCGGAGATCCAGCGCGTCTTCGAGGGCATCGAGCGCCAGGGCAACCCCTGGGGCCTGGGCCAGGATCGGCGTGACGAGTGGGCGGAGGACTTGAAGCTGCCCACGTGGGGCGACGGCGGCGGCCCGTACGAGTACCTGTTCTTCGTGGGCTGCGCGGGCAGCTACGACGACAAGCAGAAGAAGGTGAGCCGCGCGCTGGTGAAGATCCTCCGCGAGGCGGGCGTGAGCTTCGCGACGCTGTCCAAGCAGGAGATGTGCAACGGCGAGACGGCGCGCCGCATGGGCAACGAGTACCTGTACCAGACGATGGCGAAGATGAACGTGGAGGCGTGGAACGGGCTGGGGGTGAAGGCCGTCATCACCCAGTGCCCGCACTGCTTCAACACCATCAAGAACGAGTACCCGGAGTTCGGCGGCGAGTACCGCGTCATCAACCACACGCAGCTCATCAATGATCTGCTGAAGGAGAAGCGGATCAAGCTGTCGCAGGTGATGAACGCGAAGCTGACGTACCACGACCCGTGCTACCTGGGCCGGCACAACGGGGTGTACGACGCGCCGCGCGAGGTGCTCAAGGCCATCCCGGGGCTGGAAGTCGTCGAGATGCAGCGCAGCAAGCGCGAGGGCTTCTGCTGCGGCGCGGGCGGCGGGCGCATGTGGATGGAAGAGCACATCGGCACGCGCATCAACCACAACCGCATCAACGAGGCGGCGCTGACGCTCAAGAGCGCGGAGGACAAGAGCACCCCTGTCCCCGACGCGGCGGACAAGAAGAAGCCGGGCCTGGTGGGCGACTACAAGGAGAAGGGCGGCACGGGCGTGGTGGCCGTGGCTTGCCCGTTCTGCTCGACGATGCTGCACGACGCGGTGAATGACACGGGCCGCGAGGAGCACCTGAAGATCCGCGACATCACCGAGCTGGTAGCCGAGGCCATGGAGACGAAGCCGTCCGCGTAGCCCCTTCGGCGCGGGCCGGGGCTACAGGTTCGATCGCTGGGCCAGGCGGGTCTCGATGGCCTCGGCCGTCGAGGCTTCCATGCTCTGGAGCAGCTTCCACTCCAGCTCTCCGGCCCGCTCAAAGCTGCGGGTCATCTGCGCCGGCGCTCGGGTGAGCGGCGTGTGGTCCGGCGTGGAGCCCAGGAACTGACTCAGCTTGACGGGGTCGTCGGCGAACGGGGAGAGGTCCCCCGCCGCTCCCACGGTCAGCCCGCTCGAGAGCTGGTTCTCTCGCGCGGACATGGCGCCCTTGTTCCCCGTGAAGATCGTCTGCCGGAAGATGCGCACCATGCTGCTGTACTCGTCCATGCGATAGCCCTCGGCATAGATGCGGGACACCGAGCTCACCACGCGCGAGTCCATCATGTCGCTGCGCCACTCGGTGACGAGGACGAACTCCCGGTCTCCCTTCCGAGGCGGATACCCCTCCCTCGACAGGAGGTTGACGACCTGCGGCCACACCTTCTCGATGGGCTCGGCGTACACGTGCTGGCCGGCCTCCCTGTACAGCGCGTCTTGGTGACGCAGCGCGGCACAACCCGTCAGCGCCATTGCCAGGCTCAGGGACAGGCTCCACCGGACGACGCAGGAACGCATGGCGACTCCCTCCAGGGCTGCGGTTCAGGGGCCTCCGTGCCTGCTCCACGATACCAGAGCCGGCCACCGCCCCATCCAGGAGGAGAACGCACGGCAGGGGTGGGCATATCGCCCGTGTCTACTTGCGCCCCTTCTCCGCTCGGAACAGCCGAGCCAGGCGCTTCGCGGGGTTGCTGTCGCCGAGCTTCTCGGACACATACGCGCCGGCCGAGGCGAGCTTGCGGCGCGTGTCGTTGTTGGGCGGGGGCGCTTCGGGCGGTGGGCCCGGCCGCACATCCAGGATGCTCCCGCCCGCCGTCTTCAGCAGGTGCTGCGCCATGTCGCGCTCATCCTCACGCGCGTGAGGCATCAGCAGGTTGCAGATCTCCGCGTGGCCGTGGGCGGCGGCAATCACCAGCGCCGTCTCGCCCACATCGTCCGTGAGGATCGGCTCTGCTCCGGCGGCCAGCAGAATGCGAACCATCTTCTCGCGTCCGGCCTCGGCGGCCACCATGAGCGGCGTGCGACCACGATCCCCAATGGGGTTGGGATCCTCGCCCGCGTCGAGCATCGCCTGCACACGGGCCTCATTACCGCTCATCACGGCATCGAAGAGGGACATCGGCTACCTCCAGGAGCGGAGCATCGCGCCTTCTCGGAGCGAGCGCCAGCGGGCTTCGCCTGCTTGCCTACCTGGAGGCTCTTGTGCCGTGGAGGACAGGCCTACTGGCCACCGTAGGAGGGCTCACTGGCGCTGGGGATCAGCAGCGTGCCTGGCACGGGTGTCCCGGAGATACTGACGCGGTAGATGCTCTGGCCGCCGCCCGCGGTGGATTGGAAGCCCACCTGGTCTGCGCTCATCCAGCTGGGGAAGGTGTCCTGCGCGCTGGCATCCGTGCCGGAGTGGTCTGTGACACGCACGGGAGTGCTGAAGGGGCTCAGCGGCGCCACGAAGATGCGCGAGGCCCCATTGCCCAGACGTCCATCCAGCGCCACCTTCTGTCCATCCGGAGATACCACGGCCCGGTTCAGGACGCCCAGTGCCTCCTGTCCCAGGCTGGTGGCGATGGTGGAGGGAACGCCCGTCAGCGTCACCCGCTGAAGCTGGGTGAGCGAGGTGCTGTTGTTCCCCGTGGGCACGAGGACGCTCTGCCCGTCCGGGAAGAACGAGGGCGCGCCGTAGGAGGTAGCGGGATCATTGGTGAGCGCCTGGAAGCCGCTGCCGTCCGCGTTCACCCTGCCCAGCGAGAAATTGCCCGAGCCACGGTTGAACGCGAACACGATGACGTTGGCCGCTGGGTTGAAAGTGGGGTAGCGGAAGTTGGTGCAGCCTGAGCACCCCGCCCCGGAGGTGAGCACCGTGGAGGGCTGCGCGCTGCCATCCGTGGGCACCGTGCGCAGCTCGAAGGTGGTACCCGCCTGCTGCACGAAGACGATGGTGTTCCCGTTGCGTGACACCGAAGGGTGGGACGCCCCGCCAGCCGTCGTGAGCCGCTTCGGGCTGCTGGGGTCGCCCAGGTCATCCACCACGTAGATGTTCCGGTCATCGCCGCGCACGAAGGCGAACCCCTTGGTGAACAGCACGTTGCCGCCGCCGCCGCCACCGCCGCCGTCGTCCTCGGGCAGACATGCCGCGAGGCCCGCGGCCAGCACCAGCGCACCGACGATCCGACTCATGTGCTTCATAGGCTCCCTGCTCCGCTCTCAGCGTAGGCGCCCACACTCTGGGGGCACACACCTTCGACGTCAACGCGAGCGCGGCATTCATTCAACGAGGGAGCGGGCCTACCTGTTGAGTTTCGCCAGCTCGTTGCGGCAGGGGTTGCACAGCCCGAGCTGTTTGCGATCGTTGTCCGCGGGCGTCTGGGCGAAGTACATCACGCAGCGCGAGTCCTCACAGTAGGACAACCCCAGCAGATGCCCCGCCCGGTGCACGCCCTGCACCTGCACGCGGCGCCGGAGCTGCTCCGTGTCCGCTCCTGGACGCAGCCGCGCCATGCTCACCACCGCGGCGTGGGACTCGCGATCCGACTCACCGAAGACAAAGGGAGTGTCCGGTACGAAGAGATCCACGTCCGTCACGCCCATCACCATCGACTGCCCGGGCTCGAGGAGCGTGGCCAACCGGCGCAGGATGGCGTTGCAGTGGTACTGGGCGCGGTCCTTGTTGAAGGCGTAGTCCGGACGCGGCAGGGCTGCCTTGCTCACCACGGCCGTCAGGCCCATGTAGGTGGCGAGCGGCTCCTCCAAGTCCTTCAGCAGCATAGGGGACGGGCTGCCCACGGAGACCAGAAGGAGCAACTTCTGTGGCATCCGCACCACCGTCCTTTGCGCACCACGGGCGGCGGAGTCACACCACCCGCGAGCGAGGTGGCTGGGGCGCAAGGATTCGAACCTTGATACTCAGAGTCAAAGTCTGATGTCCTGCCATTAGACGACGCCCCAGCAAGTTCGCGTTGTCCAGGAAGGGATTCTAAGCCATCCCCACCCAGGCGGGAACTTCTCTCGCAAAGAGCAGCGACGGCCTTGGAGTGTGGGACCTGACCCCGCTCCTACACGGGGTGTCCACAGGAACACACCCTCGCTCGGCCCCTCTGGGAGCTACCGCACCCACCCTCGCTCAGCCCTTGAGGACCGTGATGGGCGTCAGGCGCAGCAGAGGCGTCACGAGCTCTTCCTCATCCTCCAGAACCTCGGTGATGTCCCGGTAGGCAGTGGGTGCCTCCTCGACCAGGGTGGCTGCGCGCCCCGCATCGAACACCACGCGACGCATGGCGTGCTCCAGCGCCGCCGGGCGGATGCGTGCCCGGGCCTCCTTGCGCGTCATGATCCGGCCTGCTCCATGCGAGCACGAGCAAAAGGCCCGGGGCTCTCCCCTCCCGGCGACGAGGTACGAGGCCGTCCCCATGCTGCCGGGGATCAAGCCTCTCTGCCCCGGATTGAGCCCGATGGCTCCCTTGCGGTGGACGAGCAGCATGCGGCCGAAGTGAGGCTCGGCGGCGACGTGGTTGTGGTGAACGTCCACGCGTGAGGCCAGATCCGGCTCCTGCCCGAGCGCCTCGGCGAGCACCTCTCCCGCACGAGACAGGAGCGTGTTGCGATTGGCGAGGGCGAAGCGGCACGCCAGCTCCGTGTCGGCGAGGCAAGCCGCTCCCTCGGGTGTGTCCGTGCGCAAGCCCGGCAGCGAGCCCTCTCCTGTGGCCTGGGCCACACGCACGTAATGCCCAGCGATGGCAGCACCGACTCCCCGTGAGCCTGTGTGGAGGAGCAGCCAGAGATGACCCCCCGCGTCACGATCCAGCTCCAGGAAGTGGTTGCCACCCCCGAGTGTCCCGAGGTGCCTGGGTGCCAACCGCTCCCACTCGCGCTGGAGGCGGTGGGTGGAGAGGCGCGCGGCTTCGAGCTCAGGCGGTAGCGGGAGCCCTGGCCCTCGGTGCACTGCGTCTCCCACGAGCACGGCTCGCGAAAAGGTGGTGAGGATGCGCGTCAGCTCCGTCCGATCGAGCGCCGAGGCGGGAAAGTCGAAGCGCACGGCGCTCACGCCGCAGCCGAGATCCCCCCCGAGTGCTCCAGGAACGATGTGGCGCTCGGTGGCGAAGACGGTTCCGACCGCGACGCCCTCGGCCATGTGGACATCCGGCATGGCGGCCACGTGCTCGACGACATAGGGCTGGCTCGCGATGTGCTGGAGTTGCTTCACTGCGCCCGCCGGCACTGCGCGGGCCCAGGCGAAGATGGGGACGGCTCCCGGCGGACTCTCCAGGAGGCGCGGCATCATGGCTCACCCCCTTCCTCGGACTCCTCGTCCCAAGTGGGCTCCTCGTCCCAGGTGGACTCCTCGGCTTCGGGGCCGGAGAGCTCACTCGGTGTCATGCCCACGTAGATGAAGCGCAGGTGAGGCACGCGCTTGAGGTCCAGCCCGAGCGCGAGCTGCGAGCGGATGAAGCCGCTGGCGCGCTTGAGGGCCTCCTCGACCTGGGCGGGCCCGGTGCTGGCGTGCTCGGGAGGGAGGGTGAAGCCGATACGGGCGTTGCGCCCGTCCGGCGTGAGCTCGAGCGACGTCACCGAGACGCCCTCGAGCAACGGATCCGATAGCTCTCCACGGAAGAGGCGAGACACCTCCTGGAACAGGGTGGACTGAACGCGCAGATGGCGCGCGGGGATTGACTCAAATTCGGAAGACAGCAGGGAAGAATCCGCGCTCCGGCGGGATGCGCGGCTACGGCGATGCTTGGAAGAAGTCATGAGGACGAACGGTTCCCGTCAGGCCGCGCGAGCCCCCTACGGCTCCGGAACCGGAGCACGTGGGATACACGCCGGCCGAGTCAGCTCGACAGAACTCCATGCCAGCGCCCGCGCACCGGAGGCGGCAGGCCCATTCGTCTCGACTTCAGCGAGGGAGCGGAGCGCGCCCGGTCAGGCGAGCGTCGGCGTGGAGCGACCCGAGACGCCATTCAGCACAGTCCCCATGGCACACCTCCCGCCGCGCGAGGAAAGGCGCGGTCCGATGAAGGCAAGGTGCCATCGCACCTTGTCCGAGTCAACGCTCCGGACGGCATCTTACCGCGGCGTCTGACGGAAGGAGCCGCTGGGTGAGGCGCAGGGCTCTCCTTCAGGACAAGGCTTCTGTCGCCCGGATCTCAGAAGCCCAATTGCACCTTGGCACGGCCCCACAGCGGGCGTACCCAGAGCGAAAGGGGGTATCACATGGCGGAAGCATTCGATGTCGTGGTCATCGGAGGTGGCCCAGCGGGCGAGAACGCGGCCGCGCGCGCGGCAGCGGGAAAGGAGCCCCGTCTCTCGGTGGCGCTCGTGGAGCGGGAGCTGCTCGGCGGAGAGTGCTCCTACTGGGCCTGCATCCCCAGCAAGGCGCTGGCGCGGCCCGCCGAGGCCCAGTGGCTCGCGCGGCACACGCCCGGACTCCGCGAGGCGGTGAAGAGCCCGCTCGACGCGCGCGAGGTGCTCCAGCGCCGGGATGCCATGGTCAGCGGCTACAACGACGACTCCCAGGCGAAGTGGGCCGAAGGAGCGAACCTCCATGTGGTGCGTGGCCACGGACGCCTGAGCGGGCCACGAACGGTGCGCCTGGAGGGCAAGGATGGCACGCGCGAGCTGACGGCGCGCAAGGCCGTGGTGCTGGCCACGGGAAGCCGCCCGCGGCTGCCGGACATCCCCGGGCTGAAGGAGGCGCAGCCCTGGGACAACCGAGGCGGTACAGCCGCGAAGGAAGTCCCCCGCCGGCTGGTGGTGCTGGGTGGCGGCGTGGTGGCCGTGGAGTTGGCCCAGGCGTGGTGCTCGCTGGGCTCGGAGGTAACGGTGGTGCAGCGTGGCCGACGATTGCTCTCACGCTACGAGCCCTTCGTGAGCGAGGTGGTGGCGAAGGCCCTGCGAGAGAGCGGTGTCACGGTGCGCCTGGGCGCGGAGGCCACACGCGTCCACCGGTCCGGAGGCCAGGGTGAGGTGACAGTGACGCTCTCCACGGGAGACACGCTCCGCTCGGACGAACTGCTGGTGGCCATGGGCCGTGTGGTGAACACAGAGGACGTGGGCTTGGAGACAGTGGGGCTGACTCCAGGCAAGCCCGTGGAGGTGGATGATCAGCTGCGCGCGAAGGCCGTGGCCGGTGGATGGCTGTACGCCTGTGGAGACATCAATGGACGCAACCTCCTCACGCACATGGGCAAGTATCAGGGGAGGTTGGCGGGAGACCACATCACAGGCCGTGAGGTACGAGCGTGGGCGGACGCGAAGGCGACGCCGCAGGTCATCTTCATGCACCCCCAGGTGGCCTCCGTGGGGCTGACTGAGGAGCAGGCGCGCAAGCAGGGGCTGCGCGTGCGCGCGGTCCAGTACGCGCTGGGCGACGTGGCAGGCACCGCGCTGCTCGGGCTGGGACTGGGCGGCACCGCCAAGCTGGTGGTGGATGAATCCCGGCGGATCATCGTGGGTGCAACCTTCACGGGGCCGGGGGTCGGCGAGCTGCTGCATGCGGCCACCATCGCAGTGGCGGGCGAAGTGCCTCTGAACACGCTCTGGCACGCGGTGCCGTCCTTCCCAACCGTGAGTGAGGTGTGGCTGCGGCTCCTGGAGGCCTACGGGCTCTAGTGGAGCACGAGCCTCGCCGCTTGGCGGGTGGGCTTAACTCTCTCCTGCCTCCTGGAGCATGCTGTGCCCATGGCTGCTACGACGCCCGCTGAAGCCCTTACCTCGAAGCCCGGGGAGGTGTCCCCGACGGCTGCCGAGGCCGCCCCACTCGTGGCGGCCGCCGCTGAGCCACCCGCCCTCACTGCCTCAGGGACTCCCAACTGGGTGGGCGAGATCTGGCACAAGTACAGAACGCGGTTGCTGGACTACTTCCGCCAGTCCTTCGCCCTCCTCCGCCACCCCAATCGATTCATGGTTTGGGTGGCTCGTCAGCGCGCTCTGGATGGGAGCCACCGGCGCACTTCCTCTCTTGGAGCTCAAGGCCGGGTTCGTCACGCGCCTGTACCGGCACAGCGTCTACCCGTGGCCCATCATGGTAGCCAACTGGCTGGCGCTCATCTACTGCACCCTGACGATTGCGGGGGTCCACCGCAAGCGGTGGGGCTGGGGCGCCCTGGCGCTGTTTGTCGCCCACCTCGTGTTCCTATCGATCATCTCCACGCTCACGACGGTCGAGCTCGAAGACATCTCCAGGCTCATCGACCGCGTGGCGCGCTGGCTGGGCCCTGAATGAACCCACGTGCGGGCATGGCGCAGCGGGCCTTCCTCGTGCTGCTGCTGGGGCTCGCCGTGTTGGCAGTGGTGCTGGGACAACACCCGCGGCGGGGCTTGGACTTCCGCATCTATCTGCTCGCCGCCGAGCGCTTCCTCGCGGGCGTGGATCTCTACCCCGTCAGCGATGGCCACCTGCCGTTCAAGTACGCGCCGATCACCGCGCCACTGTTCCTCCCCTTCACGTTGCTGCCCGTCCGCGCCGCGACGGCGCTGTGGAACCTGGGCGCTGTGATCGCGCTGGGTGCCCTCGCCCGGCTTGCCTCGCGCGCGGAGCCCACCCCTGGAGAGCGTGCCCCATGGCCGTGGGCGCCCGTGGTCGCCACGCTGGCGCTGCTGCCCGCATTCCACCTCGAGCTCTTCTACGCTCAGGTGGATGGGGTGATGTTGCTCCTGCTGGCCCTCATGGCCATGGGCGCTGAACGGGGCCACACCTGGGGCCCCGCAGCCGCCTTCGCTGTCGCTGTCCTGCTCAAGCCTCCCGCGGCGCTGTTGGTCCTCTTCCTCGTGACGCGCAGACACTGGCGCGTGATCGCCGCCAGCGCCGGGGTGGGGCTCCTGCTCGCGGTGCCGTCCCTCGCGCGGTATGGGCTCGAAGGGCTGCTGGGCCAGACGCGGAGCTGGCTGGACACGCTCGCGCGCACCACGCCGCCCTGGGTGCTCGGGCACAACCCTCAGGGCTTGCCTACCGTGCTGCTCTCCCTCATGACGCCTGGTGACTCCGTGCCCTCCGGCTCAGCCATCGCCCTGGCGCAGGTGCTCGCCCTCGTGCTCTTCGTGGCGGTGGTGGCCTGGAGCCGAGCCGGACCGCTGGAGCTGCTCGCGCTCTGCTGTCTCGGCGTGACGCTGCTCTCACCGCTCGCGTGGCGCGCGAACTTCGTCATGGCCTGGCCGCTCCTCCGAGCCGCGGCGGAGGTCCGGACCCGTGGAGGGCTCGCGCTGGTGGTGCTCGCGGGCCTCACCAGCGTCCTTACCTCTGACATGCTGCTCGGCGCCGAGCTGGCACGCGACGTCCTGATGTGGCGCCCCTATACGCTCGTCTTCACCGCGCTGTTTCTGTGGACGGCGTGGCAGTCGCGCCGAGCGGCGGAGCCGAGCCCCTCCACCGTCCCCGCCCGGCTCTAGCGAACCCGAGACCTCAGTGCGCCGCGTCTCGAGGTCCGTCCGTGACGCTCGCCACGTAGCTGTCCCGCGTCTCACGGAGCCGCTCCATCTCCTGTGCCACGTCCTCGTCCGCGCGGCCCTGCTCCTCGGTGTTCAGCTCGGCGAACTCCAGCACTCCCATGTCCGCGAAGGCGCCTCGCAGGCGCGGGCCCCACAGCCCGATGTCCTTCAGCGTGGGCACGATGCGGGAGAACAACATCTTCTGGTACTCCCGCATCAGCTCCGACGTCCTCATGTGCTGCACGCAGGCCGCCACATCCAGGCCCAGCTTCTCGAAGACCTCCTGCCCCAGGAAGCGGTCGCGCATCAGGAAAGAGGCCTCCACGGCGAACTCCTCACGCTCATCCCGCTCCTTCTCCGTCAGCTGCGGGTACAGGTCCTTGAGCGCCAGCCGCCCGAACGCCACATGGCGCGCCTCGTCCTGCATCACATACGCCGTCAGCGAGCGCCCCAGCGGCTCGGTGGCGAAGTCCCGGATCAGCCCGAAGGCCGCCAGCGCCAGCCCCTCGATGAGCACCTGCATGGCCAGGTACGTCAGGTCCCACCGCGCATCCCCCAGCGCCTGCTCCAGCAGCGTCTTCAGGTTCGGGTTGATGGGGTAGATCATCCCCAGCTTCTCGCGCAGGTAGCGCGAGAACACCTCCACGTGACGGGCCTCGTCGAACACCTGCGTGGCGGCATAGAACTTGGCGTCCAGGTCCGGCACCGTCTGGACGATGCGGGAGGCGCACACCAGCGCCCCCTGCTCGCCGTGCAGGAACTGGGAGAAGCGCCAGCAGTCCAGGTGGAAGCGCACCTGCCCGCGCTCCTTCTCACTCATCCGCTCCCAGAGGTCCGTACCGTGCAGCGGCACATAGAAGTCCGGAAAGCCGAGCGGGTTGTCCGGATCCACGCTCAGCGACCAGTCCAGCCGTGTGCTCGCGTCCCACTGCCGCGTCTTTCCCTTCTCATAGAGGGCGAGCAGCCGGTTCCGTCCTCCTTCGTAGTCCCACTGGAAGACAGTGGCTGTCTCCGGAGAGGCAATGGACCACCGTGAAGCCTCCAGCTCCGTGGACGCGCGCATCTTCATGGTCTGGCTCCTGTTTCCCAGGTGGGCACACCTGGAGCCATGACGGTGTGTATGAACCTTTGTGCTAGCAACGTGCCGTGGGGGGCCGACTGTCCACGAGGACACGAAGGCTCAGGCTGTGTGCAGCGTGCCGTTGCCGGACTCGGCCTCCACGGCGGCAATGACCTCGGCTGAGGCTCCCTCCGCGAACAGCGGCGCGCTCGTCCGAGCCTTCGAAGGACGCCCTCGGCGGCGCGGCGCGCTCTCCTCTCCCTGCACCGCAGGAGCCTCCAACGCCGTCACTCCTTCCGCACGCAGGGCCTTGCGCATCGGCCGCGGCAGGCTGATGCCGTCCAGCTTCGCGCTCAGCTCGGTGTCGTCCTCGGCGAAGATGCGCGCGTAGGCCAGGGCCCGCTGGCCCTTGTGCAGCAGCGCCTCTTGGCTCTCGTACAGCGCCTGGCGCGCCGCCTCCAGTGCCGCCTGCGCCTGCGCCATGGCCTCCGCCTTCTCCTTCACCCGCTCCGCGGCCTCCTCCAGCACGCCGCGATCGAGCTCCGGGAACTTCACCGTGGCGAGCTCCTGGCTGAACAGCTTCAGCAGATCCTGCAGTGCGGGGGAGATGGGATCACTTCCAGACGGATCGAACATGGCAGACCTCCTAGGTAGGGGCCCATATCTGCACAGATGTTCAGTCTTATTTCAAGAGGCTCGTTCACCAACGGAGCTCCAGCGTGAAGTCCAGGTAGGGAACGAACGCCTCGGGAGCCACCTCGATGCGGGCCTGGCACCCGGGGATCCGCTCGAAGCCCGCCCGGATCAGGCCCACCACCCAGGAGGGTCCCGCGAGCTCCCCTCGGAGGAGAAGCCGGCCGTGGCGATCCGCGACACGCTGGTACTCGCGCTCGCCAAAGGAGGCCATCATCCGAGCCACCCCTGGCACCTCGCCGAGCCCCTCGTGCGGATCCTTCCCGGCGGCGGAGAGCACCATCTGCCCCATCGACAGGGCAAACAGGCCGTCCGCCGCGCCGTACCCCAGCTCCTCCATGCCCGCCTCGAAGCTCCGTCCCCGCGCCATCAGGGCCTGGGTCCCGAGCTGCAGCACCCGCAGGTACTCGGACGCCGGGTAGGAGAGGACGGGCAGCAATGCCTCCTGCGTGCACGGCACCTGCGAGCGGATCTCTTCCACCACCTCACCGCCGATGAGCTTCTCCAGGTGTCCCAGGGCTCCATGGAAGAAAAACCCCATCAGCGCATGGTCCGGACGGCAGCGCTTCATCCGGGCCTGGAGGTTCAGCGGCGAGTCCATCCGTGCACCCCTTCCTCAGTCCACACGAATCACCGCGACCTCCTGTACTCCCGCCGCTGGATCCACATCCACCGCCAGGTAGTGCCGGCCCACACCATCGAACGTCTCTGGAATGGCGCCGCCCCCGCCGGAGATGAAGGCGGGGATGCCTCCGTTCGAGAACGCGTAGTACGAGTGGACGTGGCCATAGAGCGTCAGGTCCACCCCGGCCCGCGCCATCTTGCCCACCAGCGCCGCTGCCTCGTTGCGGCTGGAGAACGAGCCGTTGCGCACGCCCACCGGATCCATCGGCGCGATGTGCATGCCCACCACGTGCACCGCCTCCTGCCCAGCCGCCAGCCACCCGTCGAACTGCTCCTCCACCAGCGGATCCACCGTGCCGTTGGCCGTGTCCAGCATCGAGAAGTGCACCCCCTTGAAGATGAAGTGCTGGCTGCCCCGCCCGACGAGCACCTGGTACTGCACGTCCATCGTGAACGTCTCGTGGTTGCCCAGCGTGGCGTACACCGGAATCCTCGACGTCTGTAGCCGCTCCTGGAACTCCTCCAGCTGCTCGCGGCTGCCCGACTCCGTCAGGTCCCCCGAGAAGAAGATGAAGCGCAGCGAAGGATCCTCATTCATCCTCGCGTAGATGTCCTCCACGCGCGGCAGCGCCTCCTGCACGTCCGCCAGCGCGGCGAAACGGAACGGCTGGGCCGTCTCCCAGTCCAGCGGCGCCACCGTGAGGCGCGCCTCGCCCCCGGGCCGCAGGCGCATGCGCCACGTCTTCACCGTGGGGATCAGCGAAGGCCCGTCCTCCACCTCCAGCAGCTCCCCGCCCGCCTCCGCCTTCAGCACCGCGTCCGGCATGGCGTTGCGCACCACGAGCGTCCACCACTCAGGTGCGGTGGCCATGGCAGTGGCGCGCACGCGCAGCACGGGTGAGTTGCTCCACAGCGTCAGCGCACCCGTCTCCAGCCCCCGCACCGCCGCCAGCCCGTCCTCCACCACCACCGAGAGGCCTCCGCCCTCGGCACTGCCGATCTCCAGATCCTTCAGCGCACGCCCCTCTGCGGGCCGCACACACCCAGCCAGCGGAAGCAAGGCCAGCAGCAATCCCAGGCACCTCACGGCTCACCTCCCAGCGTGTACACCGCCGACAACCGCGCCACATATGCCGAGCCCGCCTGCACATCCGCGGACACGCCCCAGCGCTCGCTGAGCAGCACCCGCCCTCGCAAGCCGAAGTGTCCGGGCACGCCCGCTCCCGCCTTCAGGCCGCCGGCGTAGTCATCCTTGCGGTGGTTGTAATAGAGGAGCGCCTCGCCGCGCAGCGGGCCCGAGCGTCCCAGGTACACACCATAGCCAAAGGTGAAGAGGAGCTGCTCGTGCAGCGCGTCTTCGGCCACGGGACCGAAGTAGCGGTAGCCCTGGAGCGCCAGGCCCATCCCCACCTCGGCGAAAGAACCCTCGAGCCTCGGACTCACCCGCGCCATCGCGTACCTGCCTCGCAAGCCCAGCTCGGCGCTCGTCATCAGGAAGCCCTCGGTGGGGAAGCGGTGGTAGACACCTCCCACCTCCACGTCGAGCGCCGTGCCATCGGCTCCGCCCCGAGCTCCCTCGGGCTCACCCAGCACCCGGTACGCACCGCCCAGCCGGAGCCGCATGTTGCCGTCATCCGGAGACAGCCGCGTGGTGCCCTCCAGCCGGATCAGATTCAGCCGGGCCGTCGCCCCCAGCGCCAGGAAGTGGCTGTAGTCGAAGTTCGGATCGCTCACGTGCTGGTAGCCGAAGTCCAGCTCCAGCGGCGGCAGGCGCGGCGCGGCCACCCCAGGGGTGAAGGCGGGAGCCACCGTCGAGTAGATGTTGGCCATGGCGGACACCGAGAAGAGGCTCGCGCCCGCCAGGGCCACCGTGTACAGCGGGCCAATGACGCGCCGGGAGGCCCCCGTCAGGGCAATGGGCGCGCCGCCCACCAGGAGCAGCCCCAGCCCCGTCCCCTCCATCGCGAAGAGC
>Ga0247825_10000488_pt1 | contig 25152 bp, 25 predicted proteins | sample 13C_Vanillin_Day_FD_194413 | JGI IMG/M metagenome (GOLD analysis project Ga0247825, IMG submission 194413) | Soil microbial communities from agricultural site in Penn Yan, New York, United States - 13C_Vanillin_Day48 | ecosystem: Environmental > Terrestrial > Soil > Agricultural land | place... | reverse complement strand
CTCCTGGGTTTAGAACCAGCTGGGGTTCATGTCGAGGGTGGTGCGGTCCAGGCTTGCCAGCAGGTCGAGTTGCGGCGTGCCGGATAGGGGGTATGCGGCAGCTATGGCATAGCCGACAGCACATTCCATGGCCTACTCACACACCATAGCCCGACGTCGACGATGGTCGTCTTGATGTGCTAACTCTGTTCAAGCATGCCCTACGGGACCAAGATCTTGACGTGATTGCCTGGCCTGACAGTTGCGCACACTCGACGGCATCGACCTCGACCTCGCCCGCCGCTCCGTGAATACCCCCGCCAGCGCGGTGCTCGGTTCGCTGCTTTGCGAGATTCGCGCGCCAACCGTCGCGTGACTGCGCGGCGCCCCCTCACGATGGATATCCGTTCGGCATCACGTGATGGCCATTTGCCGCCTACCGACGTTCCAGCATGTGACCTACGTTACTAACTAGCAGCAATGCGCGCCGGGGAAATGCCACGGTCGGCGCAAAAGTCCCATCGTTTCCCGAAGCCCAACGGAGTAGTTATGCCCCACATCAAGTTCCTCAACAACGACGAAGAATCGTGCATCCACGCGGAGACGGGTAGCACCGTGATGTCGGTGGCCACCCTAAACAACGTCAACGGGATCGTGGCGGAGTGCGGCGGAGGTTGTTCCTGCGCGACGTGCCACGTGTACGTGGAAGGCGGGTGGTTCGACAAGCTCGAGCCCGCCGCCCCGGAAGAACTCGAGCTCCTGGAGTTTCTTGAAGGCGTACAACCTAATTCGCGTTTGTCGTGCCAGATCGCGATGGAGCCCGACCTCGACGGTCTGACCGTCAGCGTCCCGCCGCAGCAGGGCTGATCGTTGACCACACCCCAGGAGAGCAAAGTGACCACGACCAACTTCGACACCCTGTACATCGGCGGCGACTGGACAACCCCGTCAAGTCCGTCGACTTATACCGTCATCTCCCCCACCACTGAAGAGGTCATTGGTTCGGTGCCTGAAGGCACCGAAGCAGACATTGATCGCGCAGTCGATGCCGGTCGGGCGGCATTCGACGATCCGACGGGTTGGTCGCAGTACGAGCCTCACCGCCGTGCCGAGATCCTCGAACGCTTCGCCGACGCACTCGACAAGCGCGGAGCCCGCACCGCCGAGGCGGTCAGTCGGCAGAACGGGATGCCGATTCAGACCTCACAGAGTATGGAAGCCGTCTTCCCCGCGCTGCTGCTGCGGTACTACGCCGGTTTGATCAAAGAATCGACCGATGAGCGCCGCCCGGCGATGTTCGGAGGTACGACCGTGGTACGCCGGGAACCGGTCGGTGTCGTCGCCGCGATCGTCCCGTGGAACTTTCCTCAGGCTCTCGCCTTCACCAAGATCGCCCCTGCCCTGGCGGCGGGCTGCACGGTGGTGATGAAGCCCTCTCCCGAAACGGTTCTCGATTCGTACATCATGATCGAGGCCGCCTTGGAGGCCGGCCTTCCCGCCGGCGTACTGAACGTGGTGCCGGCCGGAGCGACTGTGGGCGCCTATCTTGTGGGTCACCCCGGCGTCGACAAGGTCGCGTTCACCGGCTCCACCGCAGCAGGCCGAAGCATCGCCGAAACCTGCGGGCGCCTTCTCCGCCCCGTCACCCTCGAACTCGGCGGCAAGTCGGCGGCCATCGTCCTCGACGACGCCGATCTGGGCAGCCGACTCGAGCAGTTCTTCCCTGCCACCCTGTTCAACAACGGACAGACCTGCTTCCTCAGCACCCGCATCCTCGCGCCCCGCGCTCGATACGGTGAACTCGTTGACACAATTTCCGACTTCGCGGCGAGTCTGACCGTCGGTGATCCGCTCGATCCGGCCACTCAGATCGGCCCTGTCGTGTCCGAGCGTCAGCGAGAGCGCATCGAGTCCTACATCGCCAAAGGCACCGCTGAGGGCGCGCGCGTCACCGCTGGTGGCGGTCGGCCGGCGGAACGCGATCACGGTTACTTCATCTCGCCGACGGTGTTCGCCGATGTCGACAACCGCCACACCATCGCACAGGAGGAGATCTTCGGACCGGTTCTGGCGCTGATTCCCTACGACGACGTCGACCAGGCCGTGGCGATCGCCAACGACAGCGAGTTCGGACTGGGTGGTTCGGTGTGGAGTGAAGACCCGGAACGGGCGCTGTCGGTAGCCAACCGTGTGCGCACCGGCAGTATCGGCATCAACTCCTACGTCAACGACCCCGCCTCGCCCTTCGGCGGAATCAAGTCAAGCGGTATGGGCCGGGAGATGGGCCCGGAGGGACTGGCCGGCTTCCAGCTGGTCAAGTCGATGTACAACGCACCGTAGAGAGTCGGCCGGGGGCGACGCGGACACCGCAGAGGCGGTCCGCGTCGCCTTCACGGCTGCTTCTCGAGCGACAAATGTCTCCTCTTCGAACACCTGCCTTGCCACCAACAGTGGCGGCGATCACACTGACGGGGCAGGCTTGCACCCTCTCACACGCGGGTTCGCAGCAGAAGGAGTCGCTCAGGTGGATGTGCAGCAACTGGAGATGTTCGTCGCGGTCGCCGAGGAGGGAAGCATCCACGGCGGGGCCCGCCGACTGCTGATTACCCAGCCTGCAGTGTCCAAGGCTTTGCGTAAGCTCGAGCGTCAACTCGGCACCGAACTGCTGATCCGGTCACCGCAGGGAATCGGACTCACTGTGGCGGGCGAGGTCCTTCTTACTCAGGCCAAGGAAATTCTCGAGCGTATGGGCCGCACTGTCGAGATCGTGCGCAAGGCTGGCGAGCCCGGACGTGAGTTGACAATTGGTCTCATCGCCGGCGCGGTGGCGGCGGCGGAGTTGACCAAAGAGATCATCCGCCAATATCGGGTCGACCGCCCGGATGTGTCACTGACACTGCGCGAACTCAACTTCCCCAATCAGTTCACCGCCATCTCCGATGGGTTGGTGGACGTCGCCCTGGTGCGTCCACCGTGCCCCACCCCGGACGTCGCCTTGACCTCCCTGTTCGATGAGCCGATCGTGCTGTGTTGCCGGGAGGATCACGCCCTCGCGGACAAGGACCGCCTAGAGATCGCCGACATTGTCGACGAGCCGATGCTGGACATGCCCGATGCTCCGGTTCCGTGGACCGATTTCTGGCTTCTGGTCAACGAGCGCCACGGGCGGCCGCCCACGGAGCAGTCTGTCCGCACCCTTTCCGAGATAGGCCTCGCCGTCGCATGCAGCTCCCGCACTGTCACTCCGCTCGTCGGTAGCGCCTGGCGCCTCGGACTGGACCCGTCGTCGTTGAGCACGGTCCCTCTGCGTGATGGGCCCCGATCGATCGCGGCGGTGGCCACCGCGCGGGGCGACTACCGCGATGAGGTTTGTGACTTCGTCGCCACTGCGGTGCGCGTGACCCGAGAGCGGGTCACCGATATCCCTGATGCGAACCTGCTCGCCTGACTCGGTCAGCATCTGGAGCAGGACTTTCGCGTCGTCATGATCAGTGATTCCGATACGGAATCACGCGATGCGATCTTGCATCTACCCGCACCACCCGATGTGACATAGATTACTAACCATGGCACGGTAAACCGATGCCCCTTCCTTTGAGATCCCTTCTGCTGGAACGGCTTACGGCCTTCCCATGCAACCGGGACCCTTCAAGTCCGATGGAGACCTGTAGTGAAGCAGTGTGACTATCTGATCGTCGGAGCAGGTTCGGCCGGCTCCGTCCTCGCCGACCGGCTCAGCGCCGACGGAGCACGTGTCCTCGTCCTCGAGGCCGGCGGGTCCGACGATGACCCCATGGTCAAGATTCCTGCCCTGTTCGCCGGAATGTTCCAGGGGCCTAACGACTGGAATTACAACTCGGAGCCCGAGCCGGGATTGCACGGGCGGCGCCTGTTCCTGCCACGCGGGAAGATGCTCGGCGGCTGCTCGTCGATGAACGCTCTCATTTACATGCGTGGTGCTCGCACCGACTATGACCGCTGGGTCGAGGACTTCGGCGCCACCGGATGGTCATACGACGAGGTGTTGCCCTACTTCAAGCGGTCCGAGAACAACGCCGACATCCGCGACGAATACCACGGGGACGACGGCGGCCTGCATGTGACGCGCGATCGCTGGCTTTCTCCCCATGCCGAGTCTTTCATCGATGCTGCCGCCTCCAGCGGCATCGCCCGAAACGACGACTTCAACGGCGGTCAACAGGACGGCACCGGGCTGTTCCAGGTCACCGCACAGCACGGTCAGCGCTGCTCAGCGGCGGATGCGTTCCTGCGGCCGGCGATGGAGCGGCCCAATGTCGAGGTCGTCACCGGGGCTCTCGTGCGGCGGATCGTTCTCGACGGGAACCGGGCGGTGGGCGTGGAGTACATCGAGGACGGTTTTCTGCACACGGCGGTCGCCGATCGGGAGGTCATTCTCAGTGCCGGCGCCTACAACTCCCCGAAGATTCTCATGCTCTCGGGAATCGGCCCGGCCGATCACCTGCGGGAGATCGGCATCGACACCGTCCTCGACTCTCCGCACGTGGGCGGTCACTTGCAGGATCATCCGCTGACGTTGTTGCACTGGGACACCGACAGCACGGACACGATCGGTGACCTCGCCCAGCCCGCTCACATGGATCAGTGGCTCGCGGACGGTACGGGCAAGCTGAGCTCGAACGCCGCCGAGGCAGCGGTACTGTGGCGATCCGACTCGTCCCTTCCCGCCGCGGACTTCCAGATGGTGTTCGTTCCCGGCTTCTTCTGGGACCACGGTTTCCGGCGACCGACGGTCGGCGGTGTCACGATCGGGCTGTCCTACAACGGCCCGTCCTCGTCGGGTTCGGTGCGGTTGCGCTCGTCCGATCCGACCGCCCCGCCGCGCATCGTCAGCAATCTGCTCTCGCAGCAGTCCGAGGTGGACGCGGTCATCCGCGCCATCGGCCTGGCCGAGGAAATCGCGGGTCGTCCGGAACTGTCCGCGGCGTTCGGCGAGCGGGTCAATCCCGGCCGGAGTATCGGCAAGGCCGAACTCGCCGCATGGGTCCGCGCCGACACCCAGCACATGTACCACCCCACCAGCACCTGCCGGATCGGTGTTCCGGGAGAGGGCGTGGTCGATCCGGATCTGAAGGTCCACGGCATCGACGGTTTGCGAGTCGTGGACGCATCGATCATGCCGAGAATCGTCTCGGGTAACACCAACGCTCCCGCGATCATGATCGGTGAGCGTGGGGCGGATCTGATTCTCGGCAAGTCCATCGACGTGGCCGCCGCCGACGCTGTCGCCATCTGACCCCGAAACCGTCACGAGCAACGTCGAACTCACTCCCGTTCAGCTTTTTCTGCACATCGATCCGGTCGATTTCATCGACCGGAGGAGGTATTGAAACACCATGACTGCACACCTGACCGAACAGGACTACCGCGTTCCCGAGAACATCGCGAAGGCTGTCATCCTGCCGGAGTCCTACACCGACGAGCTGGCCGTTACGTATCCGGCGTTTGCCTGGCTCCGCGCGAACAATCCGTTCGGTGTGGCGCACGTCGAGGGGTACGACCCGATCTGGCTCGCCACCAAGCACGCCGACATTCTGGAGATCGAGAAGAATCCCGCGGTGTTCGCCAGTGGCATGGACGAGCCGAACATCAACGACAGTGCCAGTGCGGGCTTTTTGAAAATGGTCAACAGCGGTGGAAGCCGTACCCTGGACACGCTGGCCTATATGGACGCTCCCGAGCACACCAAGATCAAGAACGTGACGAGTGCCTGGTTCATGCCGGCGAGTGTGCGCAAGCGCGAGGACGACATCCGCAAGTTGGCCAAGGATGCGGTCGACCGGCTGCTCTCGTTTGATGGCGAGTGCGATTTCGTCAAGGATTTCGCCATCTTCTACCCCCTGCGGGTCATCATGAGCCTGTTCGGGGTGCCGCCGGAGGACGAGCCCCGAATGCTCACCCTGACGCAGGAAATGTTCGGAACTGCCGACCCGGAGACCCAGCGGGCCGAGATGGTTCCGGAACCGGATGCGATGGCTCGGATGTGGAAGGCCGCCATCGACGACTTCTCCACGTACTTCAACGATCTGGCCGCCGAACGCCGAAAGAATCCGACCGATGATCTCGCGTCGATCATCGCCAACGCCAAGGTCGACGGAGAGTACCTGTCGCCCTCGTTCATCAACGGTTACTACGTCGCGATCGCCACGGCCGGTCACGACACGACCTCCTCGACCGTGTCCGGTGCCATCAAGGCACTCGCCGACAACCCCGATCAGCTCGAGAAGGTCCGTGGTGATCTGTCACTGATTCCCTCGCTGGTGGAGGAAGCCGTCCGGTACATCTCTCCGGTCAAGCACTTCCAGCGTGTCGTCACCCAGGACCACGAGTTCCGTGGCCGTCAGCTCCACCGCGGCGACCACGTCATGTTGCTGTACCCTTCGGCGAACCGGGACGAGGAAGTCTTCGACAACCCGGATCAGTTCGACATCACTCGGCGCCCGAACAAGCACATCGCCTTCGGTCACGGGCCGCACATGTGCATCGGGCAGCACGTGGCCAAGCTGGAGATGCGGATCCTGTTCGAGGAACTGCTCCCCCGCATCCGCAAGGTCGAGCTTGTGGGGGAACCCAAGTATGTGGCCGCCAACTTCCTTTCCGGCCTGAAGTCCCTTCCGGTCAGCATCACGAAGGCCTGACCTATGAGTACAGAACCCTCCGTGGTCGGCGCCGTCATCATCGGCGCCGGCCACGCCGGCATCACCGCCGCAGCACTGCTGCGCCAACGCGGATTCGGCGACCCCGTCACCATCGTCGGGGACAGCCACCACTTGCCCTATCACCGCCCGCCGTTGTCGAAGTCCTATCTGTCCGGCCCTGGCGGCGCACTGGACCCGCTGCGGCCGTCCGAGTTCTACCGCAGCGAGGGAATCGATCTCATTCGCGGACAGCAGGTTTTGTCGATCGATCCTGACCGCAAGCTGGTGCGACTCGAGGACGGAACCTCCCTCGAATACTCGTCGCTGATCCTGGCCACCGGGGCACGTCCCCGAGATTTGACCATCCCCGGTTCCCAGCTGCGCGGTGTGACCAGCCTGCACAACTACGAAGACTCCCTGGCGCTGCGCGAACTGCTCGGCGCCGGCACGGGAACCAAGATCGCCATCGTCGGTGCCGGATACGTCGGTCTCGAGGTGGCAGCAGCGGGCCTCAAGCACGGGGTGGACGTCACCGTCGTCGAACGCGCCGACCGCGCCTTGGGCCGAGTCGCCAGCCCGGACCTGTCGGCCTGGCTGTCGGGATACCACCGCGCCCGCGGCACCCGGCTGCTGACCAGCGCGGACCTACAGGAGTTGCTCCCTGGTGAGGACGGGGCGGTCCGCGCTCTGCGCCTGGCCGACGGCACGGTCATCGACTGCGACGGTGCGCTGGTGGGGGTCGGCGTTCTCCCCTGCGATGGATTGGCCCGCGCGGCCGGCATCGACTGTGACAGCACGGGTGTGGTCGTCGATGCCGACGCCCGTACCTCCGTGCCGGGGGTGTATGCGATCGGTGACGTCACGAGTCGGCCGGTTCCTCCCTACCCCGGCCGGTTCCGTCTGGAAAGCATCCCCAGCGCTACCGAGCAGGCCGGTCAGGCGGTCGCCGCCATCCTCGGGCTGGGCGCTCCCAAGCCGGAGGTGCCGTGGTTTTGGTCGGACCAGTTCGACGTCAAGATCAAGATCGCCGGCCTGTTGGTGGACGCGACCACGTCGGTGGTTCGCGGCAACCCCGCGGACGATCGCTTCGCGGTGTTTCATCTTTCCGACGACGACACGGTCCGTGCCGTCGAAACGGTCAATTCTGCGCCCGAGTTCATGGCCGGTAAGCGCTGGATCGCCGACGGTGGCCGCCTCGACCCGCGGCGCATCGCCGATCAGTCGATTGCCCTGCGTGATGTACCGTCCGGCACGCCCGTCCGTTCCTGATCTGGCGGCGTCCGGATGGGAGGTCACACCGCACTCGCTATGGTAGATGGTGAGCAACCAACTTACTGGGGAAGGTGCGGTGTGACCGACTCGGTTCGTTCCAAAAACCGGCAGGAAGAACGCTCGGGTCTGTCGACCCGTCGGCTGCTGCAGGCCACGGCACAGTTGGTCGCAGAGGTGGGGTACGACCGGACGACCCTGGCCGAGATCGGCAAGCGGGCAGGTTACAGCCACGGTCTGGTCAGTCGGCGATTCGGGAGCAAATCCGCGCTCGTGGAAACCCTGATCCAGAAGCTGAGTGAGCGTTTCGGGCACGAGCGGCTTCCAGAGACTTTGTCCCATACGACGGGTATCGACGCACTTCTGGCAGTCCTGATCGAGATTCGGAAGGACTCCGCGAATTCGCCGGAATCACTGCGCGGTTTTTATGCCCTGCTCTTCGAAGGTCTCAAACCGATCCCGGAGTTGCACACTTTCGTCGCCGACCTCCATGCCGGGTATCTCGACAGCCTCACCCGCCAGGTCGCGGCTGGTAGTCGGACCGGCCGGCTCCGCAGAGGTGTCGACCCAGCCGAGGTCACCGAGCTCACAGTCAACGCTGTCCGGGGCCTGGCATACCGGTGGTTGCTCGACGAGGATCGCGTGGACTTCGACCGTGGCCTCGATTCGCTCGCCCGTCAACTCGTCCAACTCGCCGCCCCGCCCGAGGACGGGACGAGATGACCGCTGACTCGCCTGGCAGCGATTACAGGACTCCGCACGAAGCCCTGATCGATCTGAGCAACGAGGGGCTGGCGGTCCTCGACGTCACCGGGCGTTACCTGACCATCAATCCAGCGGGTCAGCGAATCCTAGGCTGCGGCGAGCCCGACCTGATCGGTCGACGGTCGGTGTTTCTCGGCGACCTCGACCATCCGCAGTCGCAGGGGGAGAGCGTCGACGGCACGGTATGGATCGGTACAGCCGAAGTCGAGTATCACGTCCGCACTGCCCCGCTCGACACCGCTGGTGGGTGTCGAGTCGTACGTTTTTGCCCTACCGACCTGGCCCTGCGCGACCGGCGTGCGCTGGTCGCCTTCGCCCGGACCGCGGCCGCCATCGCATGTGAGAATCAGCTTGACGTCGTTCTCGACAGGCTCGCAGCAGAGGTGCGCGAAACCGTGGGGATGGCGACTTGCGCCGTCATCCTGGTCGACGAGGTCACCGGCGCCCTGCACCACGTCGGCAGGTCAGGACTTCCCGTCGACTACGCCGAGCGAATCGAGCTGTGTCGGCGTCAGGGTGCGCCCTTGGCCACCACGAAAGCGATCGACGAGGCCCGCGTCGTGGTCTCGAAGAAGTTTCGAGACGCTGCTCTCGCAGATTCTCGATGGCAACCCGTCCACGACATCCTTCGCACCATGGACTGGGACACCTACCTCGCAGTTCCGTTGGTGGTCCGGGACAAGGTAATCGGCGTGCTCGCCGGTTTCTTGACCGAGGGACGGGCACCCGACCGAGAAGATATCCGTTTCATCGCCGCGATGGCCGACCAGGCGGCGATCGCGGTGTCGAATGCACAGATGTTCAAGCGCCTCGAACTGCAAGCCGCACGTGAAGAACGCCGGAAACTTGCCCGTGACATGCACGATTCCGTCACTCAAGCATTGTTTTCGCTCTCGCTGCGAACAAAAGCCCTCGAGTTGAGCGTCGGCTCTGGTGAGGACATAGACGTGGTCGAACAGGTCCGGCAGATCCACGAACTCGTCTGTGGGGCGCAGACGGAGATGCGAGCCCTGATCATGCACCGGCGCCCGGCCGCACTCGGCGAAGAAGGGCTGGTCCCCTCTATACGCAAACACGTGGCCGCGGTCGCCGCGCGTGAGGGCCTATCCCTGGTGGTCGAGTCCGACGACGAATTCTACGAGCTCGACGAGACCGTCGAAGAAGACCTGTTCATGGTTGTCGGCGAGGCGATCCATAACGTCGTCAAACATGCGCAAGCGACCGGTGTGATCGTGCGGCTCCGACGATCGTTCACGGACGCATCGATTCTGACGGTGTCGATCGTCGACGACGGAATAGGCTTCTCCGGCCCGAGCGACGATCAGCAGTCGTTCGGTCTGGTCTCGATGTCGGAACGGGTGAAAGCACACGGCGGGCAATTGACCGTACAGACCAGAGCCGGAAGCGACCCAGCACACGGCACCACCGTAAGGGCAGAAATTCCCTGCTTGAGTCCCCTCGGTGAATCCGGTCGCGGGAAGATGTGAGGTAGTACGTAATGCACGAGATTTCGGTCTTCCTCGTCGACGACCATACGCTGGTTCGCCACGGCCTGAAGGCGTTCCTCGACACCCAGAAAGAGGTCACCGTCCTCGGTGAGGCCGAAAACGGCAAACAAGCGATCGACAAGCTCAAGGTACTCGCCGCATCGGATCAGATGCCCGATGTGATTCTGATGGACCTCGTCATGCCCGAACTCGACGGTGTCGGCGCTATCACTGCCCTGCGCACCACGCATCCAGACCTGAAAATCATCGCACTATCCAGTTTTTCGGAAACCGAACGGGTGCACGCCGCGTTGCAGGCCGGAGCCACCGGTTACCTGCTGAAGAGCTCCGATCCCGCCGAGATCATCACCGCCATCAGGTCGGCGCAACGCGATCAGGTTCATCTCGATCCGGCTGTCGCACAGGTGCTCGCGCGGTCCATGAGAACCGGTCACGGGGCCGCTTTGTCTGCCCGGGAACGTGAAGTGCTGACACTGGTGGCACGAGGCTACTCGAATCAAGAGATCGCAGACGCCCTCTTCATCAGCGAGCGAACCGCACGCACCCACGTCAGTCACATCATCTCCAAGCTCGGGTTGTCGTCGCGTATTCAGGCGGCGCTCTGGGCGATACGAGAGGGCATCGCCACAATCGCGTGAGCGTGCCACCGCGACAGATGTCTCGCCACAGACGCGTCCTACGCCCCTTCTGTGATGTCGCTCATAACGGTTCACTGGGTGAAACCAATGGCATTGCAAGAAAGAGGCGACTGAAGATGTACTCCGGTCACGTCCGGGATGCGGATCCCTGCCCCGCAGAGTGCTCGGACGCCTTTCGGAATGTGACGGCCTCGCCGACCTGATCGCACCGGACCCGCGGTCCTTTCGGATCGAGAACCCCGACCCGCGAGGCGGGGACGTGACCGATGCGGCTCGGCGCAATCCGAAGTGAAGCCACCCTCGTCAGCTCGACGAGCGAAATCGGGTCGTCGTCACCGGCCCTGCACATGTACTGCCAGCTCAATGAAGGAGCTTCTTATGACCGGTCCACTTGCGGGCGTTCGGGTAGTTGATCTCACGGCCGCCCTCGCCGGCCCGTACTCGACGATGATTCTCGCTGACCTCGGCGCCGACATCATCAAGGTGGAGCCGCCCGGCGGCGAGGTCACCCGGCGGGTGGGCCCGTATCCGCCGAGCGACGACGGCCAGCCGACTCTGGGCGGATACTTTCAGAGCGTCAACCGCGGCAAGCGCAGCATCGTGCTCGATTTGAAGACTCCCGAGGGGCACGCCGAGCTGCTCGAGCTGGTTCGAGACGCCGACGTCCTGGTGGAGAACTTCGGGCCGGGGGTGGTCGAACGTCTCGACATCTCCTACGACACCATGCGGCAGGTCAATCCCCGACTGGTCTACGGCTCCTTGACCGGGTTCGGCTCCACGTGGTCGGGAGAAAGCCCGTACATGGACTGGCCGGCCATGGACATCACCATTCAGGCGATGGCCGGTGCGCTGAGCATCACCGGAACCGAGGACGGTAAACCCGTCAAGATCGGCCCTGGTATCGGCGACATCTTCCCGGGAACGATGCTGGCAATCGGTGTGCTGTCCGCGCTGTTCGAGGCCGAACGTACCGGACAGGGCCAACAGATCGACGTCGCGATGTTCGACGCCATGCTTTCGCTGTGCGAGCGGGTCGTCTACCAGTACTCCTATACCGGCCAGGTGCCCAAACCCATCGGCAACACCCACCCGATCCTCACTCCCTTCGATGTCCTCGAGGTCAAGGATGGTTGGATCGCCGTCGCCGCGACCACCCAGCTCCGGTGGGAGGCGCTGTGCCGAATCATGGAGCGTCCGGAACTCATCGAAGACGCCCGATTCCGCAATGAAGGCTGTCGGGTCGAACATCGGGCCGAGATCCGCACACTCCTCGACGACTGGTCACGAGATCTCACCCGCGCCGAGGTCACCGAGAAACTGGGCGGCAAGGTGCCGTTCGGTCCGGTCAACGATATCCGCGACATCTTCGACGACCCGCACGCCTGGGCTCGGGACATGCTGGTCGAAATCGACAACCCCGGATCGTCCCAGAAAGCCATTGTCGCGGGCCAGCCGATCAAGTTCAGCCGAACGCCGTCGAAGGTGGGCACTCGGGCTCCGCTGCTGGATGAGCACGGCGATGTGATTCGCAGCGAGAGCCGTACCCACGTATCCGAGGGCAGCCGCTGATGTCCGGTTACGAGGTCAGTCAGGAATTCACTGCTCTTCTCGACCGCCTGCGCAGCGCGCCACTTCGAGCCGACAGCACCCCGATAGCGGAACTCCGAGCGAATTTCGAGAAGCTTGCGGCCGGCTTCTACGACCCTCCGCCGGTGGATTTCGTTCCGGGCAACGCCGACGGTGTGGACATCGAATGGGCCTACGCGCCCACCTGTGACCGATCCCAGGTGGTGCTCTACCTGCACGGCGGCGGCTTCAGCACCGGCTCGATCCCTGCCTACCGCGATTTCTGCGCCCGCATCTCGCACGGCACCGAAACGGCGGTGCTGTCGGTCGGCTACCGTCTCGCACCCGAACATCGTTTTCCCGCCGCAGTCGAGGATTCGGTCACCGCATACCGGTGGTTGCTCGCCAACGGTGTCGATGCTCACCGCATCGTCATTGCCGGCGACTCCGCGGGCGGCGGACTGACGATGTCGACCCTGATCGCCCTGCGGGACTCCGAGGTCGCACTTCCTGCGGCGGCAGTGTGTATCTCACCCAAAACCGATCTGGCCCTCACCGGAACCTCGGTCCGGGAAAAAGCCTACGCGGACCCCATCGTCACCCCCGACGGCAGCTACACGCACGGTATCCGGTACGTCGGTGAGGGCGGGGACCTGTGCCATCCGCTGGCATCACCGTTGTACGCCGACCTGCGCTCACTGCCGCCGGTACTGATCCAGGTGGGAACCGCCGAAGTGCTGCTCGACGACTCGCTCCGCCTGGCCCGACGGCTTCGAGATGCCGGCGGCGGCGTGGATCTCGATGTATGGCCCGAAATGATCCACAACTTCCCATTCTTCGCCTCACGCATCCCGGAATCAAAGAGGGCACTGGAATACCTGAACGCATTCATCAGGAACAAGATCCGCACGCCGGAGACGCCGTTCCGGGCGGAAGGCGTCCGTTGAGCCGCCGGGGAGAAGGAAATACCACTGTGACTGTTGCGAATCCGAATCGGACCCGAGACGACCTCACCGCCCCGGCGCAGCCCCCGCAGCTGCACGCTCCGTGGTCGACCCCCGCCCGCGAGGCGCTGTTGGCTGCTGCCCGCAGGTTCAGTTATACCGAAGTCCTTCCCACCGCGAACAGTCACGACCGTACCGAAAAGGCCATTCCGCCCGCATTGATGACACGTCTGGCTGAACTGGGATACTTCGGGATCACCGTGCCGACCGAATACGGTGGGCTCGGCCTCGGTGTTTTCGACTACGCCATGATCTCCGAGGAGCTGTCCCGATCGTGGATGAGCGTCGCGTCCATCATCGCCCGGGCGCAAGGACTGGGCACCCGGTTCGACGATCCCGAGCGACGCCGTAAGCTGACCGAACGCAGCGCCCGCGGCCAATGGATCGGAGCCGCCGCGTTCTCCGAGCCCGAATCCGGATCCGACCTCGGCTCCGTCCAAACCGTCGCCCGGCGCGTGGACGACCACTACGTCATCAACGGCCGCAAACGCTGGTGCGGAAACGCCTACGAAGGTGACTTCATCCTCGTGCTGTGCCGGATCGAGGACAACTCCGGCGCACCGGGTCCGATACGAACCTTCGTACTGGAAAAGCCACGAAACAGTTTCCCGCCGGGGATCTCCGGAGAACCCATCGACAAAATCGGATACAACGGCATCGTCAGCTGGGACCTCACCTTGACCGACGTCCTCGTCTCCGCCGACGCCCTCGTCGAGCCGTTCGGATTCTCCGGCGCCGAAGGTAGAGGATTCAAGGCCGTGGAGAACGGCCTCAACGTGGCACGGGTGCAGACCGCTGCCCGCGCAGTCGGACTCGCCCGCGGGGCGCTCGAGGACACCGTGAACTACCTCCAGTCCCGCGTCCAGTTCGGGACACCGCTTGCCGACTTCCAAGCCCTGCGATTCACGGTCGCGGACATGGCAGCCAAAATCACGCAGGCCCGAGCGTTCTACCAGTACGTCGCCAACCTCATGGACAACGGAGTGCCCTGTGAGCGAGAGGCGGCGATGACCAAGCTGTTGGCGACCGAAATGGCGGTGGAAGTCACGGGACAAGCAATGCAACTGTTCGGCGGCAACGGATACACCCGTGAGTACGCGGTCGAGCGGTACTGGCGCGACGCACGCTTGACCACCATTTTCGAGGGCACCAGCCAGATCCAGCAGAAAATCATCAGCGACCGAATCCTTCCCCGGCCTCACCGCTGACGTCACGAAGCTGGCGGCGCGCTGGCGTGTAATCCACTGCCGTGCATTGCTTACGATATGTTCGTCGCAGAACTGGTGCCGGTTGCCTTCTGGCCGGACACAGATGACCAGTTGGGTGTGCTGTCCCCGGGGGCCACCGAGTGCGAACAAGGCGGTGGACAGCGCCCTGCGCAGCGTGAGGGACCCGAACATGTCGCACGGGCCCCCGTTGTATGCCGTCTTACCACTATGGGCCGTCGTCAGCGAGTACGTCGGTGCATCACCTGTGGCGTGGCACCCACCCACCGGCGACACGGCACAGCGAGAACTCAGCCAGCGGGTTGCCCTGCCCCAACAACGAGTGAAGATGAGGACTATTGGCTCAGGCCTTGAGCAGTATTCGGATCGGGTTGTCTACTTTTGCGATGAAGTTCTCGACCGCTCGATGCGCGTCGGCCAGGTCGTACACCGCGCTGATGGACTCGCTAAGGTCCAAGCGTCCGAGTCCGGCTAACTTGACGATTTCCTCGACGTGCCTGCGCTCCGATCCATAGTGGCCGAGGACCTTTTTGGCATTCCTCACCAAGTTGGGTGCGGATGCAACGCTGAACGTTGTGTCCGAGACACCGACGAGCACCAACCGCCCCTTGCGTCCGAGTGCGTCGAATGCCTGCTGATGGATCGCGGGACTACCGAAGAAGTCGAGAGCGACGTCGAGGCCGGTACCGTCAGTGATCCGACGGATTTCCGCGGCGAAGTCCTGGTGGCGAGGGTCAAGAGCGAAGTCGGCTCCGGCGGCGAGGGCGCGGTCACGTGCTGCTTCGACCGGATCGATGGCGATGATGGGCGCCGCCCCGATGATGCGAAGCAATTTGATTGCGTGAAAGCCCAGACCGCCGATACCCCACACTGCGACGGACTGCGTGGGTTGCACTTGCGCCGTCTCGGTGATGGCCGCCCAGGGTGTCGAGACCGCATCGGGGATGATGGCCGCGGTCTTCAATGAGATTTCGGGGCCGAGTGCCACCAGGGACTGGGCCGGAGCGACGACATACTGCGCCCAGCCACCGTCGTAGTGTACGCCGAGGACTCTGGTGGATGTACGGGATTCCTCGACCGGATGGACGAGCACCCTATCCCCGATCTGCCACGTGGTCACCGCATTACCGACCCGGTCGACGGTGCCGGCTACCTCGTGTCCGAGGGTCACCTCCGCGGGCATGCCCGCGGCCAGCTCCCCATGGATGAAGTGGATGTCGGTCAGGCAGATTCCGGCGTAGGCGACCCTCAACCGCACCTCGGATGCTGTCGGCTCCGGAATGGTGACGTTCTGTATCCCGAGCTGGCCAGTGGTGGTGGCGAGCCGTGCGGCGGTCATCAATGTCATATCGTCCCTTACAGGTGTGTTGGGGCTCTCTGCTACGTTCTCGGGCTTGTTTGGCGATGGATTGCCGACTGCTTTGGCCCTTGGAGGACGTTGATCGTCCGCTGGCCTGGACACCCTGAACGTAGGATCGGACTCCTGCGCAGCCCGCGCCCGGGATCTACTGGCGTCGTGAAATCCGACGGTAGCGATGTCCGCAACACACGCGCTGATGGTTGCTGCGGTCGCCGGTCTACATCGGCTTGGCCATTGCGGTGACTGATCGAGGTGTTGGTCTCGCCGCCGGCCTGATTTTAGTTCGACGCTTCTTTCTACTCCCTAACGCACGTAAACCCCTTCCCCTCAAACGAACCGCGTCACGTCCCCCGATGACAGAGACTAAGGCCGTGTTCATGCCTGCATTCGCCCCTCGGATAGCGAGCGGAGGTTTCGGCGACCTTGCGCTTGTCGTGCTCGGCGCGCGAGAGGCTCTGCCGGTCGGAGAGAGCACACCGGGACGTGTTTGACAGCTGCTCTCGCGCGCAGCCAGTAGGCCTGCAAGAGTTCCGACATCAGCAAAGACCGAACAAATTTGCCGCTCTCCAGGGATCGGTCGGGTTACTGGGCCGCGTCACTTGACTCGTTCGGTCCGATTCTGAGTGGATCAGGGTGGGAGCACCGTTGTTGTTCGCTCGCGGTAAAGGCCACCCCCCTTGCCGTGGCCCGGGCGATCGCGTTATTCGTGAGCATGCGGTGGAATCCCGCTGTGACACGGCGGGGTGAAACCAGCCTGACGAATGCGATCGAGGCGTTACGGATGGGGACGGGCATTTATCGAATTTCCAAGTCGGCCAGGTCCCGAGCTGAGGTAATCGGTCACGCCGCACCGAGGGATCTGACGGGGTTGTGGGTTCAGGCGCATCGTCGAATGGATCTCCAGCACCTCGGTACGGCGCATTCGGTCATTCGGGAGGCGTCCATGTGCGTGTCAGTGTGCGGATGTCCGGGCAGCGCTCCAGCCGGGCGACCTGGTCGGCAATCGCGACGGCCCGCGGGTAGGAAACGTGGGGACCGGCGAGTGCACGGAACTTGTCTGCGATGCGTCGGTCCTGCTCGGAGACGTCATCGAGCCAACCCCGTCGGCCGGAATCTGCGAAGGCGTCCACCGTCGACCCGTCGTGCATTCGCAGACAGACCCGGGTCTCGGTCTTTGCGAAGCCCGGATTCGAACGGATCCGAACCGCCTTCGTCAAGCGCCCGATTTCGGGGTCGCAGAGGGCCGACTCGGTGAACTGATCCGCGGCCGCCGTTCCCTTGACCAGAGCCAGCGCCGCTGCGAAGGCGACGCTGAACTTGGACTCGAGCACCGTGCGAGGCTCAGCTATGGTACAAACACCGATACAGATCGGGGGGATGTCGAGTTCGATCGACTCGACCGTGCGCGGATCGAAGTTCGGGGTGCCTCGCATCGTCAGGACCGCGTCGATCGCGCCGTGGGTACCGAAGCATGCCGCGTGTTCTTTGATGCGCGTCTCCAGCACGTGCCACGGATCGCCGAACGGTGTTCGTAACGGCATTTCGTCGAGCTCGTCGGTGTGGGTGGCCACGAATCCCCCGGCACCGAACAGCGAGTCCTCCGAAGCACTGAAGCCATTCATCGCCAACCGCGCCGCCTGCACGCCGGCCGCCGCCGCGCGGCCGGCGTGCAGAGGCTTTCCCATGGACCCGAACATGGCCTTGAGACCGGCCGCCTGCGTGGCGGCAATTCGCAGTGTCGTCGCCAACTTGTCGGCGTTCGCACCCAACAGGTGGGCCACTGCTGTCGCCGCGCCGAATGTTCCCACCGTTCCGGTGGTATGGAAGCCGCGAGCGTAGTGACTGGGTCCGATCGCCATGCCGATCCGCTCCTGCACCTCGTATCCGGCGACGTACGCTGCGATCAGTTGTTCACCGCTGCAGCCGATCTCCTCTCCCACTGCGACGAGCGCGGGAAGGATCGGGGCTGAGGGGTGGATGCCGGAGCCTGGTGCCCAATCGTCGAAATCGAGAGCATGGGCCGCGGTGCCGTTGACGGTGGCGGCGGCGCTGGCCGCAGTTGACTGGGAAGTGCCCCAGATTCGGGCGGGCCCGTCGGCGTGCTCGGCCGCCAGGGTCTGGCGGACGATGCGCGCCGCCGGTTCGTCCGTACCGGCGAGGGCAACACCCAGCGTGTCGAGGACGCAGTGAGTGGTCATCGTCACCACAGCCTGGGGGAGGTCCGAGAACCGGAGGTGGGTGGCGGCGTGGATCAAGGCGTCTGCGGCGCCGCTGTCTGTCACTGTCCGATCGCCTAGGTGCGCACCATCTCGGCGCGGCGCCCCTTCTCCGCGATGACGAGGGCAAGCTTGCGGGTGGCCTCGTCGATCATCTCGCCGTCGAGCATGGCCGCGCCGCGAGCTCCACCGTCCGCGGAGCGGTGGTAGTCGTAGGCGTCGAGGATCCGCTCGGCCTTGTCGTAAGCCTGCTGGGTCGGAGCGAACACCTCGTTGGCAGCATCGACCTGAGTCGGGTGCAGCACCCATTTTCCGTCGAAGCCGAATGCCGCAGCGCGTTGGGCGGCTTGGGTGAATCCTTCGGTGTCACCGATCACGGCGTAGGGCCCGTCGATCACCTGCAGGCCGTACTTGCGAGCCGCGACGGCAAGGCTCATGAACACCGGATCGATGGGATTGTGCCCACCGTAGCTGTTCTCACCGATGACCAGTGTCGGAATCTGCATGGCAGCCATGAAATCGCCCGGGCCGAAGATCAAGGTCTCCACACGGGGTGTGGACGCTGCGATGTCGTCGACGATGCTCAAGCCTGCCGGTCCCTCGATCTGTACCTCGATACCGATCTTGCCCTCGGGCAGCCCCAGATCCCGCTCAAGCTGGGTGAGCAGGACATCGAGCCAGTGGATGTGTGCCAATTTCTCGACCTTGGGCAGCATGATGCAGTCGATGAGGTGCCCGGCGCCTCGGACGATCTCGATGACGTCGTCGTAAGCCCAGCGGGTTTCCGCGTCGTTGACACGCACCGCCACCACCTTGCCGGCCCAGTTTCCCTCGCGTAGCGCGGTGAGAACGTTCGCGCGCGCCGCGACCTTCTCGGTGGGTGCTACCGAATCTTCCAGGTCGAGGAACGCCTCGTCGACAGCGAGACCCTGCGCTTTGGTCAGCATTCTCGGGTTGCTGCCCGGCACAGCGAGGCATGAACGGCGGGGGCGGAAGACACGGGCCATGGGGAAAACTCACCTTCGATCGGATTCACAGCACACGCCACAGCCCCGGTGCGGGGTCGTCGGGTGGCGTCGGAACGAACGAGCGGATTCGCTCGGTGCGGCAAGCGTACCCAGCAGGCCAGAAGACGAACAGTGGGCACGGCATGTTCGTTGAGGGACGAGACATTTGACTCGAAATCTTCGCGCGCCAGGACTCTCCGTGAGAGCTATCACATCTGATTGTATGGCTGTTAGAGCATAGACAGGGATCGCGATGACAACGACTACGACTGCCGCCGAGAACATTCGGCACGCAGGCCCATCAATAATGATCATCGACCCGGACCACCGGGTCCGGTCCGCGCTGAGGCGACTGTTGGAAGCCAGCCACTCGAATGCCTCGATCGTGGAGACGGGAAATGCCGCGGCTGCGCTCGCTGAGTCCAGGTCGAGATCGTTCGACCTGATCTTGGTGGACACGCTCCTGCCCGACCTTCGTGGCAGCTGTGAGCTGATTCGGCACATCAGCGATCAGCTCACCACCGCGGTGATCGCACTCGGTGTCCGGCAGGACGACGCGGCCGGTGCGGTATCGGCCGGTGCGCACGCGTTCATTCGGAAGACAGCATCATCCGAGCAGTTATTGAGCGCTGTGCGTGCGGCATCCGCCACCCGACCGTTCGATACATCCCATCAGTCCGACAGCTCTGCCGGTCCCCACGGCAACGACGATTGGAGCACATCTTGACGACTTTCACCTCGGTCGAGCATCTCAAGCAGTCCAAGGGCGCCGATCTCGGCCGTTCGAGGACGGTCGGGATCCCCCAGTCACGGATTGACGCCTTTGCCGACGTCACCGAGGATCGCCAGTGGATTCATATCGACCCGCAGCGAGCTGCCGCCGGTCCGTTCGGCTCGACCATCGCCCACGGGTTTCTCACGTTGTCGTTGGCGGCGCCCTTTCTCGAGGACCTACTGCAGGTCGAAGGGGCCGCGGCGTCGATCAACTACGGGTTGAACCGGGTGCGGTTTCCCTCCACGGTTCCCGCTGACAGTCAGCTTCACGCCCAGGGCCGGCTGATCGACATCGTCGATCGCCCGAGCGCGGTTGATGCCGTCGTCGAATTATCCATCTACGCCGATGATTCCGTTAAGCCGGCATGTATCGCCGAATCCATCATTCGCTTCATTTCCTGAGGTAAGGCGCCGTCGTGGAGAACCCCACCCGCACCACCACAGCGGGAAAGTTGGTGGTTGACAACAAACATGACTCAGCTCACACTGAGCTCGCTCAACCACCTTCACTTCTTCAGCTCCACGCCGGTGACCGCGACCGCCCCGTTCACAGCGTCTCTTGCGATGGCACGGAGCCGAGTCACCCTCCCGAAAGGTCCCTCATGTCCGAGATCAGCACACCTGTCGACCGGTTGGCGTCGCCACCGGTAGCGCAACCCAAACGCGTGTGGTTCTCCAGCTTCATCGGCGCATCCATCGAGTTCTACGACTTCAGCATCTACGCCACCGCCTCGGCACTGGTGTTCGCACCGCTGTTCTTCAGCCCCGCCCAGGCCTCCATCGGCGTCGTGCTGTCCTTCGCCACCCTCGCTGCCGGATACCTCGCGCGCCCGCTCGGCGCCGCGGTATTCGGTCATTTCGGGGACCGGATCGGCAGAAAAACCACACTCATCACGACGGTCGTTCTGATGGGCGTGGCCACCGTGCTGATCGGGGTGCTTCCGACCTACGAACAGGTAGGGGCCCTGGCACCCGTTCTCCTGGTGACACTGCGGATCGTGCAGGGCTTCTCGGTCGGAGGTGAGTGGGGCGGAGCCGTGGTGATGACTACCGAGCACTCCTCGACCGAGCGGCGATCGTTCATGGGAAGCGCCACCGCCATGGGCTCGGCCTTCGGGGTTCTGCTCGGCTTCCTCGCCTTCGCCGCTGTCATTCCGTTGTCCGGGGACGGGTTCATGACCTGGGGTTGGCGACTGCCGTTCCTCGCCACCGTCGTACTTTTCGGTCTTGCGGTCTACATGCGGCTTCGCATCACTGAAAGTCCCGTGATGGTCGAGGCGCACCACAATCGCGATTCGGCGGCCACCCTTCCCATCAAGGCCCTCTTCGCCGGATACGGCAAACCGGTTCTGCTCGCCGCAGGAGTTTTCACCGGCCCCTTCATGATTCACTCGTGCATGGGGACCTTCTTCATCTCGTACGGTGTCACCGATCTCGGACTGGACCGGCAGTTTCTGCTCAACGCCTCGGTACTGGGCATGCTGGCAGCTCTCATCGGCATCCCCATCGGCGGCCTCCTCGCCGACCGGTTCGGGCGTCGACGCGTTCTGGGAGTCGGTGTCGTCCTCGCCACCGCCAACTTGTTCCTGCTCTGGCCCCTGTTCCTCAGCGGACAGCCTGCAGGCATCATTGCCGCCTACGTCCTGGTCTTCACGTTCCACTCACTGTGCCTCGCTCCGATCGGCGCACTCTACTCGGAACTGTTTCCGACCGAGGTTCGCTACACCGGAGTGTCGATGTGCTACCAGATCGCGTCACTGGTCGGCGGCGGTCTCGGCCCACTGGCCGCTTCCCTGCTGGTCGCGAACGGGCTCGGCATCGGCGCAGTAGTCGCCATGCTCGCCGCCTTCTGCGTCCTGGCCGGTCTGTGCATCCTGCGTCTGCCCCGTACCGACGACATCGACCTCCGTCGAGTCGCCTGAACCCGTTTTCGTCACACCAACCCGTGGCACTGACCGCCGCCCGTGACCGCTGACCAGCCCTGCACGGGCCTTCACCAGTCCACGAATCGTCAGGAGAGAACCATGACCGCGACCGCGCCGTCCCCGAACCTCGAAGATTTCCCCATCCGCGCGAGGGGGGCGTACTTCGAGAAGTTCACTACCGGTGACGTCTTCCATCACCATTGGGGTCGGACGATCACCAGCGCGGACAACACGTTGTTCTCCACAGCCCTCGCGCACTGGTCCCCGATGTATCTCAATGCCGAGTACGCCCGTGAACACGGACACCAGCACACCGTGCTCAACCCATTTCTCGTCTTGTGCACGGTCGTCGGACTGTCGGTCGAAGACCTGAGCGAGTCCGGCGGCCCCTTCCTCGGCATCGAGGACTGCGTTTTCGAGCGGCCACTCTACCCCGGCGACACGGTGCGCGCGGAATCGGAGGTACTCGACACCCGGCCCTCGGGCAGCCGGCCCGGTTACGGCATCGTGACCTGGAAGACCACGGCGTACGACCAGCACGGCCAGGTCGTCCTCCATTTCATCCGCAAGAACCTGCTCGCCGAAGAGCGGTTGCGATGACCCATTGGAAACGCGAACCGGACACTGCCGCAGCGCCACTTTCGAGAAATGAGCCCGCACATGACTGACACCCAATCGCTTGCCCCGAGTAAGCCTACGATGACCGAGGATTCGGCCTGGTTCGAATCATTCGAGGTGGGACAGCGCTGGAGGCATTTCCGCGGCGCCACCATCGATGAGGTCGAGAATCAACTCATCACCAAGTTGGTCATGAACACCGCTCAGGAGCACTGGAACGAAGCCTCGATGGCCGATTCGCCGTGGGGAAAGAGTCGGCTGGTGTTCGGCCTGATCACCGGATCACTCACGCTCGGCTTGGCCAGTCAGGACACCGCCGAGAATGCGCTCGCCGAGCTGTCACTCGACGAAATTCGATTCAAATCCGGTGTATTCCACGGTGATTCGATTTACGCCTACACCGAGGTCCTCGGGATCGAACCCTCCGACCGACCCGATGCCGGGATCGTGGAATTCCAGCACTGGGGGGCGGCCGCCGATATGCGGATCGTCTTCGAGTGCCGCCGCAAGGTCCTGATCAAGCGCCGCAGCCACTGGCGAGCCTGACGCGAGTCCCATCCCCACCCCTGCTAGAGAGGAACACCACATGTCCGAGACCAGGCCCGTACGGCGGCGTCGATCCGAACTTTCCACCCCCGCCACCAGCGAGAAGATGATGACCAAGGCGGCGGCGAGCGACGCCGACCTCGTCTTCCTCGACCTGGAGGACGCCGTCGCACCGAACGCGAAGGACGTCGCCCGCCGCCAGGCCGTCACGGCCTTGCAGACCCTGGACTGGGGCAACAAGGTTCGCGCGGTCCGCGTTAACGGAGTCCAAACCACATGGTGCCTCGACGACATCACCGAGGTCGTCGCCGGCGCGGGCGCCCACCTCGACGTGCTGATCCTGCCGAAGGTGAAGTCCCCACGTGATATCTGGTTCGTCGACACGCTGCTGACGCAACTCGAGTACAAGCACGGCCTGAAGGTCGGCGCGATCGGGCTCGAGGTGCTGATCGAGGAGGTCGAAGCCCTCGCCGCGGTGGACGCCATCGCCGCCAGCAGTCCACGGCTCGAAGCTCTCATCCTCGGGGTCGGCGACCTCGCCGCCAGCCACGGCATGCGTTCCGCGCACATCGGAACGGCCGCCGGCTACCCGGGCGACATCTGGCACTCCGCCCGGACCAAGATGATCGTCGCGGCGCGGAGCAACGGCCTCGATGCCATCGACGGCCCCTTCGGAGACTTCAAGAACGACGACGCCTACCTGCAGCAGGCGAACTGGTCCGCGGAGCTCGGAGCGGTCGGCAAGTGGGCCATTCACCCGAATCAGGTCACTCTCGCCAATGCCGTCTTCTCTCCCTCCGAGACGGAAGTCGCTCAGGCGAAGAAGGTCGTCACCGCGATGCGCGAGGCCGAAGCCGCCGGTGAGGGAGCCGTCGCGATTGACGGAATCATGATCGACGCCGCCACCGCCCGCATCTTCGAAACCGTGTTGCTGCGCGCATCGGTCGTCGACCAGCACTGACCGTATTGCGCCGGCGCACGAGTCGGACCGACCACAACAGAGGAAACTTCATGGGCAACATCAACTACGACTTCACCGGCCGTACCGTCATCGTCACCGGCGCCGCCCGGGGCATCGGACTCGAAGTCGCGAAGCATTTCAACAACTCCGGTGCCGAGGTGGTCATGGTCGACTTCGACGGCGACGAGGTCAAGCAGGCCGCCGAGACCATCAACGCGACCGCCGTCCAGGCCGATGTCAGCAACACCGACGATGTCGAACGCGTCGTCAATGACACCGTCAAGCGGACCGGTCGAATCGACGTCCTCGTCAACAACGCCGGAATCCTGCGCGACCGGGTGCTGTGGAAGCTGACCGACGAGGACTTCTCGCAGGTGCTCGACGTCCACGCCGGTGGCACGTTCCGGTTCACTCGTGCGGTGGTACCGCACTTTCGCGCACAGAACTACGGCCGAATCATCAACGTCACGTCCTATTCCGGCATCCGCGGCAACCGGGGTCAGGCGAACTATTCCACCGCCAAGGCCGGCATCATCGGCCTGACCAAGACCTCGGCGAAGGAGCTCGCCGCATTCGGGATCACCGTCAATGCGATCTCACCGAACGCTGCCACCCGCATGACGGCGTCGATTCCCGACGAGAAGGTCTCCGAGGTCACCGGACCCATTGCCCGATTCGCCGACCCGGCCGAAATGGCCAATGCCATTGCGTTCCTGGCCTCCGAGGAGGCCGGGTATATCACCGGCGTGGTACTGCCGGTGGACGGCGGAGTCTCGATGTAGGAGTGCCACGATCATGACCACACCACCGCTCTCACGACGCGACCTCGAGTTCCTGCTCTACGAGTGGCTCGACGTCGAGTCATTGACCACTCGTGAACGTTTCCAGGAACATTCACGCGACACGTTCGATGCGGTCCTTGACCTGAGCGCAGACATCGCCGTCAAGCACTTCGCCCCGCACAACAAGACCGCGGACGCAGCCGAACCGACGGTCGGCGCCGACGGGAAGGTCGTCACCCTCCCGGACACCAAGAAGGCCTTGGAGGTGTTCGCTCAGGCCGGCCTGTTTGCCGGATCATTCGACGAAGACCTCGGCGGCATGCAGCTCCCG
>Ga0247825_10000487_pt1 | contig 25175 bp, 20 predicted proteins | sample 13C_Vanillin_Day_FD_194413 | JGI IMG/M metagenome (GOLD analysis project Ga0247825, IMG submission 194413) | Soil microbial communities from agricultural site in Penn Yan, New York, United States - 13C_Vanillin_Day48 | ecosystem: Environmental > Terrestrial > Soil > Agricultural land | place... | reverse complement strand
TCCGCGACGCCGATGGCGTAGGCGAGCTGCACCAGTGCCCGCTCCGCGATACCGGCGGCGACGACGTTCTTGGCGATGTAGCGGGCCATGTAGCAGGCCGAGCGGTCGACCTTCGTCGGATCCTTACCGGAGAACGCGCCGCCGCCATGAGGCGCTGCGCCGCCGTAGGTGTCGACGATAATCTTGCGCCCCGTGACGCCGGCGTCTCCGTGGGGACCGCCCACGACGAAGCGGCCGGTCGGGTTCACGTAGATCTTCGTCTTGGCGTCCATCATCTCCGCGGGAATCACCCGCTTGATGATCTGCTCGGTGATGTCCTCCCGCATGGTCTCGTTGGTCACGAGCGGGCTGTGCTGGCTCGAGACGACGACCGCGTCGACTCGCACCGGCCGGGCGTTGTCGTACTCGATGGTCACCTGTGATTTGCCGTCCGGCCGCAGGTAGTCGAGCGTGCCGTCGCGGCGCAGGCAGGACAGTCCCTTCACGAGCTTGTGGGCGAGCATGATCGGCATCGGCATCAGCTCGTCCGTCTCCCGGCACGCATAGCCGAACATCAGCCCCTGGTCTCCCGCGCCTCCTGTATCGACACCCATGGCGATGTCGGGGGACTGGCTGTGAATCGTCGAGAGCACGCCGCACGTCTCGGCGTCGAAGCCGAATTTCCCGCGCGTGTATCCGACGTCGGCAATCGTGCTGCGCACGACCTGCTGAAAATCGAGCACGGCGGTCGTCGTGATTTCCCCGGCGACGATCGCGAGGCCCGTCGTGACGAGCGTTTCGCACGCGACCCGGCTGACCGGATCCTGCGCGAGAATCGCGTCGAGGATGGAGTCCGAGATCTGGTCGGCGATCTTGTCGGGATGCCCCTCGGTGACCGACTCAGACGTGAAGAGATACCGTCCCTTACGGCTCATGCCGCTGCTCCTTCAGCGAGTCCGGATGCCGCCGGACTCCCACATCTTGTTCTTGTCGTCGGGGACCGGCCGGCCCCCCCTTTGCCGCATCTCAGACTTGACGGCACAAACGGCTAAGTCTAGCAGAATCAAGGCCGCGGGTGAAAACGATCGTAGACGCTTCGCAGCCTGGCCTCGAGCACGTGCGTGTAGATTTGTGTGGTCGACAGGTCCGCGTGCCCCAGCATCATCTGGATCGCGCGCAGATCGGCGCCACGCTCGAGAAGATGCGTGGCGAAGGAATGCCGCACCACGTGCGGGCTGAGCGTACGCGGCAGGTTCGCGTCGCGCCCGTGCCGTTTCAGAATCTTCCAGAACCCGACGCGACTGATGGGGCCGCCCCGCGCATTCAAGAACAGGCGCGGCGACGAGCGTCCCTTGAGAAGCGCGGGCCGCGCCGACCGCTGGTACCGCTCGATCCACGCGGCAGCCTCTTCGCCCATCGGCACCAGACGCTCCTTGTTGCCCTTGCCGACACACGTCAGATAGTGCTCCGCCAGATGGAGGTCGGTCGTGCGGACGCCGACAAGCTCGGACACTCGCATGCCTGTCGCGTACAGAAGCTCGATCATCGCGCGGTCGCGCAGCCCGAGCGGCGCCTCGGTGTCGGGCTGGGCGATGAGCGTGTCGACTTCGTCGAGCGACAGGAACTTGGGAAGCGCAGGCCAGGCGCGCGGCGGCTGCAGGTCGTCGGCCGGGCTGCTGGCGATCCGGCGGTCCAGCACCAGGAAGCGGTAGTACCCTCGGATCGCGGCGACCGATCGCGCGACGGAGCGTGGCGAGAGTCCGGCCGTCATCCGTCCACGAACGAACTGCTCGAGCTTTCGCCGATCGAGGGCTTCGGGCGTCGCGCCAACATCGGCTGCGTAGCTGGAGAGGGCCGCGAGATCGCGGCCATAGCTCTCGAGTGTATGAGCGGCGAGCCGACGCTCGACGCGCAGGTGGTCGAGAAACGCGTCGATGCTGCCGAAGCGGACGCGGCTTGGAGTCATCGCGGCGGCGTTGGCCCACGAGGCGTCTTCAACCGGTGACGCGCCGAAGGCAGTACGCATCGTCCACCGTGAAACGGAGCGAGCACGCCGACGCGATCAGAACGGCAATCAGGGACCGACAGAATCCCGCGTTCATGACCCGGTCGCATGAGATTATCGTGATCGTATCGCAAGGAACGCATGGTCGCAGGTCGAACCCGAACCTATGATACGATGCGCGGCTTGTTCGTGAGGTTCGTTCAGCATGCCTGTCCGTTCGAAGTGGCAAGCCCTTCCGACTGAAGCCATCAACCCGGCCACGCTGGCAATCGACAAGCAGTCGTCCGCCGACATCGTCGAGGAAATGCTGACAGAAGATCGCAAGATGCTGGCGGCGGTTCAGCGGGAGAAGGAACGCATCGTCGTCGGGATCGACATCATCACCCAGGCGCTCAAGAAGGGTGGGCGGATCGTGTTCGTCGGCGCGGGCACGAGCGGCCGGCTCGGCGTGCTCGAAGCGGCCGAAATGCCGCCCACCTTCGGAACGAAGCCGGACCTGGTGCAGGCGGTCATGGCGGGCGGTCAGGACGCCATCGTGAAGCCGAAGGAAGGCGTCGAAGATCATTACGAAGACGGCTCGCGGGCGATCAACCGGCTTCGACCGTCGCGACACGACGTGGTCATTGGCGTCTCGGCGAGCGGCATGACGCAGTTCGTGCTCGGGGCGCTCACCCGTGCACGCCGCGCCGGCTCGAAGGTCATCTTCATCACCTGCGATCCACGTACGGAACTGCAGACCTTCGTCGATCTCACGATTGCGCCAGCGGTCGGGCCCGAAGTGATTGCCGGTTCAACGCGGCTCAAGGCCGGCACGGCCACCAAAATCGTCTTGAACATGCTGACCACGGCGGCTATGGTCAGAACGGGCAAGACCTACGGCAACCTGATGGTGGACGTGCGGACGGGTTCCGAGAAGCTGCGCGATCGCGCCCGGCGGATCATCACGATTGTCACCGGCCTCGAATACGATGAGGCCGACAAGCTGCTGCGACGCGCGCAATGGAACGTCAAGGCAGCGATCGTGATGCAGAAATCCGGCTTGACCTACACGCAGGCGTTGACGCGACTCAAACGGGCCCACCATTTCGTCCGTGATGCCATCGGCGAGGATGCCGAGGCGCGGCTGAAGCAGCTGCTGGGCACGGGGTGACACCGATCGAGACGGCGCGCAGGATTCTCGAGCGCGCCATTGCGGACCGGAAGTTTCCTGCGGCGTACGTGGATGTCGGATCGTCCGCAGGCCCCCTCTGGAGCGAGGCATTCGGTACGCTGACCTTCGACAACGACTCCCCTCGAACGAGCGGTGCCACGCTATTTGATCTGGCCTCGCTCACGAAGCCTTTAGCGACGGCGACGATCTTCATGGAACTGACGCGCACCGGACGCGTCGGCCTCGATGATCCCGTGTCCAGGTTCTTCGCCGACTGGCGGAGCGTCGATAGGGAACGCGTGACGATTGGCGATCTCCTCGAACACGCGTCCGGGCTTGCGGCCCGCCTGGTCGATGCGCCTCCCAGCGGCCGCCGGGAGTTCGAGCACGAGATCGGCCGGATGCGGCTCGAGTCCGCGCCGCGTGACAAAGCCATCTACAGCGACCTGGGGTTCATCCTGCTTGGATTTCTCGCGGCCGATGTCAGCGGTGCTCCGCTGCCGGATTTGTTCGATCGCGTTGTGATCCCGCTCGATGCCGGAACGAGATTCAATCTGCCGCCCGAGCTCAGGCCGCTCGCCGCGCCGACACGACCGCTGGCCGAAGACGCGCGACGCGGCCGCACGCTCCAGGGCGAGGTGCATGACAACTACGCGGCAGCGCTCGGCGGCGCCGCCGGTCATGCGGGTTTGTTCGGTTCCGCACGGGACGTCGGAGTATTCGCGCGCACCATGCTGCGCGCGGCCCGGGGCGCCGCAGACAATCCGCCGCCATTCAGGCCCGAGACAGTCGAGCGGTTCACCCGGAGGAGCCGCGTCCCTGGAAGCACGCGCGCGCTGGGATGGGACACCATGCTGCCGACCTCTTCCTGTGGAACCCAGATGTCGGCTGCCGCGTTCGGTCACGTGGGCTTCACGGGCACGTCGTTGTGGATCGATCCTGTGAGGGATCGGTACTTCGTGCTGCTGACGAATCGCGCGTGCGGTGGGGGCTCGCTCGACGACATGCGAGCGGTTCGGCGCAGCTTCCATGACGCGCTGGCGCCCCTGTAGCGGCGCGCCTGCTCTGTCCCGTCAGAGGTCGCGACGGGCTGACCAAATGAAACGATCGAACGTCTTAACGGAATACGCTAACCAGGGCCTCGGGGAGGACCGGGCGCACCGGGTTGAAACGGCCCACCGCGTGCTGGTGGAAACGGCGTCCCGGGTGTCCCGGGTTGCGGGGCGCCGGGCCTCACGGGTTGACCAGGCGTGCCGACTGGACCGGGAAATCCTCGCCGTGCTGGTGGCTGGCCAGGCTGCCCCGGGAAGATCGTTCCTGGCGCGCCAGCGCCAGGCGTCACCGCACCGGGGACGTTTCCCCCAGGTGTCGCGGTGGTCGGTGCGTATACGAAACGCCATTCGTTGTAATGCGTCGCCCCTTTGTAAGTGCGAATGGACTCGGCCTTGCTGGCACTGGTGACACCGATAATGCCTCCGCCCCCCCCAGTGAGGCCGGAAAGAGACGGCGCTGCCGGGTTCCCCCGGGCTGGTGCGTTCGTCGGACCACCGCGTCCCAGGGGGGCGGCCCCGAAAGACGCTGGTGCACCGCCGCGGCCCTGTGCAGGAGCAGGCCCCGGCAAGACTCCCCCGCCGGCGGCTGGAAGCGGTACGAAATCGGTGTTCGTGATCGGGTCCTTGAATTTCTTCCGGAGGAATTTCTCCTGAACAAGTACGTCTATCGAGGGCGGCGGCGTGTTCGCGTACTTGCGCTGGAACAGCCCGATGGCTCGCGCGTACTGTTCGCCGCGGAACACGAGCTCGGCCTCTCTCTCGCGCCGTGCCGCCTGGTTCCAGACTGGCATGGCGACCGTCAGCATCACGGCCATCACGCTCATGGCGACGAGCAGAACGGCCATGGCATAGCCGCTTTCGAGTTGACCGCGTAACTTCATGCGATTAAGATATTTAGCGTTCATGATAGCAGGTTTGAGCCGCCGTCGGGTGTGGGGGTTCCTCGCGACGCTTTCAGTTCTCACCGCAGCCTGTGACAGCATCGCCTTGCTGGCTCCGAACGGCTCGACCATCACCCTGACCACGTTCGACACAACGCTTCCGCTGAGCGGCTCCACGAACATCATCGCGCAGGTCATCGAGCCCGCCGGGACCCCCCCGCACGAGGGAACGCTCGTCACGTTTACGACGTCGCTGGGGACCATCGTGCCGGTGGAGGCCGAAACGGACAAGGGCGGTCGCGCGCTGGTCCGGTTTAACGCCGGAACCCGATCCGGCATCGCCACCATCGCCGCGTTGTCGGGCGGAGTGGCCACGACGGCAGAAGGCGCCATAAAGATCTCCGTCGGGGCCGCAGCCGCCACCGGGATCTCAGTGAGCGCCGCCCCGTCGGCGGTTTCGGCGGGCGGGCGATCGGTCATCAGCGCCTCGGTTACGGATTCGGGCGGCAACCTCGTGCCCGGCGTACCGGTCGCCTTCTCTACGGACAATGGGTCTCTGATTCCGCCGAACGCGACAACGAACGAAAACGGCGTCGCGATCACAACGCTCACGACGACGAAGACCGCGATGGTCAAGGCGACCGCGGGGGCGGCCACGGTGACCGGGACGACGACGACACCAGCGCCATCCGCGACGATCACGGTCACCGTCGATCCGCTGCCGACTGCTGGCATCACGACAACGGGGAACGCGCAGGTGGGAACGGCGACGACTTTCACCGTCACGGCACAACCCGGTGCCGGCAGCACGGCCGGCATCGATTCGGTCGCGGTGTCGTTCGGCGACGGAACGAGCGCCTCGCTCGGCAATGCGTCCGGCTCGAACTTCCAGGTCCAGCACGTCTATCAGACGGGCGGGTCGTTCACGGCGACCGTCAGCGTGGTCGACACGAACGGTGGAAGGGCGTCGGCCTCGACGGTCGTCGTCGTCACAGGCTCCAACGTGATCGGCGTGAACGTGACGTCGAGTCAGTCGACCAACACGTCCACGATGGTGACGACTGTGACCTTCACCGTGACCGTGTCGCCGGCGAGCGTGGCCGTGACCAACTTCGCTTGGGACTTCGGCGACGGCACGACGACGAACACCACCGGCAATCAGGTGCAGCATCCGTACGCCGCCGGTTCGGGTCAGAAGATCGTCAGGGTGACCGTTACCACGACGATACCCGGGCAAACCGGGATGTCTACCGTCACGATCTCGCCGTAGACTGTCAGCTCAACCGGAGATCGCATCCGGGACGGTTACCAGTCTGCGTACGGTGTGCCGTCCAGAGCCATCTGATCGGAGCCGCTCTTGACGTCTTTGATGCCGATCTGCGCCGTCGGATTGCTGGGGTCTGGATCCGATGCGACCGTCTGCCAGGTATCGGCGGTGTTCGTGATGGGGTCGATGGGGACTCTGCGGATGTACCCGTCGCTGACGAGCGCCTCGAGCGTCGCCGGATACTGGCCCTTGTCGGCATAGTACTGATCGATGGCGTCCCGGAGATCGAAGAGGTCGGTCTTCAACACCGCCTCGCGCGCGTGCATCACACTCTGCCGGTACTGCGCCATTCCCATGGTCGCGAGGATCGAGATGAGCGCCAACACGACGAGCAGCTCGATGATGGTGAAACCCGAGGGCCGTCTGAGGTGAGCCCGATCAGGCATCGCCAATTCCCCAATCAATCAACCAATTCCTCAATCAATTCCCCAATCTGTCAATCCAATCTGTCAATCCAATGAGGCAATTCCTCAATCAATTACCCGATTACCCGATTACCCAATTACCCGATTCACCAGTCTCTGTACTTTGTTCCGTCGAGCGCGGTCCCGTCAAAAGTCGTGTAGACGTCGAAGACATTCTGGCCACCCCAGCGCGTCGAGTTGGCGGCGTCCTGGTACGAGCGCAGCCCCCACTCCGTGCTGCGCGTCATCGGATCGACCGGCACACGCCGAAGGAACTTCAGCTTGACTCCGCTCTGGTCGTTCACTCGGTTGACACCCTCCACCAGCATTTCCAGATCGGCCGGGTACCCCATGCTGTCGGCGTCGAGGTCCAGCGAGCCAATCTGACCCATGTCGGCGGCGTCCTTGAATTTGTCGACCGCGGTGCGGATCTCGCGCAACGCCCGACGCAGTTCGGCCTCGCGCTGACGGGTGGCGGTAACGCGGGCCAGAGGCATGATCGCCGAGGCCAGAATCAGAATGATCGATGAGACGACGAGCAGCTCGATGAACGTGTAGCCGCGTTCCATGGTCCCAGTTTCTCGCCCCCTTGCACACAGGACCGAGGCCGGACCAGGGTCAGAGGACGGACGAGGGACCAAACACCAAGAACCAGGAACCATTTTTCTCTATTGCACGGTAATGGTGACCGGCTGGAACCGCAGTCCCATCGCGGTTCCGCCCGGCCCGGCGGCCGCTCCGCTCAACGAGAGCGTCGTCGTGCCCGGCTCGATGGCATCGAACAGAATCGCCGCCAGCAGCCCGGTGCCTGAAGCGCCCGTGGCATCTCCCGTTCGCGTGAGCGTGATATCAATCCGATTGCCGCTGACCTCTTGAGTGAACACGACATCGACGCCACCTGTTCGCATGAAGCTGCCCTGCTGCACGGAACGTACGCGAAGCTTGGAGGGGTCGAAAATCAGCGTCAGGGTGATCGTCGAGAGGCCCGTCGCGTTCGTGACCGATAACGGAATCGTGTACGGCCCACCGTTCACCCGAAGCGTTGTGCCGGGAGGCGAAATGATGACCTGGGCCTGGCCAAGGCCTGGCACGGTGGTCGGGGCGGCGTCAGGGGTGGGCGGCGCCGGCACAGCCGGTGGAGCTGGCGGCGTGGGAACCGGTGCCTGGGGCACCGGCCCTGGAGGAGCTGGCGTCGCCGCAGGCGGCGCGACGACAGTGCCCGGCACCGGCGTGGAGCCCGGGGGGATTGTCACCGGCACTCCGCCAGGGCCGACGAGGGTTGGCAGCGGTGCCGGCGTCGCCTGTCCAGTCGGTGGAGGCGCCGGCGCGGCCGCCTCGGGTTCGGCCGGGTTCGCAATCAATGGCGGCGGTCCGCCGACGCCCAGATTCTGCTGCGAGCCGATGTAGATCGGGCTGAGATCGCTGGCGGTCAGCTCCTGCGTCCGGACGATGTGCGGCGTCAGCAGCATGATGATTTCGGTTTGATCGCTGCTCGTATCGTTGCCTGAGAAGACTTCTCTCAGGAACGGGACGTAAATGGCGCCGGGGAGGCCCCTGACCGAGTTCGAGTCCCGCTGGGCGATCAGCCCCGCGAGCAGGTTCGACTCACCGTCGCGCAGCCGCAGCCGCGTCGCCAGCCGACGCTGCACGAAGGTGGGCACCGTGACGCCGGCGACCGCCTTGTCGGGTCCCACCGCGCTGTTGTCGAGGATGAGGTCCAGAATGATTTCGCCGTCGAGCGAGACACGCGGCGTCATGTCGATGTTGACGCCGACGTCCTGATAGGTGTACGAGCTCAACGGATTGACACCGGCACCGCCGGTGGCAATCGGCGTGTAGCTGGTGGACACCACCGGGATCTTCTGCCCGAGGTTCAGCTGCAGCCGGCTTCCCTCGGCGCCGCGCAGCTGCGGCTTGGCGATGACCTTGGTGCGCGTGTCGGTTTCGAGGAAACGAACGATGGCCGTCGGCACGGCGAGGTAGAAATCGGCCGTGCTCACGCCACGGGTGATCGTGTTGAGGTTGAACACCGGCGGCGACACGACCGCGCCAGGGGCTGTGGAATTGCCACCCGTGCCAGTGGTTCCGGTGCCTGTCCCGCCGTTTGCCGGTGGTGCCGCCGTTATCCCGGGTGCGACCACGGGCGAAAAGATGGCGCCGACGGCGTACTCCGAGAGGTTCAACCCGTAGCTCTTCGTGCGCGCGCGATCGACTTCGAGAATCTCCACATCCACCACGATTTCAGCGCGCGGCTTGTCGTTCTGCGCGATGATCTTCTCGAGAATCTCCATGATCGGCGCCGTCGATCGGACGGTGATCGTGTTGGTCGTCTTGTTGACGGCGATCATCGGCTGGATGGCGATGCCAGGTATTCGAATCAGCTGACTGAGCGTCTGGGACAGCTCCGTCGGATCGGCGTTCGAGATGTAGAAAGTCCGGACCACCTGCTCGTCGTACAACGTGTGTTTCGGCTGCGTGTCGGGAAACACGAAGATCGAGCGTTCGTTGACGACCTTGTACGAGAGCTGCGACATGGTCATGATCTGATTGAGCGCCTGCTCCAGCGTGACCCCGTCGAGCTGAATCGTGATGGGCCGGCCATCGGCCACGTCTCGGTCGTAGGTGATGTTGATGCCGGTGGCGTTCGCGATGAACCCGAGGACGTCGCGCACGTTGGCGTTCGGGAAGCGCAGAATCAGCGGCTCGCGGGACGCCGGGTTCAACACCGGCTGCGCCCCCGCAAGTCGAGCCTGCTCCTGCAACTGTTCGATGGCGGGGCGTGGCCGCGCGGCCTCGATGCGATCGCGAATCGTCTGCTCGATCGAGGCCGTCTTGACCATCACGGTCCGATTGCTCGGATCGTATTCCGAGGCCAGACGATACTCGCTGAGCGCAGCCTCCAGTTGTCCCTGTTCCTCGAATTGCCTTGCGGTGTCGAGGTGAGCGCGTGACGCCGCTACCATCGTCCGCTGCAGAGCGATGGCGTAGTTCGGGTTGTCAGGGTCTTCCTGAACGGCTCTCCGGTACGCGACGACGGCTTCGTCGAAGTTTCCGGAGCGCACCAGGTCTTCGCCTTGACTGAACGCCCTGCTGGCGGCGCAGCCGGTGACGGCGATTGCCGCCACGAGGAGAACCCCAAGCGTTCTCAGCCATCTGGTCACAGATATCCTCGCATCCGCATCCACGCTGGAGTCAGCAATCAGCAATCCTATCTGCAATCTGCAATAGCCATCCTCAATTTCACGATCCGCTGAGTCGGATCGTCTGCCGCCCTCGGCCGTCCAGATACGACATCTCAATGGATTCCACACCGATCCTCAACACACGGTACTGTCCAGCGACGATGTCGCCTTCGCCACCCTGGTACGCATGACCGGTCGAATCGACCAGGGCGGCGATTCGCTTCGATTGGGTCGGCGATTCTACGATTCCGATGAACCGCAGCGGAATCGGCGCTGGCGGCGGCGGACCGGCCACCACCGGGGGCCCCGGCGTGACGGCCGGGGCCGGCGGGGCCGTCGACGCCGGCGCAGGGGCCGGGCGCTGACCGAAGCGAAACAGGTCCCGCTCCCCTGGCTGCGGTCTCGGGCGTTCCCCGCTCAGAGCCTGCAGGTGAACGTCCGGCGCGGTCGCAGGGGCCTCCGCGCCGGTCGAAGGTCGCGCGAAACCGGCCCTGGTATTAGACGGCGAAGCTGAGGGGCCGGCCGTGGGTCCGAGCGTGCCGAACGCCCCGCCGCTGTACGCCCGATACAGCACGAGTGCCAACACGACGAGCACGACAGCCAGGACCAGTCGACGCTGGCGGTCAGTCGCCATTCATTCCCGTCCGGAAGTAGGCCGAGAGCTCCACGGTCAGCGCGAGTGGCCCGTTCGGATCGGCCTGCGTGAGCGTCACGTTGTCGATAATCACGAAGGCGGGGGTGGTTTCCAGCTCATAGATGAATTGACGGACGCTGTCGTACTCACCCTCGAGCACCATGTTGATGCGGAGGCGACCCAGACGCTGGTTTCTCACCGGCTCGATGGCCGAGTTGCTGGCGTCGTATCTGACGCTGGCTCGCTGTGCGAGCGCCGGGAGCGACGCGTACGTCATCCGCCGCGCGGCGGACAGATCGCCGGGCAGGATCTTTCCGTAAAAGGTCGCCAGCTCCTGTTCCGCGAGCGTCGCGCCGTCGACCAGCGCGCGGGCGGCCTCGAGGTCGCGCTCGGCCGCTTGACGGTTCTGAGCGGCCGTCCTCGCCCGGTCGGCTGCCGTCGCCGATCGTACGGCGAGCGGACGGACGACGAGCACGTACAAGGCGACGTTCACCAGCAGGGCGATGATCAACGGGGCGATGATGGAGCGCTTTTCGCGGAGTACGCGCTGAAGCAGCGTCATGGCGCCTTCTTGTCCGTCGTGACGGTCTGCGCCGGCATGGGCGTGTAGGTCCCGGCCAGCGTCGCAACCAACAGCCCGTCGTCGTTGAACCGTTCTTCGACGGAAAGGAAGTTGCGGAACCTGCCGGTCTCTTCGAGGTTTCGCATGAGCTCGTCGACATCGTCGACCGACCGGGCTACGACGGTGATGGTCAACTGCACGCCACCCTGCTCGTCGAGCTGAGGACGTACGGATGTGACCCGCACGTTGTCGGGGAACGTCACTTCGAACTGGTTGAAGAGCTCCGTCCACGAGAACGTGCGGCGGTCGATGAGCTGGTTGGCGACGCGCGCCTCCGTCGAAGCCAGTTCAATCTGCTGCAGATTGACGGTCGCGCGCAGACGCGCGGCCTCCCGGCGGACCTCCGCCACCCGGGCCTCGTCACGTGAGGCCTGCGTCGCCAGTGCCGTGTCGCTCTGGGAGTAGCCGATGACGCGGCTGATGTTGAAGACAGTAATCACCGCGACGATCGCGCCCAGCGCCAGCAGCCAGAGGTGCACGGCGCGCTCGTTGTAGAAGGGCCGCGTGGATAGATTGGTGCGGATCATGCGGCGTGCTCCTGTCCGCGCAGCAGGATCCCTATCAGCGGCGCAAGCGTATCGAGAAACGATGGTCCAACGGAGATTCGGCCGTCGAGCGCCACCGCCGTCCGGGGATCGACGGTGTCGACTGTCGCCCGCAGCCGCTCCTCGAGGCTCCGGCGCATGACCTCGACGTCGCCGGCCTGACGAGCGCCCCCGCCGCTGGCGCCCGCGAGAAGCACGCGCGCGAACCCGACGCCATTCAACCGATCCTCGTAGTACATCGCCGTCTGGTGGACGAGATCCGCCAGCGTCCCGTCTGTATCGGCCGCCCGATTCCTGAAGAAGATCAAGTGCGGCCCGCGCAGAATGGCCAGCGTCGCATAGTCCGGGGCGACGTTCACCAGCAGCCAGTCTCCCGCGGGTCCATCATCGCCCCGTCCGACCTGGTCGGACGCCAGTACGGCGTTGACAACGTTGAAGGTCGCCAGGTCGACGACGCCGGCGTGGGCGCCCTCCGCCGCGGCAATGCCTTCGTACTCCTCGATGATCTCGCGTCGCGCGAGACACACGACGAACTCCTGTCCCTCCGGCGTTCCCTGGCCGGCAACGAAGCTGACCTGCGCTTCGTCGATCGCGAACGGCGCCGCCTTGCGCACCTGCCAGCGGATGATCTCTGCGAGATCGTTGGCTCGGCTCGGCACGCGTTCGAGCCTGATGAGCGAGACCTTCGCAACCGGATCCGGCACGACCAGCGCGATCCGCTTGGGGCGACCCAGGCGTTCGAGCACGCGGCCGACGGCGCCCGCCACGGCTTCTCGGTCGAGAACATTGGCCGCCGTGAGCGACGAGACCAGCGCCCCATCGGGCAGCCGTTCGAAGGCATGCGACACCACGACCGGTCGGCCCGCGCGCCACTCGAGGTTGGCTCCGGCAACGCGTGTCGCCGTAATCTCGACGGCGGCGGAAGCGCCCGATGTGTCGCGAAGAGAAGGCAAGAAGCTCATTCGACGAATGTGACCTTGTTGATTTCTCGGAGCGTCGTGATGCCGTGCATGACCCGCTCGACCGCCGATTCGCGGAGGAAGCGCATCCCCTCTTCACGGGCGGCCTTCTTGATTTCCGACGTGGGCCGCTTCTCGAGGATCATCTCCCGGATAGCATCGCTCAGGTCCAGCAGTTCACAGATCGCCGTCCGGCCCATGTACCCGGTCCCGCCACACTCGATGCAGCCGATGCCTTCATAGAACGTCTGCATCTTTTCCAGGGCCGGGTCGAGGCCGGATTCCTCGAGCAGGGCGCGCGTCACCTTCGCAGGGCGCTTGCAGTGATGACAAATGGTTCGTACGAGGCGCTGCGCGAGGACGCAGTTGAGCGCCGAGACGAACTGATAGGCTTCGACGCCCATGTTCAAGAAGCGTCCGAGCACGTCGAGCACATTGTTTGCGTGCACGGTCGTGAACACCAGATGGCCAGTCAGGGCCGAATTGATGGCAATCTGGGCGGTCTCGGCGTCGCGGATTTCGCCAACCATGATCTTGTCGGGATCGTGCCGGAGGATGGATCGCAGACCCCGGGCGAATGTCAGCCCTTTCTTCTCGTTGATCGGGATCTGCGTGATCCCCTTCAGCTGGTACTCGACCGGATCCTCGATGGTGATGATCTTGTCCTCGACCGACTTGATCTCCGAAAGCGCCGCGTACAACGTCGTCGTCTTCCCGCTGCCGGTTGGTCCGGTCACCAGGACCATCCCGTACGGCTCGGCAATGTACTTCCGAAAGCGCTTCAGCTCCGGCTCCGGAAAGCCGAGGATGTCGAGTCGCAGCTCGGTGAACTGCTCGCTGATCGATTCCTTGTCGAGAATCCGGATGACCGCGTCCTCGCCGTGCACGCTCGGCATGATGGAGACGCGGAAGTCGATGGTCTTTCCCGGCATCTTCAGCCGGAAGCGCCCGTCCTGCGGCACGCGCTTTTCGGCGATGTCGAGCTCGGCCATGACCTTGATGCGCGAGATGATCGGGCTGTGAAACTGCTTGGCGATTGGCCGCATGGCCGGCTGCAGCACGCCATCGATCCGATATTTCACGTGGACGGCGTCATCCTGGGTTTCGATGTGGATGTCACTCGCCCGCCGCTGGATGGCGGTGAAAATCGTCGAGTCCACCAGCTTGATGACCGGACTGATGTCGCTCGTCAGCCGCTCGACCGTCAGGCTGTCGTCACCGAGATCCTCGTCTTTGAGGAGCTGCATCTGGAAGCTTTCGGTCGCCTCTTCCAGAACTCGCTGCGAGCTCTCGCTCTTCTTCAGAATCGACTCGATGGCCGTCCGCGGGCCGACCGCGACCTTGATGGGCGTTGAAAGGACGATGGCCAGCTCGTCGATCATGGGGATATCGGTGGGATCGGAGACGACGATCTCCAGCGTCTTGCCGATCCGCCGGTACGGGATGAATCCATACCGCAGCATCAGGTCCGCCGGGATCGACCGGAACAGCTCCTGGTCGATTCGGAAGGTGTCCATGTCCACGAACTCGAGGCGGTACCGCTCGGCGAGGCGGCGCGCTTGTTCCAGCTCGGCATGACGGTCGATTTCCGCGGCCGTCCCGAGGTCCGGTTCGGCGTGCAGGTCGGCGGGGCTGCGGGAGTTGGTGGCCATGAAACCCTGTTTTCTACGAGAGCACCGAGCTCAGCTGGAACAGCGGCATATAAAGCGCAAGGAGCAACCCCGCGATCACGATGCCCATGATGATGAGGAGGACCGGTTCGACCAGCGTCACGAAACGTTCGAGGTGCGTCGAGATCTCCTCGTCGAAGAAGTCGGCCACGGTGTTCAACATCTCCTGGAGCGCACCCGTGGCTTCGCCGACTTCGGCCATCTTCACGGCGACGTCCGGGAAAGCTCTGCGCGCATCGAGGGCGGCGGCGAAGGACTGGCCCTCGCGAACGCGCGCCGCGACGATGTCGAGCTGACCGGCGAGGTAGCGGTTACCGACAGACCGGGCGGCGATGTCGAGCGCATTGACGAGCGGAAGGCCGCCGCCGAGGAGCGTGGCGAGCGTCCGGGCCATCTGGGATGTTCCGAACTTCCGAGCCACCGGCCCCAGCCCGGGCAGGCGGAGCGTCAAATGGTCGAACCGCGCCTGCTCGCCCGCCTGTCGAATCCAGAAGGCGAAGCTGGCACCGAGGACGACCAGCCCCAGAATCACCCACACGAACTGCGCGCGCACGAATGCCGATATCTGCATGATGACGCGGGTCGCGAGCGGCAGCTCGGCTCCGAACCCGGCATAGAAGTCGGCGAAAGCCGGCACGACGTTGAGCACGATGATGGACACGAGCACGAGCGAAAACACAATCAGGATCGCCGGGTACACCAGCGCCGACACGATCTTGCGCTTCAGCGTGGCGATGACCTTCGCATAGTCAACATATCGGCGCAGGACGGCATCCAGATTGCCGCTGCGCTCGCCCGCCAGCAGGGAGGCGGTGTAGACACGCGGAAAGAGTTCACCCTGCGCGGCGAACGCGTCAGAGAGGGCGGCCCCCGAGCGCACCTGCTCGTGGACGTCGTCGAGGACCGACCGGAAAACAGCCGACGTCACGCGCCGCTTCAACAGATCGAGCGATTGCACGAGCGGCATCCCGGCCTTGAGCAGGGTGGCCAGCTCCTGGTTGAAAACGAGGAATTCCCGGTTCGACACCCGCCGGGATCCCGGCATTGGAAGCGAGATCCCCGCAACGGCTCCCTTCGCATGCATGGAGAGCACGTAGAGGCCTTTGTCTTCGAGCTCTCGACGCAGCTTGGCCGCGCTCTCGGCGACGTACACGCCTTCGATGATTTCCCCGTTTGGCGAGGCGATCCGGCAGCGAAATTCCAGGCTCAAATGATTGTCTGCGAGGACATTAATGCCCCTCGAAATTATACCAGCACGCGCGTGCGCGCCTGAATGGTTAGACCGCGGCGGCGCCCGAATTGGCTGGTCGGAAAACGAACGGGGTCAGTAGCCGCCGATGATTCGCAGGATGCGCGAGACGTAGTTGCGCGTCTCTGCAAACGGCGGGATGCCCCCGAAACGCTCGACGGCTGCGTCACCGGCGTTGTAGGCCGCCAGGGCGAGTGCGGTCGGAAATCGTCCCAGGAGCGACTTGAGGTGTCGCGTCCCCGCTTCGATGTTGGAGGTCGGATCGTACGGGTTCCTCACGGCATACTGACGAGCCGTGGCCGGCATCAATTGCATCAATCCCATGGCGCCCTTTGCCGAACGGGCACGTGGCTGGTAGCCGGATTCGACTTCGATGACGGCGTGAATCAGGCGCGCATCGACCCCTTGTTGGGCCGACACCCGCTCGATGATGTCGTGGTATCGAGCAGCGCCGTCCGACCGAGCACCCCCCTCGTCTGAAGTGGCGGCCGCTTGGTCAGGCGCTGGTTCCTCGGGCTCCGGCTCCGGGTAGGGCACCTCGTCCGGCGCAATTCGCGTAATCAGCCCCGGCTCGCACACGACTTCCGATCCGCTGCGCAGCGTCAGAACCAGGGCGTTCCCTTCGATTCGGTGACTCTTGACCGACAACGTGCGCCCCGTCGAAAAGTACACGAGCTCGGCGCGCGCCGGGACCACACTCACCGCCAGGGTGACGAGGCTCAACGGAACGACGATGTATCCGGGATGCACGGCAGCCCCATCATTTTATCAGGGATTTTCGGCGCTCCCGGATGCGACTGCACCAGCGCCGTATATGCAGGATAGCGATCGATTGAGCCTTCAGGTGCAACGACGAGGCGTTCGTTGGCGAGAAACGTGAGCTTGTAACTGAGCCAGTAGTCCGCAGAGGCCACGCGTACACCTGCCTTGTCGAGACAGGCGATGAGTTCACGTGATTGCACATCGGGAGCAAGCTGGCCGTACCAGGCACGCTGCTGCAGTCCGAAGATCGCGACCGTCGCCACGAGCGCGACGCCGCCGGCGACGCGGCTCCGCTGAAAGATCCACCAGACGCCGACGGCGAAGACAACAGCCAGAGCGCCCCAGGTCGGCATCAGGTAGCGGTAGGACTGCGCGTCCGCGAAGGCGCCACTCAATAGGAAGATCAGCGGCGTCGAGAACACGAGGTAGTGGAAGAACGGCGTGAAGGGTCGGTCCTCCACCGCCGTCAGAGACGCGCCGGCGATCAGGGCGAGGCCAAACCCCACCCACGCCGGAATGCCCAGCCACGATGTGTCCGGACCCTTGAAGCCCAGCACAATCGGGACGACCTCGCGCGCCATGGGCGAGATGGAAGCGGCGACGCCAGCCAGATCCGCGCGTCCGATCGGCGGTGCCCCCCCGCCCGTGGCATGAGCAATCAGGGCAGGCGCGTATCCGATCGCAAACCCCGCGGCAGCCGTGTACACGAGCGAAGCGCTTTCCCAGTTCGCGCGACTGGCGAGCAGCAAAATGCGCGCTCCTGCGGCCAGCAGCGCAAGCCCTGCAGCGATGTACCACAGTTTCTGCGCGTGTCGAATGCTGATCGGCACGCCGACGACCACCAGGTCGCCCCCCCCGCTGACGAACGCCAGAATCCCCAGCGCGACGTAGGCTCCGCCGGCGGCTGCGAGAAGACCGATGGTCAAACGCAGCCACCCTGGGCCCTCTCTGTTCGCCAATAGGCGGCGCAGGATCTGTTGGCGCTGCGGGAGCCAGTGCCACACCGCCATCCCGAGCGCGATCCAGTAATAGAGAATGTACTGGTGAACCCAGAGCCCGAATCCCGCCGAAACGGCTGCCGCCGCGAATGCCCTGCGAGACCCCGTCCTGCGCCAGAAGTCGACACCCAGGCACATCACCGTGCCTGCCAGCATCGTCATCACCACTTCGGCGCTCGCGCTCAGACTCCAGAACACCAGTGACGGCGGGCCAGCAATCAGGAACGCTGTGGCCAGCCAGGCAATGCCCTTCGAGAACAGTCTGGTCACGAGCACGAACTGCAGGCAGACGAACAGCGCGTAGCACGCCAGCGTGACGCTCTTGAGAGCGATGACGCTCGAACCTGTGACCGCGAACACGGCAGCCGTCAGGTAGATCTCGGGGACTCCCTTGTAACGCTGCCCCCAGAGAAATACGGGAAACTCGCCGTCGAGCACATGCCGAGCCATCAACCCTTCGACGGCCTCATCGGAATCGAAGAAGCGTTCGCCACGAAGGAGAAACGGCGCCCGGCTCAGGAGCACGAGCGCCGCGATGAGCAGGAGCTGAAGAATCCGGCGGACGCTAGCTCGCCGGCTGAATGAACGCATGGAACACGCGGACACCGAGCTCGCGCGGATCCTTGCTGCCTGCGCCGGGAATCTGCATCGGCACGAACGTCTTGTCCACGGTGACCTGCAGCTCGGACATCTCTCCGGCGCCCATTTGATCGGCCTTCAGAGGGATACGGCGAAGCAGCTCGTTCCTGGGCGTGACCTCGAACTGATCCACGACGGCATTGTTGAGGCTGACGGTGACCTGCTGATTCTCGTTGAACACGCCACCCGGATTATCGAGGCTGAGATAGAACGTGGCGTCTTTTTGCGGGTTCTTGAACGCCAGGGTCGCCTGCTTCTTGGTCCACTGCCACTGCACCGACGCGTTGTGCTCGGCGACTTCGGCCGGGTGCCACCCTTCTTTGAAAATCGTGAACACGTTCTCGCTCTGCGGCTGAAGCTGCAGGCGACCCGCACGATAAGCCCGCTGCCCCACGTCTTCACCCTGCAGGGTCAGGCGAATCTGCGACCTCGGAGAGTACATCCCGATGTGCAGCGACGCTTCGCCGACGTACGGATAAATCGGGACGAACACCGTCCGCGTGTACTCGATGGTCTGACCCGGCTTCCACTGCGTGGTGGGCGTGGGCGGATCGTGATCGTCGGTCCACATCAGTTCGTCGTCCGCGTCGACGACGTGGAGCATGACGCGGTAGTCTTCCGTGAAAGCGGCATCGCCCGCGACGACGAACTTGTAAGTGATGTCGAGTGGACTGCCGAGCGGGGCGCGATCACGGCTCAGGCTGATCGACGGCGTGGCGACCGGCGGGGTCGGCGGCGCCTCGCGGCTGCAGGCAGCGGAGGTCAAGGCCGTCAGGCCGAGACCGATTAGGGCTGCGCAGATGGATTGATAGCGCATGGGTGTGCTCACCGGGAAACGGTTTCGTCGCGTGCGGGATGATAGTTCAGTTGTCGCATCTCCCGCAATCTGTTAGAGTTCCGCGCGAACGCGCCGCCTTGGGAGCACAAGTGGCAATCTCCTCCGAAGCACTGGGAATGGTCGAAACCATCGGACTCATCGGATCGGTCGAAGCGGCCGATGCGATGGTCAAGGCTGCCAACGTCACCTTGATCGGCAAGGAATATATTGGCGCCGGTTACGTAACGGTGCTCGTTCGGGGCGATGTCGGAGCGGTGAAAGCGGCCACCGATGCCGGCGCCGCGGCCGCCCGACGGGTCGGCGAGCTCGTGTCCGTGCATGTCATCCCGCGGCCTCATGCGGAAGTGGAACGGATCCTTCCAAAGGGGAGTTAGCGTTGCATCGCGTCCGGGTCTCCAGGGACTTCGCGGCGCGTCTGGTGTCTGGTGAACGTGGCTGAGCCTGCTCCCCCACCCGATCGCGATCTCACCTCGATTGCCGAAGCACGCGCCCTGGCACGTCGCGCCAAGCAAGCGTGGCTCGAACTTGCGGAGTTCAGCCAGGAGCGCATCGACACCATCGTCGACGCAATGGCCGACGCGGCCTCGGCCCAGGCTGAAGCGTTTGCCCGGCTCGCCGTCGAGGAAACGGGCTATGGTCTGGTCGCGGACAAGATTCGCAAGAATCTGTTCTCGTCACAGAAGGTTCACGCCTTCATCCGGCCGATGAAGACGGTTGGCGTCATCGCCCATCATGACGACACACGCGTCCTGGATATCGCGGAGCCCTTCGGCGTCGTCGCCGCGATTGTCCCGTCCACCAACCCCACCTCGACCGCTATCTACAAGATCCTCATCGCGCTGAAGGCGCGATGCAGCATCGTGCTCAGTCCCCACCCCGCTGCCGTGAAGTGCATCACGCGGGTCGCCGAGGTGATGAACGAGGCCGCCCGCCGTGCCGGCGCCCCGGACGGAGCGATCAACTGGATGACGACGGTCTCGCTGGAAGGGACGAACGAGCTGATGAAGCACCGTGACGTGGCCGTCATTCTGGCGACGGGTGGCCTCGGTCTCGTGCGGGCAGCGTACAGCGCCGGCAAGCCCGCTTACGGCGTCGGACCGGGGAATGCCCCCGCGTACATCGAGCGGAGCGCCAACGTCAAGAAGGCCGTCAGCGACATCATTACGGGGAAGACGTTCGACAACGGTGTGCTCTGTTCGTCCGAGAACTCCGTGGTCGTGGACGAAGCGATTGCCGAGGAGGTCCGGCGCGAGTTCCGAACCCAGGGCGGTTACTTCATGAACACGGCCGAAATGGACGCCGTTGCCCGGCTGCTCGTCACACCTCAACGGTTGCCGAACCCGGCCCTCGTCGGCAAAACCGCAGCGTTCATCGCCACGAAGTGCGGCGTAAACGCACCCGAGGAGACGCGGGTGCTGCTTGCGGAGCTCCAGGGTGTCGGCCGGGATTATCCGTTGTCGATCGAGAAGCTCTGTCCCGTGCTCTCTTTCTATGTGGTCAGCGACTGGCGTGAAGGGTGCGAACGGTGCAAGGAAATTCTGCGGTACGGGGGGATGGGACACACCATGTCCATTCACTCCCAGAACGACCGGGTGATACTCGAATTCGGCCTCAAGAAGCCGGCTTTCCGGATCTGCGTCAATACGCCGACGACGCTCGGCTCGATTGGCCTCACGACGGGACTTGATCCGGCGATGACGCTTGGATGCGGCGGCTACGGTGGCAACATCACGTCGGATAACATCTCTCCCCGCCACCTGTTGAACATCAAACGGCTGGCCTACGAGATCACCCCGGCCGCAAGCCTTTTGCGCATGGCCGACTCGAAGTCAGAACCGACAGGTTCGCCCTCCGCGGCAGTTCTGGCCAGACCCGCGGGCATCAACCCCAAGGTGCTGTCGCGGCGCATCGATGAATTTCTGGGGTTGCGAGGCTATCGGTCCGATCCGACTGCCCGGTCGACTGGCGCGGCCTCCCCGGCTGCTGTATCCGATCCCCCGTCTCCGGCGATGGTGGGGCCGGGTGCCCTCAAGCAGGATGAACCGGCTGATCCCTCGCCGACGCCACTCGAGTTCATATGTGAAGAGGATGTGCGTCAGGCGATTCAGGCCGGCCGAACGCTTTTGGTGTCGGAGCGGGCCATCGTCACCCCGTCGGCTCGGGAGCTGGCCGAACAGCATCGGGTGTTCCGGACCCCCCCATGGCGCGGCTGATGCGTGCCCAAGTCCCCGGGCTACAGTGATCATTTTTTCCCCTTATTACTGAGCCCCATGGACTTACTGTTGACCTTGCGACGTCAGCGTTATAGACTGGCTGGCGACCATGGAGCGGGGGCGCCGAGCCCTCCCCGCGTGATGAACACGGTGTGCCCCCGCAGTGGGGGCGACTTACGATGCGGCTCACTGAGCCGCTCGCGGAGCGCCCGGATGGTTCGAGTTTCCTTTTTGCGACGCCGACTCGCGCTTGCGGTTCTTCCGTTTGTTGCCGCCTGCGGAGCAAAGACCCGGACCGTCGAGGTCGTCCCCTCTCCCGCCAGCGTCGCCCTCGAGGCGATGCAGTTGCCGCCGGTGCCGGCAACCGACCCCGTACTCGCCCTGATCGACACCTCGAACGCCCATTTCCTGGCAGGTCAACGCGAACTGGAACAAGGCCATTTCGACGCCGCCAAAGTCGAATTCGACCGCGCCGTCAACGTCCTGCTCGAGTCGCCGTATGGTGCCCGCCGCGAGCCCCGCATCCGTGAACATTTCGATCGCATCGTCGACCGGATCAGCGCATATGAAGTGAAGGCGCTGGCGGAGGGTGACGGGTTCAACGGGAAAGGATCGGAAGCTGCGTCGATCGACCAGCTGCTGGCGGAAACATCGACCTTCGGCCCGCCAGCCGCGCCGCCCGAATTGACGGACACGGTTCGATCGGATCTCGCGTCCATCGTCCACGATGTGCCGATTCCGCTCAACGAGCGTGTGCTGGCATACATCGAGCTGTTTCAGGGGCGGCTGCACGATTTCATCGAGGAAGGGATGAAGCGGGGAGGCAAGTACCTCCCGATGATTCAGAGCGTGTTCCGTGCGGAGGGCCTTCCCCTCGATCTTGCGTACGTGCCGCTCGTCGAGAGCGCGTTCAAGCCGAACGCGCTGTCCCGAGCCAAAGCCAGGGGCGTCTGGCAGTTCATGGCCGGCACCGGGACGGAAAACGGTTTGCGGCGGGATTGGTTCATCGACGAACGCTCGGATCCTGAGAAAGCGACGCAGGCCGCGGCCAAGTACCTGCTCACGCTCGCGCAGATGTTCGAAGGCGACTGGCACCTCGCTCTCGCCTCGTACAACGGCGGACCGGGTCGTGTGCAGCGCGCGCTGGAGCGTGGACGCGTGGACGACTTCTGGACGCTCGCGGCGAAGCCGCGGCTGCTGCCGCGCGAGACGCGGGAATACGTGCCGATGATTCTGGCGGCCATTGTCATCGCGAGGAATCCGACCCAGTACGGGTTCGATTTCGAGGCGGAGCCGGCCCTCGCCTACGAAACTATCATGCTGTCGCGGCCGGTCGATCTGCGACGCGTGGCCGAATGGGCCGACACGACGATCGACGAAATTCAGGAGCTCAACCCGGAGCTGCGTCGCTGGACGACGCCCGTGCGTGAGTCCCAGTACGAGCTGAAGGTCCCGGCAGGCAAAGGCCGACAGGTCGGGGCGAGGCTGGCCGATGCGCCAGAGGTCGAGCTGGCGTCGCTGAACTGGTACACGGCCAAGCGCGGCGACACACTTGCGACGATTGCGAAGAAGCTGAAGGTCAGCCGGAACGACCTGGCCGAGGCCAATTACTTGTCGGCTCGGGCCCGTGTCTCGGTCGGACAACAGCTGATGGTTCCTCGCGAAGCGACCGTGTTGATGGCTGCTGGAGGGGCGACGCCGCTCTCGGCAACGGTGACGGTGACCGAGTCGGCAACCGTTGAAGCCGTTTCCACCAACCCCGGGAGAACCCCTGACGTCGCCCTTGCGAGCCGGAGCACTCCGGTCGGGGCGCAGACGTCTCCAGGCGAACCGGCCCGCGAACGAGTCATCTATTCCGTCAAGCGCGGCGACACGCTCGCCAAGATCGCACGGTTGTTCCAGACCACGGTCGCAGCCATTCGCAGCTGGAACAATATCCCCGGCGATCGGATTGCCGCCGGTCAGCGGCTGACCGTCTATCGAATCGTCAGCTAGTCCCCGCGCGCCAGGCGCGTTGCTCAGTCGAAGGGATCCCACCCACAGTCCGACGCCCAGGAATGTCGTGATCACGTCGCGGCGCTCGATCGGCCCTGTCAGATTCTGCGACCTCGCCGTTCCACGACATCGCACTTCTTGCGCTCATCTTTCCAACGTATTAACGAGTTGCCGAGAAAGGGAGAGGGTGAGAGCTGGCGTACGCCCTTGCATCTGATGGCGCGGTGCTCGCTATTCTCCGCACGGCGGCGGTATTCGGGATCGAGGCCTGCCCGGTCTACGTGGAAGTCGACGTCTCGTTCGGCATGCCGGGGTTCACCATGGTGGGCCTGCCGGACGCCAGCGTCAGGGAAAGCCGCGACCGCGTACGAGCGGCGATCCGCAACTCGGGCTTCGAATTTCCCGCGCACCGCATCACCGTCAATCTGGCGCCGGCCGATGTTCGTAAGGCCGGAGCCTCTTTCGACCTGCCCATCGCGCTCGGCATTCTGGCCGCCCAGGGTGTGGTCGAACGACGGGAAGTGGCCGACCGCGTGCTCATTGGCGAGTTGTCGCTCGACGGGTCGATTCAGCCGACACGCGGGGTGCTGCCGATCGCGGCGGCGGCGAAGCGCGATGGCTTGACGGCGATTGTGTTGCCGGTTTCGAACGCCAGCGAGGCGGCCGTGGTCGCCGGCCTGACCGTTTTCCCGGTCTCCACGCTCTCGGATGCGGTCCAGGCGCTCAATCACCCGACGGATCGGATCGTGGCCCCGGCGCCGCCTCCGCCGTGTCGGCCTTCGGGTCTGACTGCGGACTTGGCCGACGTGCGCGGCCAGCTGCTGGCGAGGCGGGCGCTGGAGATCGCCTCGGCGGGGGGACACAACCTGCTGTTCGTCGGACCACCAGGTGCCGGGAAGACCATGATGGCCAGGCGTCTGCCGGGGATTCTGCCGCCGCTGACGTTCGACGAAGCCTTGGAGGTCACAGCCGTTCACTCGGTCGCGGGCCTGCTGCCGCGCGGCACGGGGTTGTTGACAGAGCGACCGTTTCGGGCGCCCCACCACACCATCTCGGATGTGGCGCTCATCGGCGGCGGAGCGCAGGTACGTCCCGGCGAGGTCAGCCTCGCCCATGAAGGCGTGTTGTTCCTGGACGAGATGCTCGAGTTCACCCGCCACGTCCTGGAAGCGCTGCGTCAGCCTCTCGAAGACGGCAGCGTGATGATTGCGCGGGCCGCGCGCACTGCTGTCTTTCCGGCGCGTTTCGTCCTGATCGGCGCGATGAACCCGTGCCCGTGCGGATTCTCGACCGATCCGTCCCGCGAGTGCCGCTGCACGCCGCAGCAGATCGCCCGGTACCGCGGTCGCCTGTCGGGCCCGCTGCGCGATCGACTCGACTTGACCGTGGAGGTCCCTGCGCTGCCGCCAGCCGTGTTGACCGGGACAGCCGACGGGCTGACCGCGGCGGACGCGGAACCATCCGCGGCCGTTCGCGAGCGCGTGGTCGCTGCGCGTGCGCGGCAGTGCGCGCGCTACGCGGCGGACGGCGTCCGCACCAACGCAGAGCTCACGCCTGCGCTGATGGCTCGTCATTGCGGTACCGATGCGGCTGGTCGAAGCCTGCTCGAAACCGCCGCCCGGCACCTGGCGCTCAGCGCTCGCGCGTATGCGCGCGTTCACAGGGTCGCCCGGACCATCGCCGATCTTGCCGGCGAAGACCGGATTCAGTCCGATCACGTGGCCGAGGCGCTGCAGTTCCGGATGTGAGCGTTCGCACTCAGCGCGCGGCGCCGTCAACGCGGTCCGCGACGAGGAGAGAGGCCCCTACACGGCCGCCATGGCCGCGAGCAACGACGCCGTGACCTGCTCGATCTGCTCCGGTGCGAGCTCCGGATACATCGGCAGCGAGAGAATCCGCGGAGCGGCGGCCTCGGTATTAGGAAACTCCCCCGCCCGGTACCCGAGGTGAGCGCCCGCTTCCTGCAGATGAACCGGGATCGGGTAGTGGATGCCGGTATCCACTTCACGGGATCGCAGGTGTTGCTGGACTTCGTCGCGACGTTCGACCTCGATGACGTACAGGTGATAGA
>Ga0247825_10000486_pt1 | contig 25181 bp, 24 predicted proteins | sample 13C_Vanillin_Day_FD_194413 | JGI IMG/M metagenome (GOLD analysis project Ga0247825, IMG submission 194413) | Soil microbial communities from agricultural site in Penn Yan, New York, United States - 13C_Vanillin_Day48 | ecosystem: Environmental > Terrestrial > Soil > Agricultural land | place... | reverse complement strand
CATCACGACCGCTTCCGCGCCGCCGCTGCCCAGCACGTAAGCGCCGCGCGCCGCTTCTCCATGCCGTACCAGGCGCGCGCCTTTGGTGTATGAAACCGGGCGCGCGACCGCAAGCAGGAGCTTGCGTGCCTCGTCGTCCAGGCGGTCCAGGAACTGCATGCGCGCGCGAGTGTACACTCGCCGCTTACCGCAAGCATGGCTGCCCAACCGGAGCATACCCACCCGAAGGACACCGAGGCGAACCGCCTGCTCGGCGTAGTCGCCGCGGTGGCGCGCGAAGCCCGGCCGAACGTCGAGGCGTACGTGGCCCTGGACAGCTCGCTCGAGCGCGACCTCGGGCTCGACAGCCTGGCACGGGTCGAGGTCGTGCTGCGCATCGAGCGGGAATTCGCCGTCAGCCTGCCCGAGCAGGCGCTCGCCTCCAGCGAGACGCCGCGCGACCTGCTGCGCTACCTGCTCGCGAGCGCCGGGCAGGCGCCGCACGCGGCCGACCGCAGCGTGGCGAGCCTGGTGCAGTCGGAAGGCGTGCGCCCGCCCGAGCAGGCGCAAACGCTCGTCGAGGCGCTCGAGTACCACGTCGAGCGCCAGCCCGAGCGCCTGAGCGTCTTTCTCTACGAGGAGCAGCAGGAAATCCCGCTGACCTACCGGGACCTCTGGCACGGCGCCATGGTGTATGCGGCGACCCTTGCCGACCGCGGCGTCGGTCCGGGACAGACGGTGGCGATCATGCTGCCTACCTCCAAGGAATACCTTTTCTGCTTCTACGGCGTGCTGCTTGCCGGCGGCATCCCGGTGCCGCTGTACCCGCCGGCGCGACTCGCCACCATCGAAGACCACATGACGCGCCACGTCGGCGTGCTGAAGAGCGCGGGCGCGGCGATCATGGTCACCATCCCGGAAGCAAAGGCGCTCGCCTGGCTGCTGCGCGCGCAGGTGGAATCGCTGCGCGCCGTCATGGTGCCCGAGGACTTCACCGGCGACGCCAAGAGCTTCACGCCGGTGCGCGGGCGCGGCGGCCACATAGGCTTCCTGCAATACACCTCCGGCAGCACCGGCAATCCAAAAGGCGTGGTGCTGACGCACGCCAACCTGCTGGCCAATGTGCGCGCGATGGCCAAGGGCGCACGCGCCACGACCGAGGACGTGTTCGTGAGCTGGCTGCCGCTCTACCACGACATGGGTTTGATCGGCGGCTGCTTCGCAACCATGTACTGTGGCTTTCCGGTCGTGCTGATGTCGCCGCTCGCCTTCCTGTCGCGACCCAGCCAGTGGCTGCGCACGATCCACCGGCATCGCGGCACTATTTCCGGCGGCCCGAACTTCTCCTACGAGCTGTGCCTCAGGCGTATCCCGGACGACGAAGTCGAAGGTCTCGATCTTTCTTCATGGCGCTTCGCCTTCAACGGCGCCGAGCCGGTAAGCCCGGAGACGCTGAACGCGTTCGCCGAGAAGTTTGCGAAGTTCAGCTTCCGCAGGAGCTCGCTCTCGCCGGTGTACGGGCTTGCCGAAGCGTCGGTCGGCCTTGCGTTCACCCCGCCCGGGCAGCCGTGGTCGCTGGACGTCATCGACCGGGAAAAGTTCGCGCGTACCGGACAGGCCGTCCCGGCGGCGCCCGCGGATGCGGCTGCGTTCAAGGTGGTGGGCTGTGGGCGGGTGCTGCCCGACCATGACATGCGCGTAGTGGATGCGGCGGGCCTCGAGCTGCCGGATCGCCACGAGGGCCAGCTCCAGTTCCGCGGTCCCTCCGCAACGACGGGGTACTACCGCAATCCCGAGGCCACCAGGAGCCTCTTTTCCGGCGAATGGGTCAATACCGGCGACCGCGCTTACCTGTCGGACGGGATGGTGTATCTCACCGGGCGCGAGAAGGACATCATCATCCGCGGCGGCCGCAACATCAGTCCCTACGAGCTCGAAGAGGCGGTCGGGGACCTGCCGCGCATCCGGCGCGGTTGCGTCGCCGTTTTCGGCAGCCAGGACCCGGCGAGCGGCACCGAGCGTGTGGTCGTCCTTGCCGAGACGCGCCAGCCGGACACGGCGCTCGACGAGGAGCTGCGCCACCGCATCAACGAGCTGGCGGTCGGCCTGATCGGCGCGCCGGTCGACGACATCGTGCTGGCCCCACCCCACACCGTGCCCAAGACTTCCAGCGGCAAGATCCGCCGCGTAGCGGCGCGCCAGTACTACGAGCGCGGTCCCAGCGCGGTGAAGTCGCAGGCGGTGTGGTTGCAGCTCGTGCGCCTTTTCCTCGCCGGCGTCGGGCCGCAGCTGCGCCGCATCTGGCGCGCGGTACGGGGCCTGCTTTTCGCCGCCGGCGCCTGGGCCATCTTCGGGGTTTCCTTCCTCCTGGTGCTCGTCGTGGCGCTTGTTGCGCCCGGCCGTCCGACGTGGCGCCTGGCCGGGGCCTGCATGCGTTTCTTCTTCCGTGTCTGCCGTATTCCGCTTGCAGTGCGCGGCCTGGAAAACCTGCCCGATTCCGGGCCCTATGTTCTCGCCTCCAACCACACCAGCTACCTCGACGGCGCGGTGCTGCTCGCGGTGCTTCCGTGGCGCCGCCATGCCTTCGTCGCCAAGCGGGAGCTGAAAGACAATTTCATGTCGAAAACGCTGCTCGAGGGCCTGGGCACTTGCTTCGTCGAGCGTTTCGACGTGCAGCAAAGCGCCGAGCACGCGGGCGAGCTGGTGCATGCCGCGAAGAGCGGCGTGTCGCTCATCGTGTTTCCCGAGGGCACGCTCGCCCGGCACACCGGCCTCACGCCGTTTCGCACCGGTGCCTTCCAGGTGGCGGCGCAAGCGGGCGTCCCGGTGGTGCCGGTAGCGTTGCGCGGCGTGCGCTCCGTGCTACGCGACGGCACCTGGTACCCCCGGCGGGCGCCGATCTCGGTCACCTTGGCCGCGCCGGTTCACCCTGACGGCGACGACTGGAACGCCAGTGTGCGCCTGCGCGAGCGCGTGCGCGCGGAGATCCTGAAGCACTGCGGCGAGCCCGACCTCGCCGCCTGATCCGGAAGTAGGACACGCCTTCGCGGCGCAGCTCGACGGGCCTCGAGGATCGCGGGATCGCCAATGTCGCCCGCATGCACGATGTAGCGGCTGCCGCGCAGCGCCTCGGGGCGCAGCAGGCTGTGGGTATCGGAAATCAGCCCTACGCTAAAGCTTCTTGAATGCGAGGGCATGCGCGACTATGCCGGCCGCGCAGATCAGCAGTCCCACGGTAGAAAGGCCGACGATGGCGGAAATCTGCTCGCTCCAGTCCTGGTCGAACGGACGGCCGATGAAAGGCCGCAGCTCGATGAGGCCGTAGAGTTGCGAACCGAGGTATAGCAGCGCACCGAGGGTCACCATGCCACCACCACGGGTAGAACCGCGCATGAGGAGCAGGAGGCCGGCCAGGAGGAACACCAGGCCGATGATGACGCCTGCGACAAGCCCCGCGTTGGTGATCACCCCGCCTTTTAAACCGCGGCGCGCGACCTCGTCAATCGGGATTTGCGCGGCGCCCGGTCCAGCCGCACGTACAAGAGGGGTACCAGCACGGCGGCAGCGATCAGCACGATCGCGAGGACTGGCCACACGCGCAGCAGCAGGAGCAGCGGAACGAACAGCACCGCGGCGGCGAGGCGCCAAGGCACGCGCGGCAGCTCACCCATGCCGCGGCGCGGCGCTTGGCCGAGCGCAAAGGCGAGCGCGCGGCTTTCCAGCCACAGAAAGAACACCAGGCCCTGCACGTACAGGCTGCCGACCAGGACCGCCGGGGCAAGGAGGAACCCCGGCAGCGCAAGCCAGGAGCTGAGGTCGGCAAAAAACACCGCGGTCGCTGCTGCGCAGGCGAGCGCGACCAGCGCGAATACGGCAGACGCGGGGAGCACGAGGCGCAGGCGTTCCTCTACATGTTCCCGGAAGGGTTCGCCTTGCCGCAGCCGCGAAAGCACCTTGCGGGCGTCGTCCAGCGCGAGTACGTCCTGGTCGTTCTTCATGGTCCGGCTCCCTGTCCAGAACACGAAGCCAGCATACGAAAGCGCGCGCTGCGGCGCGCACAACATTTCCTCACTCGCCGGCCGCGAGAGCGCCGCTCGACCCGCCGGGCAGGCCATTCGTCCGACGGGCTCTCAGCACGGCGGCATGGTCGGAGCGCAGCGGCACCAGAGCGGTGTCCTGGTTGGGATTGATGGCTACGAGCACCTGCGTCCCCACCGCCGGCAGCTCCATGCGGCACGAGGTCCACATCCGGCTCGGAACCCGTAACGTAGCCAGCTCGCCTTGCGGACCCTTGAACGTCTCGCTGACGCGCACGGTGATTACGTCCGTCTTGCGCGCGTCCTGCTCCACTCGGGTGACCTCGCCGGCGAACAGCGCGCTCGACCATTCGTACCACTGCGAGGGCGGAATATCCTTCACGAACAGGCATGCTTGCGCCCCGCCTGCGACCAGCTGCAGCAACATCACCATGAGCAGACGCGCCGCCATGAATTGAAGCCTAGACGATCCGGCAGGGCGGATAGAACGAACTAATTGTCACCTGAAAAACAAAAGGCCGCGCATGGCGGCCCTTTGGGCTTGCGACGCCCGGCGCTTACTGCTCGCCGATCACTGCGACGGTGATGGTCGCCGTTACGTCGGTGTGAAGCGAGACTTCGATGGGAAACTCGCCGACCTGCTTGAGCGGCCCCTGCGGCATGCGCACCTGCGAGCGCTCCACTTCGTGGCCCTGCTTCTCCAGCGCGTCGACGATGTCGTAGTTGGTGACGGACCCGAAAAGGCGCCCGTCCGCACCGGCCTTCTGCGTTAGCGCTATCTTCAGGTTGTTCAGCTTTTCTGCGCGCTCCTGCGCCTTGACGAGCGCCTCGTTCTGCGCCTTTTCCAGCTCGGTGCGTCGCGTCTCGAAGTGCTTGATGTTCTCGGGAGTTGCGCGCTTGGCCTTGCCTTGTGGAATCAGAAAATTGCGCGCAAAGCCGTCCTTCACCTTCACCACGTCGCCAAGGTTGCCGAGGTTTGCCACCTTCTCCATGAGGATCACTTGCATGGCGGCCTCAGTGCAGGTCCGTATACGGCAGGAGCGCCAGGAAGCGCGCACGCTTGATCGCGTCGGACAGCTGGCGCTGGTAGCCGGCGGCGGTCCCGGTGATGCGCGCCGGAATGATCTTGCCGGTCTCGTTGACGAAGTCCTTCAGGACGTCGACGTCTTTGTAGTCGATCCACTCGGCCTTCTCGGCGGTGAAGCGGCAGAACTTGCGGCGCCGGAAAAGCGCCCGCTGGCCCTTGTCCTTCTTGTCCTTGCCGAACTTCCCTTTGCCTTTGCCTTTACCTCTGCGCGGCGGGGGCATTCTTTACTCTCCTTCCATGAATTCGATGTTCGTTACGTGCAGCACGAGCTTCTTGGAGCGCTTGTTCCGGGCGCCGAGGAAGCCCTGCAGCTTCAATCCCGTGTTCAACTTTGCGCTTGCCAGCAGCCGGGCCTGGGCCTCGAACGCTATGCCGCCGATTTCGGCCTCGATCCTGCGCGAACCGCCCGCTTCGTGCTGCTCCGACTCGTGCCGGAGCTTGAACTCCACTGCGGGGATGCCCGCCGGCGTATAGCGCAGCGCACCCAGCTCAAGCAGCCGGCCGCTCAGCTCTAGCCGGTTCAGGGGTGGCTTCCGCCGGACGGCCTTCGCCGCCGCGCTCCATCATCGACTTGGACTTCTCCTCGCGCATCATCGGCGAGGGCGCCGTGTGGGCCTTGTCCATCTTGATGATGAGGTGGCGCAGCACCGCGTCGCTGAACTTGAACGAGTGCTCGAGCTCGGTCAGCGTCTCGTTGTCGCACTCGATGTTCATGAGCACGTAGTGCGCCTTGTGCACCTTCTGGATCGGGTAGGCAAGCTGCCGCCGGCCCCAGTCCTCGAGGCGGTGCACCGTGCCGTTGCGCGCCGCGATGACACCCTTGTAGCGCTCGACCATGGCGGGCACTTGCTCGCTCTGGTCGGGATGGACGATGAAGACGATTTCGTAATGTCGCATGCCCGGATTGACTCCTTTCCCATGGGTTAAGGCCAGCCGCCATGCGTAGCGACAGTGACCAGGAAGGGGCTGGATTCTACCCTTACTTCAATATCCTGAGAAGGTTGTGATGGGAATCGGTAAAGAGGGGCAGGTCCGGGCGCGGCTCGATCTTCTCAGCGGCGGCCGAGATATGGGGCCATTCGAGAAGCCGCGGGTTGCGGGTGACGAGAACCTGGTCGGTGGCCGAATACCAGTACTCCGGGCCGGTCTCGGCGACCGGCGAATCGGAGATGTTGACCGCCTCCATGCCAAATTCAGTGGCGAGGCGCTGAATTACGGGCAGCAGGTCGATGAAGCGGTTGGTGGCCTGGAAGACGATGACGCCGTCGGGTTTCAGGTGCTTGACGTAGATCGCCATCGCCTCGCGTGTGACCAGGTGCATGGGGATCGAGTCGCCGGAGAAGGCGTCGATGCCGAGCACGTCGTAGCCACGCGGCGGCTCGCGCTCGAGCGACAGACGGCCGTCGCCCATGACGACCTGCGTGCGAGCCGGCGTGTCGGCAAGGAAGGTGAACTCCTTGCGGGCGATGTCCGCGACGCGCGGGCTGATCTCGTAGAAGGTGAGCTGGTCGCCGGGCGCCATCCAGCCGGCAATCACGCCGGCACCCAGACCTATGACGCCGACGTCGAGCGCCTGCTTCGGCCGCATCTCGCGCAGGCTGGCGAACACTCGGCCGTAGCCCGAGCTCGGGCCGAAATAGTCGGCCGGCGTGTTGCGAAAGGAGTCACCGAGGAGCTGGCCGCCGTGCATGATGGCGCCGTGGTACATCGAGCGGTACGGCACCGGGCTCGGATGATCCACCGTGCGCACCACGCCGTAGAAGTCGCGCTCCATGGCGCGCACGCCGTCCATGTAGTCGGTGGCTCCGCGCACCACGAATACCGTGGTGAGAAGCGAGACCAGCACGCCGGCAACCCGGGCAAGGCCCTGGACCCGCGTGAGAAGCAGAAGCGAAAGAACCACCAGGGCGATGCCGAGCTCGAAGTATCCGGGCAGCGCGATCGGCGCCGCAACCGCGACCAGCACGGCGCCCAGCGCGCCGCCGAGCGACATCATCAGGTAAAAGCGCGTGAGGTGCGCCGGGTCGGGCTTGAGAAGCGCGAGCTCGCCGTGGCACACCATGCACGAGACGAACATCCCCGCGAGGTATAACGGGACCGCCACCGCGAGGTCGAGCGAGGGGATGTACCAGGCCATGGCCGGGATAGCGAGCGGCAGCAACGCAAGGAACACCGGCCTCGTGTACCAGCGCGGATGGTCGAATGCGAGGATGAAGGTGACGAGGTAGAGCGCGAGCGGCACCACCCACAGGAAAGGCACGCTGGATATGTTTTGCGTGATGTGGTTGGTCACCGCGAGCAGCATCACCGAGCCCATGGCCGACAGAGCGAGCCACTGCAGTTGAATCGCAGTGGGCAGGGACGAGGGCTTGGCCGCTTTTGCCGCCTGGGGTCCCGCCCCGTTCATCGACAGCCAGGCGGTGCCGGCGCAAAGAAGCGCGAAGAACGCGAAGAGAATCGACCAGCCCCAGCCGAGCTGCTGGAGGTCGAACACTGGCTCGAACAGCAGCGGAAACCCGAGCAAAGCGAGCAGCGAGGCGAAGTTCGAAAGCGCAAACAGACGGTACGGCACCGCGCTGCGGAAGCGTCGCCAATACCAGGACTGCAAGAGCGGGGTGGTAGTGGAGAGAAGGAAATACGGCAGCCCGATGGTCGCCACAAGGAGCAGGAGGATGCGGGCGATGGGCTGCTCGTCGCCCTGCGGCTTCCAGCCGCTCGCGGCGATGATGGGCAGCGTAGCGAGCGACGCGGCGAGTAGCGCAACATGGATCAACGCCTGCAGGCGCGGGCCGAGGCGCGTGGTCCAGTCCGCGTAAGCGTAGCCGGCAAGCAGCACGCTCTGGAAGAACACCAGGCAGGTCGTCCACACGCCCGCCGAGCCGCCGAACCAGGGCAGGATCTGCTTGGCGATGATCGGCTGGACCAGGAATAGCAGGAACGACGAAAGGAAGATCGTCGCCGCATACGGCAGCGTGGCCGCCAGCGGGTAAGGCGCTGCTACTTCAGTACGGATTTGAGGGTCTTTCCCATTTCAGCGGGGTTGCGGGTGGTCTTGATGCCGCATTCTTCCATCACCGCCAGCTTTTCCTGCGCCGTGCCCTTGCCGCCCGAGATGATGGCGCCGGCATGGCCCATGCGCTTGCCGGGGGGCGCGGTCACCCCGGCGATGAACCCGACCACCGGCTTTCTCATGTTCTCCTTCACCCAGCGCGCCGCCGTTTCCTCGTCGGAGCCGCCGATCTCGCCTACCATGATTACCGCCTCGGTTTTCGGGTCGTCGTTGAACATGCGAAGAACGTCTATGTGCTTCAGTCCGTTGACAGGATCGCCGCCTATCCCCACGCAAGAAGACTGCCCGAGCCCGAGCTCGGTGAGCTGGCCGACCGCCTCGTAGGTGAGCGTGCCGGAGCGAGACACCACGCCCACCGGTCCCTTCTTGTGGATATGGCCCGGCATGATGCCGATCTTGATCTCGTCAGGCGTGATCACGCCGGGGCAATTGGGCCCTACTAGAAGCGTGCGCTTACCGGCCATCCGGTACTTGGTCATGATCATGTCGCGCACCGGGATGCCCTCGGTGATGCAGATGACCAGGTCGAGGTCCGCATCCACCGCCTCGTCGATGGCGGCGGCGGCGAACGGCGGCGGCACGTAGATCACCGAGACCGTCGCGCCGGTCTGCACCTTTGCATCTTTGACGCTGCCGAAGATCGGAATGCCCTCGAAATCCTCGCCCGCCTTCTTCGGGTTCACTCCGGCGACGAAGCAATTGCGCCCATTGGCATAGGCGCGGCTGGTCTGCGTATGGAACTGACCTGTCTTGCCGGTGATGCCCTGCGTCATCACCCGGGTGTTCCTGTCGATGAGGATGCTCATTTCTTCTCTTTCCCGGCCTTGGGTCTTGCTTTCTTCGGCTTCGGTTCGGCGATGGCCGCGACTACTTTCTTCCCGGCATCCGCCATGTTGTCGGCCGAAATGATGGGCAGGCCCGACTCCTTCAGGATTTTCTTGCCGAGGTCCTCGTTGGTGCCCTTCATCCGCACTACGAGCGGCACCGAAAGCTTTACCTCGCGCGCGGCCTTCACCACGCCTTCGGCGATGGTGTCGCACTTCATGATGCCGCCGAAGATGTTGACGAGGATCGCCTTCACCTTGCGGTTGGACAGCATGATCTTGAAAGCAGCCGTGACCTTCTCCGCGGTGGCGCCGCCGCCAACGTCGAGAAAATTGGCCGGCGAGCCGCCGAACAGCTTGATCGTATCCATCGTCGCCATGGCGAGGCCGGCGCCGTTCACCATGCAGCCGATGTTGCCGTCGAGCGAGATGTAGTTGAGGTCGTACTTCGACGCCTCGACTTCGAGCGGGTCCTCCTCGTCGAGATCGCGCAGCGCCACTATGTCCGGATGGCGGAACAGCGCGTTGTCGTCGAAGTTGAGCTTCGCGTCCAGCGCCACGACTTCGTTCCTGCCGGTCAGGATGAGCGGATTGATCTCCACCAGGGAGGCATCGGTTTCCCAGAAGCACTTGTAGAGCGCCTTGAAAAGCGCGCGGCCCTGCGCGAGCGCCGCCCCGGGAATGCCGATGCTGGCCGCGATCTCGTCGGCGTCCGCGTCGGTCAGGCCCTGCACCGGGTCGATGGTGACCTTGTAAATCTTCTGCGGCGTGCTCGCCGCGACTTCCTCGATGTCCGTGCCGCCCTCGGACGAGGCCATCAGGACGACGCGCTGCGACCCGCGGTCGACCACCATGCCGACGTAGAGCTCCTTCTCGATGTCGGCACCCTCCTCGATGAGCAGGCGGCGTACCTTCTGGCCCTCCGGCCCGGTCTGATGCGTCTTCAATTGCATCCCCAAGATGGAAGATGCAAGTGTGCGAACCTCCTCCACGGACTTAGCGACCTTGACGCCGCCGCCCTTGCCGCGGCCGCCGGCATGGATCTGCGCCTTGACGACCCAGACCTTGCCGCCGAGCTTTTCCGCCGCGGCTACCGCTTCGTCCACGCTGAAGGCCGGAATGCCGCTCGGCGTGGGCACGCCGTACTTCCGGAAGATTTCCTTCCCCTGGTATTCGTGTATTTTCATTTGGCCTTATGTTCGGGCCGAAGCGCGCGCCCCGGCATTGACTGCCGTCAAGCCGTCTTTTCCTTGCGGTACCACTTCGGGTACCAGCGGCGCACGGTCTCGGTACTCGTCTCCAGGGCGTGGCACTGGTCGAGCTGGAACGGCTTCTGGTTTTCCTCCTGCTTCACCTCGCCGGCGAACGACTGGATGGCGGCCGTCGGCATGCCCGCGAGCATTTCTGTCAGGTGCGTACAGCCGCGCACTCCGCCCAGCAGATCCCTTACGCTTTTCCTGAAATTCCTTACCAGGTTCAGACCCACGAGGCAGCGGTAGGCGGGCGCAATGGCTTCGCAGCCGTCCGGGTAAGGCACCACCTCGGACGAGGCCACCGCGTCGACGATGTTGAACTTGCGGTCGATGGTGAGCCGCAGCCACATGCTGTGCACCGGCTGGCCGGCGCGGCGCACGCCGGTGGCGAGGTGGAAGTCGTGGTTCTTGATGTCGGTGAGGTGGCCCTCGATGTCCCACAGGCCATCGGCGCGCTTGTAGCCCTCGTAGCGCACGCGCCGCGTATGAAGCAGCTCGCGCTCGACCTCGGTGACGGGCAACGACATGTGATCCGGAATTTCAGGAAGCAGGCGCGGATTCTAGCAGCCCCCTGCTAGAATTTTTTCGGTGAAGTACGTCCTCGCCCTCGACCAGGGCACCACCAGCTCACGCGCCATTGTTTTCGACCAGGACGGCGCGCCGGTCGCCGTCGGCCAGCGCGAGCTCCGCCAGATTTTCCCGCAACCCGGCTGGGTGGAGCACGACCCGAAGGAAATTCTCGCCAGCCAGCGCGACGTGGCAGTCGAGGCGCTGCGCAGATCGGGGGCCTCGCCGGCGGACGTGATGGCGATCGGCATCGCCAACCAGCGGGAAACCACGATCTTGTGGGATCGCCAGAGCGGCGAGCCCGTCCACAACGCCATCGTGTGGCAGGACCGCCGCACCGCCGAAATTTGCGCCCGGTTGAAGTCCGATGGCGTGGAGGACGAGATCCGCAGCCGCACCGGGCTGGTGATCGACCCGTACTTCAGCGGCACCAAGATCGCCTGGCTGCTCGACACGCTGCCCGGTGCCCGCGCGCGCGCCGAGCGCGGCGAGCTGGCATTCGGCACGGTGGATACCTGGCTGACGTGGCACCTTACGGGCAACCGCACGCACGTGACCGACGTATCGAACGCATCGCGCACGCTGCTCTTCAACATCCACACCAACGATTGGGACGAGGAGCTGCTGCGAATCCTGCGCGTGCCGCGCGCCATCCTGCCGGACGTGCATCCCTCGGCGCATGCCTTCGGCATGGTGCCTGCAGGACTGTTCGGCGAGCCGCTGGTGATCGGCGGCGTCGCCGGCGACCAGCAGGCAGCGATGTTCGGCCAGGCCTGCCACGCCCCCGGCATGGCGAAAAATACCTACGGCACCGGCTGCTTCATGCTGCTCCATACCGGTGCGCGCCCTATCTTGTCGTCAAGCGGCCTGGTTGCCACCGCCTGTGCGCAGCTGCGCGAACGCGAATACGCGCTCGAAGGCAGCGTGTTCGTCGGCGGCGCCGTGGTGCAGTGGCTGCGGGACCAGCTCGAATTTTTTGGCAGCTCGAGCGAGGTGGAAAGACTTGCCTCGAGCGTCCTTGACTCCGGCGATGTCTTCGTCGTTCCCGCCTTCACCGGCCTTGGCGCACCCTACTGGGATGCAAACGCGCGCGGCGCCATCGTCGGCCTCACGCGTGGGACGTCGAAAGCCCACATCGCGCGCGCGGCGCTGGAATCCATCGCCTACCAGAGCGCCGAGGTGCTCGAGGCGATGCAGAAGGATTCCGCCCAGCCGCTCGCCGAGCTGCGCGTGGACGGCGGCGCCACCGCCAACGATCTCCTGATGCAGTTCCAGGCCGACATCCTCGGCGTCCCGGTGGTGCGGCCCCGCATTCTCGAGACCACCGCGCTCGGCGCCGCCTACCTCGCCGGACTCACCGTCGCCCTGTGGAAGTCGCGCGAGGAAGTGGCGCGCCAGTGGCGGGCCGAGCGGCGGTTCGAGCCGCGCATGGACGCCGCCGAGCGCGCATCGCGCATGACACGCTGGCGCGAAGCGGTGAGCCGCTCGCGCAACTGGGCGTAGCTATTCGGCCTTCGCGCCCGAGGCCTTCACCACGCGCTGCCAGCGCTCGAAATCTTCACGGATGATGCGGGCGAACTCGTCTGCACCGGCGGGCGACGGCGTTTGCCCGCTCTTCTGCACTCGATCCGTGACGTCGGGTGAGCCGAGCGCGCGCAGCACGTCGGAGGAGAGCCGCTGAATGGTGCCGCGCGGCGTGGCGGCCGGCACTACCACGCCATACCACTCGATGACGTTGGCAAGGTCGGGCAGGCCCGCCTCCAGGGCGGTCGGCACCTCGGGTAGCGCGGGATTGCGCTTGCTAGCCATGACGCCCAGGGCACGTAGCTTGCCGGTCCTCACGTGCGGCACAGTCGAAGTGGGGTTCGAGAACATCAGCATTACCTGCCCGCCGAGCAGGTCGTTGATCGCCGGCCCCGCGCCCTTGTACGGCACGTGCACAAGGTCCGTGCGGGTCGCCTGCTTGAAAAGCTCGCCAACGATATGCGGCCCCGCCGACGTCGAAGCGAAGGTGAGCTTGCCCGGGTGTTGCTTCGCATATTCCGCCAGCTCGCGCAGATTGCTTGCCGGCACCGAGGGATGCGCCACCACCACGAACGCCATCTCGGTGGTGCGCGCCACGGCGGCGAAATCTTTTAGCGTGTCGTAGCCCGGATTCTTGTAGAGGTGCGGATTGATGACGAGCGCGCCTTGGTGCGCGAAGGTCATCGTGTAGCCATCGGGCGCGGCCTTCGCACCTGCAGCCGTGCCGATATTGCCCTGCGCACCGGCGCGGTTCTCGATGATGACCTGCTGACCCCACAGCTCGCCGAGCTTCGCCCCCAGGATGCGGGCGAGCGCGTCGGTGCCGCCGCCCGGCGGGAACGGCACGATGAAGCGCACGGGCTTCTCGGGAAAGCGCTCCTGCGCAAAGGACGGCAGCGCGAGCGCGCAGAAGAGCAGCACGGCGAGTCGCTTCATTGCATCCTCCTCACGGCAGGCCGACGATGGCGGCGTCCTTCGGATAGCTTATCGTGTAGCCGGCGGCGAACTTGAGCGTTTCGCCGGGCGCGAGGGATTGCTCCCACGCCACTACCCCGCGCCGGTTGTCCCACTCCTTGAGCTTGGGCTGCGGATTGAACGCCGCCTCCACCCGGATCTCGTCGGAGACGGCAACCGGCGAAGCCTCGAGAACCAGCAGCTCCACGGGCAGCTTGTGGCGGCTCGTGACGGTGTACAGGTCGGCAATTTCGCGCTCGGCACGCTGGCCCACGATGCCGGCCGAGCCCGAGCGGCTTTGCGTGCGGTGCACCGCTACGTGCACGCGGTCGTCCCGGCCGAAAGGCAGCACCAGGCGCTCTTTCGCCTGTACCTGCCAGAACGTCGATCCGACATAGCTTCCGTCGCGGTAGAGCTGCACTTCGCCGGGAATCCACACGCCCTCGGGGAGCGCCGCCTCGGCGGTCACCATGGCCGCCGCGTCGCGCCTCGGCACGACGCGCAGGCGCTGCTTCGCCGGAATCGACTGGCGCGCGAGCGACACCGTGACCTGACGACCATCGGCGGGCAGATCCACGGTGCCCGGTACGTCGAATTCAGTGTGGTATTGAGTCTCCACCTGGGTGGGTGCCGCGGCTGGCACTTCGGCGGCCTTGTCCCTCATCTCCATGGCCATGGACCTTGCCGCCACGGCCGCTGGGGCGGGCGGCCGGATCACGAGCTGCCACGGCTGCGGATCGAGCACCTGCGCGGCGCGCGGCTGGCCGGTCGACAGGCGCAGGCGCACCCCGCTCCAGTCCTCGCCGGTGCGCTGCATGACGAGCGCCTGGCGCTCCAGCTCCACGCGGGAAGTGGCCGACTCGAGCGCCGCCCGGTACACGGGCCTCCATCCTGCGTTCGGCACCTGGTACGCCGCCCGCACTTCCCCGGCACGCGACGCGCTGTAGCTCACGATGAGCGTGCGGGCATCACGCGCGCCGCTCTTCAGGCGCGCGAGATCGCGCTCGAGGGCCGCGATCTGCCGGTCAATGGCGCGCTGCTGGATGCTCGCCCGATGGATCACACCATACGATTCACCCGCACCGCGGCGCATCGCCTCTACCACCGCCGGAATCGCCTTTGGATCGAGCCCGGCCTGCTTCTCGCCTCCCCGGGGCGGACTGGAAAGCGATGCGAGATAGTTACGCACGAGCTCGGCGGTTTTCACCTCCACCTCGAGCGCTGCCTTCTCGTCGCGCAACGACTCGATCCTTGCTTCGAGCTCTGCCTCCCGCTGGCTGACTGCCACGGCGCGCCCGACTTCCTGCACCGCCACCTCGCCTATGCGGATGCCGGGATCGGCTTCCACGCGCAGCGTGCGCAGGTCGAACCCTGGCAGCCCGGTCATCTCGAGCTTGCCGCTGCCTGCGGTTACGGAGGCGGCGCGCTCGATGGTGGCGCTGCCGGGATACAGCACCACGCCGGTGACCCGCGCATGGGCCGCGCCGGCAATAAGCAGCAGGAACAACGCCCCGCCGAGGATTCCGTTCTTCATGGTGGCTCTCCTTTCGAGTTCCACCATTCAACGCAAGGCGGGGCGTTTCGGGTTAAGCCAGGTTCTTCTTGAAAAAAGCCATGGTGCGCTCCCAGGCAAGCTTGGCCGCCGCCTCGTTGTAGCGCGGCGTGGAATCATTGTGGAAGCCATGCTGCGTGCCCGGGTACTTGTGCATTTCGTGAGGCACCTTCGCGGACTTCAGCGCCTGCTCGAACGTCGGCCACATCGAGTTGACGCGCTCGTCGTTTTCGGCATAGTGGACCAGCAGGGCCGCCTTGATCTTCGGCACGGCCGAGGTCTCGGCCGCGGCACCGTAGAAAGGCGCCGCGGCGTGCAGCGCGCCGCCCATTGCCGCGGCGATGTAGTTCGCCGTTCCGCCGCCCCAGCAGAATCCCGTGACGCCCAGCTTGCCCGTCGCGAGCGTGTGGGTCTTCAGGAACGCCGCACCGTTCAGCATGTCGGTGCGCAGCTTCGCCTGGTCGAGCTTCGCCTGCATCGCCCTCCCCTCGTCGTCATTGCCCGGATAGCCGCCGAGCGGCGAGGTCCCGTCCGGCGCCAGCGCGAGGAATCCTTCCACGGCTGCCCGCCTGGCGACGTCCTCGATGTACGGATTCAGGCCGCGGTTCTCATGGATCACGAGCACCGCCGGCCACGGCCCCGTGCCGGCCGGTTGCACCAGGTAGCCGCGGATGGCGTCCGCGTTTCCGCCCGGCGACGGATACATGACGTAGTGCGCCTTTATCCGCGCGTCCGTGAACGAGATGGTCTGCGCCCTCGCGTAGTTGGGCAGCAGGCCGTGGGCCATGACGAGGCCTGCGGCGCCGAGCGTCGCGGCGCGCCTCAGAAATTCGCGACGATCGATGCCGCCATGGCAGTACTCGTCGTAAAGATCGTAGACCCGCTGGTCGATCTCGGATTGCGTTACGGCGCGCTCTGCAATCAACAGCTCAGCCACTTTTCGTCCTCCATTGTTGGTGGTGGTCCACGGATGAACAGTGATTCTCGGTCGACCATTCCGTTCCACGTTGACGCCTCGCGGCGACAGCGGGCAATTTACACGGCAAGGATGCGCGCATTGCTCTAGAATGCGAGCCGCTCACACACGCGGCCGCAGAGCCGCAGAAGCGGAAAGAAAGTCTTGAAGGGGTTTCTGTCCGGCATCCATGGAACGGCCAGTCCGGGACCTGGTGCGCCGCCGTCCAGCCTGCTCGCGTTCTATCGCCACTTCGTCGGCCAGACGAAAGGCTGGTACGCGGCGATGTTTGCCGCAAGCCTTGCCGTGGCGCTGCTCGACACGGTTATCCCGCTGTTCATCGGCCGCCTGGTATCGCTCATGGAAGCAGTGGACCGGCAGGCAGCCCTGGCGGCGGAGTGGCCGATGCTCCTCGGCATGGTGGCGCTGGTGCTCGTGATTCGGCCGGCGGCCATCCTTACCGACATCGCCATCCGCCACAGGGCACTCATCCCGGGCGCCACCTCGCTCATCCGCTGGCAAAGCCACTGGCACGTGGTGCGGCAGAGCTGGCCGTTCTTCCAGAACGACTTCGCCGGGCGCATCGCCAACCGCGTCATGCAGACGGCGCACGCGCTGCGCGAGAGCACGATGGCGAGCATCCGCGGCGTCTGGTACATCGGCGCGTTCGGGGTCACGGCGCTGGCGCTCATGGTGATGGCCGACTGGCGCCTGGGGGTACCGACCGTGGTGTGGACGCTCGGCTACGCTTTCTTTCTGCGCTACTTCGTGCCGCGCATGCGCGACCTCGGGCGCGCGAGCTCCGAGCTGCGCTCAATGGTCATGGGGCGCGTGGTCGACAGCTACACCAACATCCTGACGGTAAAGCTGTTCGCGCGCATGGCGGACGAGGACGCGTATGTCCGCGAGTCGATCGACCAGCACCAGCAGGGCATGGCGGCCCACATGGCGCTCATCACGCGGTTCATGTTCTGGCTCACGGCGATGAATGCGCTGCTGCTGGTCGGCACGGCTGGTATCGGTATCTGGCTGTGGGTGCACGGCACGGTAAGCGCGGGCGTCGTGGCGACGGCCCTGCCGCTCGCATGGCAGATTGCCAATGCCGCCGGCTGGGTGAGCTGGGAAGTCACTGCAATCTTCGAGAACGTCGGGGTGGTGCAGGAGGGCATGCAGTCGATCGCCGTCCCGCATTCGAGCGTCGACCGCCCGAACGCACGGCCGCTCGAAGTGTCGCGCGGCGAGATCCTGTTCGATCACGTCACCTTCGCCTACGGCCGCAAGGATGCGTCTGCCGTGCTCGACAACCTCAGCCTGGAAATCAGGCCCGGGGAGAGGGTCGGCCTGGTCGGCCGCTCGGGCGCGGGTAAATCCACCCTGGTGAATCTGCTGCTGCGCTTCCACGACCTGGAAGGCGGCAGGATCCTGGTGGACGGGCAGGACATCTCGCAGGTAACCCAGGAAAGCCTGCGCGCCGCCATCGGCATGGTGACGCAGGACACGTCTCTGCTGCACCGGTCAATTGCCGCCAATATCCGCTACGGCCGGCCCTCGGCGAGCGATGCGCAGGTAGCCGCGGCGGCAAAGAAGGCCCAAGCCGAAACCTTCATCCAGCAGTTGAGGGATTGGAAAGGCAACACCGGCTACGAAGCGCATGTCGGCGAGCGCGGTGTGAAGCTCTCCGGCGGCCAGCGGCAGCGCATCGCCCTCGCCCGCGTGATCCTCAAGGACGGGCCGATCCTGGTGCTCGACGAGGCGACCTCCGCGCTCGACAGCGAGGTCGAGCTCGCCATCCAGGAGCAGCTCCTCGACCTGATGGAAGGCAAGACGGTCATCGCCATCGCGCACCGGCTCTCGACGATCGCGCGCATGGACCGGCTCATCGTCCTCGAGCAAGGCAAGATTCTCGAAAGCGGCACCCATGACGAGCTCCTCGCGCTGGGCGGGCACTACGAGAAGCTCTGGCGCCACCAGTCGGGCGGCTTCCTGGCCGACGACGTGTTCGACGCCGACCTGGCGGAAGGCCCGGCGTAGGCGGAACGGCGCTTGCTGGAGGATCGGCATGGGCGACGTCGTCCGCCTTGCCGAGCACCGCCCGCCCGCCTCCGACGGGCCGCCGCTCTATCACTGCCAGCGTTGCGGTAGCCGGGAGTTCAACCTCCACGCCTCCGGCGTCGCCTATTGCGGCAGCTGCGGCGCGCTGATCCGCAACCTGCTCGTCGTGCGCGCGCCCTAGCGCAACTGGTCCTCGAACTTGCGCCGGACGGCTTCGCGCAGTTCCGGCGAAGCCTTGACCACCGGCGGAAACTCGCCGAGCATCTCGTAAGGACGGCAGGCGTCGATCACCGCGCGCGAGCTCCACGTCACCCCTTTGGGCAGGCGCGGATCAAGCGGGCCGCTCCAGTGGCGGCGGATGAAGTCGATGTCCTCGGCGGGATCGCAGCGCGTGCACATCGCCCACAGCACCTCGTGCAGGCTCGTGGGATCAACGTCGTCCTCCACCACGACGACGAAGCGTCCGAGGTAGGAGCCCGACTGGCAGCTCGCGGCCGCCATGCCGGCCTGCCTGGCGTGCCCGGCGTAGGCCTGCTTGATGGAAATGACGTTGAACATGCGCGCGCAGCCCGCCTCGTGCACCCACACGCCGCGCACGCCCGAGAGGCCCGCGCGCTCCACCTCGTCCCAGATCATGCCGGCCTTCATGACGCACTTGGAGAAGGAGAAGTCCGAAGGCGGCACCATCGGACAGGCAAGGCCGAGGATCGGGTCGTTGCGGTGGTAGATGCGCTCCACACGCACGACCGGCTGCTCGCTCCTGCCGCCGGCGTAGTAGCCGGTGAACTCGCCGAACGGCCCTTCGGGGGCGGTCTCGCCGGGGTGCATCACGCCTTCCAGCACGATCTCGGCATGCGCCGGCATCGGCAGGCCGTAGAGCTCGCTCTCGATCACATCGTAGGGCGCGCCCCGGTGCCCCGCGGCGTAGTCGTACTCGGACAGGCCGAAGCGAATCTCGTTGCCGCCGGCGAGGAATAGCAGCGGATCGTGCCCGCACGAAATGAGCACCGGGCAGGGATTCCCCTTGCGGAAGTACTTCTCCCGGATCTGGCGGCCATGCTTGCCGGGGGACATCCAGAGGCTCACGCGGTCCGGGCCCTGCACCATGGAACGGTAGGTGCCGCAGTTGACCCAGTTCTCTTCCGGGTCGCGCATGATCACGAGGTCGTCGGTACCGATGTAGCGCCCACCGTCCTGCTCATGGAGCAGCGGTGCGGGGAAGCGCAGGACGTCTAGGTCCTTTCCCTTGAGGACGTTCTCCACGACCGGCCCGTCGCTCACCGTTCTGGGCGGAACGGGCTTGTGGGTCTTCATGCGGTCGCGGTAGGCGCGCACGACATCGAGCGGATGCGAAGGCTCCGGGAAGCCGAGCACGATGGCGAGGCGCTTCGCCGAGTTCGTCGCCCCCGACATTGCCCGAAAGCCGTTCGGGTAGCCGGGAATGTCCTCGAACAGGATCGCCGGCGGGTTCGGCCGACGGTAGACGATCTCGGCGAGCGCGCCCATTTCCAGGTTCCAGTTGGCGCCGTGGATGCGCAGCAGCTCGCCCGCCGCCTCGAAGCGCGCCAGCGCGGTTCGCAGCGGGTCGCGCAATTGATCCGGCGTCGCGCTAGCAGGTACCGCGGAAAGATTCCTGGCCGGGGACGTAGGCGACATTGCTGATCGCGGGATTGCGATTGACGAGCGGCCGCGCGTACAGCGGATGGCGCATGCTGCGCACTTCGTGCTCGATCTGGAAGAGCTTGCGGCCATCGCGCGGGTCCACGATGTGCTGGAAGCGCCACTCGTACTCGCCGTTTTCCATCGAGACGAGCTCGCGCTCGAGCAGCCAGTCGTAGGGACCGGAGAAGTCCGCAATGTAGACCGCCACGTGGTGGCCGTCGTATTCCGGAAGCGGCCCCGCGCTTTCGCGGAATACGAGCTGCTGCGCGCCGCCGGTCGACACGCGGGCACACCCGCCGCCTGCCGTAGCCAGGGTCTTCATCACCTCACGATAGAAGCGGGCGATGCCCTCCGCCGCGCCCGGGGGCACCTCGAGCTCGACGTACGCGATGCCGAGCTGGGCGGGTCCGAACTGCGGCGAGGGCGCATGGCAGCGCCAGCGGTTTCCCCAGGGACAAGTCGCTTCGATGATTCCGTCAGCTTCTTTCCATGAAAAACGCGTGTCCTTCAGCAGCGGCTGAACGCGCTGCAGTCGAGCCTTCAAAGCCGCGAGGTCCGGCACCACCAGCCCGATGGTGCCCCGCAGTACCTGCGGCTCGCGCGTCGGCAGGTGCACCTGGGTGCGGCCGAAGTTCACCCACATGTTGTCCACTCCGACCATGATGTAGGGGTCGCGCGTGCCGCCCAGGCCGACGACGTAGTACAGGGTGGCGAGGTGCTGGTCGGGCTGCGTGACGTTCACGTGCTCGAGCAACACGATGTTGCCGAGGTTCTGCGCCGCGCGGTCCACGCGCGGCATCTTCCCGGGAGCGTTCATGCCGCTAGTCTATTCCCCAAACCCGGCGGGCGAAATCGGGGTAGTTCGCCGCCATCTCGCGCGCCACGACGCCGCGCAGGATCTCCAGGTCCCCGGTCGAGGGGGCCGGCGTGCGGGGTACGACCGCCGGGGCGTCGTAGTGGAAACCGGTCAGCGAGCGGATGTCCTCGCCGTCGTGCAGGCTTTCGAGGCGGAACCGCCGGCGCTCCTTCTGCCAGGAGAACAAGGCCTTGCCGGTGAGAAGTGCCTTGGGGTCGCCGGCCGCGGAGACGAATTCCACCTTTGGCACCAGCACCCGGGGCGAGTGCTCCTCTCGGAAGAGGATCACGTTGGGCACCACCGCGTACATGAAGGCGGAGCCGAACGACCCGGGGAAGCGTCGACCTTCCGCGCGCACCAGGTTGATGTTGGCCTCGCCATCGATCTGCGCCCCGCCCAGGAAGAAAACATCGATGCGACCCTGGCCGGCGAGGTCGAAGAGCTCGCGCGAGCCCTCGCTGAATGGATTGCCGTCGCGCTTGTGCAGCATCGAAAGGCGCAGCGACCTGTTTTTCTGCTTGACCAGCAGGGCGCCGGCAGCGGGGATCGGCGAGGCCGCTCCCACCGCAACGTGCCGCGCCTCGCCGATCAGGCGGGCGACGGCGCAGGCGAGGAGCTCTTCTCGGGCGTACAAACGAACTCGGAGAGATAGGCTTCGAACCCATCGCGCGTCTTCGCGGCCCTGGCGTAGCGCAGGAGGTGCGCGTCGTCGATCGCGTAAAGCCCCGCCACGCCGAGCGGCCAGGCGCCGCGCGGCGCGGAAGCCACCTGCGTAACGTACGCGGCCGAGATCACGCCGGGCGCGAGCAGCTCGTCCTCCAGCATGTCGCCGGCGCGGAGCTCTTCATACGTTACCAAGCACTTCTTTGCCGCGTGCGCGATGGTGGCCAGCTCGCGCCGGCGGCCGACCCAGACGTTCCCCGCCTCGTCCGCCCAGCGTGCATGGAACAGCGCGACGTCGGGCGAAATAGCCGGCACCACCAAAATGGGGTCCGTCCCTGATTCGAGGGGGTTTTGCACGACGCGCCAATCCGATCTTTGTTTCAGAAGATCGGAACCCAGCACGCCGCGCAAGGGGATGAAGGGCACGCCCTTCTCCGTCGCCTGCAGAGCCGTATGGATGGCGGGACAAGTGGCATCCCGCACTACGATCTCGCCTTTTTCAGCGGCTTCGGTGAAGCGCGGCGCGAGACCGGCTTCGCCCAGTGACACGGCGCTCGTCTCGACTTCGGCGACGCAGCCCGCGCCAATCAGCAGATCGGCGCACATTCCGAGAACCGGCACGCCGAGGAGCCGGAGATTTCTCTTTTTCTGCAGGATCAGCTCTCGGACCACGGCCATCGCCGGCATCGAATAATCGGGCGGCAGGGCGATCCGCGCCCCGTCGGGGATCTGCGCGGCGAGCTCTACCGGTGTCATCCGGTGCCGCCGACCGTGAGTCCCTCGATCTTCAGCGTAGGCTGGCCAACGCCGACCGGCACGCTCTGGCCCTCCTTGCCGCATACGCCGATGCCGGAGTCTAGCTCGAGGTCGTTGCCGATCATGGTGACGCGCGTCAGCACATCCGGGCCGTTGCCGACGAGCATTGCTCCCTTCACCGGGGTCGTGACCTTGCCGTTCTCGATGAGGTAAGCCTCGGCGGCCGAAAACACGAACTTGCCGCTGGTGATGTCGACCTGGCCGCCACCGAAGTTGGTGGCGTACAGCCCGCGCGGCACGCTGGCGATGATTTCCTGCGGATCGTGGTGGCCGGCGAGCATGTAGGTGTTGGTCATGCGCGGCAGGGTGAGGTGCGCGAACGATTCGCGGCGCGCGTTCCCCGTCAGCGGCATCTTCATGAGGCGGGCATTGAGGCTGTCCTGCAGGTAGCCGCGCAGCACACCGTCCTCGATGAGCACGTTGCGCTGCGTCGGATTGCCTTCGTCGTCGACCGTGAGCGAGCCGCGTCGGCCGGGCAGCGTGCCGTCGTCGACCACCGTGACGCCGCGCGCGGCAACGCGCTCGCCGATGCGCCCGGAAAATGCCGAGCTGCCCTTGCGGTTGAAGTCGCCTTCGAGGCCGTGCCCCACCGCCTCGTGCAGCAGCACGCCGGGCCAGCCCGGCCCGAGCACCACCGTCATCGTGCCGGCGGGAGCCGGCCGCGCCTCCAGGTTGACCAGTGCCTGCGATACGGCCTGGCGCGCGTAACGGTCGAGCACCTCGTCGGTAAAGTAGGCATAGTCGGTGCGTCCGCCGCCCCCGGACGAGCCGGTCTCGCGTCGGCCGTTCGCCTCGGCTATGACCTGCACCGAGATGCGCACCAGGGGCCGCACGTCCGCGGCAAGGGTACCGTCGGCGCGGGCGATGAGCACCACCTCGTATTCGCCGCCGAGGCTCGCCATGACCTGGACGATGCGCGGGTCCAGCGCGCGGCATTTTTTCTCGAGCTTCTCGAGCAGCGCCACCTTTTGCGCGGAATCGAGCGAGGCAACCGGGTCGATGGCACTGTACAGCGGCCTGGGAACACTGTTCGACCCGGCCTTCACGCGGCGCGATTGGCCGGCGGATGCGATGGCGCGCGTCGCCTTTGCGGCGTCCTGCAGGGCATCGAAGCTGATTTCGTCGGAATAGGCGAATGCGGTCTTCTCGCCCGACAGGGCGCGCACCCCGACGCCCTGCTCGATGTTGAAGCTTCCCGACTTGACGATGCCCTCCTCCAGGCTCCACCCCTCGTAGCGCGAGTACTGGAAGTACAGGTCGGCATGGTCAACCTTGCGCGCGCTCAGCGTGCCGAACACGCGCTCGAGCTTGGCGCTCTCGAGGTTGAAGGGCGCAAGCAACGTGGTAGTTGCGGTTTCGAGAATCAATTCAGTCTCCTGTTCAGCAAAGCGGGCAGCGAGCGCCGCACTTCGCGGATCCGTTCGGTATCGATTTCAGCGAGCACGACGCCCTCGCCCTCTTCGCGCTGCGCAAGCACGTCGCCCCACGGGTCGACCACCATGGTATGCCCATAGGTCCGGCGGCCGCTTGGATGCAAGCCGGCCTGGGCCGGCGCCACCACATATGCCTGATTTTCCACCGCGCGGGAACGCAGCAAGATCTCCCAGTGCGCGCGCCCGGTGGGCACCGTAAACGCCGATGGTACGAACATCACGTCGAACGAGCCGAGTGCGCGGTAGAGCTCCGGGAAACGCACGTCGTAGCAGATCGAGAGCGCCAGCCGGCCGAACGGGCTGTCCAGGGCCACCGCGCGCGCGCCGGGCTGCAGCGTGCGCGACTCGTCGTGGCGCTCGCCGTCACCGTCGAAGCGGAACAGGTGCATCTTGTCGTAGCGCGCGACTCGCCGGCCGGAATCATCGAACACCAGCGATGCACTGAAAATGCGGTCATTTTCGCCGCATTCAATAGGCGTAGAGCCGCCCACAATCCACAGGCCATGTTTTCTCGCGGCCGTGGAAAGAAAATCCTGGATCGGTCCTCGCCCATCGGGCTCCCGAACCTTGACCTTGTCGCCTTCGTGGCGGCCGATGAGGTAGAAGTTCTCGGGTAGCGCGGCGAGGCGCGCCCCGGCGGCTGACGCCTGGGCGATCAGGCGCTCGGCCGCCGCGAGGTTCGTAGCGACATCGGGTGCCGAAACCATCTGGATGGCAGCGACCCGGGCTTTGGCCATGGCTATTGGGTTTCCAGCGGCTGTGCTTCGACGCCCAGCCTTGCGACCTGCGGCTCGGCCCAGCCCCCGGTCACCGTGTAGTTGAAGGCGAAGATCTGCCCGAGCGGATCCTTGAGGATTTTTTGAGCGATCGCCGCCGGGATGGCAAGCAGCGGATTCACGGCGAATGCGATCACGGTCGCGGCGCTGTCCCCCAGGCTGGGGACCACGCGTACGCGCAGGTCCTGCGCTTCGCGCGCGAGATCCACCTTGCCGGTCATCGAGACGTCGGCGGAGGAGCCGCGCATGCGGAAGTCCTCCACCGCCATGACCCCACCGGCGATCTGCCCGGAAGACGAAATGTGCTCGAACTCGAAGCCCTTTGCGAATACGTCGCGAAAATCGAAAGCGATGCGGCGCGGGAGCGACTGCAGGCTCATGAGCGACACGAGCTTGCCGATACCTGGCTCGATCTCGAGGAAGCGCCCGCGATCGGCCTCCAGCTTCACTTTGCCGGCGAGGCTGGGATAGTCGATGGCGGTCGGTTCGCCGATCCAGGAAAGGCTGCCCTGAAGACGGGCCGCGCCGCCCTTGACGAGGTCGGCATAACCGAGGCGGTTGAGCAAGCCGCCCGCATCGCTTGCGCGCAGGTCGAATTCCAGGGCACTGAGCGACGGGCTGCCGCTGCGCCATAAGCCGCTCGCGGTGAACGTGGCGTCCGGGTTCGCCATGATCAGCCGGTCGATGCGCCAGTCGCTGCCGCTGCGCTGCGCGGCAAGCTCGACTCGCCCGAGTGGCTTGCCCTTGTATTCGAAACGCTCCGCGGTGACATCGACCGACGGCAGGTCCCTCGGCGCGATCGCCTCGCGCTGCTCGGCGCCCGCGGAGTCCTCCGGCATGCGAAACTGCGACAGGCGCGCTACCAGCTTGCCGCCTTCGGCGCCCCGCCAGGAAACCTCGCCGGTAACCTCGCGCGCAGTGATGCTGCCCGTCCACCCGGCGCCGCTCGCTTCCCCCCGCAATGCAACGTCGTGCACGCGCTTGCCGTAGACGTCCAGCATGCCGATCTTCACGTCGAATGCCGTGTTGCCGGCGCCCGCCTCGCCCGCCGTCGCCGAAGTGCCGAGCAGGGGCAGCCACCGGTCCGCATCCAGCACGGGAAGCGAGCCGTAAACCAGGAC
>Ga0247825_10000485_pt1 | contig 25194 bp, 16 predicted proteins | sample 13C_Vanillin_Day_FD_194413 | JGI IMG/M metagenome (GOLD analysis project Ga0247825, IMG submission 194413) | Soil microbial communities from agricultural site in Penn Yan, New York, United States - 13C_Vanillin_Day48 | ecosystem: Environmental > Terrestrial > Soil > Agricultural land | place... | reverse complement strand
CCCTGAGGCCCTGGGATGTCTTAAGCACCACGCGGGCCCCACCCGGCTCGACCTTTCCGAGCACGTGGAGGAGCTGATCGAGGAGAAGACGGTTCAGCCAGTAATCCACCCACCAGAAGATGACGTACACCGTGAGCAAGAGCTGGAGGATTGTCCATTTACTCGCGTTGTCCAGCACGGTGGAGACATACTGGACGTCGAGCAGGCGCCCGGCTGCCAACGCAATCATCAGCCACGAGACAACCCGGCCCCCTCCTCGCAAGAACAAGTAGGTGACCACACGAAGCGTGCCACTCAACCGTGGGCTGGTCTCCCCGGCAATGAGGAGGCTCATCCAGACCAGCGTGATCAGCAATATCAGCCACCCCTCCAACCACTCTCGTGGCAGCAGAAGCGCGAACAAGGCAGGGATCACGAGGATGTGCATAGGCCTGCCAACCAACATCATCACACCAGCCTGCACCATCGTTCTCCGGCGAATGGCCACATGGTCCGGACGCCGGAAGAGTTTGGCCTGCAGGCGCATCGTCCGGAAGAGTTCCCATTCCTGGCCTCGGCCCCTCATCAACTTCCCGGCCAGCCATATGGCCATCAGAACCACCGTCAGCGGCACCAACATCAGCGGGAAGAATGCATGGACGTAAAGCTGGTTGTCCGCCGCTTTTCCTCCCGAGCCCGAGATGCGCCATCCGACGAGGAACGCCGCCACGATCAAACCGAAGAGCAGAAACTGATAACCCGCCTCCCACACCAGTGGCCACTTCTTCTGGGCGACCCACCAATGCGCGTAACCGCACAGCGCTAGCACGGCCAGCGCTGAAACAATAGCCACTACCAACCGCAACCCTGCTCCCGGGACAGGCCCCCAGACAAGCAAGAACGTCAGCAGCGTGGGCAGGACGAGGACAGCTTGGGAATGGCGCTCGATCTTCCAACGTCCCCTGAGTCCACCGCCGGGCTGATTGAACCAATGGTCCAGATGCTGAGCACCGCTGCCAAACCAAGCAACCAGCCTTGCCCATTTCGTTTCCGTTTGATGCACCTCCGCGCCACTTGCTTTGCGCTGCCCGGCCATGCGCCTTCCTCGCCATCTCCCACGAGGGCTCCACAGCACCCGGAGGAATCTATTCGGCTTTGGACATTGATGATGACAGAGCCGCTCAGAGCGCAGCAAGAACGGCAACGGCCGGCCCAGCGCCCAGCCAGTCCGTGGAGACCACCTCACCTACCGTGAAAGCGCAATCGGCTCGTGCCGCTCACACGCCGTAGAGCCCCATCTGGTGGGCGTAGTCGAGCACCCGGCGCGGCACCAGCTCCGCCGGCCTCACGCCGCGCGACAGCATGTCGCGGATCTGCGTGGAGGAGACCTCCGCCAGCGGCGGGCCAATGGACCCTGGCTCCGGGTAGCCCGCCCGGTTCAGCACCAGCACCTGCACCATCTGTTGGATCCGATCGAAGCTCTTCCAGCTCGGCAGATCCTTCACGATGTCCGAGCCGATGATCAGCGAGAACTGGAGCTGCGGATACCGCTCGCGAAGGTAGGTCAGCGTCTCCACCGTGTACCCCGCCCCGCCTTGCTCGGAGACCTCCTGCTCCACCCGGCTCGTCTTCATCCAGCCGGCGGCCTCCTCGCAGACGAGCTCACACATCCGCACGCGGTGCTCGAAGGGCGTCAGCGCCTTGCCGAACGGGTGCTGATACGCCGGCATCAGCCACACCTCGTCCACGTCCTGCGTGGAGTGCACATAGAGGGCTGCCAGCAGGTGGCCCACGTGGGGCGGATTGAACGAGCCTCCCAGGAGAGCGACGCGCACCGTCACCTCACTTCACCGAGAGCTTCGTCCCACGCGAGAGCTGAATGTCGTGCGGCTTCAGCACCACCGAGCCATCCAGCCGGAACCCCGTGAAGCGCAGATCACGATCGACCTTCTCCAGCAGCCCGCACGTCTGCTCCGCCGCCCCGGCCAGCCACCCCGGCGTCAGGAAGTAGCGAGGGCCGATCTGCACCACCTTCGGCTCCGGCTCCTTACCGTGGATGAAGATCGTGGCATTGAGCAGATCGTCCCGCGTCAGATCGTTCTTGTCGTAGACGACGCAGCACAGCGCATCGCCCACCATGTCCAGCATCTTCCGGGGGATGTTCGGGTCCATGTACTGGAGGGAGTCCCGCTCGGGCACCCGGACGAAGCGCTCCAGCACCAGCCGGCGATCCTCCTCCGCGGAGAAGTCCGCGGGGGCCTCGCCGAACGCGGGCGGACGCGGCAGCGCATCCTTGGCCTCCAGCCAGTGGGACACGTCCGCCAGGAAGTCCATGTCCGAGTACTCGCGCCCTCCGCGCGTCTTCTCCCGCTGCTCCAGGATCCAGGCGTCCAGATCGGTGTACCGCCCGCCCAGGAACATGAAGCGGCGAGCCCCCTTCGCCCGCAACAGCTCATAGGCCGTGTTGAGGGCGGCGAGATCGCCATGGCTGTCGGAGAGGATGCCAATCACGGGTAGGCCCCGCTCAAGCGTACAGCAGGTAGGGCCTCCTTTGCCTCTCGAAGGCTGCCGCCTGGGCGGAGAAGCCCTCCATGAGCCTGTCCAGAGGCCACCCCTCCTCGATGCCCCGGCGCACCTGGTCCGTGCCGCACAGCAGATCAAAGGCGGGCACATCCTCTACGAACTCGTAGGCATCCTCACGCCAGCTGAACTTTCCACCTCCGACGTCATGCACCGCCTGGAAGATGGCGATGCCCGTGCGCAGAGACTGGAATGTCAGGCGATCCGTGACATGGATGAAAGCGCCACTGCAGGACTGGCCGCTGAACTTGTCGAAGGTGGGAGTAAATCCCACGGGCCGGAAAGTCACTCCCGGAAGGCGCTCCTTCTCCAGCCGTGCCACCAGCGCCTCCGAGTCCAGCCACGGGGCGCCGAACTGCTCGAAGGGGCGGCAGGTGCCACGGCCCTCGGAGACGTTGGTCCCCTCGCCCAGGCACATACCCGGGTAGACGAGCGCCGTGTCCGGAGTGGGCATGTTCGGCGAGGGCGAGATGAAGGGCAGCCCCGTGTCGGACCAGAACATCTCGCGGCGCCAGCCCTCGCAGGGCACCACGGTCAGCTCGCAGCCGATGCCAAACTCGGCGTTGAAGAGCCGGGCCAGCTCGCCCGCCGTCATGCCGTGGCGGGTGGGGATCGGGTAGAGCCCCACGAAGGAGCGGTAGCGCTCACCCACCAGGTTCCCCTCCATGGCGACGCCGCCCAGCGGATTGGGCCGATCCAGCACGAAGAAGGGCACCTTCGCCTTCGCCGCCACCTTCATGGCCAGCGCCATGGTGTACACGTACGTGTAGTAGCGGCTGCCCACGTCCTGGATGTCGAAGACGAGCGCATCCAGCCCGGCGAGCCACTCGGGCCGAGGAGACAGCGACTCGAAGGTGGAGCCGTACAGGCTGTGCACGGGGACACCGGTGCGCCGGTCGCGCGCCTCATCCACGGCCACCATGTACTGGGCCTCGCCGCGGATGCCGTGCTCCGGGCCGAACAGCGCCGCCAGCGTCACGCCCGGAGTCTTCACCAGCAGATCCGCCAGGTGGTGGAAGCGCGAGTCCACGCTCGTGGGATTGACGATAGCGCCCACGCGCCGGCCCTTCAGCGCGGAGAACCCCTGCTCCACCCATACATCCAGTCCTGTCTTGACCCTGTTCACGATCGTCCTCTCTCTTGGGCGGTTCGCCCGCGGTCCTCAGTCCTTCTTGAACCGCTCGAGCGCACCCTTCGCGGCCTTCCGGGAGTCACAGGCGCCCAGGACGCGGTCCAGGAGGTTCGACTTCTCCCCATCTCCCGGCCCGCCATCCTCGGCGAGATCCTCCAGCTCCCCTCGGGCGCTCTGGAGCCGAAGCTCCCCCACGGCCCGGGCCGCACGCGAGCGCACCCGGCACTCCTCATGCTCCAGCAGGTCGGTGAGCCGATCCTCCGCATGGGAGCTGCCTGCCCTGACGGCGTCCGTGTAGGAACCCACCGCGTCACTCAGCTCGCCCCGCGCTTCCTCGAGCTGCCCGAGGAGATAGTGGCGACGCCCCAGGTCCTTCTCCGCCTCGATGAGCTTGCGTGCCTCCTGCACCAGAGGCCCTCGCGCGGCGGGAGCCGCATCACGGACCTGGGTGATGGCCCGGGTCTCGGGGCCGCCGCCGAACATCACCACCGCCACGCCCAGCACCACCGCGAGCCCGCCGAGCCCCAGCGCCAGGCGAGGACCCGCCCATGACGGAGGCAGCCGGGAGCGCAGGCCGGACAAGAACTGCCCACCGGCGCTCTTCGCCTGTCCCCCAAGCGCGGCCGCGCGCTGGCCTGCCGCAGCAAGCACGGCCCCAGCCGAGCCCCCTGCCTCGGCCACGCGCGCCAGGCCCAGGTTGGCGAAGGGAGGCCCTGCGGGCGGCACGCCAACGGGCGCGGGCAGCGGCACCACGGGCGCCTCCATACGGTAGGGGCCCTTTGGGACGCGGAAGACGCGGATCTTCCCGGGGATGCCCTTGAGCTCGTACGCGCCCACCTCCTGCGAGGGCACCTCCGCCTTGTTCATGGAGAGGTAGACGGCCTCCGTGAAGAAGACCTCGCCCGGCTCGGCGATGCCCTCCACGCGCGAGGCGATGTTCACCGGCTCGCCGAAGACGTCCTTGTCCTCGACGCGCACCTCGCCCACATTGACGGCCACGCGCACATGGAGCTGCTCGCTCTCCGGAGCCGTCCGGTTGTACTCCCAGAGCCGATCCTGGATGGCGACTCCACTGAGGACCGCCTGGGTGGGCGACTCGAAGGTGACGAGGAACGCATCACCGATGGATTTCACGATGCGGCCACCGAACGCGGTGAACAGCGGCGCGAGGAGCTCATGGTGAGTCCTCAGCAGGCGCTGGTTCTCCTCATGGGTCTGCCGGCTCGTACGCTCGGTGAACCCTTTGATGTCGGTGAAGACAATGGCGAGGTTGGCGGTCTTCAAGGCGGGCGCAGTCTATGCGGCGGCGCTCCTAGCGCAATCCGCCAAGGCCCTGTCCGTCCGCCTAGCGACGGGACGGCTTGAGCGTGCGCATTCGCCGCTTCGGCTCGGGCGCCTCCACCGCCTGGCGAAGCTTCCGGGCCTCCTTCTCCCTGCCCGTGCGCTCGTACAGCTCAGCGAGCCGTCGAAGGATGAGCGGGTTCTCCGGCTGAAGCTGGCGAGCCACGAGCAGCTCGCGCTCAGCGTCCGCTGCCCGCTCCTGCCGCTCGAGCACCTGGGCCAGCAGTAGACGCACCTGCACCCACTCGGGGCGAGCCTTGGCAAGGTGGCGATAGTGGTACTCGGCCTTGAGCCAGTCCCCCTGGGACATCCAGAGCCCCGCCACGCGGAACCGGGCGTCCTCGTAGGAAGAGCGGTAGAGGAGCGCCAGCTCGTAGGCTTGGGCGGCCAGCAGAGGCTGCCCCCGTTCCTCCCACAGCAACCCACGTAGGTAGTGGGCGCGCGGGTTCTCGGGGGACAGGGCGGTCGCCACATCCAGGTGCGTCTCCACCCGCTCCAGCTCTCCGCCGAGCTTGAGCATGAGCCGGGCGGCCTCAATCCGAGGCAGCTCCCAGACGGGCCAGCTGTTTACAACGGCCTCGACGCCCGCCAGGGCCCCGGCGGTGTCCCCCGCCTCTTCCCGGGCCAGGGCCTGTGTCAGGGCGGTGTTCGCGGGGGCGTCCATGGCGCCCGCCATGGCGCTCGCCAGGATGATCCACAGCATGGGCGGCTGATAACAGAGCCTGCGCCCCCCCTCAATGTTCCCTTGACGGCCCCTAGGGCCAGGCATGAAACCATGTCCGTGCAGATCGCCCAACGAACCCTCGAGGATCTCGGCTTCGCGGAAGTGCTCCGCGCGCTAGCCCAACGCTGCCGGACGGCGCCTGGAAGAGAGCGCGCCCTGGTCCGGCCCTTCCTGGACACCGCGGACCAGGTGAACGACGCGCTCTCGCTGGTGGCCGAGGCGCGGCTGCTGTCCCAGGAGCAGTTCTCCCTGCCGCTGGGCGGGGTGAGCGACCTGAGAGACGCGGTGAACCGGGCCTCCAAGGGGGGCATGCTGGAGCCGCGGGATCTGATCGCCTCCGCGCAGCTGCTCTACGCGTTCGCCCGCACCCGCGAGGCGCTGGAGGAGCGCGAGGAGACCGTACCCATGCTGGCGACGCTGGGCCGCCGGCTCCCGATGCTGGAGGCGCTGGCGTCTCGCATCGATCGCAGCTTCGAGCCCGACGGGACGATCTCGGACAGGGCCAGCCCGGATCTGAAGGAGGCGCGGGATCGCGCCAGCGGGTTGCACCGGCGCATCAAGGGCCGGTTGGACGAGCTGCTCCATGACGAGACCTTCCTGCCCAAGCTGCGAGAGAACTACTACACGCTGCGCAACGGCCGGTACGTGGTGCCAGTGGTCTCCAACTTCCGCAGCGAGGTGCCCGGCATCGTCCACAACGCGAGCCAGACGGGGCAGACGCTCTTCATCGAGCCGCAGGCGATGGTGAGCATGGGCAACGATCTGGCGATTGCCCAGTCCGTGGTGGCCGAGGAGGAGCGGCGGATCCTGCAGGAGCTGTCCAACCAGCTGGGGAAGGAAGCGGAGCGGGTGCTGGAGGGCCTGACGGCGGTGGCGGAGCTGGACGAGGCGGAGGCGGCGGCGCTGCTCGGGGCGGATCTGGACGCGCACACCCCGAAGTTCTCGGGCGTGGAGGATCTGGCGCTGGTGAAGCTGCGTCACCCGCTGCTGGTGTTGAAGGGCACGGACGTGGTGTCCAACGACGTGGAGCTGACGGGCGAGGCGCGAGCGCTGGTGGTGTCCGGCCCCAACGCGGGCGGCAAGACGGTGACGCTGACGGCGGTGGGGCTGTGCTCGCTGATGCTGCGCTGTGGCCTGCCGATCCCGGCGGATGACGGCTCGCGGATGCCGCTCTACAAGTCGGTGAACTCCACGGTGGGCGACGCGCAGGATCTGTCCCAGGGCCTGTCCACGTTCAGCGCGCACGTGGTGATGCTGCGCGACATCGCGGCGCAGGCGGCCAAGGGCTCACTGGTGCTGATCGATGAGATCGCCGCGGACACGGATCCGCGGGAGGGCGCGGCGATCGCGATCGCCGTGCTGGAGGAGCTGCTGGAGAAGGGCGCGGTGGTGCTGGTGACGACGCACCTGGAGGAGCTCAAGGCGCTGGCGCACATGGACAAGCGCTTCCTCAACGCGCGGGTGGGCTTCGATGCGAAGCGGATGGCGCCCACGTACCGGCTGCAGCTGGGAGCGGCGGGAGCGTCGTCGGCCATCGAGGTGGCGGCGAGGATGGGGTTGCCGCAGCACATCTGCCAGCGCGCGCGGGATCTGGCGATGAACGCGGGAGGCCCCCTGGCCAAGGCGCTGGCGGCGGCCGAGGAGGAGCGGCGGCGGCTCACGGATGAGCTGGAGCGTGCGAAGGCCACGGCGGAGGCGGCGGAGAAGCTGCGCAAGGAGCTGGAGACGCAGAAGCAGGCCTTCGAGCGCGAGCGCAAAGAGAAGATGATGCGCTTCAACGAGGACGTGGCGGCGGCCAGCGAGCACGCGGCGGCGGAGGTCCGGGCACTGCTCCAGACGCTGCGCGCACAATCGAACGAGAAGGCGGCGCAGGAGGCGCGGGCGGCGTTGGTGCAGCGCGCGGAGGAGGCAGCGAAGCGCGCCAAGGAGGCTCGGGCCGAGCTCTACCAGGTGGAGGCGCCGCAGCCGCCGACGCTCAAGGTGGGAGCGTGGGTGCGGCACTCGGGGCTCGACAAGGACGTGGAGATCCTGGAGCTGCACGACGGCGAAGCGCTGGTGGCGGCCGGAGTGTTGAAGATGCGCGTGCCGATCGCGGAGCTCTCGGGCTCGCGGACGGCGAAGCCGCAGATGAAATTCCCGGAGCGCAACAAGCAGGAAGCGGCGATGCGGAAGGCCTCGGCGGCGGCTCCAGCGGAGGTGAAGGCAACGAACTTCCGCTGCGACATACGAGGCATGCGGGCGGACGACGCGCTGACGGAGGTGGAGAACTTCCTCGACCAGGGCATGCGCAACGGCGAGGAAGCGGCGCTCATCATCCACGGCCACGGCACGGGGGCGCTCAAGCAAGCCATCCGTGACTACCTGGCCAACTCGCCCTACATCCGCATGTATCGCCCAGGCGAGAGCCACGAAGGCGGCGATGGCGTCACCGTGGTGGCACTGCGAGCCTAGCTACAATTGTTAGTTGCGACAGCACACTTCCGATTCCACCCAGAGCCTCATCCGAGCCATCCAGCCTACTCATAGAGATCTCGCCCATACGACTTGATGGGCCGAGAGCCATCTATGGAGAGCCGGCATCTGCTGCAGCCGGGGCCCCCCTCGGGATTCCTCCATCAGTTGCAGTGACAATCCTCTCAGCACGGATGCGCGAACTCGCGAGAGCCTTGCCCTCGAACGAGAAAACCGTGAGTTGTGCTTCGATGCACTCTGGTCCAAGCCCCGTAAACCGCTCGCTGAAAAGCTTGAAACGCACCGTAGTTCCATACCAATACCCCGGAGCGAGGATCAGGAGATCCTCCTGGCGAGCTGGCGATGGGAGGACGTCTGCCATGATGAACGCAACAGGCGCACCCGAACTACATTCCAACACAGAATTCACATGGACATCCGCCCGCGAGACAAGCCGCTTGTCCAGGTGCACCGCACCTGACTCGGCCCCAATCATGAGGCGTCCAGAGAGAAGCGCCCCGTCGTATCGGATTTCATCTACTTCGAGCATCACATGCGGTGAGGCCTCCTCGCTCCGGGCGTCACCAGCGCGCTCAGCACCTGGCTGTGGCTCTTTCTTCCAAAAAAGAGGGAAGCCAGTGCATGCCACCAGCACGAGAAGTAGAGCAGGCGCGAGCTTGAGCTGCTTCATCAGCATGCCTTTCGTTCCCCATTCGCGCCCACGCACTGGCACTCGGGTATCGCCTCTCGTTCCGGATCATTCCCGGGAACATTCCGGCCCTCCCGATGATCCCAGCCGCAGGAATGCGCGACTTCGTGCACCACAGCCTTCACAATGCATTCATGTGAGGCAGGATTTTCACACCAGTGAGTCTCCTTCACGGGGATAAAACTGTGGAGTGTCCCGTGATAAATCATGACCGTAAAGGCAAGCAGAGTACTCCCTTTCAGGCTCTGCTCCTTACACTCAAGCCGGCTCCATTCGCTGCATGTAATGTTAATCTTGCCGCACTGCTGCAGCATGCACATTCTGAGCAGCTCATCACTAATCTTCATTGCCTCTTCACTGCACTCTTCAACGGTAGGCAGCCCAATTGCGGCGGGGCAGCTCGTCTTCATTGGAGTCCCAGACCGGGCCTCATGCTGAACAGCGCAGGAGAGCCCCCCTACTGACAGGCTGCCCCACAGGACTAGAAGCAGGGGTCCCAAAGCTCGCCATGAAATAGAGCCGCATGGCTGAGATTGAGGACTCCTTTTGCGTAGGCGAGGCATCGCATCAGCTCCAGAAGACAGGGGCCGAAGCCAGCGTAACGTGTTGCTGCCGAGGTAGCCACCCTTCGCTGCGCTACCGGACCGTACACAGCTCCGGCTCGATGAGCCTCAGCCAGCCGCGCAGATCGGACGAGGCTCCCTCCGAGGGGACATCCCGCGCCCGCTCCAGCCGCTGGCGAACCTGCTCTCTGAGCCGCTCCCCCTCTTCGCTCCCAGGTGGCATGGCCCGCGACTCGGCCAGCTCCACCGTGGCCTGGAGCAACGCCGCCAGCTCACGCAGCACCGGATCACTCTGAAGCTCGGGCGCTGACTCCAGCGCCGCGAATCCAGTCCGCGCCTCCGGCAATCCCCCTCTCAGCGCCTTGACCGCCGCCAGGTGCAGCGAGAACCGCAGCGCGTGCCACCGAGACACCTGCGCCAGGATCGCGGTCGCACTCGTCAGGTGGCTCTCAGCCACCTCCAACGCTCCCGAGACGAGGTAGGCCCGGCCCAGCTCACCCCGGGCACACCCCTCCACGAGGCGAATCCCGAGCTGCCGCCCCAGCTCCACCACCGCTTCCAGGTGCTCGCACGCCTCCGTGGGCCGATCCGCCTCCAGCAGGCAGCACCCCAGGTTCAACCGCGCGAAGGCCTGCCCCGACCGGCTGCCCGCTCCCAATGCCTTCGCCAGCGCCTCCTCCAGGAACCCCACCGCCTCCTGCGTCGCCCCCACCTCTCCAATCGCCAGCGCCAGGTTGTTGAGGAAGAGCACCTCGAACGTCATGTCCCCCACTGCCCGGAACAGCTTCAGCGCATCATGCAGGTGCGGGATCGCCGCCCCCGGACCGCTGCGCACCTGCTCGATGATGCCCAGGTTGCCCACGGTATAGGCCTCCAGCCATCGATCCCCGCCCGAAGACAGGCTCCGCGCGGCCTGGATGAACCGCCACGCCTCCTCCACATCTCCTTCATGCCGGGCCACAATCGAGAGATCGACCAGGATCCGCTTCTCCCCCACTCGCGCCCCTCGCGAGCGCATGGCACTGCGCGCCTGGTCCAGATCCCGCCGGGCCGTCGCGAGCTGCCCCGTCTCCAGGTGCGCCCTGCCCCGCACCGCCAGCGCCTCGGCCCGGAGCAGCGAGCCCTCAGGGAGCGTCGCCGCCTGCTCCAGCGCTCTATCCAACCGCGGCAGCGTGATGCCCACCGGCCCCCGCGAGGCGACGTCCGGCTCGAGCGCCACCAGTGCCTCCAGCGCCCGGCTCACCGACTCCGGTGTCGGCGGCCACGCCCCCAGCGCGTGATCGCACACCGCCAGCAGGTTCTCCCGCTCCTGCATCAACCGGCGGAGCGCGTCCACCTCGCCCCCGCGCGCCGGGCCACGCAGCTTCCGCGCCTGCCCCAGGTAGTGCTCCGCGTGGCGGACGACCAGCGCCGAGCCTTCTCCTCCCATCTCCGCCATTCGCGCCGAGGCGTACTCGCGAATGCTCTCGTACATGAAGAGGCGCAGCTCACCCGGCACGCTCTCCGAGGCCCCTGCCCGTAGCAGTGACTTCGAGCGCAGCGCCTGGACGATCTCCAGCACCTCCGGCCCACCCTGCGTGGGCACGAGCACGGCCTCGGCCGCCTCCAGCGTGAAGCCCCCGCGGAACACCGAGCACTGCGCCAACACCGTCTGCTCTGTCAGGTCCAGCAAGCTCCAGGACCAGTCGATGGCCCCCCGGAGCGTGGCTTGCCGCTGCACCGCATCCCGCCGTCCGCTGCGCAACAGCTCGAAGCGCTTGGACAGCCGATCCCGGATCTGCCCCACGCTCAGCAGCGCCGCGCGCGCCGCTGCCAGCTCGATGGCCAGGGCAATCCCGTCCAGCCGCCGGACAATGTCCGCCACCAGAGGCGCCTCCGCCTCCGTCAGCTTGTAGATCCCCCGCGCCTCCTGTGCCCGCCGGACGAACAGCTGCACTGCCTCCGAGCGGGAGATCGCCTCCAACGAGCGATCCTCCTCCCCCGGCAGCCCTAGCGGTGCCAGATCCAGGATCCGCTCCCCGGCAAGTCTCAGCGACTCCTGGGACGTGACGAGGAACCGGGCCTCGGGCGCCAGCACGATCCACCGCCGCAGCGTGGCCGGCACGTGCTGGAGCAGGTGCTCCAGGTTGTCCAGGATGACCAGGGCCGGCCCGCGGCCGCGCAGCACCGCGCCCAGCTGCCCCACCAGATCCGCTCCCGCGCTGCCGTTCAGGTGCACCCCGAGCGCCTGCCCGACGACGTGACAGATGTCCTCGAGCGTCGCCGCCTCGGTGAGATCGCACCACCAGATCCCTCCCTCCCAGGCGCGCGTGGCCAGCACCTGGCTGCCCAGGTGCGTGGCCAGCCGGGTCTTCCCCATGCCCCCAGGCCCCATGATGGTGATCAGCCGGGCGCCCTCCGAGAGCCACTGCCGCAGCGTCTCCAGCTCCTCCTCCCGGCCGATCAGGTCCCCAGGATCCTCGGGGAGGTTGCCCCGCCGCTCCTCGCGCACACGCAGGGAGTCGAACTGCCGATCCGCCAACGAGGAGGGCAGCACCTCCATCAGCGGCACGGGATCTGAGATCCCCTTGAGACGGTAGCTCCCAAGCATGCGCACCGCGGGCCGTCCCAGGCGCTCCATCATGCCAGCCACCTGGGCCCACGCCGCGCCGCTCAGCAGCACCTGGCCGCCATGACCCGCCTCCGCCACGCGGGCCGCCACGTTCACCATGCGCCCCACGTAATCGACCTGGCCCGTACGCGCGTCCACGCGCAGATCGGGCTCCCCCACGTGGATGCCCATGCGCACGCGCAGGCCCCTGAATAGCAAGCCCCGCTTGCCTCGCACCTCCGCCGCCTCGGGCTGGGCCAGCAGCTCCTCTGGCCACGGCGCGGAGAGCAGGACTTCCTGCACGTCCAGACACCAGCGCACCGCATCCGCCACCGTGGGAAAGGCGACCATGAAGGAGTCACCCTGCGTCTTCACCTCGTAGCCAGAGGTGGACACCAACAGGGTACGGAGGATCCGATCGTGGATCTCCAGCGCGGCCCGCATGCCGGAGGTGCACCGCTCCCACAGCTGGGTGGAGCCCTGGATGTCCGTGAAGACAAGGGCCACCGTGCCGGAGGGGGCTTCCATGGGCAGGGCGAGAGCGTTCATGACCGGCTTTGGACTCCGGGGATACGGCACCTCCAAAGGTGCTGCGAGGCCCTCAACAAGAGAGGCATCCCCCGCCCATCGGCATCCCCCCCGTATCGAGAACTGGACGGATCATCTGCGGGCTGTTGGCCACTTCACGCAGCTCACGTTCGGAAGCGAAAACCAGATCACCCAGGAAAAGTGGCACACTTCATTACCGTGAGGCGGTTGGCATCCTCTCCCGTGGAAAGAGGGTGCGAATGACAACCACGACGATGCGAGTACGCAGCAGCCTCATTGCCATGCTCCTCTGGGCGGGAGCCTCCGGGTGCGGGACCGAGGGCGTCCTGGAGCCCGTGACGCTGAAGACTCAGAGCGCGGAGCTCGACTCTCTCAACGGGCTGTCCGCCAACGGCCTATCCGCCAATGGCCTGTCCGCCAACGGCCTGTCCGCCAACGGCCTGTCCGCCAACGGCCTGTCCGCCAACGGCCTGTCCACCAGCGTGTTCGCTGCCTGGTTCACGAACAACCCGGCGGTGGCGGACATGGTGATGCGCTACATCGTCCGCTGCTCCGTCCCCGCTGGGGAGACGCGCTCCTATACGGATACGAACACGGGCCTGAGCTATAGCTGGAATGGCGGGCTGGGCCTGGCGCCGGGCTGGGCCAGCGGCGCCCCGCCCACCGTCGCCGAGCAACAGGTCGTCACCGCCTGCATGCTGGCCCATGTGAACCGCTATGGCCTGAGCATCCCCATCTCCGTCCTGGGGAGGGATGCACAAGCAGTGGTCATTCCGTTCACCCAGAATGAGCTGGAGACCTATTCGGTCCGCGAGGCCTGCTTCTTCGGCAACCTCTTCAATCAGCAGGGCCTCTTCTTTGGAGTGGACCGGCACGTCAACAACGAGACGCAGTACCTGACACGGGCCTGCGCGGGAATGGAGGACGCCGGCAGTGGCTCCGGCACGAGCTGTGCGCCGCTGCACTATGTAGGTAGGTGCTCGCAGTCCTGCGCGCCGGACCCGAGGGGCCCGTTCTACAGCTTGTGCGCCCGCAACGGGGTGATCTACCGGGCCATGACGACCCGGATGCGGCAGTCGGACTACAACCAGCTCTTCCCGAGCAATGAGGACGACGAGGGCGACGAGGGCGACGACTAGGAACTCCAGCTCGCCTCAGCGCTTCCGGCGCCCTGGCTTGAACTTGCCGCCGGACTTCGCTGGCTTGCCGCCACCCTTCGTACTCTTTCTCTTGGCCACGGTCTTCACCCGACTCGTCTTCTTGCCGCTGGGCCTGGACGCGTGTTCGGGCTGCCCACGCCTGGATGCCAGTGCGCGCAGACGATCGAACCCAGGAGGCGGTGCCAGCGGCGGAGCATCCGCCATGAAGGCGGCCAGCGGATCACCCTCGGCCAGCGGAGGAGGCTCAGGGCGCCATGCCGGCGCCCGTAGCTCGACTCGCGGCGCATGCCCCGCCTGATCCACCGGGCGCACGACGAAGCGCCTCCGCCGCGTGCCTTCGGCCTGCTCCGGTGCCTCCTCCCGCGGTGCGGGCCGCGCGGGCTTCTCGTGCCCGCCGGGGCCTCGCTCGGCCTTCCAGCGCTTGCGGTCCGCCTTGCTCGGTGCCGCCTCCTCCCGCTGTCCCTCTCGAACAAACCGCCGGCGCTTCTCCTCGAACCGAGGCGCCTGCTCCCGCGCGCGCACCGGCCGCTGCGAGCGCTCGCGGCCTACCACCTGCTTGCCGGCGATCTCCAGGGGATCGAAGTCCATCTGCCGCCGCTCCGGGCTCACCGACGCCAGCCTCACGCGGCACTTCTGCCCTACCCGGACACGCCGCCCGTCTGGGAACACCAGCGCGTGCGTCAGCTTGTCCAGCTTCCCGCCAAAGCCGATCGCCTCGGCCTTCACGAGCCCCTCCACGTGCTCCTCGTCCAGCTCCACGAAGCAGCCGAACTCGGCGAGGCCGGACACGGTGGCCTCGAACTCCTCGCCCACGCGATCCTTCATCAGGAGCGTGGCGTAGAAGGAGACCACCTCGCGCTCCACCTGCATGGCGGCGCGCTCGCGCTCGGAGCTCTGCTCGGCCATCTCCTCCAGCTGGGCCTCCTCGCGATCCAGCGCCGCCTGCGAGCGCCTCTTGCCCCGCCGCGCCCAGTGCGCCTTGAGCAGCCGGTGCACCAGCAGATCCGGGTACCGGCGGATGGGCGAGGTGAAGTGCAGGTAGTGCTCCGCCGCCAGGCCGTAGTGCCCCACCCGCGAGGCCGAGTACACTGCCTGCATCATCGAGCGCAGCAGCAACTGGTTCAGCGCGCGCTGCTCCGGGTGGCCCTCCAGCTGGGTGATGAAGGCATCCAGCTCCTTGGAGGGCACCCCATCCTCGAAGCGCAGCTTGAAGCCGTACGCCTGCGCCAGCATGGCGAAGGCGGCCAGCTTCTGCTCATCCGGCTCGCCATGGAAGCGGTAGACGGTGGGCAGCCCCTCGTCCTGAAAGAACTTCGCCACCGCCTCGTTGGCGGCCAGCATGCACTCCTCGATGAGGCGGTGGCTCTCCTTGCGCTCACGCTTCTCCATGCGCGCGGGGAAGCCCTCCTCGCCCATCACCACCTTGTGCTCGGGCAGATCGAAGTCGATGGCGCCCCGCTCCTTGCGCATCTTCCGCAGCGCGCGGGACACGGCCAGCAGCCGCTCGAAGAGCGGGCGCAGCGCGTTGCGGTGGGGCACATCCTTGCCATCCAGGACGTCCTGCACCTCGTTGTACGTGCACCGGGCCACGCTGCGCATCACGCCCGGGTACAGCTCGTAGGAGCGCAGGTGGGCGCGCGCGTCGAACACCATGTCCGCCACCATGCACAGCCGATCCTCCTCGGGGCGCAGCGAGCAGATGCCGTTGCTCAGCCGCTCCGGGAGCATGGGCAGCACGCGATCCGGCAGGTACACCGAGGTGGCGCGGTTCAGCGCCTCCGCGTCCAGCGCGCTGCCCTCGCGCACGTAGTGCGTCACGTCCGCGATCGCCACCACCAGCCGCCACCCAGCGCCGTGGGGCTCGGCGTACACCGCGTCATCGAAGTCCCGCGCGTCCTCGCCGTCGATCGTGACCAGCGGCAGGGTGCGCAGATCCCTCCGCTCCTCGCCTCGCGCCTCCTCCTCCGAGACGGCCGGATCCATGCGATCCGCCTCGTCCATCACCTCGGGCGGGAACTCGTCATTGAAGCCCTGGCCGTAGGCGATGGAGAGCACCTCCGCGCTCGGATCCCCAGGGCGGCCCAGCGAGCCCGCCACCTCGCCGAAGAGCCCCTGGCCCGGGCCCAGCATCCGGCTGCCCACGCCCAGGCGGACCTTCACCAGATCCCCATCCCGCGCCATCTGGGTGTGCGGCACGCGGATGGGGCCCTGCAAGCTGGTGTCGCTGGGCACCACGACGGCATGCCGCCCACCCTGCTCCTGGTACGTGCCCACCACCAGTTCGCGGCGCCGCTGCACCACGCGCAGCAGCTGCCCCTCCAGCCGACCGGGCCGTCCGCTCACCTCCACCACCACCCGATCGTTGTCCAGCGCGCGCGAGGCCTCCTGCGGTGGCAGGAAGACGTTCTCGCCCTCGCCGGACAATGGGTGGACGAAGCCGAAGCCGTCGCGGTGGACGTGGAGGATCCCCTCCAGCTGGACGCTCTCGGGCCGGGTAGGCACGGGCCCCTTGCGCCCCTTGCGGCGCCCGGCTTCGGACTCCCCGGCGCGTCCGCCTCTTGGCTCCTCGAGCCGGAAGCGCTTGCCCTCCTTGAGGATGTGCCCGTGACGGACCAATTCGCGCAGGGTGCGCTTCAGGGCCGTCTGCTGCCCCGTGTGCATGCCCGCGAGCCGCAAGAGCTCTTTCACCCCCAGGGGGTGGTCGGCGTCGGAGAGGATCTGCTTCAGCTGTTCAGGTGATGGATTCACAGAGTGTCCAAGCGGGCCTGCTCGCTATGGAAACGGGTAGGCCCTGGCGCTCTGGACGGAAACCCCCGAGCCAGCGAAGCCGGTCCCTGGGCTGCTCAGGGACCGAGCCGCTCCCGTCAAGGCTTGACGTTGACGGTGATCTTGAACGAGCGCTCCACGACGCCCGGAGTGAAGGCCTTCGCGAGGAAGAACTCCACCTCCGACGCTCCCGGGTTTCGCGGAGTGAAGAAGAACTCCCGGGTGCCTGCGTTGCCCTCGCCCGGCTCGAACCGCGCCTCGCGCAGGCCCACGCGCTTGGCGGCGGTGGGCTCGATGGCCCACGTGAAGCTGGGCTGCTCCTGCAGCCGCACGGTGAGGCCGTTGTTGAGCTTCACATCCACCGAGGTGGGCACCTCGCCCTCCACGTGGACGATCTCCATGTCGTCGCGGGACACGCGCGCCTCGGGCGGCCGTGGCTCGAAGTTCTCCACGATGATCTTCCCGCCCCAGCCGGAGGCCTTCTCCACCACGCCGGTGACGAAGAGCAGCTGGCCCACGTACTTGCGCATGCCCTTGGTGCCCTTGCCATCCATGATGAAGGACACCTGCTGGCGCGTACCGCCGTTGGACACCACCAGCACGAAGTCCTCGCCCGTCATCTCCAGGTTGCCGCGCAGCGAGGCGAAGCCCTTGATGCCCGCGCCCATGCCGGCGCTCGTCACCATGGACACCTCGCCCGGGGACAGGAAGCGCAGCTTGGCCTCGGTCTCCACCGGAGCCACCTCGGGGGCATCGGCCTCGGGCTTCTTCGCCGAGTACTTCCGCACGTCCACCGTGCCGCCGTAATTCGTCGTCTTGCGGATCAGCCCGCTCACGGAGACCTTGTGGTCCATGTAGGCGGGGAGCACTTCCTGATCCGGGCCCTGCAGCAGGAAGTCCAGCTCGCGCTTGTCGCGGCCCACCACCATCAGGTGCGGCATACCGTCGGTGACCACAAGCTTGCCCTTGAGGCTGCCCTCGCCGAACACGCCCCGGCCCTCGCCAGCCGACAGCAGCTGCTCCATCTCGCGCTTGGTCAGCGAGTTGCCCACCGGCGGCAACTTCGTGGCGCGCGGGCGGGGCTTCTCCTGGGCTGGAACCGGCGCGGCCTGGGCTCCCTTGCCCTTGCCGGCCGCCGCGGCCGCCTTGCCCTTGCCCGTCTCGGCCTTCTCTTCCTTCGAGGCCTTCTCGCCCTTCTCAGCCTTCTCGCCCTTGGCCGGTGCCTTCTCTTCCTTCGAGGCCTTCTCAGCCTTCTCGCCCTTGGCCGGTGCCTTCACGGGCTTCTCAGCCTTGGCGGGGGCCTTCCCCTTGGCCGCAGGGGCCTTGGAAGCGCTCTTGGCTGGCTTGGAGGCGGCCTTGACCTTCTCCTTCACGGCCTTGACCACCTTGGTTGCAGCCTTTGCCACCCGCTCGCTGGCGTTCTTGAGGAGTTCCAGCCGCGCCGCTTTGTCCTTCTTGGCAGCGGGGGTCGCCTTCTTGGCCCCGGACTTGGGCTTGGCCATCGACGCTGTCTCCTTGGGAAACCCGTGTTATTTCAACGGGTTGGCGGACCTCCCCACCTGGGGAGCATGTCACGCACCATGCGTCGCTTGTAACGGTGATCAGCAGGAGTGTCAAACAAACTCTTGATATTCCTAGAGACTTCGATCTCAGTGCCTCCATGAGCGCTGGATCAGATCTTCTACCCGTGGAGGAGGCGCGAGCCCGCGCGCTCGCCCTGGCCTCTCCACTGCCGCCGGAGTGGGCCCGCCTGGAGGACGCCCTGGGACGCGCGCTGGGCGCGGAGGTGCTCGCACAGCGGACGCTGCCCCCCTGGGACAACTCTGCCATGGACGGCTACGCGGTGCGCAGCGCGGATCTCACCGGTGCCCTGCCCGTCCGGCTCGCCGTGGGAGAGACGATCCACGCGGGAGCAACCCCTCGGCTCGAGCTGCGCTCCGGCATCTGCGCCCGGATCATGACGGGCGCGCCGCTGCCCGCCGGAGCGGACGCGGTGGTGATGCAGGAGCGCACCCGTCCCGCGCAGGGCGCGGAAGGGCCCGCCGTGGAGATCCTCGAGGCCGTGGCGCCGGGGAACTTCGTCCGTCCCCGGGGAGAGGACGCCCGAGCCGGAGAGCCACTGCTGGCGCGGGGCACGCCGCTGGGCATCCCGGAGCTGGGGCTGCTCACCGCCCAGGGCCTGCTCACGGTGCCGGTGCCGCGCCGCCCCCGGGTGGCCATCCTCTCCACGGGCGACGAGCTGTGCCGGGCCGACGAGCCCCCCGAGGGCCGCATCGTGGACACCAACGCCCCTGCCCTGGCGCTGGCCGTGACGCGCGCCGGGGGCCTGCCCACGCTGCTGGGCATCGCCCGGGACACCCAGCAGGAGGTGTCCGCGCGCCTGGCGGACGCTCAGGGCTTCGATGTGGTGCTCACCAGCGCGGGCGTCTCCGTAGGCGAGCGTGACTTCGTCAAATCCGCCCTCCAGGAGCAGGGCGTGGAGCTGAACTTCTGGCGCGTAGCCATCAAGCCCGGCAAGCCGCTGGCCGTGGGCCGGCGCGGCAACACCCTCTACTTCGGGCTGCCGGGCAACCCCACCTCCTCCCTCGTCACCTTCGAGCTGTTCGTGCGCCCGGTGCTCCGGCGCCTGCTGGGCCACACGGACGTGGAGCCCCCTCGCGTCTCCGGCCGCCTGGAGGGCGAGCTGCGCAAGGCCCCCGGGCTGGCCCACTACATCCGTGTAGCGGCCTCCTGGCGGGAGGGCGAGCTCTGGGCCCGCCCGCTCGCCACCCAGACATCCGGTGCGCTGCGCTCGGCTGCCTCCGCTACGCACCTGCTCCACTTCCCTCGCGAGTCCAGCAGCCTGGCTCATGGGGCGCATATCGTCCTCTTGCCCGTCTCCTGGGGGGCTTGAGGAACCTTGAGTGTTCTCCTTCATCGAACACTTGGAGTTCCACAGCCCTAACTTGACTTGAACCCCAAGGAACCTTGAAAAAGGCCTTCCCCATGGGAGATGAGTCCACCATGTCCGACACGCGTTCACCCCAGGTCCTTCCCTCTCGCAAGTCGACCCAGCATCTGGAGAGGTTCTCCGAGGCGGATGTGCCCACGCACCGCGGCGTGCTGAGGACGGTCGTCTTCAAGGACCGCCGCAACGGGCGAGAGCACGTGGCGCTGGTGGTGGGGGATGTGGCCGGCCAGGAGGGCGTCCCTGTCCGGGTTCACTCCGAGTGCTTGACGTCCGAGGTGTTCGGCAGCCTGAAGTGCGACTGCCGCCAGCAGCTGGACCGGGCGCTGGACTTCATCACCCAGGCGGAGTGCGGCGTGGTGCTCTACCTGCGCCAGGAGGGCCGGGGCATCGGCCTGGGGAACAAGATCAAGGCCTACGCGCTTCAGGCGAAGGGGTACGATACCTACGAGGCCAACCGGCAATTGGGTTTTGCGGACGACCTTCGAAGCTATGATATTGCGGCGGAGATGCTCAGGTCCCTCGATGTGCGGTCCGTGGACCTGATCACGAACAACCCATTGAAGATCGCGGGGCTGGTGGAGGAAGGCATCCCCGTGCGGCGTCGAATCCCTTCCCGGACCGAGCACAATCCGCATAACGTCGGATACCTGAAGACCAAGCGCGAGCGCACGGGGCACCTGATTGAGCTCTTCGCCGAGGAAGAAGACAGCGAAGCAAAAGCCGGCTGAGGGCAAGCCGCTGCGGAAGTTCCGCGCGCGCGAGGCGGCCCGCCGGCTCCAGGCCGGCGGGAAGGCATCCAAGAGCTCGGCGGGTAAGACTCCTTTCCATGTCCGCTTCTGGGGTGTGCGCGGCTCCATCCCCTCTCCTGGCAAGAAGACCCAGAAGTACGGGGGCAACACCCCGTGCGTGGAGATGCGCGTAGGGGACACGCTGCTGATCTTCGATCTGGGCACGGGCGCCCGGCCGCTGGGTGATGAGCTGCTGGCGAAGAAGCAGCCGGTGACCGCCGCGGTGTTCCTGTCGCACTACCACTACGATCACCTGCAGGGCCTGCCGTTCTTCACGCCCATCTTCGTGCCGCAGAACACGTTCGCGTTCTACGGGGCCACGCGCAACGGGCAGACGGTGAAGGAGATCCTGTCGGGACAGATGACGCAGCCGTACTTCCCTGTGACGGCGGAGGGCGTGTTCCGGGCGCAGCTGAGCTACCACGACATCCAAGCGGGCGATGCGCTGAAGGTGGGCCCGGCGCAGGTGAGCATGATGGAGCTGAACCACCCGGGCGGCAACCTGGGCTACCGCGTGGAGTGCGACGGACGCACGGTGGTGTACGCCACGGACATCGAGCACGGGGGCGCGGACCAGGAGCGCTTCTTCGAGTTCGCCAGGGACGCGGACCTGCTCATCTACGACTCCATGTACACGGATGACGAGTACTGCGGGCGCCAGGGGCCGCCGCGCACGGGCTGGGGCCACTCCACGTGGCAGGCCGCGGTGCAGGCCGCGCAGAAGGCCGAGGCGAAGACGCTGGTGCTCTTCCACCATGATCCGACCCGCAACGACGCGGAGATGGACCGGCTGCTGCGCCAGGTGCGCAAGCACCGCCCCGAGGCCATCGCGGCCCGGGAGGACATGATCCTGAAGCTGTAGTCAGCGCGCGAGCAGGGCCAGCGTGCGCTTCACGCCCTCGCGCAGCCCGCGGTACTCCAGCCGCTCGAGCGCGGCGGGCGCGGCCAGCCACTCGAAGGCGTCGTGCTCGGGGCCGATCCGCACCGTGTCACCCTCTGGGAGCCAGGCCGCGAAGGCGGTCTCCTCCGCCAGCATCGGCGGCAGGATCTCGCCCAGGGCAAAGGTGTGGCGGTAGTCCAGCGCACGCACGGGGAGGGTCAGCCCCGTCTCCTCCTGCAGCTCGCGGGCCGCGGCCTGCTCGGGTGTCTCCTGGGGCTCCACGCGGCCGGTGATCGTCTGCCAGAAGCCGCCTCGCTCGGGCGTGCGGCGCGCCACCAGCACCTGCGCCATGGGCCCGTGCCCACGCAGCAGCGTGACGCTCACCGTGCGCAGGGTGGCGCTCGCGGTGCGCAGCTCGCTCTCGAAGACGGTGCCGAAGTGACGGGCCAGCGCCTCCTCCACCTCGGGCACGGAGACGGGGCGGCCCAGCTCGCGCTGCATGGAGGTGACGCCCGCCTCACGGATGCCGCACGGGACGATGAGCTGGAAGTGTGGCAGGTGCGTGTTGACGTTGAGCGCGAAGCCGTGCGTCGTGAGCCAGCGCGAGAGGTGGACTCCAATGGCGGCGATCTTGCGCGCGTCCGGAGAGCCCTCCTCGCCCAACCACACACCCGGCCACTTGGGGATGGTGTCCGCCTTGAGCCCGTACTCGCCCAGCGTCTGGATGATGCAGCGCTCCACGTCGCGCACGTAGCGGCGCACGTCCTGCCGGGCCTTGGGGAGCAGGAAGATGGGGTAGCCCACAATCTGCCCTGGCCCGTGGTAGGTGACGTCTCCGCCGCGGTTGGTCTCGAAGATCTCTACGCCCTCGGCGGACAGGTGCTCGTCGCTGGCGATGATGTTCTCCCGCTTCGCGCCGCGGCCGAGCGTCAGGACGGGCGGGTGCTCCAGCAGCAGCAGCGAGTCGCCGATGAGCTCCTGTCGCCGTGCATCCGCGAAGCGCTGCATCAGCCTGAGACCGTCCTCGTACTCCACCCTGCCCAGCCTGTAGACCGTCAGCTTGTTCACACCTTCCCCTTTCGCCGGCTGCGCCGGGCCGGCTTCGCCGGGGCCTTCGGCTTCGGCACTCCTCCCTCCTTGCTGGCTGTGCCCTGCCCTGGATCAGCGAGGCTCCAGGCGCCCGCGAGCACCCGGGTGAGCAGGGCGTTCAGCTCATGTCCAGAACGAGACGAACGCACGGCCTCCGCGGCGATCGCGGCGAGCACGTCCTCCGTCACGGAGACCTCCGCGGAGCGGGCAGCCAGTCGCCGCCGGGCAATCTCGATGAGCTCGGCCCTGGAGGGCACCTGGAGCGGGATCGCGAGCTGCACCTGTTCGAGGAGCGACTCCGTCACCGAGCCGCGCACACCCTCGCTCAGGGTGCGGGTGCTGAGCACAGGCAGGTTGCCCGTGGCGCCGTGCAGGATGAGCCGTGGAGCGCCCAGGGCTCCTCGCGCGCTCATCAACACCGTCCGCTCCGGGTGCCGGGCCAGGAAGGCGCCGAGCCGCTCCTGGGCCTCGGGCGGGAGCCGGTCCACGTCCTCCAGCAACACCACCGATCCTCCGGTGCCCTGCTCCAGTGCCTCGAGCGTCACGAGCGTCCCACGCTCCTGGCGCGCCAGCTCCTGGAACCAGACCGTCTTCCCAGTCCCTGCGGGACCGATCACGAGCACACGCCGAGCGCCCGCCTGCAGCGCCCGCTCCAGCAGTGCGCGGGCGTCCTGCTGGCCCACCAGGTCGACTCCCTCAGCGTGCTCGTCCCTTCGCCGCGTGGAGCGAGGACGCGAGGTGGCCTGCGCCGCCTCCAGCCCCAGCAGCCCACCGGACTCGCCCACGCACCCGGCGCAGATGAAGGAGCCGGTGGGGCCTGCTACCAGCTCACCCACCTCCGTGCGAGGCAGACAGCAGAAGGAGCACCACGCATCGATCGCGGGATCGGCCCGAGTGGGCCCCCGCTCGATCAGGGCTTGCTCCTTCGCGCGTGGCTCTTCCTTCGCAGGCTCTTCCTGGCCGAGAGATCGATCCGGCTCATAGTCCGAATGGAACTCCTCGAACGAGGCTCCGCCGGAGGAGCCGGCCTCCACATCTGCCACGAGGGCCGTCACCTCGCCCGCGGCGATGGCCTTCACCTCCAGCCCCACGCTGGCGGGGCGCGGCTTCACGGGGAAGTGCCCGTGTGAAGTCTCCACCGCCTGCGGCTCTGGCTCCTCCACACGGCGCAGGATGAACCCGCCCGGCAGATCCACCTCCTCGCCAGGCTCCACGGGCCACATGCGCGGCAGCTTCTCCTCGTCATCGCCATGCCGGAGCGCCCATTCGAGTGCCCGACGGCTCGCCTCCTGGAGATCCACGGGCCCGCGGCCTCGGCCGGGGGGATCCTCGACGAGCCAGCGATTCACCTCGTCCTGAATCTCCTCTCCTGTAGCGGAGAGGCCCGCTTGCTGCAGCGCCTCCTCAATGAGGCGCTGGCGCTCGGCCAGCTCGTCGGGCTCAGGCCTCAGCTCCAGCACGACCGCCCCTGCCCCTGACTCCTCCGCTCCAAGGGACCGCACGCCTGCGCTACCCAGGACCGACTCGAAGCGGCGAATCTCCTGGACGAGCGCGTCCTGGCTCGGATCCAGGCTCCTTGCGTGCTGCAGGAGCTTGAGCGCCCGGGATGGGTTGCCCGCACGCCGGTAGAGCTCGGCAGCCTTGCGCAGCTCGGCGACGGCGGTGGACTTGTCTCCCCTCAGCTCCGCGGATTGGGCGGCGCGGATGTGATCACGAGGATTGGCCATGGGACCAGCCTAACCTCTTGATGCCCCAAGCGCTCGTGCCGCTAAGCCATGGCCAGGAACAGCATCTCCGGGTGCTCGAGGTACTTGATGACCTCGTACACGAAGTCCGCGGCCACGGCGCCGTCGATGACGCGGTGATCGCAGGAGAGCGAGAGGTTCATCATCTCGCGGATGACGATCTGGTCATCCTTGCCGACCATGGGCCGCTTGCGCAGCCTGTGGACGCCCAGGATGCCCACCTCGGGGTGGTTGATGATGGGCGTGGCGAACAGGCCTCCGCTCTGGCCCAGCGAGGTGATGGTGAAGGTGCCGCCCGTCAGCTCCTCCATCTTCAGCTTGCGATCACGAGCGGCGTTGCCCAGGCGGGCGATCTCGTGGGCCAGATCGCGCAGCGTGAGCCGGTCCGCGTTGCGCACCACCGCGACGGTGAGCCCGTCCGGCGTCTGCGCCGCGATGCCGATGTTGTACTCGCCGCGGACGACCAGCTCCTGCGTGGCCTCGTCGAAGTTGGCGTTAAGGTTGGGGAACTTCTTCAGCGCGGCGATCACCGCCTTCACGATGAACGGGAGGTAGGTGATCTTCGTCTCGTCACCCACGGCCTTCAGCTGCGAATTGAGGCGCTTGCGCAGCGCCACCAGATCCGTGCCGTCCACCTCCTCCACGAAGGCGAAGTGCGGCATGGTGAACTTCGACCGCACCATCTTCTCCGCGATCTTCTTGCGCAGGCCTCGCAGCGGGACGCGCTCGTCGGCGCGGCCAGCGGCGACCGGGGACGGAGGAGGCATCGCGGGCCGGGTCTGAGCAGGAGCCTCGGAGACGACGTTGGACGCCGCCTTGCCGCCCTCCAGGGCCGCCATGACATCCGCCTTCGTCACGCGCCCCTGCGGGCCGGAACCGGCGATCTCCGCGAGGTTCAGCCCGTGCTCGCGCGCCATGCGGCGGGTGAGCGGCGTGGCCAGCACCTTGGTCGCGGGGACGGCGCCGTTGCCACCCTTGTCGCCCATGGGCCCAGCCATCGGGGGCGGGGCCGCGGGAGCCGCGTGCCCACCGTGGGCACCCTGGCCTCCAGCCTGGGCGGGGACAGCGCCTTCCACCTCCAGGGTGATGAGGAGCTGGTGGACCTTGGCCATCTCGCCCTCCTTGCCGTGCGTCTTGAGGACGCGGCCGGCCTTGGGGCTGGGCACGGTGACGGTGGCCTTGTCGGTCATCACCTCGG
>Ga0247825_10000484_pt1 | contig 25204 bp, 21 predicted proteins | sample 13C_Vanillin_Day_FD_194413 | JGI IMG/M metagenome (GOLD analysis project Ga0247825, IMG submission 194413) | Soil microbial communities from agricultural site in Penn Yan, New York, United States - 13C_Vanillin_Day48 | ecosystem: Environmental > Terrestrial > Soil > Agricultural land | place... | reverse complement strand
CTTCGACGGCGCGTACGGCCGCTGTGGCACGTTTGATTTCGGTGGGGGTGGGTGCGAACACCTGGTTCGCGATGGCGATCTGGCTGGGGTGAATGGCCCATTTGCCGACGCTGCCGAGGGTTGCGGCCCATGTGGCTTCGCGCTCGTAGCCGTCGGGGTTGGAGATCGCGCCGTAGGGGCCGTCGACGGCGTCGAGCCCATGGGCACGTGCGGCGCCGATCATGCGGTTGCGGGCGTAGTGCCACACGTCGCCGGGGTAGCCGTAGACGCCCTCGGCGGCGGCTCCGATGTGACCGAGCCGGATGCCTTGACTGGCGGACAGGTCGCCGACGCCGAGGATGAGGGCCTCGAGACGAGGGGAGCAGGCAGCGATCTCCTCGACGCGTGAGAGGGCCTCGGTCTCCTCGATGAGGACCTCGAGTTTGATCCGACCGACCTCGAGGCCGAGATGGGTCTCGAGTTGCGTCAGAAGGTCTTCGACGAACCAGACATCTCGGGGACCGAAGACCTTCGGAATGATGATGACGTCGAGATTGTTGCCGGCTGCGGTGACGATGTCGACGATGTCGCCGTGGCACCAGGGGGTGCTGACGGGATTGATGCGGACGGCGCGGGTTTTGGAACCCCAGTCGAGGGTGGTGAGACCTTCGATGATGTTCTGCCGCGACTCGATCTTCTTGGCGGCAACGACAGAATCCTCCAGGTCGAGGAAAACGAGGTCGGCGTCGCTCGCAGCGGCTTTGGCGATCATCTTGGGGCTGTGTCCGGGAGTGGACAGTTCGCTGCGGCGGAGTCGGCTAGTGGGCATGGTTTTCTCCTGCTTTCGAAGTCGGTGTTGTTGTCGGTGGCTTGGCGCGGGAGGCAACGAGGTTGGTGCGGACGAACTCCACGACGGGCTGGCCGTGCTGGTTCGTCGCGGTCGTGTGCCAGGTAACGATGCCGACGCCAGGCTTGCTGGCGGACGTGCGCATTCTCAACACCCGCGAACTCGCCGTGATGGTGTCACCCGGATACACGGGACTGCCGAAGACGCAGTCGTCGATACCGAGAAACGGGCCTCCACTCTCGCTGAGATCTTCCACGGACAGCCCGACCGCAGTGCACAGCACAAGCATCGGGTTCAGGACCGTGTCGGGATGACCCTGCGCCCGAGCATATTCGACGTTCAGATGAACCGGCAGCCACGCGCAGGTCGCGGTCGAAAATGACACGTTGTCGGCCTGGGTCAGTGTCCTTCCCCAGTGGTGGGTCATCGACCGACCCACCTCGAAATCCTCGTACTTGTTTCCCTTGGGTACGAGCGGGAAGGAATCGAAGTCGGGGTCGCCCACGTCGTGCGATGTGCGCGAGTCTGCCGACTCACCGGCGACGGTGGAAGACGGACCGGAAGTCCCGTTGAATGTCGAGTACATGGGTCAATCATGACGTGAAATTGAAGTTTGTCAACGAACAAGTTTTCTGCGGATCGAGTCCGGTCAGATAGTGGCGGCCTGGTGGGCGCGTGGCGAATGATGCAGCAGGGGCGAGTGGGACGGCCCAGGAAAAAGACTAGTTTGCTGATCAGTTATTTCTGTTATCGTCGTCGGAGTGGCGCCGATCACGCGGCCCATCGGGCACGGCAACCCGTGCACAGGAGAGGAGCTTGGTTTCGTGAAGTTGGATGCGTGTGTGGTCGGCGTGGGAACGAGCGAGTCCATCGGCAGACCGGGGCGAAGTGCCTTGCACCTGGAGTTCGAGTCGTTCCGAGCCGCGTTGGCGGATGCGAATCTGAAGAAGTCGGATGTCACGGGCATGGTCACCAATTGGGGCACCCCGCGTGGCGTGGACTACGACGAGTTCGCCGTGGCCGCCGGCCTGGACCTGACGTGGGTTTCGCAGCTGTGGACCCATGGCCGGTGGGCGGCCACGGCGGTCCAGCAGGCAGCCATGGCAGTGACGATGGGGCTGGCGGACGTGGTTGCCGTGATCAACAGTGCCGTCACGGCGACGGGGTATGCCCTCGAACTGCCTCCGATGAGTTCACCGCTCGGCGGCGTCGATGAGTCGTTCCGAGACGGAGGCGGGCCCTACGGCAACTGGACACTCCACGGCTCGCCCGGAGCCGGGGCCGGCGCCGCGCTGGTCATCGAGCAGTACATGGATCGGTACGGTGCGACATCTGCGGACATGGCGGCAATTCCCGTCACCATGCGCGCTTTCGGCCACCTCAACCCCATGGCCGTACGGCGCGAGGAACCACTCACGGTCGAGCAGTATCTGGAGGAGCCCGAGCTCATGGGCCATATGCGGTCCTCCGATATGTGTCTCGCGGTCGACGGCGCTACATGTCTGCTGGTGACCTCGACGCAGCGGGCGCGGGAGTTGGGTCGACCCATCGTGCATATCGCAGGGATGCAGGGGGTTCCGGCCACTCGGAACAGCTACGACTTCTTTTCCCGGCCGGGCATGGGATCAGGAGTGAGCCCGCGCTACGACTACGTGGCCCCGAAAACCTTCCCCGTGCTGGAGATGGCGGGTGTGGGACGCGACGACCTTGACGGCTTCTTCACCTACGACCCTTTCTCCCCCCTGGTGTTGATGGCGTTGGAGCGGTGGGGCTTCTGCGCAGCGGGCGAGGCCGCCGCGTATTGCCGCGACCAGGGCATCGGACTGGACTCGCCGCTCCCCATGAACACGCACGGCGGGAGCCTGGCGGAGGGGCACCTGTACGGCTACGGGCACATGATCGAAATGGTCCGCCAGCTTCGCGGTGAGGCCGGGAAGCGTCAGATCGACGATGCGAAGTCACTGCTGTGGGGCACTCCGTGGGGCGACGCCCTGGTCCTGACGAACGAGAAGGTGGCCTGACATGGCGGCAAGCCAGAGAAAAGGTGAAGTGGTCGAATTGGAGCGCGTGGACGCTGCACCGGGCCCTGCCCAGCACCAGCACCCCGACAACGCGGGTTTCTGGGAGTCTCTTCACGATGGGCACCTGTCCCTCCAGCGATGTGGCGAGTGCGAAACGTTGCGTTTCCCGATCGCAACGCACTGCTACGAGTGCCTGAGCGGTGAATATGCCTGGGAGTCAATCGATCCGCACGGAACTGTGGATGTGGCGATCCGTATTCACGAAGCCGCCGCAGAGCTTCCCGCGAGCGGCGCCAGCCTCCCCGAGCCGTGGCGAAGCATAGCGCCGTACCTGACGGGAGCGGTCGACATGAAAGCCGGAGTGCGCCTGCCCGGTCGGATCATCTGCACCTGCGGCGAAGCGCTGACGCGCGGTACGCCCGTGCGCGCGGTACTGCTGCCGGCATCCGGCGGAGCGACCGTCTACGGGTTTGCTCACACCTGCGTCGGAACGGAGAAGTAAGTGGACAAGAAGGTAATAGTCGTCGGCGGCGCGAGCGGCGTAGGAGCGGCCTGTGTGCGTTCCCTCGCGAAGGAGGGTGCCTCCGTGGTCTCGCTTGACCGTTCGGAGGAACAAGGCCTCGGCGTCGCCGAACAGGCGGGACAACGTTTCCTCACGTGCGACGTCACCGATCGGGATCAGGTCTTCTCGGTGATCGACGAGGCGGCCGATCTTTTGGGTGGGGTGGACTCCCTGGTTCACGCCGCGGGGATCCTGCTGCAGGGTCCGGCCGAAGATGTCAACGACGAGGACTGGGCCCGCGTCATGGACATCAATGCGCGGGGGCCGATGCTGACGAACCAGGCAGCGCTGCCGCACCTGAAGAAGGGCGACAGAAGCAGCATCGCCAATTTCGCGTCCTCCTCAGCGCTGACCGCATATCCGAACGGCGCGGCCTACGCGGCGTCCAAGGGCGCCGTGACGGCGTGGACTCGGACGATCGCCGTCGAATGGGCTCGATACGGCATCCGGGCCAACGTCATTCACCCGTCGGCGAGGACTGCGATGCTCGAGGATCATCTCGCAAAGATGAACGACGAGGAACTTGCTGCGTACAAGGAGCTGCTTCTGCAGAAGGTGCCGCTCGGTGGTGAGTTCGGGGATCCGGATCGAGACATCGCGCCGGTCATCACGTTCCTGGTCAGCGACGGCGCTCGGTTCATGACGGGGCAGAACATCGCCGTGAACGGCGGCTACTACATCTAGAGCGGAATCCATTTCCTCGGAACGCAGGTGCAATCCCTGCGGCTGACAAAATACTAGTTGGTTGAACACTTATTAAATGTTATGATTCAGGTCACGCCGGCGCCGACTTACTCCGCCATCTGGGCGGACGCCGCCCGGATGGCGGACCCTCTGCGGATTGCGCCCATGACTGCATCGAACTGACAAGGAGAACTGATGGACGTCAAAGAGGTGCCGAATCAGGCACCAGGAGGTTTCTCGATCGGAATTGACGTCGGGGGAACCTTCACCGACCTCGCCTGTGGCAACGGGCAGTCGCTGTGGCGCGCCAAATCGCCGACCGACCGAAACAACTTCGGACGGGGAGTGCTCGGAGCTTGTCAGCTCGTCGCTGATCAAGTCGGCCTCGATCTCGAAACATTTCTCGGGAGGGTCGAACGCTTCGGACTGGGTACGACCGCGGTGACAAACGCGCTCGTCGAGAAGCACGGCGTCAGAGCCGGACTGCTCACCACGGCCGGTTTCGAGGACACCATTTCCATGGCCCGCTCGCGGCGTGTCTCGGAGGAGGGATTCCTCGTTCCGCCATGGAGCCCCATCGATCGATCGGCTGTCGTCGGTGTCGACGAACGCGTCGACCGCGACGGAAAGGTGCTGCAGGCCGTCGATATCGCGGCGGTTCGTTCGGCAGTGGCAAACCTGATCGAGACGCACCAGATCGAGGCGCTCGCCGTCTCGTTCCTCTGGTCTTTCAAGAACGACGAGAACGAACTGGCCGTGGTCGAGTTCGTGCGGCAAGAGTTTCCCGACCTGCCCGTCTTCAGCGGCGTCGAGTTGCACCCCAGTATCCGCGAGTACGAGCGCACCCTGGTTGCGGCCGTGAATGCGGTCCTGTCTACCGCTCTCGACGGTATCGAGGCCCTCGCGCAGGAGCTCGCCGACACCGGCCTTCGAGTTCCGCTGCTGCTGCTCCAGACCAGCGGTGGAACCGTCACCCTCGCCGAGGCACGCCGCTCGCCGGTGATCCTGGTGGCGTCGGGCCCGGCTGCCGGCGTCATGGCTGCGGCCGAGGTGTGCTCGGACGAGGGGATTTCCGACGCGATCTGCGGCGACATGGGCGGTACGAGCTTCGACTTGGCGGTCATCGCCGATTCGCTCCCGCAGCGGTCCGAGCGAGGCGAGCTGCACGGGATGATCCTTGCTCAGCCGCGAATCGACACGCTCTCGATCGGCTCCGGCGGCGGCTCCATTGCCTGGGTCGACGCGCGCGGACTGCTGCGCGTGGGGCCGCGCTCCGCCCGGGCGTGGCCCGGACCGGCCTGCTACGGCAACGGCGGGACGGATGCAACGATCACCGACGCCCTGGTGGTCCTCGGCTACATCGACCCGGCCAGCTTCGTAGGCGGCACGCTTGACCGAGAAGCCTCCGTGCGGGTGTGTGCCACGCTGGGCGAGTCTCTCGGCCTCTCGGCCGAGGAGGCCGCGTGGGGAATTCGCGAGATTGCGCTCGCCGAGATGACCAAAGCGACTCGCCTGCACGCGGGCGCGAGTGGGCTCGACCCGCGCACCCTCACCCTGATCTCCTACGGCGGCAGCGGCGGACTGTTCACGGCGAGCATCGCGGCCGAGGCGAACATCCCCCGCGTTGTCGTGCCCCCCGCTGCGTCGGTGCTGTCCGCCTTCGGTGCGGCATCGGCCGATGTGCGGCGGCAACGGATCAAGTCGGCTGACGTGCTGCTCGATCGGGCCGACGCGGGCGCGATCGGAGCCGATCTCGAGCGGCTCGGCTCCGAGGTGGCACGGGCGGTCGGTAACGATGGGGTCCCTGAGCAGGACCTGACTGTGAACTACGACGTCGGGGTTCGTTTCTTCAGGCAGACGTCCGAGGTGTCGATTGCGCTGCAGACCCCGGTCTTCGATGCCGAAGCAATCCGTGCGGCCTTCCTCGAACAGTACGCAGCCCGCTACGGGGTGGGTGCCGTCGGTCAGAAGGCGCAGCTGGAGGTGACGTTCCTCCGCGCAGTCGCCATCGGCCGGCTTCCCCGGGCGACGTTCGCGATCGACACGTCCACGCGCACAGGGGGTGTGGTCGAACCGTCTTCCCACCGGGCCGTGTATCTGACCCGGGCCGGCAGTGAGCAGGTTCCGTGCTACCGGACCCCCGACCTGGTCCCCGGAGACCGCATCGACGGGCCGGCTCTGGCCGACGACGTCGACACCACCGTCTTCGTCCCCCGCGGCGCCACGCTGGTGGTCGGCGAGCGCCGCTCTCTCCGATTGGATGTGAATTCCGATGCAGCTTGACAATATTGCGGTCGAGGTTCTGCGACACCAGTTCGAAGCGTTCTGTGGCGAGGGCGCCGCGACGATCAAACGCACTGCGGTGAGCCCGCTCGTGGTCGAGGGGGGTGACTACTCGTGCACCCTTCTCGACGCCAAGGGGAACTTGGTGACAGGTGGCGGTCATATCGCCTACCACTTCTACGCGGCGACCAATGCGATCGCGGGTGTGTTCATTGAGCACGGTGACGACATCCAGGACGGCGATGTCTTCCTGGCGAACGACCCGCACCGGGGCGGTGGCCTGCACGCGCAGGACATCTTCGTCATGAAGCCGGTGTTCGCCAGGAAGGTCTTGGTGGGGTGGTTCGCAAATTCGTCGCATCTGGTGGACGTGGGCGGTATGCAGCCGGGGTCGTTCGCTCCCGAAGCGACCGACTGCTTCCAAGAGGCGGTCCGACTGCCCGCAGTGAAGATCATGAGGGCCGGCGTCGACCAGCGGGACCTCTGGAACATCTTGCTCAACAACGTCCGCATGGCCCACCTGGTCGAGATGGACATCCGTGGCCTGATGGCGGGCGTCGATGTCGGTGCTGCCAAGCTCCGGGAACTCGCTGAGCGGATCGGTCCGGACGCCTTGCAGAACGGGTTCGACGAGCTCAACCGACGGACCGAGGAAGCTGTCCGCGCCGAGATCGCGCTGCTCGAGGACGGCGTCTACCGGTCCACGAGTTGGACCGAGTGGAACGAGGAGAAGTTTCGGGTCCCCTGCACGACCACCGTCGAGGGCGATTCGATTCGTTTCGACTTCTCCGGGGCGGCACCACAGACGCAGCACTTCTTCAACACGAAGGAGTACATCGTCAAGGGCAAGATCGGGGTCGAGTTGCAGCGTCTGATCGGGCAGGACCTGCCCCTCAACCAGGGGTACTACGACGCGATTGCGGTGTACTGCCCGGTGGGCAGCATGCTCAACTGCACTCATCCAGCACCCGTCGGGGCTGCGCATCTCGCGGCGTCGCACGACGCCAGCGAGGCCGCGTTGCGCACTTTCCATCAGGCGGTGGCGGCTTCGCCCGACAGCGTCAGCCGTCCCTTCCTGTCCAGTTCGCAGACGATGTCCGGGAACTGCGTGGTCACTTTCTCGGGTAGGGGTCTGTCCGGCGCGACGGACTCGTGGATCATGATCGACGGCACCGCCCTCGGTTCGCCGGCCGGCAACGATCGCGACGGCACGGACTTCAACTTCTACCTGGTGGGGCGTCAGGCGGCCATTCAGACGAACGATGTGGAAGTCACCGAGTCCTGGTACCCGCTTCGCTTCAACTACCGGCGTCGGTCGTGTGACGCGTCGGGTGCGGGTCAGTTCCGCGGGGGACGCGGCGTCGACTTCGAATTCACCGTTGACGGCTCTCCGCTGTTGACCGGCAACAGCATCGGAGGGCACGGGCAGATTCCGATGCCCGGGTCGGCCGGCGCCGACCCGGGTCGGCCGAATGCGATCGAACTGCGTGACCCCGATGGCGGGTCGACGCCGATCGGGGTTCTGGCCCAGGGATTCACTCTCCCCGAAGGACACAGCTACGCCATTCGGGCTGCGGGCGGCGGGGGCTGGGGCGATCCTCTCGATCGTGATGTGGCAGCCGTGCTCGCCGATTTCGAGGACGGCCTCATTACCGCTGAGGACGCGAGTGATGTATACGGCGTTGATGTCTCCGACGGCACCACGACGAGCCGGAGCGAGTTGCTGCAGCAGCGTCTCGAGCGCGCCGACCCGGCTTTGATCGAACCGGTTCAGGTCGAGGTGAGCGAGACCGACTCGAGTCGAGCGTTGCCGATTGCGTCCGGTGTCGAGCAGCGCGGCGGGTTCGCGGTGAGCGTTCGCTCGGGTGCGGTCCTCGCGCAGGCCCCCGGACATTGGACCGATGGCTGCCCGGTTCTGGTCGAGCAGTTGGCCGGCGGGGTGGAGACGCGCAGATACCTCGATCCCGGCACCGGGCACGTCCTGCACACCGAGGTGGCGGTGACCGGTGAGCCCAGGACCTTCGAGTCCAGCCCCGCGCGTTGGTCCGCGTGGACGGGTGAACGGATCGGCTGAGCGGCGACGAGCAGCACCGATGAGGTGGTGCCGGGAATCTTTCCCGGCACCGCCTTTTTCGTTCCCAGTGACCTGAAGACCGAACTCGCGCAGATGACCAGGCCACCGTTCGGTGGCCTGGTCTTCGAGCAGGGGTCCTACATCGGGAGGGTGTCGCTACTTTCCGCGTGCGCCGCGATGCTTCGTAGAGCCACCTCGGCGAGGTGTTCGCTCTCCTCGCCCAGCAGTAATCGATCGACCTTGGCGCGTCGCCAATACAGGTGCGCGTCGTGTTCCCAGGTGAAACCGAGCCCTCCGAGCACATGAACGAGCGTCTCGCACGCCGTCTCGAAGCTCGGGGCGCAGTATGCCTTCGCAGCAGACGAGGCAATCGGAAGCTGCTCCGGGGCGTTGTCGGCTGCCCACGCCGCCCACCACACGAGGGAGCGCAGTTGATTGACGGCGACCCAGTCGTCCACCAGGCGATGCTTGATCGCTTGGAACGAACCGATCTGCCGACCGAATGCCGTGCGGTCTCTGGCGTGCTCGATGCCGAGCTCGACCACACGCTCCGCGGCGCCCAGACCTTCGGCAGCAAGAACGACACAGGCGACCTGCCGGGCGCGGTCCCACAGGGCACGTGCGTCCCGGCGAATCACCTCAGACGACGTCAACGTGACGTAACCGAGACCGCGGGTGGCGTCGATCGGGTCGCCGGGCCTGACCTCACCGCTACCCAGGACGAGGTCATCGCCGTTCAGTGCGAGGAAGTGCGAGGCGCCGATAACGTCCATCGACGGGCTGTCCCCGGTGAGCGAGCCGTCGAGCACCGCGAGGGCCAGAGTTCCGTCGCTCAGCGCCTGGAGCCGGTCCGTGTCCCCTTCCAGGAGTACAGCACATCGGGCCGCGGTGGCGAGGGAAGGCCCGGCAAGTTGGCGGCCGGCCTGTTCGGCGACGATGGCCATGTCGAGCAGGCTGGCGCCTACACCGCCCGCCTCTTCGGGGATGGTGAGCGAGGAGAATCCCAGCTCGGCGAGAACCTCACGGCCGGGCACGATCCCGCCCGCGGTATCGAGGCTCTTGCGCGCGTATTCGGGTCCGGCCTGATCGGCAAAGAAGGAGCGCGCGTGGTCGGCGAAGTTCCGCTGGTCGTCATTGATGTCGAACTCCATGAGTTCCCTACCTGCTCTCGGATGCTGTGGGCTTGGGCGCGCGGTCCGACGGGAGCCCGAGGACTCGTTCGCCGAGAATGTTGCGGAGGATCTCGTCGGCTCCGCCGGCCAGGGCGACGCCAGGGGTGGATGCCGCCGAATTCGCCCAGCGCCAGTCTCCGTCCCGCGAGCGCGCCAGGACGGCGTCGTCGCCGAGCAGGCGTTGGCCGAGGTCCGCGGTGGCGTGCGCGACGCGAACCGCCGTGAGCTTTCCCGCGCTGGCCTCGGGTCCCGGGCGCTTACCGCGTTCCATGCTCGTCTGCATCCGGTATCCCGTGTAGCGGGCCGCGAGCGAATCGACCAGCACCTTCCCGAGCTCGTGTGTGGCCAGCACACGCTGGTTCGGAGCGAGCCGCGGAAGCCGTTCCGCGGCATGTGCGATCAAGGCATCACTCCGGACACCGAGTTCGCCGCCGCCCCCGCCGACTGCCATTCGCTCGTTCATCAGTGTGGTCAGGGCGACCTGCCATCCATCGTTGACGTCGCCGAGACGCTCGGAGTCGTCGATGACGACGTCGTCGAGGAAGACCTCATTGAAGCTCTGGTGCCCGTTCATCTGCCGCAGGGGTCGGACCGTGACGCCGGGTGCGTGCATATCGATCACGAACATCGTCAGCCCGCGATGCTTGGAGGCGTCAGGATCGGTGCGACACAGCACAATCCCGTACCGGCAGTGCTGTGCAAGTGTGGTCCACACCTTCTGTCCCTGCACGTGCCAGCCGTCGTCGTGGCGCACGGCCCGGGTGCGCAGTGCGGCGAGATCGCTGCCGCTGCTGGGCTCGCTGAAGAGCTGGCACCACAAATCGTCTCCGCGAAGCAGCCTCCGGATGTAGCGTTGCTTCTGGTCCTCGCTTCCGTGGCCCAATACCGTGGGTCCGCACATTCCGAGGCCGACGTGTCCGATCGGTCCCGCGATCCGTGCGCGGTGCAGCTCCTCGTTGACGACGGCCTGTTGGGCGTTCGTTCCGGCGCCGCCACCGTATTCCGTCGGCCAGGTCAAGCCGATCATCCCGGCGTCGAACAAGGTGGCCTGGGTCCGGCGGAGGGCTTGAACCCGGTCCGTGCCGGGCTCTTCCAGATAGGGGCCGTCTGCGTGCTCGAGTTCGTCCGCATGCTCGTCGAGGAACTGGCGCGTCTTACCCCGCAGGTGTGCTTGGTCGGGAGTGTCGTCGAAGTCCATGGGTGGCCTCTCGTTGGTTGGGCGTGGGCGAATGGCCGACCGCGGCGTCTGTGGCGACACCTCAGCCACGCCGGGCCGGGCGTCAACAAAAAATAGTCGGTGAACAAATCTTAGCGGAAGGAGTGTCTGGGGAGAAGACAATCCTTGTTGGTTGACAAATTAAGGTTATGAGGCATGCTGTTGTTATGAGCATCACTCGTTCGGAGTCAATCCCACCACCTCAGGGTCTCGTGAAGGCATACGGTCAGTGGATCGACGGCGCGGAGCGGTACACGCCCGGGGGCAAGCGCCTCACCACCAACTCCCGATGGACAGGTGGCGCAGTTGCCGAGATCGCCGCTGGGGGTCGCGCCGACGTCGAGGCGGCTGTCTCTGCCGCATCCGCCGCAGCAACCGGTTGGCGTGAACTCAAGTCGGGGGAGCGCGGCCGGTTGATGGCCGACATCGCTCACGGGATCCGCGCCGAACGGGAGCTCCTTGCCGAACTCGAGGGCGCCGAGGCCGGTAAGCCCGGTCCACAGGCATTGCGCGAAGTCGATTCCGCCGCAGATTATTTCGACTTCTACGCGGGGCTCGCCAACATCCCTTCGGGTGAGGTGATCGACCTCGGACCGGGTCGGCACGGCTACACGACCAACGAGCCGTACGGCGTCATCGGCGTGATCACCCCCTGGAACGCGCCGCTCAATCAAGCGGCCAGAGCGATTGCTCCAGCGATCCTCGCAGGGAACACAGCGGTGGTGAAGCCGTCCGAATTTACTTCCGCGACCACCCTCGAGCTTGCCCGCATCGCCACCGAAGCCGGCCTCCCCAACGGTGTTCTGAACGTCGTGACGGGCACCGGCGCGGCGGTGGGCCAACCACTGATCGAGCACGCAGACGTGCGGAAGGTGGCCTTCACCGGCTCGGTGCAGACCGGCCGTGCCATCGGACGGACAGCGGCGGACCGAGTGCTGCCGCTCACCCTCGAACTGGGTGGAAAGTCCGCGAATATTGTTTTCTCGGACGCGAACCTGCGGGCAGCCGCGGAAGGCGCGGTACGTGCCTTCACCGGCAATGCGGGTCAGATCTGCAGTGCCGGCACTCGCCTTCTCGTGGCCGACGAAATCTACGACGAATTCGTCTCTCTCCTTCTCGATCAGGTGCGCACGGTGAAGCCGGGTGAGTCCTATGGACACATCGTCACGGAGGAACAATTCACCAAGGTGCAGAAGTACTTCGACGTGGCCAAAGCGGACGGCGCGACCCTCGCGGCCGGCGGTGCCGCGACCGGAGACGGCTGGTTGATCGAGCCGACCGTCTACACCGACGTCACCAACCAGATGACGATCGCGCGTGAGGAAGTGTTCGGGCCTGTCCTGACCGTTCTCAGGTTCGGCACCGAGGACGAGGCTGTCGCGATCGCCAACGATTCCGAATTCGGACTCGCGGCGGGCGTGTGGACCGGAGACGTCGCGCGGGCCCACCGGGTCTCTGCCCGTCTCGAGGCCGGACAGGTCTATGTGAACGACTGGGTCGCCGGCCTCGTCGAGGGACCGTTCGGCGGAGTCAAGAACAGTGGATACGGCAGGGAGAAGGGCATGGAAGCACTACGTCATTACACTCAGACCAAGTTCGTGGTGGTGAAGCTGTGAGCGACCGCTTCCCCATCCTCGAGCCCGAATACCGTGTGCTCCAGGCCCGTGCCCGCGACTTGGCCGATCGTTGCCTTCCACACGCCGATCGCGCGGACGAATCCGACTCCGTCGACGCCGAAGTGCTCGCCCTACTCAAGGACAGCGGCCTCGCGGCCGTGCAGGTCCCAGCCAAGTACGGCGGCGAGTTCGAGTCTCCCGACTCCCTAGCTGTGACGGTCGTCCGGGAACAACTCGCAGCGGCTTCGAGCCACGTCGACTCTCTCTTCGCCATGCAGGGCATCGGCAGCTATGCGATCGCCGTCGGCGGGACCGACGAGATCCGCGAGCAGTGGCTTCCGCGGGTGGCGCGTATGGAGGCGATCGCCGCGCTGGCTCTGACCGAACCCGAAGTCGGATCGGACCTCAAATCGCTGTCCACCACAATCGCCGAAGACGGCGACGACGTGATCATCCGTGGAACAAAGAGTTTCATCACCAACGGGGGCGACGCCGACTACTACTGCGTTCTGGGCAAGGAAGATGTCAACGGCAGGTCCGGGTATTCCCTGGTGCTCGTGCCCGCGAACACTTCCGGTGTCAGAACCAGTCGTCCTTACCAGATCATGGCCCCCCACGTCCTGGGTGACATCGAGTTCGACAATGTCCGTGTTCCCAACACCCATCGCCTCGGTGAGCCCGGTAGGGGATTCGCGCTCGTACTGGCCACCCTGGCCACCTTCCGAGTTTCGGTCGCCGGCGCCGCCCTCGGCACCGCGCAGGCAGCGCTCGACGACGCCCTCGCGCACACCACGACCCGGAAACAATTCGACAGCCCGTTGGCGCGTCTCGGCCCGATTCCTCAGATGCTGGCGATGTCCTGGACCGAGATCGAGATGGCGCGGGCGTTCACGTACCAGGTCGCCCGCGCCGCCGCCTCCGATCCACGCGGCAGCCTGGACCTGTCGTCGATGGCGAAGATCGGCGCGACGGAGGTTACCGGTCGTGTCGTCGACCGCAGCGTGCAGATGATGGGCCGATTCGGTCTGGTCCGCGGATCCCGCATCGAACGCCTCTATCGAGCGGCCCGGCCGATGCGGGTGTACGAGGGCGCGACCGAAGTACTGCTCGACTCGTTGTCCAAGCAGCTTATCAAGGAGCACTCCCGATGATCATTGACGCACACTGTCACGTCTGGCCGGACGAGATCGCCCGCAAAGTGCTCGCCGACCGGCCCGTCGGCCTGGACCCGGTCCACGACGGCACCCTCGACGGGCTACGACGCACGATGGACAACGCCGGCATCGACATGGCAATGACTCTCGCGGTGGCAAATGCCGGTCGAACCGTCTGGCGCACAAACGAGTTCGTGGGGCGAGTCGACCGCTCCCGTTTCTTGCCGTTCGGTACGGTTCACCCCGATCTCTCGGTCGAGGACAACCTCGCCGCTCTCCGTGAGAACGGCATCATGGGCGTCAAGCTCCACCCGCTCTTCCAATCGGTCGCCTTCAGTGACACAAGGACGCGTGAGATCCTCACTGCCCTGGCCGAGAACGACGTCCCGGTGATCGCGCACGTCGGCTCCGGAGGTACCGAAGAGCAGAACGACCGGGGAGCGCCGCGCGATCTCAACGCGATGATGAAACACATCCCCGGACTCCGGCTGATCGCCGCGCACTATGGCGGTTACCAAGTGCTGGATGAGGCCGAGCAGTGGTCGGTGGGGACCGGGGTGTACCTCGAGACCTCGTGGCCACCGAGCATGGGCACCCTCCCCGTCGAACGGATCAGGCGGATCATTCGAGAGCACGGCGCCGATCGCGTCGTGTACGGCTCGGACTGGCCGATGACCGACCCCGCGACGGAAATCGCGGCCATTCGTGCACTCGGGCTGAGCGCCGACGAGGAACGCGGCGTCCTGGGCGGCAACCTTGCCCGCCTGCTGCGACTGGAATTGCCGGCGAACACCTGACTCCTCGAACGCTGTTTCAGGAGAGGGCTACCCGGCCTGCACACCATTTACGACGCGATGTCGAACGGCGAAACCCGGCTCGACGCCGCCCCACGACTACCAGGAAGCTGACCATGACCTCCATCGACACCGCCGCAGAGGAGCCGGTGCTCGTCTCCGACGACCGCGGCGTGCGCATCATTACGTTGAATCGGCCCGCTGCGCGCAATGCGGTCAACCTCGAGATGGCCACCGCGATCGACGCGGCGCTCACCGAGTTCGACGAGCGCCGCGACCTCACGGTTGCCGTCCTGGCGGCGAACGGGCCGACCTTCTGCGCGGGCATGGACCTGAAAGGGTTTCTGCGCGGGGAGCGGCCGATCACACCGAGGCGAGGATTTGCGGGACTAGTACAGGAGCCCCCACGCAAGCCCCTCATCGCCGCGGTCGACGGTCCCGCGGTCGCGGGTGGCTTCGAAATCGTTCTGGCCTGCGACATGATCATCGCCGCGGAAAGTGCGTTCTTCGCTTTGCCCGAGGTGAAGCGGGGCCTCGTCGCCGCCGGAGGCGGCCTGCTGCGGCTGCCCGGGCGGCTGCCCTATCCATTGGCGATGGAGTTGGCACTCACCGGCAAAAATATGTCGGCACGCGAGGCCGCCGAGCGCGGCCTGGTCAACAGGATCGTCGAGCCCGGCACGGCGGTGGCCGCCGCGCTCGAACTCGCAACGGAGATTGCCGCCTGCGGTCCGCTGGCGGTCGCGGCGACCAAGCAGATCATCCAAGACAGCCCGAGCTGGCCAGCAGCCGAAGCGTTCGCACGGCAATCCGAGCTGACCGCGCCCGTGCGGTCGTCGGCAGACGCCATCGAGGGTGCGCGTGCCTTCACTGAGAAGCGTGCACCGGTGTGGACAGGCGCATGACACGCGGCGGTACGTGCGAATCGGAGAGGACGAAGATATGGATTTGAACCTGACAGGCCGTGGGGTCATTGTGACCGGGGCGAGCAAGGGGCTGGGCCGGGCTGCGGCCCGGACATTGGCGGCCGAGGGCGCGCATGTGCTCGCCGTGGCGAGGACAGAGGCCAGCTTGAACGAGTTGGCGGCGGAGCAATTCGCCGGCAAGATCGAGCCGCAGGTGTGCGATATGCGCGACCGGGAACAAGTGGCCGGTCTCGCGAAGATCGCGGTCGAGCGGCTGGGGCGTCTCGACGCGGTCGTCAACAACGCAGGCATCGCGCCCGCAGCTGACTTTCTCGAGATGGATATGTCGGTCTTCGATGAGGTCATGGAGGTCAACGTGACATCGTTGGCCGTCCTCTCGCAGGCCGCCGCGCGCCATTTCGTCGACTCGGGTTCTGGTGGCCGGATCATCAACGTGGTCTCGACATCGGGAATTCTCGGCAAGGCCACACTCGCCGCGTATTCGGCGTCGAAGGGTGCCGCTATCCAGATGACCAAGGCCCTCGCCGCCGAATGGGCCCGGCACGACATCCAGGTCAACGCCATTGCTCCCGGCGCCTTCGCCACCGAAGCGCAGTCGTATGTCACCGGCAACCCGGACGTACTGGCGAAGAGAGTGCGTAAGATCCCGGCGCGTCGTATGGCCGAGCCCGACGAGATCGGACCCCTGGTCTGCTATCTCGCGTCGGAGAGTTCGAAATTCGTGTCCGGCGCCGTCTACGTAATCGACGGCGGCGAGACTGCAAAGCAGTGACGTTCGGCCTCGACGTCTTGCGTCGAGGTAATGGCCGAGTTCCATAGGGCAAAATAGTTGTTGGCTAACAGACAATAATTCTTGGGAGTGACCATGCGAGATGCGGTAATCGTTGATGCCGTCCGTACACCGATCGGCAAGCGGAAGGGAGCGTTGGCGGACATCCACCCCGCGGTCATCTCCGCAACGGTCCTGCAAGCACTGACCGAGCGCAACAACATCGACCCGAACATCGTCGACGACGTTGTGTGGGGCTGTGTGAGCCAGGTGTCCGAGCAGGCGAGCAACGTCGGCCGAAACGCGGTGCTCACCGCGGGCTGGCCCGAGACCGTCCCGGCGACATCCGTCAACCGCGCGTGCGGATCAAGCCAGCAGGCCGTCAGCTTCGCGGCTGCTGGAATCATCGCCGGCCACTACGACTTCGCCGTGGCCGGCGGGGTCGAATCGATGACCCGAGTGCCGATGGGAAGTGCCGCCCAGGACGGTCAGCCAGCGCCCACCACTCTGCTGGAGCGCTACGGCGTCCAGGGCTTCAACCAGGGCATCGGTGCCGAGATGATCGCGGAGCGCTGGGGAATGTCCCGCGCAGCGCTCGACGAGTACTCGCTGCGGTCGCACCGGCTGGCGGCCGAGGCAACCGATGCGGGGGCATTCGCCTCACAGCTGGTACCGCTCGGCGGCCTCGACGCGGACGAGGGCATTCGCCGGGGCGGGACACTCGAGAAGCTCGCCACCCTGCCGACCCCCTTCAAGGAGGGCGGAGTGGTCTCGGCGGGAAACGCCTCACAGATTTCGGACGGCGCCGGCGCCCTGCTCCTGACGTCGTCGGAGGTTGCCGGCAGCAACGGCCTCACACCGATCGCGCGTATTCACACCGCGGTCGTGGCAGGTGACGATCCCGTGATCATGCTGACAGCCCCGATCCGGGCGACGGAACTGGCACTGAAGAAGTCCGGACTGTCGATCGACGAGATCGGTGTGTTCGAAGTCAACGAGGCGTTCGCGTCGGTCCCGCTGGCGTGGCTGGCCGAGACCGGAGCGAAGGAAGATCGGCTCAATCCTCTCGGCGGAGCCATCGCCGTCGGGCACCCGCTCGGAGGATCCGGTGCCATCCTGATGACCCGCCTCATGAATCACATGCGAGACAACGGTATTCGATATGGTCTCCAGACCATGTGTGAGGCCGGCGGCCTGGCCAACGCGACGATCCTCGAGCTGCTCTAGTCAACGAACCCACCCACGTTCGTTGAGCCCCAAAGATTTCGAAGAACAAGGAGAAGAACAATGCAGGTAAACGGATCCGTTTTCGCTATAACGGGCGGAGCGTCCGGCCTCGGGCTCGCCACTGCGAAGCGACTGCTCGACGGCGGCGCAAAGGTGGCACTCATCGACCTCCCCAATTCGGACGGCGAAACGCTGGCAAAGGAACTCGGTGACAACGCTCTTTTCGCAGCTGGAGACGTAACCGACGAGGTCTCGTTCGGCGATGCACTGGATGCAGCCGAGACTCTGGGGCCGCTCCGCGGACTGGTGCACTGCGCCGGCAGTGGTCGCCGGGTCCGAATCCTGGACAAGGAGGGCAACCCCGGGTCCCTCGCCGACTACGAGTTCGTCATCAAGCTCAACCTGATCGGCAGCTTCAACGCGCTCCGTCTGGCGGCCGCACGGATGGCCAAGCACGAGGCGATCGACGGCGAGCGCGGCGCGATCATCATGACGGCGTCCGTCGCGGCCTTCGAAGGCCAGATCGGTCAGATCAACTACTCCGCAGCGAAGGCAGGAGTCGTCGGCATGACGATCACCGGTGCACGCGATCTCGCCAGCAAGAACATTCGCGTGTGCACCATCGCCCCCGGCATCGTGGACACGCCGCTGCTGGGTCGGCTGCGCGAGGACATCCGTGACGGACTGGCGGCCAGCGTTCCCAATCCGTCCCGGCTCGGGTTGCCCGAAGAGTACGCTCACCTGGCTCTGAGCATTCTGGAGAACGGTTACCTCAACGGCGAGACGATCCGCCTCGACGGTGCTCTCCGCATGGCACCGCGCTAGGCATCGCACATGGCTGACTTGGAGTACACCGTCGAAGGCGGCGTGGGGACGATTCTGCTCAATCGCCCCCACGCGAAGAACGCCTTCACACTCGAGATGATCGACGCCTGGGCGGCTGCGCTCCGGTCGGCGCGCACGGATCCGGATGTACGGGTCGTCGTGGTCACCGGCGCCGGGGGAGCATTCTGCTCAGGTATCGACCTGTCGGTGCTCGACGCCGTCGGTGCCGAACCGATGGCCTTAAAGACCATGCTGACCGAAGGAGTCCACCTGGTCGCCCGCGCCGCGGACGATCTGACCAAGCCTCTCATCGCTGCCGTGAACGGTGCCGCGGTGGGAGCCGGGCTGGATATGGCACTCATGTGCGATATTCGTATCCTCGCGGAGTCGGCCCGGCTGTCGGAGGCATACATCCGCGTCGGACTCGTACCAGGCGACGGCGGGTGCTACTACCTTCCGCGCCTGGTCGGCATGTCCAAAGCGCTCGAACTCTTGTGGACCGGCGACTTCGTGGACGCGGCCGAGGCCTTGCGAATCGGTCTGGCAAACGCCGTTCATCCCGACGACGAGTTCGCCGACGGTTATCGGCGCTTCGCGGACAGACTCGCCGCGCAACCACCGATCAACGTCGCGATGATCAAACGAGCCGCCCAGCAATCCGTCCATTCCGATCTGCGGACCGCGCTCGATCTGATTTCCTCCCACCTGGCCGTCGTGCACGGGACGAGGGACTCTGCCGAGGCGCGCGCCGCGTTCGCCGAGCGGCGCACCCCCACGTTCGAAGGCAGATGATTCCGATGAACACAACGGAACCGGTGATACTCGACGCATCCGACGGCGTCACGACCATCACGCTGAACCGGCCCGAACGCAAGAACGCGATCGATACCGAGATGTGGCACACGCTCAGCGAGATGCTGCGGGAAATTCGTAACGACCCGGACACGCGTGTGGTGGTCCTGCAAGGCTCGGGCGACGCCTTCTGTGCGGGCGCAGATGTCGCCAAGAGCAAACATCAGGAGCATCCGATCCCGCGGCTGCGCCGTATCGGCGACGTAGCATCGTCGCTGTTCGAATTGCCAATGCCCGTTATCGCCAAGGTGGACGGGGTGGCAGCCGGTGCCGGGGCCAACATGGCGTTGGCCTGCGATCTCGTCGTCGCATCCAGCAGGGCGCGGTTCAGTCAGATCTTCGTGAAGCGGGGGCTCTCCCTCGACTTCGGTGGATCCTGGCTGCTCCCGCGAATCGTCGGGCTGCAGCAGGCGAAGCGCCTTGCGATGCTCGCCGAGGTGATCGACGTCGACGAGGCATACCGCCTGGGAATGGTGACCTGGGTTCGCCCGCCCGAAGAATTGGACGGCTTCGTCGCCGACCTCGCTGGACAGCTGGCAGCACTGCCTCCGATCGCCATGGCGCAGACCAAGAGCCTGCTCAACGAGGGCGTCGGGATCGACCTACCCGCCGCGATTCGGAACGAGGCCGCTGCACAGGCGGTCAATTTTGCCACCGACGACGCACCTGCCGCGTTTCGGTCGTTCCTCGACAGATCCGACCCACCGAGCTATACGGGCCGATGGTCCGTGCGGTGAGCGACACCCGCCACGCCCTGGAAGGGTACCGATGGAGTTCCTGAACCTTGCCGCCGTAAGAGAGCCCGAGCGGCTCGTCGAGTTGCGGCACCGAGTACGCGCATTTCTAGCCGACGAAATCTCGTCGGGTCGAATCACCCCACACAGCGACCAGTGGCTCGCCGGCTGGGACCCGGGTTTCAGCCGCCGGCTCGCCGAGCAGGGTTGGATCGGGATGGCCTTTCCTGCCAAGTACGGCGGGTCTGCCCAGGGCGCGCTGGCTCGTTTCGTCGTCACCGAGGAACTGCTGGCGGCAGGTGCACCGGTCGCTGCGCACTGGATCGCGGACCGTCAGTCGGGGCAGGCTCTCCTGTCATTCGGGTCCGAGGAGCAACGACAGGCGTTCCTGCCCGTCATCGCGCGGGGCGAGTGCTATTTCGCGATCGGCATGAGCGAGCCGGATACCGGGTCGGATCTTGCCTCGGTGCGGACCCGCGGAGCCCGAGTGGATGGTGGCTGGAAGGTCTCAGGCACGAAGATCTGGACCAGTGGAGCGCATCATGCGCACGCGATGATCGCGTTGATCCGCACCGAGCCGCTCGGCGAGAAGCGCCACGCGGGGCTGACACAGGTCATCGTTGAGCTCCCTGATCCGAGCGTCGAAGTGCGACCGATCAAGCTGCTGACCGGAGAGCATCACTTCAACGAGGTCGTCTTCCACGACACCTTCGTGCCGGATTCGCGCGTCCTGGGCGAGCCGGGGGCGGGGTGGAAGCAAGTAACCAGTGAGCTCGCCTTCGAGCGAAGCGGTCCCGAGCGCATCCTGTCGACGTTCCCACTCCTCGTCGAGGCTCTCCGCGAGTCGAATCGGATAGGGGAGAACGTGGATCGCGTTCGCTTGGGGGAGCTGATCTCGCGTCTGTGGGCCCTCCGACAGATGTCACTCGCGGTCGCCGGGCGACTCGAGCAAGGGGACGATCCGGCGGTCGCCGCGGCCATGGTCAAAGACCTCGGGACCACCCTCGAGGGGGACCTCATCGACAGTGTGCGGATGATGGTTGGCATCGAGCCGGACCCGGCCGCGTTGAGCCGATTGCCGCGGATGCTCGCGGAGGCGTTGCTGCACAGTCCCGGATTCACTCTGCGCGGCGGTACGAACGAAATTCTGCGCGGGGTCGTAGCGAAAGCGGTGAATGTGTCATGAGTGAGATCATCGAGGCACTGACGGAGGCGGTCGAGGACGCGTGTGTCCGGCATCCGTCGTCGGCGGATACGAACTGGAACGCCGCACTGTGGTCGGCACTCGATCAGATCGGCATCACCCTGTTGTCGATCGACGAGGAGGAGGGCGGCTCGGGGGGTGACGTCTCCGCTGCCGCCGCTGTCCTGGAGGTCCTCGGAGAGTATTGCGCCGAGGTCCCCTTCGTGGAGACCGCGCTGCAGGGGGCATGGCTTCTCGCCTCCTGTCGTGCCGAGATCCCGGCCGGCCCGATGACTGCTGCGGTCGCAGGATCCGGCGTAACTCTGGCGGAGGAATCCGGCGCGTGGACGATCGACGGCGAGCTGACCCGAGTTCCGTGGGCTCGGATCGCAGAACACCTGGTGGTCTTGGCGGGGCGACACGTAGTGCTCCTCGGCCGCAACGACTTCGAGATCGAGGCCGGCACCAACGTGGCGGGGGAGCCGCGCGACCGGGTGACGATGCGCCGTGTGTCACTCCCGGCGAGCAGCGTCCATTCCGTTCCTGAAGACTCCGATGTGACCGAGGAGCTCTTCGTCGCACGTGGCGCCGTGGGTCGTATGGCGATGTCCTCAGGAGCGTCCCGCAGGGCACTTCGGATGTCGCTGGCGTACGCCTCGGAGCGAACACAGTTCGGGCGGCCCTTGGGTGCCTTCCAATCCGTGCAACACCAGATTGCGAGGATGGCCGGCGAGGTCATGCTCTGCAAGACGGTCTCCAAATTCTCGGCGATGGCGCTGGACGAGAAGGAGCCATCGTGGCAGTTCGAGGTCGCCGCGGCGCAGGTTTCCACGGGAGAAGCCGCGGGCACCGTTGCGAAAATCGCACACCAGGTTCATGGAGCGATCGGGTTCACCGAGGAGCACGATCTCCGGTTGTGCACCACCCGGATCTGGAGTTGGCGAGACGAATTCGGGGGCGCACGCCGGCGAGCCGAAGAAGTGGGAGCCCGCGCGCTGGACGCCGGCGCAGCCGGTCTCTGGCCATTGCTCGCTGGAAAATAATGATCGCTGTGCGCGTCGGGTGAACCCGTCGTGACGAAACAGAACCTCCGCTCCGATCCCGGAGCGGAGGTTCTGTATTCGGGCAGGGAACGCTCAGGTGGCGTTCGCCTGGCTCCAATCCTCGAGCACGGTCGCCGCATCGATGGCGTGGGTCGGCATGGGCCGGGGAGCACCCGGTTCGGTTCGTGAGAATCGGGGGGCGGCGACGGGCTGAACGATGCCGTTCAATTCCTGCACGATGCCGCGCTGAACCATGTGATCGTGACGAGCAGCCTCGTCGAAGGAAAGCACGGGAGTCACACATGCATCGATCGAACCGAAGGCGTCGATCCAGTGCTGGCGTGGCCGGGCGCCGAAGGCCGTGGTGAGTCGCTCGCGTATCGCAGGCCACCCGGATCGGTCGTGCTGGTCCGGAAGGTCCTCTCCCTCCAAGCCAACGGTTTCCAGCAGCCGCTGGTAGAACTGAGGTTCCACCGCCCCCACCGCCATGTAGCCGCCGTCGGCGCACTCGTAGGTGTCGTAGAAGGGTGCCCCGCCGTCCAAGAAGTTGGTGCCGCGTTCGGCGTTCCATGCGCCACCGCCGTACATCGACCACAGCATGTGCGCGAGGCTGCTGGCCCCGTCGATCATGGCGGCGTCGATGACTTGGCCCGACCCGGATCTCTCGCGCTCCCACAACGCCGCCAGAACACCGACCAAAAGAAACATGGAGCCGCCACCGTAGTCGCCGATGAGGTTGAGCGGCGGCACCGGTCGTTCGCCGGTGCGGCCGACGCTGTTGAGGATGCCGGCGATCGAGAGATAATTGATGTCGTGCCCGGCCGCCTGCGCCAGCGGCCCGCTCTGCCCCCACCCGGTCATCCGGCCGTATACGAGGCGGGGGTTCACCTCGAGGCAGGCGTCGGGTCCGAGACCGAGACGTTCGGCTACACCGGGGCGATATCCCTCGATCAGTATGTCCGAGTGCTGCACCAACTCGAGGACGGTCGCGCGATCGGTAGCCGATTTGAGGTCGGCGGTAACGATCCGCCGACCGCGCAACTGCTCGTTGCGACCGTTTGTGCCCAGCCCGAACGGCGCGTCGGGACGCTCCACCCGGACCACGTCGGCACCCAGATCGGCAAGGATCATTCCAGCGTGCGGGCCTGGGCCGATGCTGGCCAGCTCGACCACTCGGATTCCTACCAGCGGTCCTGTCATGGGATGCCTCATTCCGCCCGCAGACGAAAACACGTCGCAGGTCGTTCGTATGCGTATTGAGTCCGATGTGTGCAAATGCGATGCGATCAGATAGTCAGGCCGGGCGGCGCTCCGGTCCGCCGCCGGCCGGCTCTGCGGCGAGATTGCTCATCACCTGATCGATGAAGGTGGTGAGCACGGCACCGGAATCGATTCCAGCTGTCTCCAGCTTCCACAGGTAGCCCACCCCGCGCAGTTGCGCGACGATCATCGCGGCCTGTTCATCGGGGTCGATGCCTTTGCGGATGGAACCGTCGTGCAACCCGTTCTTGATGTAGGCGGCGATCCGAGACCGCTGGTTTCGATGAAAGTCGATGAATCGCTCGCGCAATTCGGGGACCGGCCCCACCGCCTCGAAGATCAGGGCATAAAGAGTGGCCAGCGACCGCGGACTCTTCTGGTAGGCGTTCTTGATCTCGGTCAGCATGACCCGCAACGTGTCCAGACCCGTGAGGTCGTGCACCTCCGGCTCGACAGTCTCTACATCCCAGCGCACTACGATCTCTTCGACCAACGCCTCGAGGAGCTTGGCCTTCGATCCGAAGCGAGCGGTCGCGAGGCTACGGCTGTAACCCGCCCGCTCGCCGACGGTAGCCAATGTCATCGACTGGTAGCCGCCGTCGGCGACAAGCTCTCCCGCGGCGCGGAGGAGGAGGCGGGTGGAGCGTTCCGAGCGGACCTGGTGGCCGTTGAGCGTCTGCTGGGCTCTCATAGCTAAAGATACTAGTTCAGCAACCAATTTTGTTCTACCCCCGTGAAACGCGGTGACGTCTTCTGCTCGGTAGCCGTGCAATAGCGCTCTGCGCTATCGAAAAGGTGTGGGCGGCAACAACCGATCGGAAACAAGACGCTGCATGATTTCGGAGGTACCTTCGAAGATCTTGGTGAGGCGAGCGTCCCGCCAGTAGCGTTCGATCGGGAAGTCCGTCGTGTAGCCGGCACCGCCGTGAATCTGCAGGGCCTCGGAGGTCACGCGTTCGGACATCTCGGCGGCGGCGTACTTCAGCATCGCGGCCCGCGCATCGGACGCCTCGCCGGCGTCGACATCGGCTGCCACCTCATACATCAGTGCGCGACAGAGCTCAATCTCTGTGGCCATGGTGGCGATCTTGAAACGGGTCGCCTGGAAATCGCCGATGGCGTGACCGAACTGTTCGCGTTCCTGCACGTACTTGATCGAGTCCTCGAGGGCACCGCGCGCGAGGCCGATGGAGCGTGCGGCGGTATGGATCCGCGGTGTCAACATTCCCGCAGCTACCCTCGCAAAGCCTTGGTCGGGCTTGCTCGGGTCCTGCTCGTACCCGAGCAGGGCATCCTCCGGAACGAAACAGTCGTCGAACGAGAGCTCGAACGTCTGCCACCCGTGATAGCCGATCTTCCGCACCGGTGTTCCCGTGCATCCGGCAGGGAATTCGCCGCGATTCTTGTACGTGATGAAACGGCGAATTCCCTTGTGCCGATGAGCAGCGTCGTACGGTTCCGTCCGTGCCACGACGACAATACCGTCGGACTGGTCGGCGAACGTGCACCACATCTTCTGTCCGTTGATCAACCACCCGCCGTCGACCTTGTCCGCACGGGTACGGATGGAGGCGATATCGGATCCCGCGCCGGGCTCACTCATCGCGAACGCGCCGAGCCACTCACCGCGGGCGGCTCGGGGCAGAACTTCGGCGCGCTGGGAAGGGTCGAGTATCGCGGCGATACCGGAGCGGGTGATGATGCTTGCAACGCTCATCCACGCACGGGCCAGCTCCTCGGTGATCAGCGCGTATTCGAATACACCGAGACCGAGGCCACCGTTCTCTTCCGGAATCAAGATTCCGAAAAAACCGAGATCGCCCATCTTTGCGCGTAGAGAGTCGGGGATCAGGCCGTGCACGGGATCCAGCTCGTTCGCGATCGGGAGGACCTCCTGCATGGCGAAATCGCGAGCCATTTTCTGGATGGCCTGGCGCTCGTCGGTGTGATACGCGCGCGGAATGCTGGGTCGTGGATCGACAAGTG
>Ga0247825_10000483_pt1 | contig 25225 bp, 18 predicted proteins | sample 13C_Vanillin_Day_FD_194413 | JGI IMG/M metagenome (GOLD analysis project Ga0247825, IMG submission 194413) | Soil microbial communities from agricultural site in Penn Yan, New York, United States - 13C_Vanillin_Day48 | ecosystem: Environmental > Terrestrial > Soil > Agricultural land | place... | reverse complement strand
CTGCCGCGCGCGTCGCCGGAGCGCAGCGGAGGGCCGACTGACGCCTGCGGCCTGCATCGCCGCGTCGAGGCCTGCGTCATCGAGCCGGGTCCATTTGCGCAGTTCGTCGAACACCCGGTTCGCCATATTGGCGGCGGCCGCCTTGGTGAAGGTGATGCAGAGAATGCGCGCCGGGTCGACCCCGGACAGCAACAGCCGGATCACGCGCTGCGCCAGCACGTGGGTCTTGCCGGAGCCGGCATTGGCCGCGACAAAGGCGGAATGGGCCGGATCCGATGCTTTGATCTGCAGGTCGGTGACAGCCGGGGGGATCTGGCGCGGCGCGTTCATTCGCCGCCTCCGTAGATATCATTGTCGTCGACGCCCGCGGTCAGCGACCATTCCTTGACGCGCGCGAGGTGGTCGTAGGTGCCGTAGCGCGTCGTCCACATCGGATGGACCAGCGAGTAGTAGGGCGTCTGCGGATCGGAAAACTTCTGCAGGAGCTGCGTCAATTCCGCGAATGCTTCGTCCGCCTGTTCGTCCGCGGTGGTTTTGTCAAAGTCGATTTTCTTGAGTTCGCCCGGCAGCACGCCGCCGCTGAGCCGCACATAGGCAAGCTCCGAAAGCGAGCCGCCGCTGGGAATGCCGTCGAATTCTCCGTGGCGGAGGATCGCGGCCTCGAGCGTCAGTTGCGGCGCCAACCCCGCCTGCACTTGCCGGCTGGTCGGCGGCGCGCCGGTCTTGAAGTCCAGAATGACGTAACGGCCGTCGGCGAGGCATTCGATGCGGTCGGCGCGCACCGTCAGCTTGAATGTCCCGTTGCCGAACGGAATTTCGAGCTGGCCGCCGGTCTCGACGTTCAGGGATGCAAGGCGCGGGCGCCGCTCCTTCTCGAAATCCGCGAACCATTCGGCGATCCGCTTGAAGCGCGGCCACCAGAATGCCCTCGCCTCCGGATAGTCCGACAACGGCTTGAAATGCTTTTCACCAATCGCGGTCAGCGTGCCGCCGGGATCGTCCGGCAGTGCCGCCGGATAGGCCTTCGCGAACTCGCCGATGGCATTGTGTATCACCGTGCCGCGGTCGGCCGCGCCCGGCGGCGTGTCGATCTCGTCGAGCACGGGAAGCTTCAGCACGTGTTTCGCATAGATCGTGTAGGGATCGCGCAGCCAATGCTCGATCTCGGTCACGCTCAGTCGTTTGGGCCGCGCCTCGAACGGCGGACGCGGTTCCGGCCGCGACACCGGCTTCGCGTCTCGCTGTGTCTCATCAAGCTTGCGCGCCAGCGCCAGATATTTTTCACCGGCCTTGAGGGCCGCCTGCCATCGTTCCTCGCCCGCGACCGCGGCGAGCCGCTGCACGAAGCGCGAGGCGACGGTCGGCGCGCCGGCTTGGCGCGCGGCGCGCGTCAGGATGACTTCCGGCGCGCCGAGCGCTTGCGCGAAGTCGTGCGCCGAAAGGCCGATGCGGCGCTCCGGCAGGTCGAGGCCGAGCTCACGGCGCATCGGCCGGCTGAGCCAGGGATCGGCGCGGGTCTCCGGCGGCCAGACGCTTTCGACAAGACCGCCCAGCACCAGCCGGTCGACCGATTGCAGACGCGCTTCGAGCGGACCGAAGATACGCACCCGCACGTTTTGTTCCGGACGCCGCACCACGGTTTCGGCGATGGCGGCGTTGAACAGCTCGGGATAGTCCGTGGGCTCGATCTCGATCGATCCTGCGTTCTCGATGTTGCTCAACGCGATGCCCAGCGCGTCGTCCATGATGCCGAGATTCTGCAGCGTCTGCGCGTGACATGTTGCGATGGCGGCAAACGTCGCGGGCGTTTTCGGCAGCGCCTCCAGCGGCGCAAGCGCCGTCTTGAGCCGCTCGACCAGTGCGCCCGCGGAAGCAAGCTCCGCATCGGTGAGCGCCGTCGATGGATCGGAACGGTGCAGCGATGACGGCTCGTTACGCCGGAGCTTCGCCAGCTCGTCCCGAAAGGTCGCGAGCGCTTGCGCAAGTCCCGTACTGCCCGGCTTCGGCCGGGGGCCGCGCAGCACCGCCCGCTCCAGCGCCGCGGCCGCGCTGCGGTCGAGCCCGCATTTCTCGTGCTTCAGCAGCGCCAGCAAGGTCACCGGCGGCAGGCCTTCGATGGCCGCCTCGGCGACCAGCCTTGCGAACACACCCGACGGCGTGTCGGACAGCGCGTCGCCGCCGGAATCGTCCACCGGCACGTTCCAGCGCCCCAGCGCGGCGAGCACGCGGCGGGCCAGCGCGCGGTCGGGCGTCACCAGCGCGGCGGTCTTGCCCGATGTTTCCATCGCCTCACGCAGCGCAATCGCGATGGCCAGCGCCTCCTCCTCGGCGCTGCCCGCTTCGATCGCTATGATGCTCTTGAAGGCAGCATCCGCCTGTGCGGCGAACGCACCCGCTGTCAGCCGCTCCTGCCACAGGTCGCTCGCGGCCGCCGGGCGCAAGGCCTCGGACGTGACGGCCTCGCGTCCATGCGCGGCCGGCGTGCCGAGCAGCGCGACCGCATCGCGCACGACGCCGATCCGCTTCAGCAGCGCGTGCATGGCGAACTGCGGATGGCCGTGCACCACCTCGCCCTCGTCGTGACCGATCATGTCCCAGGTTTCGGCATCGAGCGCGGTGTCGAGACCCGGCAGGATGACCGCGCCTTGCGGATGATGCGCGATGGCCGTGAGCAGCTTCGCGGTCGCGGGAATCGAACCGGTCGAACCCGCCGCGATCACCGGGTGCGTAAGCCGCCCGAGTCGGTCCCGTTCGGCCTCGATCAGCCGGTCGCGGCGCTCGGCCGGCTCGATGCGGCTTGTCTCGGCGAGATGATCCCGCCACGGTTTGTGAATGAACTTGAGAAACTCGAGCGTGAGTTGCCAGTAGCGGTCGAGCTCTTCCGGCACCAGCCCGTCGAGGCGTGACCAGTCGACCTGCCGGGTGGTCATGTCGTCCATCAGCCGGGCGAGATCCTGCGCCAGCATCATGGCGGCTTGCACGTTGCCGGCGACCAGCGCAGCCTGGCCCTTGTCGGTCGGCTGGATGCGAGTTGCCCATTTCAGGATCAGTCGGGCCAGTTGCGTCTGGCGTTCGAGGCCTTGCAGCGCCTCCGGAAGCTCCAGCGCCGCGGAATTCATGTCGCCGGCCGCGGCTTCGGCGAACATGATCTCGTCGGCATCCACGTCGTTCAGCGACACCAGCCGCGGCAGGATCGCAGCCTCGTCCTTGACGATGTCGAGAAAGCTCTCGCGCAGCAGCCGGATGGCGCGGCGGGTCGGCAGATAGATCGTGACATCCGCCAGCGCCAGCGGATCGCGTCCTGGCTTGAAACCGAGCCCCAGCTTGTCGTTCATCAACGCATCGATCAGCACCGGCAGAAATCGTGCCGACGCCGGAATCGTGAAAACGCGGGGCGTGGAGGCCATGGCGGCGGCATTGTGTCATTGCCCGTGCATCCGGGCGAATGGGAATGTGTCAGGCCGCTTCAGATATGCGCCGCTGTTGATAAGACCAGTGCTTCAGCCCGTGCTGGCCCTGATCGCGGCCTCGGCCTGCCCGATGGCGTCGGGCGTGCCGACATGCATCCACACGCCCTCGAGCCGCAGCCCGTGCAGCCGGCCGGCCGCCGCGGCGCGATCGAACAGCGCGGTCAGCGAAAATGCGCCCTCCGGCGCACCCTTGAACAATTCCGGCCGCAGCAGCGCCGCGCCGGCATAGACGAATGGCGCGATATCGGATTCGGGACGCTTCGTCAGCCGTCCGTCGGCCGCCATCAGGTAGTCGCCGCGCCCGGCGTACCCGATGCTGTGGGCCGACGGCGCCAGCAGCAGAAGCGCGTCCATGCCGTCCGGGTCGAATTGATCGACCAGCCGCTCGAGGTTGGGCCGCACGCCGTCGATCCAGATCGTGTCGGAGTTGATGTGAAAGAACGGCTCGGCGCCGATCGTCGGCAGCGCCTTGACCACGCCGCCGCCGGTGTTGAGCAGCTTTGTCCGCTCGTCGGAGATCACGATCTGCGGCGCCTTGCGCGAGGCGACGTGCTTTTCGATCTGGTCCGCAAGGTAATGCACGTTGACCACCGCCCGCGCGACGCCCGCGGCGGCCAGCCGATCCAGCACATGGTCGAGCAGCGGCTTGCCGGCGACCGGCACCAGCGGCTTCGGCATTTTCTCCGTCAGCGGCCGCATCCGCTCGCCGAAGCCGGCGGCGAGCACCATCGCGGTGCGGGGCGGGATTTTTTGGCGCGTCGCCGCCATCGGTTGGTTATTCCTGGTTTGCCGGCTGGGCCGCGGCGCTTTCGAACACCGGCTCCACCGGCTCAGCCGGCTGCGCAGCGGCCTGCGGGACCGGCACATGCTCGGTGTACCAGTCCCTCAGTCCCACCAGCGAGGGATGCGCCAGCGACCGTTGCAGATAGCCCCAGACCCGGGGAATGTGCCGCAGATATTGCGGCTTGCCGTCGCGCCGGTTCAGCCGCGCGAAGATGCCGAGGATCTTCGAGGCGCGTTGCGCCGCGACCGTGGCATAGATGCGAATGAAGTTCGCCGGCTCGAAATCGGGATCGGCGGCCGCGCGCTGCTTGACGTAGTTGCCGAGCAGTTCGACCTCCAGCAGCTCGGGGACGTCGACGCGCGCATCCTGCAACAGCGACGCGAGATCGTAGGCCGCGGGCCCCATCACCGCATCCTGGAAATCGAGCAGGCCGACCTGGGCGACACCCTTGCGGTCCGGCAGCCAGATCAGGTTCGGCGAATGGAAATCGCGCAGCACCCAGGTCGGCCTGGAGTCGAGCACGGGTTGCAGCGCGTCGTGCCACAGGTTGGCATAGATGACGCGCATGTCTTCGGTCACCTGTATGCGATGATGCGGCAGGTACCAGTCGAGCAGCAGCTCGACTTCGATGAGCTGCGCCTCCATGTCGTAGACCGGCAGGCGATGCGCGACGTTCGGCGCGACCCGCACGCCGGATGGCACCTTCTGGTCGTGCAGCGTAATCAGCACATCGACCGCCGCGGCATAGCGTTCCGGGATCGGCGCCGGCGGATCGCCGGTGACGACCGGTTCGGCGCCGAGGTCCTCGATCAGCAGCAGGCCGTCGGCGATCTCGGCCTCGAAGATCTGCGGCGCGGAGTAACCAAGCTGGCGCAGCCCGTTCGCCACCGCGACGAAGGGCACGACGTCCTCGGCCAGATGCGCGATCTGGCTGTAGGGCTTGCCGTCCCGCACCACAGGCCCGTCGGGCCTTCGCGGCGCGTTCATCAGGATGGCGCGGTGGGTCCCGAGCGTGAGCCGCTCGTAGCCGCGCGTCGAGGCGTCGCCCTGGATGCGGCGGCGGTCGGCGTCCGCGAAGCTCGTGGCGTCGAGAAAGCGGCGGATCACCGGGATGCGCTCGGCGCGCGACGCGAACTTGCCGTAGCCGGTCACGCGCACGTTGCGATGCTCCGGCCCGTTCAGCGCCGACAGCGTGAAGGCGATGTCGAGACGATCCGGCGGCAGGAAGCCCGCCGCCCGGTCCGGCCATTCCAGCAGCACGACGGCGTTCTTCGGCAGGTCGTCAAAACCGAGCTCGGCTAGTTCGCCCGGGCCTTCCAGCCGGTAAAGGTCCGCGTGCACCAGCGGAAAGCGCGGCAGGTCATAGGTCTGCATCAGCGTGAAAGTCGGGCTCGGCACCGCAATGTCCGGATTGTCGGCCAGAAACCGGATCATGGCGCGGGCGAACGTGGTTTTGCCGGCGCCGAGATCGCCGGACAGCGTCACCAGATCGCCGGGATCGAGCGCGGCCGCGATATCCATCACCAGGCGCTGGATGCCCTGTTCGCTCGCCAGCGCGACGCTGTAGCTCGCTCCGCCGGAGGTGATCGGAAGCATCGCCATACCCTGCTATGCCTTCCGCGCACTGAAAATGGTCTGCACTGCCGTCATCTGCTGAATGGGCCGGGTCGTTCTTTTGCGCGGCAAAGACGGTATCAATTAGGCCGCCGTGCGCTCAACGTGCTGCTCCAGGGGAAAACGGCAAACCACCGTGGTGCCCTGTCCAACCTCCGAGCTGAGCGTCACCGTCCCGCCGTGCAGTTCGACGAAGGAGCGGACGATCGACAGGCCGAGGCCTGCGCCACGATGCCGCGAGCCCTGCGAATGGGTCTGGAACCACTCGAAAACCCGGTCCTGCACCTCGGGCGGAATGCCCGCGCCCTTGTCGGCGACCGAAAACACGATCGCATCGGGCCGGCGCTCGGCGGCAAGCGTGATGGTCGAGCCCGCTGCCGAGAAGCCGACCGCATTGGCGAGCAGGTTGAACAGGATTTGCCGGATGCGGCGGTCGTCGCCGGTGAAGCTGCCGATCTCGGGCGCGGCGACGATATCGAGCGTCAGGCCGTCCTTGGCGAGCCGGTCGCGGACGCCTTCGGCCGCGGCGTTCATGGTGCTGCGGATATCGACCGGTCCGAGATTGAGCTTCATCGCGCCGGCGTCGATGGTGGCGAGGTCGAGAATGTCGTTGATGATGGCGAGCAGCGCGTTGGTCGAAGCACCGATGTAACTGAGGTACTCGCGCTGCTTGGGATTGAGCGCGCCGAGACTCGGCTCGGCCATCAGTTGCGCGAAGCCGATGATGTTGGTGAGCGGCGAGCGCAATTCGTAGGACACGTGGTGGACGAAATCCACCTTCAGCACATCGGCCGTTTCGAGCGCTTCATTGCGCTCGCGAAGCGCGCGTTCGACGTTGATGGTGTCGGTGATGTCGAGCAGCGCAACCAGCGTCGCGCCGTCGGGCAGCGGCACCGTCACCAGGTCGGCCATGCTGCCGTTGCGCAGCTCGAGCTGGCCCTTGACGCTCTCGCGTCCTTCGATCGCCGTGACGTTGGCGCGCAGGCGCTGCCAGAGCTCGTCGTTGTCGTAAAGCGGACGGCAGCGCTGGATCACGGCTTCGATGTGCGGCTGTTCGGCGAGCTCCTCCGGCGTCAGCCGCCACATGGTGGCGAAGGCCGGGTTGTGCAGGCGCAGCCGCCCGTCGCTGCCGAACACCGCGACGGCTTCGGCCAGGTTGTCGAGCGTCTCCCGCTGCACGCGGATCAGCGCGTCGTAGCTGCGGGCCAGCTGCAGGCTCTCCGTGACGTTGTCGAACAGGTAGGTCACGCCGCCCTGCGGATTGGGCGTGGTGACGACCCGTAGCGTGCGGTTGTCGGGCAGGTGCCAGAGATGCTCGCGAGTTTCGGTCGCCCGGTAGGCCTCGTACAGCGCGGCCTTCCATTCGCGGAAGTCCTTTTCCTCCGGCAGCTTGCGCGCGGCGCGAAGCTGGTCGAGCAGCGCGGAGTCGGTCGGAAACTGGTCGAGGAAGCCCGCGTCCAGGTTCCACAGCGCCCGATAGGCCGTGTTGTAGAAAACCAGATGTTGCTCGGCGTTGAAGCTCGCGACGCCGGTGGTGAGCTGGTCGAGCGTGCGGCGATGCGCATCGCCCAAGCGCTTCAGCTCGCTGCGCATGCCGTCGGCTTCGGTCGCGTCGATGCCGATGCCGGCGCTGCCCCGGCGCGTCGGCAGGTCGATCACGTCGAAGATGCGGCGGGCTCCGGCGACGATCGCCGGCTGGCGGCCGGCATAGATGCTGCCCGATGCGCGCGCGCGGCTGGCTTCCTCGCGCGCCGGCCGGTTGAGCAGTTCCAGCGCCCGGGTCAGCGCGTCGGCCGGATCGCGCGCCTCGACGGCGCGGGCGTAGGCGGTGTTGACGAAGGTGAGCGCGCCGGCGTTGTCGCGCGCCCAGACCGGCGAGGGCAGGGCGTCGATCAGGGTGCGGAGCGACTCCACTTCGCTCAGGAGCTTTTCGTGGCGCACATTGAGCTCGGCGAGCTCGCGCTTGAAGCCGCTGACGTCGCGGAGCCGCAGCACGGCCCGGCCGCCGATGGCGCGGCCGTCCGCCTCGATGGCGCGCCCGTTGAGCGTCATGAGCTGCATCGAGAAGCTTTCGCCGTTGGCGCGCAGCGCGTCGGTTGAGCGCTCCATCGCCTGCGCCTTCTCGGGCTCGAGCCACGAGCCGAAGCTCAGCACGCGCTGCGGGACCGACGCCGTGGTGATCAGCGTGGTGTCGCCGAGGATGTCGGGTTCGTTGTCGGCCGCGGCCCACGACACCAGCACCTGCGGGTCCGACATCAGCAGCGTCTGCGCCCGGTCGAGGTCGGCCCGGAGCCCGGCAATTCGGTCGCGCAGCTTGCTCTCCGCCGAGCCCGCCCGGATACGCGTTCGCACCAAGAGGATCGCCGTGAACACGCCGAAGAACAGCACGCCCAGCGTGAGCACCATGGCGAGAATTTCGCCGCGGTTGAGCGCCGCGAGCGCGTGGATGTATTCGCCGAAGTCCGTCAGGCTGGCGCCCTCGGCCCGCGCCGGGACCGTCAGGATGCCGATGACAAACGCCGCGGCGGCAAAACGGAATCCGTTTTGCCGCGGATGAGAGCCAAGTCTCCCGTCCGTCCCCCGGACCGTCTCCGGCATACCTGATGTGCCCCTGAGCAGACGGCGTCCGCCTCTGCCGCTCAACGCCCGAATACCTAACGCTCGCGAATCATTGAGACTTTACGCACAAGGGGACTCGCGCCGAAAGAGTCCAGACCGAGAACGGGCCGGATCGCACTCGGGTGTTGCAGGCTGGTGTCGCGGTTCGGAGGCGCGATCTACGCCGAAGTGTCGCGCAGCGGCTCGGCCTTGCGCACCAGCTCCTCGAGATTGATCTTGCCAAGCGCCGCGGCAAACGACTTTTCCGCCTGGCTGATGGCCGGCATCACCACCTGGTTGACCAGCTCGGAGCTCGCCGTCACCGGGTCGGTGTCGTCTTCGATGGTGCCGGCCGCGCGCAGGATCTCGTCGGCGGTGATTCGCTTTCGCTCGCGGGCAAGCTCATAGCCGCCGCGCGGCCCGCGAATGCCCTTGAGAATTCCCATCCGCACCAGCGCCTGAAGCACCGGCTCGAGATGCCGGGCCGGAAGGCTATGCCGTGCGGCAAGGGCTTTGGCTGATACCGGACGGTCCCGGCCGTAGAGCGCTACATCGATGACGGCTGCGACCGCCAAAAGACTCTTGCGCGAGAGCAAAGCCATGCGGACCAATGTCCAATTTATGAGGCATAACGATGGAATATTACGTACGGTATTACCGCTTGTTGTCAATCGGCAGAAGGCCTGTAGAGCCAAAACCTTTGGCCCCGCGTGCTGTTTTTGTCAGTTTTTTTTGCTCGGAGACCTGTGCATGCAAAACAGGCGCGATAACAAGCTGCGCAATCCGCAGGCCGCGGGTGATTGAGAACCGTTCTAAACCGAGATTCACCAGGATGACCTGTATTTCCCCGCGATAATCCGAATCGACGGTGCCGGGGCTGTTGAGCACGGTGACGCCGTGGCGGGCAGCCAGGCCTGAGCGCGGCCGGACCTGGCCTTCGGTGCCGGGAGGCAGGGCGATGGAGAGGCCCGTCGGCACGTTGGTGCGCTGGCCGGGCGCGAGTGTGACGGGGGCGTCCTCCGGCACGGCGGCCATCAGGTCGAGGCCGGCGGCCCCGGCGCTTTGATACGCGGGCAGGGGCAGGCCGGCGGCGTGCGGCAGCCGCACGATCTCGAGCTTGGTTTTCGACTTGCTCACGGGCGGGCCTTCATCGTTTCGGCGATCCGCGCGATCAGCGCGGTCGCGACTTCGTTCTTCGACTGCGGAGGCCAGTGCTCGACGCCGTCCCTGGTGACGAGATGGATGGTGTTGCTGTCGCCGCCCATGACTCCGGTTTCCGGCGAGACGTCGTTGGCGAGAATCCAGTCGCAGCCCTTGCGCGCGAGCTTCGCCTTGGCGTGCTCGACGATCCGCTCGGTTTCCGCGGCAAAGCCGATCACCAGCCTCGGCCGCCTGGATTTGCGATGCGCGACGGTTGAGAGAATGTCCGGATTCTCGACGAGTTCGAGCTCGGGCGTGCCCTTGCCGGTTTTCTTGATCTTTTCCCGGGCGTTGTTTGCGGTGCGCCAGTCGGCGACCGCGGCGGCAAACACCGCGATGTCCGCCGGCAGCGCCTTCTCGACCGCCGTGAGCATGTCGCGGGCGCTTTCGATCCTGACCACGTTCACGCCCTTGGGATCGGGGATGTTGACCGGACCGGCCACCAGCGTGACGTTCGCGCCGGCGCTTGCAGCCGCCTCGGCAATGGCGTGGCCCTGCTTGCCGGACGAGCGGTTGGCGATATAGCGCACCGGGTCGATCGGCTCGTGCGTCGGTCCCGAGGTGACGATCATGCGCAGGCCAACAAGCGAGCCCTGCAGCGAGCCGGTCGAGGGTGCCAGCAGCGCCTCGGCGGCGGCGGCGATCTCCAGCGGCTCGGCCATGCGGCCGACGCCGGCCTCGTTGCTCTCCGCCATCTCGCCTGCGTTCGGACCGACCAGCTGCACGCCGTCGGCCCGAAGCTGCGCCAGGTTCCGGACCGTCGCCTTGTTCGACCACATCTTCGGATTCATGGCGGGCGCCAGCAGGATCGTCCGGTCGGTTGCGAGCAGCACCGCCGAGGCCAGATCGTCGGCGTGGCCGTTCGCCATCTTGGCCATCAGATCTGCCGTCGCGGGCGCGACGATCACGATATTCGTATCGCGCGCGAGCCGGATATGACCGACGTCGAGCTCGAGCTTCGTGTCGAACAGGTCCGTGAAGGGCGGCTCGCCCGCGAGCGCGCCGGCCGACAGCGGCGTGATGAACTTCTGCGCCGCGTCGGTCATGACGACCCGCACCGCGATGCCGCGCTCGCGCAGCCGCCGGATCAGGTCGAGCGATTTGTAGGCCGCGATCCCGCCGCCGATGATGAGCAGCGCTTTCCTCGCGGCGCTGTCGGATTTTTTCGCAGGCCTCGCCGGAGCGTCGATCTCAGGTGCAGCGGCGAACGAATCTGCGTCCGTTGCCGCGCTGCGCAGGATGGTGCGGACCTCATCCTCCACCGAGCGGCCGTTTCTCGCCGCGCGCAGCCGCAGCCGCTTCTTCAGCGCTTCGTCGAGCTGCCGGACGGTCAGGCTGGCCATCGAAAAATCCAATGAATTCAACGGCTATATAGCATTTGATGGCATTGAAATCAATGCAATCAGTGGACTATGGGGCGGAGATCTTGTCGGCCCTTTCCAGCAGGTCCCGCGCCGCGGTCGCGGTGCGCTCGCTCATCGCCTTCTTGTCGCACGCCGCTCCGCAGTGCCGCTGGAAGGCGGCCAGCCGTTCGGTTTCCATCGTCGCCGCGAGGCACTGCTGCAGCCGCGCGCCGCCGCGGCTCAGCGATTCGAACACGCCGCCCAGCGCCTCGACGTCGCGCGGCCGGAAGTTCGCTTTCGCGGCCGTGTCGAACGCCTCGCCCCAGCGCGCTTCGAGCGCCTCCGCCACGGCCATCTCCGGATGGCACTTGTCGCGCAGCGTGCGGGCCATCGCCGGCGACGAGATGAAGGTCCACTCCAGCGGTTTGCCGAGAATCGCGTCGGTCGGCGCGGGCGTGCGGTTGAAGTCGACCTGGTAGGTGAGCGCGACGCGGCGGCGGTTGACCGCGGGGTCCGGCTCGGGCGCGGGCTTCGCATTCGCGGCCGGCGCGTTGTAAAGCCGGTTGACGCCGGCGAACCACGCGGTGCGGCAGCCGTCGTTGCAGGTGCTGCGGTTGGGATCGAGCTTCAGCCGCAGGTCGCGCCGGAGCTGGTAGGTCCGGACACCCCGATAGAGCGGCGAGATGTCCTCGCGCAGTTGCGGCGCCGCGGCGCTGGTCCCGGTCATCGGCAGCGGCGGCTCCCAGCGGATGACAAAGTCCGGTCCGTACACCGAAAACTCGCTGCGGATCGCCCGCGTCTTCAGCGCAAAGCTGCGGATGATGACGGCGATGCGCGCTTCTTCCTCGAGATTCGAGCCTTCGAACGAAAGATGCAGCGCGGCGAGCCAGCCCTTGCCCTGGATGATGCGGTCGAGCAGCGCGTCGGCGTCGCCGCTGCTCAGCGTGCCGCTGACATGCAGCGCGCGGCAGGTTTCCAGATCGGGCAGACGGCCGCGCGGCAGCCCGAAGTAGGAAAAGAACACGTTGGGGTCGTCGTTGAACACCGGCAGCAGGTGCTTGTAGCGCGACGGCTCGATGCACTGGAAATCGAGGGCTCGCGCGGGCGCCGCCGGAGCAAGCGCGAGCGCCGATGCCAGCAGCGCCGCGGTTGCCATCCATCGCCGGATGTCCCGCCCGCTCATCGCACAGCCCTCGCCAGGTCCTGCACTTTCTCGCGCGCCATGGCGGCGAGCTTCTGCTTGTCGCAGCCGCCCTTGCACAGCCGGTCATAGGCCGCGAGCCGCTCCTTTTCGTGCGCGGAAGCGACGCATTGCTCGGACTTGCTGCGCTGCTCGCGGACCTTCTGCATCGCGCCGCGCAGCCGGTCGACTTTGATCGAGGGCCCGAACATCGGCACGGTCAGATAGCTGATCGAAAGCTCGACCTGCCGCTCCAGCCGCTGCAACTGGCCGACGTCGGCGCTGCACCGCGCGTTGAGATAGTCGGCGACATAGCGGGGATAGCGGCTGACGTCGACCGGCATCGTGGTTTCGGGCGGAGTCGACTGGAAGGTGCTGATGAAATCCGGTCCGGCATCCATCTGGCGGTAGAACGTGACCTGCGTCTCCTCCGAGCGCATCAGGCCCTCGTTGGTCACCGTCATCGATCGCGACTGGTCGATGAAGGCATCCTCGCCGGAATAGCGCGAGCGATGCAGGCGCACGACACCGAAGCGCTCGATGCCGGCCGCATGGATGAGTCCGCAGGCGGAAATGCAGGCCGGCGAGGCCTGCACCGGCGCAAGCTTGCGCTGCTCGGCGAGATAAGCCTGCCAGCCCTGTGCGAGATCGGCCTCCGGCGTGGGCTGGGGTGCAGGCGTCGGCGCGGCACCCGCCGCGGGCGCCGTGCTTTCGGTCCCGGCCGGCGCGGTGGCGCCGCCGAGCGGGGGCACGAAGAAGTCCGGCGTATAGAGAAAGGCAGTGCCGGCCGTCCGCGCGGTGGTGGTCTTGAGCCAGAAGTTGCGGGCGAGGAAGCCGAGCTGATAGCCCGACGTGACCGATCCGCCGGTCGACGAAAGATGCAGCGTCGCGAGCCAGCCCTCGTTCTGCACGATGATGTCGGCGAGCTTGGCGACATCCTGCGCCGACGGCGGCTCGACCTTGCCGGAGATCAGCGCCGCGCGGCAATGCTCCGGGCCGGGCAGCCGGCCGGGGTCGATCTGCAGATAGGCCGCGAACTTGCGCGCGTCGCCGCCGAAGATCTTGTAGAGGTGCTTGTACTTCGAGGCCTCGATGCATGTGACCTCGAGCGCCGCGGCGCGGCCGATGCCGACGACGGTGGCGACCGCCAACAAGAACAGGATCGGACCAATCCGCCGCATCGTTTTGTCCTGACGACCGCTGTGGCAGCCCGGCATTTGCGTGCAAATCGGTGGGCGAAGTCAATGGCCGCGGCGGAGCCTTCCGCCCTGCTTCGTGATGCCCTAGCCTTTCCGGACCAAACGCCGGGGAGCCATGAACGAAAATTCCGAGACCTGCGATTTCATCGTCGTGGGCGCGGGCAGTGCGGGCTGCGTGCTGGCGAACCGGCTCAGCGCGTCGGGACGCCATCGCGTGCTGCTGCTCGAGGCCGGCCCCGACAGCCGCCATCCCTGGCTGCGCATTCCGCTCGGCTACGGCAAGCTGTTCACCGACCGGCGTTTCAACTGGTGCTATCAGACCGAGCCGCAGCCGGAGTGCCACGGCCGCAATGTCATCGCGCCGCGCGGCAAGGTGCTGGGCGGGTCGAGCTCGATCAACGGCCTGATCTACATCCGCGGGCAGGCGGAGGACTTTGACCACTGGCGGCAGCTCGGCAACACCGGCTGGGGCTCCGATGACGTGCTGCCGTACTTCCGCAAGGCCGAGGGCAACGAACGTGGCGCGAACGAATGGCACGGCGGCGACGGCCCGCTCGGCGTGTCCGACCTGCGCGACCGTCATCCGCTGGCGGCGGCCTATGTCGAGGCCGCGCAGCAATGCGGCTATCCGCGCAACGACGATTTCAATGGCGCGGCGCAGGAGGGTGCGGGCTTCTACCAGACCACGACGCGGGGCGGCGTGCGCTCGTCGACCGCGGTGGCCTATCTCGATCCGGCGCGGCGCCGCGCCAATCTCAAGGTGGTGTCGCAGGCGCTGGCGACGCGCATCCTGTTCGATGGGCGGCGCGCGGTGGGCGTCGAGTACAAGGTGGGCGGCGAGACGCGCACGGCGCGCGCCCATGTCGAGGTGATCGTCGCGTCCGGCGCGTTCAACTCGCCGCAGCTTCTGCAGCTGTCAGGCCTGGGTTCTGCGCCGCTCTTGTCGCCGCTCGGCATCCCGGTGATCGCGGACCTGCCGGGCGTCGGCGAGGAGCTCAACGATCATTATTTCGCGCGGCTGATCCTGCGCTGCAAAGAGCCGCTGTCGCTCAACGACGCGGTGCGGCAATGGCATCGCGGGGCGGCGGCGGTGCTGCGCTATGCGCTGTTCCGCCGCGGCTATTTCGCGATCCCGGCGCTGTCGGCGGGCTGCTTCCTCCGCGCGCTGCCGTCGTCGGCGACGCCGGACGTGCAGTGCTCGCTGGCGCTCTATTCGGTGCAGAACATCGGCGAGGCGCTGCACCCGTTCTCCGGCGTCACCGGCGTGTGCACCCTGCTGCGGCCGGAGAGCCGCGGCTTCGTGCGGATCAGGTCGGCCGACCCGGCGGACGCGCCGGCGATCCATCCGAACTATCTCGGCGCGCGGCGCGACCGCGACACCATGGTGGCGGGCATGAAGGCGCTGCGGAAGATCGTCCAGTCGCCGGCCATGGCGCGGCATATCGCGGAGGAGGTGGAGCCTGGTCCGGCCTGCGCCAACGACGAGGATATTCTCGATTACGTGCGCCGTCGCGGCTCGACGGTGTACCACCCGGTCAGCACCTGCCGCATGGGCCAGGACGACAAGGCGGTGGTGGACGAGCGGCTACGGGTGCGGGGCTTTGGGGCTTTAAGGGTGATCGATGCGTCGATCATGCCGGCGGTGGTGTCGGGCAACACCAACGCCGCGACCATCATGATCGCCGAGAAAGGCGCGGACATGGTTCTGGAGGACGTGCGGACATGACCGCTGTCGCCCCGCCTCATCCTCCTCACCATGAGGCCGGGAGAGATTCGGATCGGCACAGAAAAAAAGCAAATGGCCGGAACAAGCCCGGCCACTACTTGGATAGAGAGCTGTTTGTGACGACGCCTTACGCCGCGTCGCGCGCCCGCTCCGGCGTTTCCGTGGTCCCGCCGGTGTCCTTCGCCGCCGTCAGCGCCATCGCGTTGATCAGCGTCGCAACCTCCTGCCGCGCCGTGGCGTGCGACATGGTCGGGCGGGTGCCGAGCGTGGCCTCGTTGAGATCGTCGAGCGCGGTCAGCCCGCGCGGGAAGAATTCGCGGAAGATCATCCGCTCGGCAAAGCCGTCGATCGAGCGGAAATCCAGCATCTGCGAGAGCTGGGTCAGCGCCTGGCCGACCAGCCGCCGGTTGCGCGTCGTGGTCATCGACAGCCGGTTGCGCAGCACGATCCAGTCGATCGGGCTGCCGTCGATCATGCGGCGTTGCTTGGCACGTCGTCGACCATCTGGGCGTAGTGGTTGATGCCGGAGACCGCGAAGGTCTCGGGGTCGACCGTGCCGAGCAGGTCGAAATCGACGAAGCTGTCGTTGAGCGGGGTCACCAGCGTGTCGGCCATCGAATGGGCGAGCCGCGCCAGGCTGCCGTCGCGGCCGGGCGTGTCGATGACAATGAAATTGTAGGTTTCGGCGAGCGTGTCGATCTTGTCGGCGAGCGCCGTGCAGCCGGCGGCTTCATCCGCCTCGGAGCCGTGCTCGATGGTGAAATGATCGGGCATGTCCAGCGCGCGGTCGACCCGCGCGGCCCAGGTCCGCCGGTTCTCGACATAGGTCGTGAAGCTTTTCTGACGGGTGTCGAGGTCGATGGTCGCGACCCGGTGGCCCAGCTTCAGCAGTGCTATGGAAATGTGCATGGCGACGGTCGACTTGCCCGATCCGCCTTTTTCATTGCCGACGACAATCACACGCGCGGTCCGCACACCAGATGCCTTGTCAAGCGACATTGGTAGCCCTTTCGATTGTGTCTTTGGCCGCATCAATTCTGATTCGACCCCAATCCGCAATGCTCAAGGTAGCAGAGTACGAAATCGCATTTGTCGCAGTTGTATTGCAGAGACAGTGTGTGAAATGCAGACGCAGGCGCGTCAGAGGATCCGCCACACGATCCACACCAGCAGCAGCGCGATCGCCCAGAGCGCGATGACCGTTGCGCGACTCCTGCGCGCCTCGGCCTGGCCGATGGCGGCGACGGTTTCGGGTGCGAGCACCAGCCCGTCGCGCGTGATGACGTCGAGCTGCTCGACCAGAAGGGCGCCGCGCGTCATCAGCGAAGGCACGCCGGCGAGGAAGCTCGTGGCGTCCTTCGCGGCATCCTCGATGCGGCCGGCGGGTCCGAGATGCCGCTCCATCCATTCGCGCACGACCGGCTCGGAGACGGTCCACATGTCGAGCTTCGGGTCGAGCGAGCGCGCCACGCCCTCGACCACCACCATGGTTTTCTGCAGCAGCAGCAGTTCGGGCCGGGTGCGCATGTCGAACAGGCTGGTCACCTCGAACAGCAGCATCAGCAGCTTCGCCATCGAGATGTCTTCGGCGGTGCGGTTGTGGATCGGCTCGCCGATGGCGCGGATCGCCTGCGCGAAATCGTCGATCGAATGCTGCGACGGCACGTAACCCGCCTCGAAATGCACCTCGGCGGTGCGGCGGTAGTTGCGGGTGATGAAGCCGTACAGGATCTCGGCCAGGAAACGCCGCTCCTTGGGCCCGAGCCGGCCCATGATGCCGAAATCCACCGCGGTGAGCTTGCCCCCGGCGTCGACGAACAGATTGCCGGGATGCATGTCGGCGTGGAAAAAGCCGTCGCGCAGCGCGTGGCGCAGGAAGGTCTGGATCACCGCTGCGGCGAGCTTTTTCAGGTCCAGGCCCATCGCATCGAGCCGGGCGCGGTCGTTGAGCGGCGCGCCGTCGATCCAGTCCAGCGTCAGCACGTCCTTGGCGGTGCGGTCCCAGTCGACAGTGGGAACGCGGAAATCCGGATCGTCCTTGGTGTTCTCGGCCATCTCGGACAGCGCCGCGGCTTCGAGGCGCAGGTCCATCTCGATCGCGACCGAGCGGCGCAGCGTGTTGACGGTCTCGATCAGCCGCAGCCGCCGCGCCTCGGCGGAAAGTGTCTCGCCGGCTTTTGCCGCGAACGTGAAGGCGTCGAGTTCGACGCGGGCGCGGTGCTCGATGCCCGGCCGCAGCACCTTGACGGCGACCGGCTTGCGGCCCGCGGCAGTCTCGATCTCGGCACGGTGCACCTGCGCGATGGAGGCAGCCGCGACCGGCGGGCCGAGCGATTTGTAGATCTCGTTCACCGGCTTGCCGAGCGCCGCCGCGATCGCCGCCTCGGCTTCGGCCTGCGGGAACGGCGGCATCTTGTCCTGAAGGGTCTCGAGGTCGCGCGCAAGCGCCATGCCGACCACGTCGGGCCGCGTCGCGAGGAACTGGCCGAGCTTGACGTAGGTGGGGCCGAGCCGCGTCAGCGCGGTCGACAGCCGGTGCTCGACGCTGGCGCTGGTCGGCCGCTCGATCAGCCGCGCGAGCTTGATGATGGCGCGCGCCGGCACCGGCAGTTGCCGCGGATCGGGCAGCGCGAACACGCCTTCGCGCGCGAGCACGAAGCCTGCGCGGGCAAGGCGGGCGAGATGGGAGAGCGCGGCGATCACGGACGCGCTAGAGCCGCCAGCCGGAATGCAGCGCGACCACGCCGCCGGTCAGGCGCGTGAACGACGCGCGGCGAAGGCCCGCGGCGCGGATCATGTCGGCGAATTTCGCGGGCTGGGGAAACTTGCGGATCGACTCGACCAGATAGCGGTAGGCCTCGGCGTCGCCGGTCACCGCGCGGCCGATCGCCGGGATGACGTTGAACGAATAGAGGTCGTAGAGGCGGTCGAGGCCCGGCACGTCGACCGAGGAGAACTCCAGGCAGAGGAAGTGCCCGCCGGTCTTCAGCACGCGGTGGATCTCGCCGAGCGCGACATCGATGCGCGGCACGTTGCGGATGCCGAACGCGATGGTGACGGCGTCGAAGCTCTTGTCGGCAAACGGCAGCGCCTCCGCATTGGCCTCGGTGAACTCGATAGCGCGGCCGGCCTTCGCGGCGCGCGCGCGGCCGACCGCGAGCATCTCGGCGTTGATGTCGGCGACGGTGACGCGCGTGCCCCGTCCGCCCTGCTCGGCGATGCGGAAGGCGACGTCGCCGGTGCCGCCCGCGAGGTCGAGCACGGCGAAGGCTTTGTTCTTCGACGGATGGACCGCGGTGACCAGCGCCTCCTTCCAGGCGCGGTGCAGGCCGCCCGACATCAGGTCGTTCATCAGGTCGTAGCGGCGGGCGACCGAATGAAACACGTCGTCCACCAGCCCCTGCTTGTCGGCGAGCGGCACCCGGCGGTAGCCGAAGTCGGTTTCGGAGGCGGCCATCGGAAATCGTCCTTTATGAACAGGACCATAGCGCGGCCGGAGCGGGGAGGCTATCTATTCAGCCGCAGCTTTTCGCCGGATTGCCATGCCTGAACTCCCCGAAGTCGAAACCGTGCGCCGCGGGCTTGCCCCCGCGATGGAGGATGCGCGGTTCGACGACGTGGTTGCGCATCGCGGCGACCTGCGCTGGCCGCTGCCCAGGGATTTCGCCGCGCGGCTCAAGGGCCAGACGGTCGTGGGCCTCGGCCGCCGCGCCAAATATCTCCTGGCGGATCTTTCGTCCGGCGACGTGCTGCTGATGCATCTCGGCATGTCGGGCTCGTTCCGCGTGATCGGCGGCGGCGCAACCAGGACGCCGGGGATGTTTCACTACCAGCGCTCGGACTACGGCGCGCACGATCACGTGGTGTTCCGGATGTCGTCGGGCGCCACCATCGCGTTCAACGACCCGCGGCGCTTCGGCTGCATGAAGCTGTTTCCGCGCCAGGCGATCGACGAAGAGCCGCTGCTGCGTTCGCTCGGGCCTGAGCCGCTCGGCAACGAATTCGACGCAGGCCTGCTGGCGCAAGCCTGCGCGGGCAAGAAGACCAGCGTGAAGGCGGCGCTCCTCGACCAGACCGTCGTTGCGGGTCTTGGCAACATCTATGTCTGCGAGGCGCTGAGCCGCTCGCGGATTTCGCCGCGGCGGATGGCGTCGACGCTGGCGACGCGCTCGGGTGCGCCGCACCAGCGCACCGGCCCGCTGGTCGATTCGATCAAGGCGGTGCTCGCCGACGCGATCGAGGCCGGCGGTTCGTCGTTGCGCGACCACCGGCAGACCTCAGGCGAGCTGGGATACTTCCAGCACCGCTTCCGTGTCTACGACCGCGAGGGCAAGCCGTGTCCGACGCGCGGCTGCTCCGGCACGATCAGGCGCATCGTGCAGGGCGGGCGCTCGACGTTCTTCTGTCCGGTCTGTCAGAAATAAAACGAACAAGCCCGGCGACCGGCCGGGCTTGTTTCGTCGCAATGCTGTTTCGCTTACCAGCTATAGGTCTTGCAGCGGCGCACGCCGTTCCACTCCGTCCAGCAGCGGCGATGCGGACGGCCCGTCGGGCCGCCGACCGTTGCGCCGATCACGCCGCCGGCGACCGCGCCGACCGGTCCCGCCACCAGCAGGCCGGTTCCGGCGCCGATGGCGGCGCCCGAAACGGTCGAGTCGCGCGGGCGGGCATCCGCGACGGTCGCGAACGACACCGTGGCCAACGCGGCCATTGCGATTAAGGTCTTGCGCATGTTCAAACTCCCTCAGGACTTCCTCAGCAGAACCCCGATAACCGCCGGGCGAGCCATCTGGTTCCTTTCCACAAGGCCCTGTTGTTGTTAGGGAAACCCCAGGCGTAAAAGCCGCGAGGGAGCGACCAAGGAGCGCCGCATGAGCTACCAGAACATCGTCGTCGAAACCAAAGGCCGGGTCGGCATCATCCGCTTTAACCGGCCGGCCGCGCTCAACGCACTCAACGCAGCCCTGGTCGAAGAGCTCAACGTCGCGATCGACGCGTTCGAGGCCGACGCCGACATCGGCTGCCTCCTGATCACCGGATCGGACAAGGCGTTCGCCGCCGGCGCCGACATCAAGGAGATGGCGGGCAAGAGCTACGCCGACGTCAACCTCGGTGACTTCGCCGGCAACCAGGACCGCATCGCGCGTACGCGGAAGCCGGTGGTCGCGGCGGTCGCGGGCTTTGCGCTCGGCGGCGGCTGCGAGATGGCGATGCAGTGCGACATCATCATCGCGGCCGACAACGCCAAGTTCGGCCAGCCGGAGATCAAGCTCGGCGTCATTCCCGGCATCGGCGGCACGCAGCGGCTCACCCGCGCGGTCGGCAAGGCCAAGGCGATGGATCTCATCCTCACCGGCCGGATGATGGACGCGGCGGAAGCCGAGCGCTCGGGCCTCGTCGCGCGCGTCGTGCCGGCCGCATCCCTGATGGACGAGGCGATCAAGGTCGCCGAAACCATCGCGGGCTTCGGCCTGCCGTCGGTGTATGCCGCGAAGGACAGCGTCAACCGCGCGTTCGAGACGACCTTGGCCGAAGGCGTGCGCTTCGAGCGCCGCGTGTTTCACGCGCTGTTCGCGACCGAAGACCAGAAGGAAGGCATGGCCGCGTTCGTCGAGAAGCGGCCGGCCAGGTTCAAGAACCGGTAGCGGCACCGCCGAACGCCGGCGAGGCGCCCGGCGGAAGCGACCTATCGTTTCTTGGCGGACGAACTGCTGCTCGAGCTGCTGCTGCTCGAACTGCTGCTCGTGCTGCTGCTCCGCGACGGGGACGATGACAGCGTAAAGGACGGCGACGCCGGCCTCGACGTTGCAACGGTCGGCTTCGACGGTGCGCTGACTGTCGGCGCGGTCCGCGTCACGGGCGCCGGGGCATTCGTCCGCGGCTGGCGGTAGTTGTCTATACCCTTCGCAACCCGCGCATCGCCGGTGGGATTGAGGTTGCGGCCGCTGGCGTCATACCGGCTGTTGGGATTCGACGGTGCGGGCGGCGCGGTGGTCCGCATGCTCGGCGCTGCCGGCTTGTATCCGGGATTGTTGGCGGTGGACCGGATCGGCTGGCCGACCGGATTGGGCTTTGCTGCGGTCTGTCCGCTGACCGGATTGGGCGCCGTCGATCGGGTGTCGAAGCCGCTGCCCGCCTTGCTCGAAGACCGCTCCGTCGTGTTCGTATTGCGGGTCGCGCCGGACGATTGCGATTGATTCTTCCTGGCCTGGTCGAGCGCGCTTTGTGCGTCGAGCTCCCGGTCCGGGAACGAAGCGATCGCGATTGCAAGCAATCCCAATGCGGATGCCTTTGCCCACATGGCCGAATCCCCCTTTGAGTCAGATCTGTTGTTGCCGGCCTGACGCATTCGCGCCGTCAGGGTTTCACTGACAGGAATTTGATTCCACCAACGCAATCACTTTAGCACGCTACTGAAAAACTTTCCGCGGTCATTCCGGGACGCCGCCATAAGCGCGTTTACGCGCGTCTTCGACGCGCTATGGCGGCGGACCCGGAATCCAGAAATGCAGGAAATCCCGATGTTCTGGATTCCGGGTTCGCGCCTTCGGCGCGCCCCGGAATGACGGCCAGGAGCTTTTGCGGGGTCGTCAACAACGTCGCGCGGCAATCGGATGGTTGCATGGTTACTTGCGAACGCAGATCACGCGCGTGGCCGCGGCTTTCGTGCCGGCGCGCTTGTCGCGAGAGGTCTCGGCCATACGGTCGCTCTCGCGGCGTTCGTTGATAAGCGGCCGGCGAAGTTCAACAACAACAGAGGCGAAGTCTCGCTTCGGGCCGGGCGTCGCGCGCGCCGAATGACGAAGCATTGATGACGTCCGGTGCCGCCGAGTGGCCGCCGCACACGCCACAAAAAAATACAGCTGCGCGGGGGTCCGTTTAATCCATTTGGATGATGTGGGAACCCGTTTGGCCCCGCACTATGCGGCCACATAACGAGACGCTTTCAGTCACAAAAAAAATCCGTGGTGCGCATCGCTTAAAAAATTGGGGGGTGCCACGTGGCGCAATTTCCGGCTGTCATCGAGCTTTCGACACTCAACGGCGGCAACGGCTTCAGACTCAACGGCGCGGCGCCCGGCGACGGCAGCGGCTTCTCGGTCGCGTCCGCCGGCGACGTCAACAATGACGGCATCGGCGACCTGATCGTCGGCACATACGCGGCCGGCGCAAGCTACGTGGTGTTCGGCAAAACCACCGGCTATGCCGCCGACATCGAGCTCGCTGCGCTCAACGGCACCGACGGCTTCCGGATCGGCGGCGAGACCGCGGGCGACCTGTTCGGCCGGTCGGTGGCGTCCGCCGGCGACGTCAACGGCGACGGCTTCGACGACCTGATCGCCGGTGCGCCAAACGCAAGCCCCGACGGCGCTCTCTCCGGCGCGAGCTACGTGGTGTTCGGCAAGGCCTCGGGCTTCGCCGCCAGCATCGACGCCGGCGATCTCGACGGCAGCAACGGCTTCCGGATCAGCGGCGCGGCGGAGGGCGACGAGAGCGGGACCTCGGTGGCGTCTGCCGGCGACGTGAACGGAGACGGCTTTGCCGACCTGATCGTCGGCGCGCCTTTGGTGGCCACTGACATCTACGACAATTCCGGTGCGAGCTTTATCGTGTTCGGCAGGGCTTCGGGCTTTGGTGCCGACTTCGACGTCGCCACGCTGGACGGCACCAACGGCTTCAGATTCAACGGCGGGGCGCAATTCGAGGATCAGACCGGCTGTTCGGTCGCCTCGGCCGGCGATCTCAACGGCGACGGCTTCGACGATATCGTCATCGGCGCGAAGGGCGCGCCCACGGGCACTGGGGGCGGCGCAGCCTACGTGCTGTTCGGCAAGGGTACGGCCTTCGACGCTGTCTACTCCGGGCCCCTCTCAAGGGTCAACGGGCAGAGCGAATACGATCTCACCGGAATCTCGGTGGCGTCGGCGGGCGACGTCAACGGCGACGGCCTCGACGATCTCATCGTCGGCGCTTCAGGCGCGCCTTACGGCATTGGTTTGGGGGCGAGCTATGTGGTGTTCGGCGACGCCCAGTTGGGCTTAGGTTTCAACGTTCTTCCATCCCAACTCGACGGCAGCAACGGCTTTCAGATCGGGAGTTTTTTCCTCGACGAACAGATCGGCTATTCGGTCGCCTCTGCCGGCGATCTGAATGGTGACGGCTTCGCCGACCTGATCGTGAGCGCCACGGGGGCCGACCCGCATGGCGACGGCTCCGGCGCGGCGTATGTCGTGTTCGGTGCGGCGACATTCAGTAACTTCGTGGGCTTGACGCTGAATGGCAGCAACGGCTTCAAGCTGAACGGCGTCGCCGAGGGCGACGGCGCCGGCACATCGGTCGCCTCCGCCGGCGACATCAACTTCGACGGCTTCGACGACCTGATCGTCGGCGCACCCGGCGCCGCCGGCGATGCAGGCACGAGCTACGTGGTGTTCGCCGTGCAGCCGACCGTCTCGGTCACGCGCACGGGCAACGACGCGTCGAACCGGCTGGCCGGCGGCACCAAGGGCGATGCGCTGTCCGGCCTGGGCGGTGATGACCTCCTGTTCGGCAACGGCGGCGGCGACCAGCTCGACGGCGGGCTCGGCGACGATACGATCCACGGCGGCGACGGCGACGATCAGCTGATCGGCAGCGGCGGCAACGACACGCTGCTCGGCGGCGCGGGCGATGACGCGATCGATGGCGGCACCGGCGCCGACCTGATCGAAGCGGGCGACGGCTTCAACGCGGTGGCCGGCGGTCTCGGCAACGACAGCATCAGCGGCGGCGCGGATACCGACGAGCTCAACGGCGACGGTGGCCACGACGTGCTGAACGGGCTGGGCGGCGACGACGTGATATCCGGCGGCACCGGCAACGACACGCTGACCGGCGGCGCGGGTGACGATCAGCTCGCCGGTGACGGAGGCAACGACACGCTGACCGGCGGCGACGGCAACGACGAGATGGACGGCGGCACAGGAACCGACACCGTCGACTATTCCTTCGCGGCGGCCGGCGTCAGCGTCAGTCTTTCGCTGGCGACCGGGCAGGACACCGGCGGCGGCGGCATCGACACGCTGTTCCGCATCGAGAACCTGGTCGGCTCGAACTTTGTCGACCTGCTCACCGGCACCGGCGCGGCCAACGTGCTGACCGGTCTTGCCGGAGACGACGACCTGAACGGGCTCGGCGGCAGCGACACGCTGGTCGGCGGCGATGGATCCGACAAGATGTCCGGCGGCACCGGCGCCGATGTGCTGATCGGCGGCGCCGGGCGCGACGTCCTCACCGGCGGCGCGGACGCCGACATCTTCCGCTATCTCAGCGTCGCCGACACCGGCACGGGCGGGACCACGCGCGATCGCATCGTCGATTTCGCGGCGGGCGTCGACAGGATCGACCTCGCGGCGATCGACGCCAATACGGTCGGCGGCGGCGCCAACGATACCTTCAGCTTCATCGGCGCGGCGGCGTTCTCGAATACGGCCGGCCAGCTTCGGGCCGCGGCGTTCGGCACCAACACGCTGGTGACCGGCGACGTCGATGGCGACGGCGGGGCCGACTTTCACATCCTGCTCTCGGGCACGTTTGTGTTGTCGGCGGGCGATTTCCTGCTGTAGCGGCGTTTCGCCCCGTCTTTGATGTAAAACAAAATAACTAATGCTGCAGTGTCCAATATGGCCCGCCGCAGGTGCGGGCTTTTTATTTTGGCTTTTTTTGGATTTTGGAAGGACGGAATGTCGCAATTTCCCGCGGTGATCGCGCTGTCGAGCCTGAACGGCAGCAATGGCTTCAAGCTCAGCGGCGTGGCGGCAGGCGATCTCAGCGGCCGGTCGGTCGCCTCGGCCGGCGACGTCAACGGCGACGGCTTCACCGACCTGATCGTCGGCGCGCTTGTCGCCGACCCGAACGGCACCGATTCCGGCGCCAGCTATGTGGTGTTCGGCCAGGCCTCGGGCTTTGCCGCCAACCTCGACCTGTCGAGCCTTGACGGCAGCACCGGCTTCAAGCTCACCGGCGCGGCGTCAGACGATCGCAGCGGTGTCTCGGTTGCCTCGGCCGGAGACGTCAACGGCGACGGCTTCGCCGACCTGATCGTCGGCGCCTATGGCGCCAGCCCCAACGG
>Ga0247825_10000482_pt1 | contig 25295 bp, 29 predicted proteins | sample 13C_Vanillin_Day_FD_194413 | JGI IMG/M metagenome (GOLD analysis project Ga0247825, IMG submission 194413) | Soil microbial communities from agricultural site in Penn Yan, New York, United States - 13C_Vanillin_Day48 | ecosystem: Environmental > Terrestrial > Soil > Agricultural land | place... | reverse complement strand
CGCCGGAACCGAGGAGAAGGATGTTCATGTCCGACAGTCCCTAGCATGAGGCTCCACGCCTGCGGAACCGAGCCGCCCACAGCGTCCACAGCCCCGCCTCGACGCGAGCCCAAGGGCGTGGTTTGCTTGCCGCATGAAGAGTTTTGTCGCGGTATTGCTGGTCTTTCTCGCGCTGGCCGCACCCGCCTTCGCGGGTGGATTCAGCTACGAAAACCGGCCGACGGTGGTGTTCAAGGGCGGCGTCGAGCGGATGACGCCCTATCCGCAGAGCAAACGCTCGACTTCGGTGTGGGTTTCGGACGCCTGCTGGCGCGACTGCGCCTCGAGCTGCTCCTGGCGGATGGAATATTGCGTCCGCGGCGGCGCGGCGGCCGATGCCTGCCGGCCGCATTTCGACAACTGCAATCGCGCCTGCCAGCGCGAATGCCGGGGCTTCTCGGCCGGTCCGTGGGGTGGCCCGCTCGCCGGCCTGATCGACTGGTATTGATTGTTCGCCGATCCGGGCGCGGACCAAGTTCGCGAATCCGGACTTCCGCGTCGACAACGTTTCCAAGTTGCTGGACTCCGGATTGCCGCATCCGGAATGAGCACGCGATTTTTTCCGCTGCCTGCTAATCTGGTTTGAATGCTCGAAAAACTCGCCGACCATATCCGCAACAGCGACATCGACTACCGGCTGCTGGTTCCCCTGCTCCTGAGCAGCCTCCTGGTGCAGACGGTCACGGCGCTGGTCCGCGTGACGATCTCCTACCGCGCCGTCGAGCTTGGCCTGTCACTGGTCTGGCTCGGCCTGATTGCCGCGGTATTTGCGATCTTCCCGATCCTGATCGCGGTGCAGGTCGGCCGGCTGATCGACCGCGGCTACGACACGCGCGCCGCATCAGTCGGGGCAGCGATCTTCCTGATGGCGATGACCGGCTTCGCGGTCTGGCCGACGCCCGCCGGGCTCCTGCTGTTCTCCACCGTCATGGGCCTCGGCCATATCATGCTGATGGCGAGCCAGCAGATGATCTGCGTGCGCGCCGCCGGGCCGAAGAGCCTCGAGGCGGTGTTCGGAAACTTCATGGTGGTGACCGCGATCGGCCAGGGCGCCGGGCCCTACATCGTGGGCTTCATGGGCGGCAGCGCGCCAATCCCGCCGACCCAATCGCTGTTCGTCGTCGCGGCATGCTGCGCCGCCGCGGCGCTGGTGTTCAGCCTCGCGATGAAACCCGCCCGCAGCGCACCCGCCGCCAAAGACGAAACCGACGTGGTGCCCATCGCGCAGATCCTGCGGATTCCCGGGCTCGTCCCGGTCATCGTGGCCGGCGTCATCCTGGTGGCGGCATCCGACACCGTCGTTGTCTATATCCCGCTGCTGGGCGCCGAGCGGCGCATCGACGTGCACGACATCGGGCTGCTCCTGACGGTGCGTGCCGGCGCGTCGATGCTGGCGCGGCTGTTCTACGCGCGGATGGTCGCAGCGTTCGGCCGTTGGCCGCTGATGATCGCCGGCACCCTCGTCTGCGCGCTGGCCTATGCGGCGATCGCGGCGCCGATTCCGCTCTGGGCCATGCATGTCGCGTTCGCCACAATGGGCTTCTCGTTCGGGCTGGCCACGACATTGAGCATCACCATCGTGGTCGATATGACCACGGTGAGCGCGCGCGGCACGACCAACTCGCTGCGCATCATGAGCAACCGTATCGGCCAGTTCGTCATGCCGTTCGGCGCGGGCCTGATTGCCGCAGCGGCCGGCCTCGGCGGCCTGTTCCTCATTCTGGCCGCCGCAATTGTGACCGCAGCCGGTTCGATGGTGTGGAAGCGTCCCGCCTAGACAACGTCCGCGCAAGACGGGTTGCGCCCGATTTGATTGCCGGCATCACTCAAAGCGTGAAACTGGCGACGATCATCACAAGCTGTTAGCGTGCGGCGCTGGCTTACGCGTTCGAGGGGGCCGTCGTTGCATACCGGATGGATACCGCGGCTTAGCGAGAGATTTCTCCCTCGCTCGCTGTCGGCGTATCTGTTCGCGCTCGGTGCAGTTGCGCTCGCAACCCTCGCACGCGTGGTATTGGGATGGCTGGACGTCACTCTGCTCTACGCCACCTACTTCCCGATGGTGATGCTGGTCGCTCTGGTTTCGGGGCCGGCGGTCGCGCTGTTTGCGAGCCTGGTTTCGGTGCTGGTCGTCTGGTGGGCCTTCGTGCCGCCGTTCTACATTTTCAACGCCTTGACCGGACCCGAAGCGGCGAACGCCGCGCTGTTCGTCGCCAGTTGCACGTTCATGATCTGGGTGGCGCAGCTGTATCGGAACGCGATCGCGCGGCTGCGCGAAAACGACCGCCAGAACAGGCTGTTGATGCGGGAGCTGGAGCACCGCGGCAAAAATACTTTCGCCGTGGTGGAAAGCATTGTCCGCAGTTCGCTGGAAGAATTACCGGACCGCGCCGCGACCATCGTCGGCCGCATCCGCGCGGTGTCGAGCACCAACGACGTCATCAACCGCTCGCCGGAACACACATCGACCATTGAAGACATTCTGCGCAGGGAATTCGAGCCCTACGGCCTCCAGCGCCTCAATGCGGACGGCGATGGCGTCGAACTCGAAGCCAACATCGCGCGCGGCGTGGCGCTCGTCCTGCACGAGCTAGTCACCAATGCCGTCAAGCATGGCGCGCTGTCGCGGGACGGCGGAACCGTGTCGGTCCGCTGGCGCACCGAAGGCCGCGCGATTGCGCTCGACTGGCGCGAGCAGGGCGGCCCGACCGTGCAGCCGCCCGAGCGCTTCGGATTCGGCAGCAAGCTGGTCACCCGCACCCTGAAAGCGATGGACGGCGGTATCCAGCCGGAATTCCGGCCGGACGGGCTGTTCTGCCGGCTGACGTTCTCAGCCGGCCTGCGTTGAACGGCCGCGACACGGCCTTGCGTTGTCCACGATCCGCCGATATCGGCTCCCACATCCCGGGGCCATGCTCTAGGGTTGCCCGATGTCCGAGTCGCAAACCAACGCCGCCGAATTCACCGTCTCCGAGCTGTCGGCTCATCTGCGCCGCACCGTGGAGGACGCCTATGGCTATGTCCGGGTGCGCGGCGAGGTCTCCGGCTTCAAGGGCGCCTCGCCGTCCGGCCATGTCTATTTCCGCCTCAAGGACGACAAGGCGGTGCTGGAATCGGTGATCTGGAAGGGCGTGTTCGGACGGATGCGGATAAAACCCGAAGAGGGCCTGGAGGTCATCGCCTCGGGCAAGCTCACGACATTTGCGGGCTCGTCGAAATACCAGATCGTCATCGACGCGCTGGAACCCGCGGGTGTCGGCGCGCTGATGGCGCTGCTGGAAGAGCGCCGCCGCAAGCTCGCCGCCGAGGGCCTGTTCGACGAAGCGCGCAAGCAGCTCCTGCCGTACCTGCCCGAGGTGATCGGCGTCGTCACCTCGCCGACCGGCGCGGTGATCCGCGACATCCTGCATCGCCTCGCCGACCGCTTTCCGCGCCATGTCATCGTCTGGCCGGTGAAGGTGCAGGGCGACGGCTCCGCCGAGCAGGTCGCCAACGCGATCCGCGGCTTCAACGCGCTGCCGGAGAGCGGAAAAATCCGCCGGCCCGACCTGCTGATCGTCGCCCGCGGCGGCGGCTCGCTGGAGGATCTCTGGTCGTTCAACGAGGAGATCGTGGTGCGGGCGGCGGCCGACAGCATGATCCCGCTGATTTCCGCCGTGGGCCACGAGACCGACTTCACGCTGCTCGATTTTGCCGCCGACAAGCGCGCGCCGACGCCGACCGCGGCGGCCGAAATGGCGGTGCCGGTGCGCACCGACCTGATCGCCGAGCTGATGAGCAAGGCGCGCCGCGCGCTCGCCTGCTGGCAGCGGGCGCAGGACCATCGCCGCACGGAGTTCCGCGCCGCGTCCCGTGCGCTGCCGACCGCCGAGGAATTGCTGGCGACGCCGCGCCAGCGGCTCGACGCCTGCGCCGAACGGCTGCCACGCGCCTTGCGGGCGAACGCGCAGATCCATCACACGCAGTTCTCACGGGTCGCCGGGCGGCTGTCGCCGCGGCTTCTGCGCAGTCTGGTGGAGCGGCGGCGCGAACGGCTCGACGCCTGCACGCTCCGCCTCGGCACAGCGCTCAAGACCTATCGCGAGACGCAGCTCAATCGTGTCTCGCGCGCCCGCGACAGGGTGACGGTGCTGAGCGAACGACGCGATCGAGCCTTTGGCCGCCTGGTCGCGACCCTGGAGGCTCGGCTCGACCGGTCCTATCAGCTTCTACACGCGTTCTCCTATCAGAGCGTCCTGAAGCGCGGCTTTGCGCTGGTGCGCGACGCCGCAGGCCATCCCTTGCGCAGCGCGGCGGCCATTACCTCCGGCACCAGGCTCGACATCGAGTTTGCCGACGGCCGCGTCGGCGCGGTCGCCGAAGGCGGCGCGGCGCCGGTGGAACGCGCGCAGCCCGCCTCGCCGGTCAGACCCGCCGCAAAGCCGCGCAAGCCGGGCGGCGGCGGCTCACAGGGAAGCCTGTTCGGGTGATATCCCGTCATCCGGCGTGTTAGCCTTTCCCCGCTTGGGGGAGGATTCGTGGCGACGTCTCCGCAACAAGGCGACCTTTTCGGCCATCCGCGCGGCCTGACCTACCTCTTCACCACCGAGATGTGGGAGCGCTTCTCCTACTACGGCATGCGCGCGCTGCTCGTGCTGTACATGGTGAAGTACGCATTCCAGCCCGAGCGCGCGCAGGAGATCATCGGCTTCGCCACGCTGAAAGCGAGTCTCGAAGCGCTGTTCGGTCCGCTCGGCGTGCAGCCGCTGTCGTCGCAGGTCTACGGCCTCTACACGGGACTGGTTTATTTTACGCCGATCATCGGCGGCCTGATCGCCGACCGCTGGCTTGGACAGCGCAAGACCGTCGTCATCGGTGCGGCGCTGATGGCGGTCGGCCACTTCATGATGGCGTTCGAGCCACTGTTCCTGCTCGCCCTCACGGTGCTGATCCTCGGCAACGGCGCGTTCAAGCCGAACATCTCGACGCAGGTGGGCTCGCTCTATGCGCCGGGCGATCCGCGCCGCGACCGCGCGTTCTCGATCTTCTATGTCGGCATCAATCTCGGCGCGTTTCTCGCGCCCCTGGTTTGCGGCACGCTGGGCGAAGGGCTTGGCTGGCACTACGGCTTCGGCGCGGCCGGCGTCGGCATGACCGCCGGGCTTCTCGTCTACCTCTATGCCGCGCGCACGCTGCCGCCGGACGAGCGCAGCAAGGCCCTCGCCTCCGGCCCGCCGCAGCCGTTCGGCCGCGACGAATGGCGCGCGATGGGCGCGATCGTGCTGCTCGCGCTGCCGGTGACGTTCTTCTGGGCCACCTACGAGCAGCAGGGCAACACCATCGCGCTCTGGGCCGACGCCAACACCGACCGCACCATCAACCTGCTGGTCTGGTCCGGGCAAATCCCCGTCACCTGGTTCCAGGCCTTCAATCCGTTCATGATCTTCGCCTTCACGCCCTTCATCCTGATGCTCTGGCGCGCGCAGGCTGAGCGCGGCAGCGAACCTTCGAGCGTCACCAAGATGGCCTATGGCTGCTTCGGCGTGACGCTCGCCAACCTCGTCATGTTCGCCGCGGCCTCCGTGGCCGGCGGCGGCCAATCGAGCTGGCTCTGGCTTCTCGCCTACTTCGTCATCATCACCATCGGCGAGCTTTACCTGTCGCCGACCTCGCTTTCGCTGGTGACCAAGGTTGCGCCGGCCCGCGCGGTGTCGATGATGATGGGGGTGTGGCTCGCCACGAGCTTCACCGGCAATTTCGCGGCCGGCTATCTCGGCAGCTTCTGGTCGAACATGGCGAAGGATTCATTCTTCCTGATGATCGCGATCATCGCAGGCCTCGCGGGTCTGGTGATCCTGGCCTTCGTGCGGCCGCTCCGCCCCATTCTCAGGAGCTAGCCTCCCGCGCCGCCCGGAGCTTTTCTAGGCATGATCTTCTCCGAAAACCGGTTCCCACTTTTCGGGATCATGCCTAAAGTGCACCCGCAATCGTTTCGTATGGGAGGAAGCCCCGTGAAAATCGTCGATCTCAGCCGCGAGCTCTATCACCGCACCCCGAGCTATCCGGGCCAGCCCCCCATCATCCACGGCGTCTGGAAGTCCCACGAGGAGGCGTTCGCCGAGTCCGGCAACGTCCAGGGCAACAGCGTGATGTTCTTTTCCATGCCGGACCACGGCGGCACGCATATGGACGCGCCGCGCCACTTCGGCATCAAGGGGACGCCGATCAACGAGTACCCGCTGGAGAACTGCATCGTGCCGGGCATCTGCATCGACCTGCGGCACATCGCGCCGAAGGCCGAATTCGGGCCGGCGGAGCTCGAAGCCGCGGTGAAGAAGACCGGCCTGCCGGTGCCGAAGGGCGGCACCGTGCTGCTGTGCACCGGCCATCACGAGCGGACGTTTCCGAACAAGGAATACTCAACCGACAATTCCGGCATCAACGTCGCGGGCACCGAATGGCTCGCCAGGCAGGGCGTGGTGCATTTCGGCATCGACTCGATGCGGCCCGGCCCGGAAGGCAAGGTGAACTCGCTGGTGCACAAGGCCTGCCTCGAACTCGACATCACCCATATCGAGAGCCTGTGCAATCTCGAGACACTGCTCGGCAAGGGCCAGTTCACCTTCATCGGCCTGCCGATGAAGTGGCGGAACGGCACCGGGTCGCCGATCCGCGCGGTGGCGGTGTTCGACCTGTGACATGGCGAATTGCCAAGCCAGAGATTGCCAAGCCAGAGAGCTTGCCAAGCCAGTGGTTGCCAAGCACCCGCCAGTTATGCGATGGCGGTAACCGGGGCACACACGCGCGGCGGTATGATTATGTTGGGCACAGGCAGCCCGCCGAGCCGCCGCCGTGACTGCGGAGAAACGATGTGCTGAACCGTTACGACCGCCCGCCGCCGATGGCGGGAGAAGCCGAGGTCAAGTTCCTGGATGGGGATTTCCGCATCGTGCGGCCCGGCGCCTTTGTGCGCTGCGCGGTGACTGGCGTTCCCATTCCGCTGGAAGAGCTGAAATACTGGAACGTCGATCTCCAGGAGGCCTATGCCTCCCCGGATGCGGTGCTGCGGCGGCTGCACCCGGAGCAGGCGAAGTAGCGCCAGGCAAAGTCATAACAGACTGGACTCAGCGGACCCGCAGAAGCAGGTCCCGGAACGCGCGCTCTTCGGCCACCACAAGGCGCACCGGCAACGCCCGCGAAGCAGCGGCCAGTTCCGCGGCATCGGCATCGCCCATCAATCGCGCCATGTCCTTCTCGGTCGTGACCGGAAGCAGCCCGTCGCGCCGGGCGCGCTCGGCGAGCGCCAGCGCTTCGCTGCGGCTGAAGCGGTGGTGATCGGGGAACGGCATCCGCACCTTGACGTCGATGCCGGCCACCGACAGCGTCGAGAAAAACTTGTCGGGATCGCCGATGCCGGCGAACGCCAGCACCGGCCGGCGCTGGATCTCCGCCAGCGCAATCTGGTCCGGTTCGAGCGCGCCGTGAAACAGCGGAAGCTTCCGGGCGAAGGCATGGGCAAGCACCGGCCAGGCCTCGACCGGCTGTCCCATCACCAGGACCGCCTGCGCGTGGCCGAGCTGCGCATCGAGCGGCGCCCGCAGCGGGCCCGCCGGAAACACCGAACCGTTGCCGACGCCGCGGCGCCCATCGACCACCACAATCGACAGGTCCTTCTGCAGCGACGGGTTCTGGAAACCGTCATCCATGATGACGATGTCCGCGCCGGCCGCGCGCGCCGCCTCCGCCCCGGCAACCCGGTCGCGCGCAACGATCACCGGCGCGGATCGCGCCAGCAGCAATGGCTCGTCGCCGACATCAGCCGCGCGATGCCTGGCCGGATCGACACGCAGGGGTCCCGCGAGCGACCCGCCATAGCCGCGGCTCAGCACGAAGGGCTTGCGGCCCTCGCCGGCCAGGATCTGCGCCGCGAGGATCGCAGCCGGCGTTTTGCCCGCGCCGCCGAGCGTCAGATTGCCGATGCAGACGACCGGAACACCCGCGGTCCGGCCGGGCCGCGCCATGCGCGAGCCTGCGACCGCGCCATAGATCGCGCCGACCGGCGACAGGATGGCGGCGGCCAATCCCGCCGGCCGCCACCAGAATGCCGGATCACGCACCGTCCCCTCGCCGCTCCAGCCGGAACTGCATCAGATACGGATCGAGCGCGGTGACCGTGCGGTCGAGCGCTCCGGCCAGCGTCTCCATGGCCTTGAGCCCGGTCTGCGCGACTCTCTCGCGTGCGCCGGCATCCTTCAGCCACGAGCCGATGCGGACCGTCATCTTCCCCACATCGGTCACCAGTTCGGCGCCGCCCGAGGCATCGAGCGCGGTGTAGATCTCGCCGAAGTTCCAGACGTGCGGCCCATGCAGGATCGCGGCGCCGAGCTTTGCCGCCTCGACCGGATTCTGCCCGCCGTGATGCACCAGCGAGCCGCCGATGAAGACGATCGGCGCGATCCGGTAGAACACGCCCATCTCGCCAAGCGTGTCGGCGATGTAGATGTCGGTGTTGCGCTCCGGCAATTCACCGGCCGAGCGCAGTGCGAAGCGCAAGCCTGCCACCCGCGCGATCTCGGCGATGCCGGCACCGCGCTCCGGATGCCGCGGCACCAGGATGGTCAGCAATCCGGGAAAGCTGTGCCGCAGGCGGCGATGCACGTCGACCAGCGCCGCCTCCTCGCCTGGATGGGTGGAGGCCGCGGCAATCACCGGACGGTCGCCGAGCACACCCTGCAGCGCCCACAGCTTTTCCGGATTGGCCGGAGGCGCGGGCGCGTCGAGCTTGAGGTTTCCGGTGGTCGCGTAGCGCGGCGCGCCGAGGTCGGCATAGCGCGCGGCATCCTCGGCCGACTGTGCGAGGCACAGGTCGAAGCGCCCGAGCAGCGCACCGATGGTGCGCTGCGCGCGCCGCCAGCGGCGAAACGAGCGCTCCGACAGCCGGCCGTTGACCAGGATCAGCGGAATCTTTCGCTTGGCGCTCGCCATGATCAGGTTGGGCCACAGGTCGGACTCGACGAACAACGCCAGATCGGGCTTCCAGTGGTTGAGGAACCGGCTCACAAACTGCGGGACGTCGACCGGAACGAACTGGTGGATCACGTGCGGCGGCAGCCGTCGCAGCGCCACATCTGCGGACGTCACCGTTCCGGTGGTCACCAGGAGGGTGATGTCGCGCGTCTGCAGCCGCTCGACCAGCGGCAGGATCGCCAGAAACTCGCCGACGCTCGCGCAGTGCAGCCACACCAGCGGCCCGTCCGGCCGCGCAACCGAGCTTTGACCGCGCCGCTCCGTCCACCGCGACGGGTGTTCCTTGCCGCGCTTGAGCCGGTATTTGAGCAGCATGTCGGCCAGCGGCACCGACATGGCGGTGGCCACCCGATACGCCTTCAGCGAAAGCGGGGTGCGGTCAGCCACGGCTCTGGTCCCCGGCTGTGCCGTCGGCCAGCTCATAGGCTCGGGCGGTCGCCGCGTTGAGCGCCTCCTCGAGGGCGCGGCGCGCCAGTTCGAGAGTTTCGGAATCGGCGTCGGACGGCACATGGATCGGCGCACCGGCCACACCTCCCCCGCGGCCGAACGGAAGATTAACAGTCGTGCGATCCCAGTTATCGAGCACAATACGGTGCCGCGTCGCAATCGCAATCGGATAGATCGGCCGGCCTGTCACCTGCGCGATCTTGACGATGCCAAGGCCTGCAACCCGCGAGACTTTCGGCACGTCGGCTGTCATCGCGACATTGTAGCCGTCCAGCACCGCCTGAACGAGCGCATTGAAGCCGAACACGCCGCCCTTTGTCGCGAAATCCGACCCGTGCGTGCCGGAGCCGCGAACAGTCTCGATCCCGAGCCGCTGCGCCGTAATCGCGTTGATCTCGCCGTCGCGGTGCCGCGAGATCAAAACCTTGGCGCGCAAGTGCGGCGGCTTGATGAACGGCGTGAGGAAATGCTGGCCATGCCAGAACGCCAGAATGAGCGGCGCGCTTTTGGGAATCCGCTCCAGCGCATCGGCCGGTTCCACCGTCCAACGCGTCGTATGCCACACCAGGCGCAGATAGTGCGCGGCGGCCACCCCGGTTGCTTTCTGAACCCAGGGCGACCGGGTCAGCTTCCGCATCGACGCCATACAGTGACTCGGCTAACCTGCCTTACCCGGTGCGGTCGCATCCGGATCGAGAAGCCGGTGCAGGTGAACGATGAAGTAGCGCATCTGCGCGTTGTCGACGGTCTGCTGCGCCTTGGCCTTCCAGGCCGCATGGGCGGTCGCGTAATTCGGATAGACGCCGACGATCTCAACCTTGTCGAGATCCTTGAACTCGGTCGATCCAAGGCCGGTCAGCTCGCCGCCGAGCACCAGATGCAGCAGTTGTTTTGATGGGGCAGTAGACATGGTTGTTCCTTCGCATCGCGCAAACATGCGCGCACGGGCCTACCCCGGTTCGCTGGTCTGAGCGCGCACCAGATGGACCAGCGCTGCGTGTCGCTCGCGTCCTGCTGCAATCAGGACGCCGTGTACCGGCTCGGGACGATTGTAAATCAGCGTTTCGCCGTCGAGCGCAGTCATCACGCCTCCGGCTTCGTGCACCAAAAGATCGGCAGCCGCAAGGTCCCAGTCGTGGCCGTTGCCGCCGGCCATCGCGGCATCGAGTTCGCCATGCGCGACGCGCGCCAGCCGTAGCGCCAGCGAATGAACGCGGGGCATCGGCAAGATGCCGGTACCGTCCGCGGCCATGCGCTCGAGGATGCGCTTGGGCCCGCCGATCCGCGTGCCGGCAAGACCGCCGGAACTTACGTTGATCCCTGCACCGTTCAGGGTGGCGCCCCCGCCCGCAACCGCCAGAAACAGTTCGCGCGTGACAGGCGCATAGAGCGCCGCCACCACCGGCCGCCCCGCCGTCACGAGCGCCGCGGAAATCGTCCAGTCCTCGCGGCCCGCCATGAACGCCCGCGTGCCGTCGATCGGATCGACCACCCAGACGCGATCCGCGTCAAGCCGCGCCGGGTCGTTCTCGCTTTCCTCGGAGAGCCAGCCGTCGCCGTCGCGCATCAGATGCTTGTGAAGGAGTTCGTTCGCTGCGATGTCGGCTTCGGTCACCGGAGACGCCGCTTCGCCCTTGGTCCAGCTTTTGAGCGGCCCGCCGAAGAATTTGAAGGCCACAGCGCCGGCCGCCTGCACCGCTTCGGCCAGCCGATCACGGTCGCGCAGGTGCACCGGCGACAGCGGATGCCGCAAAGGCTCAGACGCCTGCAATCGTCAGTCCTTCCAGCCGGAGCGTCGGCGCGTTGGTGCCGTAGCGGAAGTGCAAATCGTTTGCCGGGGTCGCATCGCGGAAGATGTCGGACATATGGCCTGCGATGGTCACCTCGCTCACCGGATAGGTGCGCTGGCCCTTCTCGATCCAGAAGCCCGACGCGCCGCGGCTGTAGTCGCCGGTCACCATGTTGGCGCCGGAGCCGATCAGGTCGGTGACGTAGAAGCCTTCGTCGATGTCCCTGATGAGTTCCTCGGGGCTGAGCTTGCCGGGCTCGAGATGCAGGTTGGTCGGCGACGGCGACGGCGTCGACGATGCGCTCCTCCCGGCATGGCCGGTGGTGGCAAGCCCAAGCTCGCGCGCGGTGGCGCTGTCGAGAATCCAGGTCTTCAGCATACCGTCTTCGATCAACGCCATGCGCCGGCCCGCGACGCCCTCGGCGTCGAACGGCCGCGAACGCAAGCCCCGCTTGCGCAGCGGATCGTCGATGATGTTGATGCCCACCGCGAAAATCCGCTCGCCCATCTTGTCCCTGAGGAAGCTCGTCTTGCGCGCGATCGAGCTGCCGTTGATCGCGCTGACCAGATGGCCGACGATCGAGCCGGCCACGCTCCAGTCGAACACCACCGGCACCTTGCGGGTCGAGACCTTGCGCGGGTTGAGCTTGGCCACCGCCTTCTCGCCTGCGGTCTGGCCGATCTTCTCCGGATCGTCGAGGTCGGTGGCGTGCAGCGCCGAGGAGAAATCGTAATCGGTCTCCATGCCGGTGCCTTGGCCGGCGATCGCCTGCATCGATACGCTGTGGCGCGAGCCGAGATAGGCGCCCGAGAATCCGTGGCTGGTCAACAGCACCATGCCGCCGATTCCCGCGGAGGCCGATGCGCCGCCCGACTTGCTGACGCCTTTGACCGCGCGGCCGGCGTCCTCGGCACGGCGCGCGATTTTTTCCAGTGTCGCGGTGTCCGGCAGGTCACGATCAACCAGATCGAGATCCGGGAAGCTCTTCGCCAGCAGCGACGCGTCGGCCAGGCCCGCGTAACGGTCCTCCGGCGCGACGCGCGCCATCGCCACCGCGCGCTCGGCCAGGGCGTTCACGCCGTCGCCGCTCAGGTCGTTGGTCGAGACCACCGCCTGCTTTTTGCCGACCATGACGCGGAGGCCGACATCGTTGCCCTCGGCCCGCTGCGATTCCTCGACCGCGCCGTCGCGCACGTCGACCGACTGCGACACCGAGCGCATCGCGACCGCATCGGCCGCGTCGGCGCCGGCCGCGCGGGCAGCCTTGAGCAGCCGCTCGGCGAGCGAAACCAGTGCGGATTGGTCGAACAGGGAATCCATGCGGGAAACTCACGTTTAGGTGCGGGGCGCAAATATGACAAGGCAAAGCCTCGTTGAGACGTCAGATAAGCTCGATTCCCCCTGGATTCGAGGGCGTTGACAAAATTTGCACCGTTCCGGGCAACGTCTCGTCAAGCATGGGGGGCAAAGCCCATTTCGCTAACGGCTTTTAACCGCGCCCATTAAGCGAATTCCGAAGGCTGTGCGGCATCATCGCGCATGACTGGGCGCATAAGCCCGGCAGGGTGAGTTTGAGGCGTCAAACATGGGTGCCGAACGGGCCCCGGGGTCGAGCCGCGCGCTGCGGCTCGACCCCCACGCCCTGCCCGCGCGCTACGAAGCGCGCGACGGCGGAGCGGATGGGCAGGTCCGCAATATCGAACTCGATCGCGAGCGCGTCGTGCTGCGGCGCGCGGTGCGCGGCATTCCCATGAAGGTCGGCGTGCCGATCCGTGAGTTCCGCGGCGTAACGCTACGCACTCTGCCGCCCGACGGCGATCAGCCCGCCGCGGTGGCCGTCATGCTGGAACACCGCGACAGCGCGCTCACCGTGCCGCTGTTCGTTGCCGACGAAGGCGACGAGGCGATGGTCGAATGGAAAAGCTGGAGCCGGGTGCTCGGCGTGCCGCTGCTGGTGGATGACGGTGACGGCGCGCTGCGCGAGCCGTTCCGGCGCATCGGCCAGCTTGGTGTCGGCGCCGTTTTACCGCGCAAGACGCGCCGCGCGGCGATCCGCTGGCGGCGACCGTCGATCCTGATGCGGCGAAAGCCCGGCCGGCCCGCACCCGAACCGGCCGTGCATCGCCGCGAGCGCGAGATCATCGCGCGGGATTGAACTTTTCTATCCGAAGATCAGCTTTTCGGCGCCGATCAGAACATGCGGCGGGCGGCGGCGTCCAGCAGCAGGGCCGCAAACAGGATCAGGCCCGCATCGCGATTGGCGCGAAACATTTTCAGGCACGATTCCGGATCGCCGATGTCGATGCGCGCGATCTGCCAGGCGAGGTGGGCGGCAAACGCCGCGAGCCCCAGCGCGAAGAGGGCGCCGGCGCCGGCGAAATATCCGGCGAGCCCGATCAGCACCACCGCCGCGGTCGAGAATGCCGCGAGCGCGGGCCTGGTGTTCTCGGCAAACAGCAGCGCGGTGGACTTCAATCCGACCAGCGCATCGTCCTCGCGGTCCTGATGCGCGTAGATCGTGTCGTAGTGGATCACCCAGGCGATCGACCCCGCATAGAGCAGCAGCGCCGGAAGCTCGAGCGCGCCGCGCGCACCGGCCCACCCCATCAGCGCGCCCCAGGAGAAGGCAAGTCCGAGGAAGATCTGCGGCCACCAGGTCACGCGCTTCATGAATGGATAGATCGCGACCACCGCCAGCGAAGCGATACCGACCAGGATGGCGAAGCGGTTGAACTGCACGAGCACCAGCAGTCCGACCAGCGCCTGCGCCACCAGGAACACGCTGGCCGCGCGGACGCTCACCTGCCCGGACGGAATCGGCCGCGAGCGGGTGCGCTCCACCCTGGCGTCGATGTCGCGGTCGACCAGATCGTTCCAGGTGCAGCCCGCCCCGCGCATGACGATGGCGCCGACCAACAGCAGGACGATGTGCCACGGGCTCGGCCCCCAGGCGCCGCCTGCGACGGCCGCCAGCGCCGACGACCACCAGCACGGCAACAGCAGCAGCCACCAGCCGATCGGCCGATCGAGGCGGGTGAGCCGCAGATAGGGCCTGATCCAGTCCGGCGCACTTCGATCGACCCAGTTTCCGGTCGCATCGGCGACGCGTCCGGAGGCGTCGCTCATGGCCGGCTCACCGCTGGAGCGCGTTGCCGGTCAAGGTGTCGAAGGTGCCGCGCCCGGTCCGGACATTGGTGTCGTCGGCGATCACCGGTCCGCCCAGCGCGTCGCTGAGCGTCGGCCCTGCCGCGGCGGGTCCGGCGCTGCACACATTGTTGCGGATCTGGACGGTCTTGGCATGGTTCTGCTTGACCTGCGTAACGACGTTCGGCGGCACGCCGCAGGTTTTCTGGTTGGTTTCGAGAAACTTCACCAGCTTGGCTTCCTTGACCACGAAGGCCTTGAACAGCGGGCAGACCTCCTCCCGCATCGCCTTGCGCTCGCTGGCCGCACGGATACCCGCCGCGCCCTTTTCCACGTCTTCGCGAATGCTGGGAAACGTCAGACACACCTTCTGCGCTTCGGGCACCCCGCCACCCATCGGGCCGGGACCGCCGAATCCGCCTTGGGCAGGACCACCGCCGAAGCCGCCCTGGGCGGGACCGCCGCCGAAGCTGCCCTGGGGCGGGCCACCGCTCGAGCCGCCGGGACGAACGCCGAAGCCGCCTTGGAGCGCGCCGAAGCCGCCCGGCGAAGGCGCCGCCGCGCCACCGAAGGAGCCGGGCGCGGGCGCCGGCGGGAACGGGCTGTTCACTGCCGATTGCTGCTGCTGGCCGGACGGGGGCGGAAATGGACTGTTGCTCTGCGCGGCGGCCGGCTGGCTCTGGCCGGGAGGCGGGGGAAACGGGCTGCTTTGCCCGGCAGACGACTGGTTCTGTCCGGGCGGCGGCGGGAACTGGGCTGCCGCCGGGACAATGCCCGCAACCGCCAGGATGAATGCCCCGGCCAAAACGCGGTGCAACGACCCGTGTCCGGCGAAGCCGCAAGCCCTCATAGTCCTCGTCTCCGGCATTTCCGAGAAGCGCTTTCTATCAAGCCCGCGATTCGGGCGATAGGGCGGCAAGACGGCGCACAAGACGTCGCATCGGCCCGGTTAAGTCCTGGCGCAAACGACCAAAAAGGGGGTAAAGCCGGGCGAAACCACCGGGATCGACCGATTTGGCCCGCTACGACTTTCGCAGCCCCCGACTCTACATAACCGGCGCTCTCAAGGAGGGCGGCGAGGTCACGCTCGAGAAGCCCCAGGCGCACTACCTGACCAACGTGCTGCGCCTCAAGTCCGGGCAGCGGGTTCTTGCCTTCAACGGCAAGGACGGCGAATGGGCGGGCGCGCTGGCCGGCGAGGGCAAGCGCACGACCATCAAGCTTGAAGAGCGGACGCGGGAGCAGACCGAGCCGCGCGACCTGCATTACCTGTTCGCGCCGATCAAGCACGAGCGCCTCGACTACATGGTGCAGAAGGCCGTCGAGATGGGCGTTTCGCGGCTTCAGCCGGTGTTGACGCAGCACACCCAGGTGCAGCGCGTGAACATCGAGCGGATGCGCGCCAACGCCGTCGAGGCGGCGGAGCAATGCGGCGTGCTGTGCATTCCGGACATCGCCGAGCCGATGACGCTCGCCCGCGCCATGGCCGCGCGCAAGCCCGACCGGCTGCTGGTATTCTGCGATGAGGACGCCGAGGTGAAGGACCCGCTGAAGGCGCTGGCCGGCGGGCGGGAGGCGCCGTCCGCCATGCTGCCGCTGACGATGGCCGGCGCGGGCACGGGGCCGCAGCAGATCGCGCTGCTGGTCGGGCCGGAAGGCGGCTTCTCCGAAGAGGAACGCAAGAAACTCGTCGATCTTCCCAACACCGTGCGGCTCTCGCTCGGGCCGCGCATCCTGCGCGCCGACACTGCGGCGGTCGCGGCGCTGGCGCTGGTGCAGGCGGTGCTGGGAGATTGGCGGTAGAGCGCGCGGACACCACACAATGCAAATGGGTTTGTTCTGCCAACTACAGTTTTTGGTTACATATTTTTTTAATACTCGTAAAACGCGTATCGAGTGATCAGCGCGCCGCAGCGGGCAGCGCGGGACGGATCACGAGCGCGAGCGGCAGCGTCAGGAGACACATGCAGGCAACGACGATCAGCGCGGTCTGCGGGCTCGTCGCATCGCCGACCAGACCGTAGAGCGCCGGTGAGACGGCGCCCGCACCGATCGTCCCGGTGTAAAAGATGCCGAACATGCGCGTGCGCTTGTCCGGCTCCACCAGCACGGGCACCGAGCCGTAGAGCACCGACGACGTGCCGTTGAGCATGATGCCGATCACCGGCAACACGATCAGCGCGGCTTCCAGCGGCAGCGGCAGCAACGACAGAATGCCGACGGTCGTCAGCCCCTCGGTGAGACACACGGTGCCGATCACGCCGACGCGCGCGCCGATGAAAGCGCAGACGAGCTTGCCGACCGCGCCGCCCGCGAACACCAATGTCAGCGCAAGACCCACCGTGGGCAGGCTCGCGCCCTTGGCGATCAGGATGAACGGCAGGAAGATCAGGAAGCCCATGCGGGTGGCGCTATCGACCATGCCGATCGCCAGCAGCAGCGGGAAGCCATAGCGGCTGCGCGGCGCGCCCGTGCCGATCGCCTCCGCCTTGGCTTCCGCGGCCGCGGCTGGAGCCGCATCGACCGGAAAGCGCGGCGCAAGCGCATAGATCGCCACCGCCACCACGATGCCGAGCAGGCCGATAAACGCAACAGTCTGCTGCCACGACAGCACCAGCAGCATCAGCGAGGCCAGCGCGGGCACCGACATCTTGCCGATGTCGCCCGCGAAATTGTAGGTACCGAGCGCCTTCATCGCGCGCGGTCCGGCATAGGCCCGGGCCACCAGCGCCGACGCGAGCGGATGCTGCGTGCTGGAGCCGAGCCCGCCGATCAAAAGCGCGATCACCAATGTCCAGAAACCGACGCTCGCACCCGCCACGAGATAGCCGATGCCCGACAGCGCCGTGCCCACCGCGAGCACCAGCGGCACGCCGAGCCGCTCGGAAAGAAGCGCCGAGGGAATTTGCAGGCTCGCCATCGTGCCCGAGTAGCAGGTGCGCAACAGCCCCAGCGCCGCATAGCCGATGCCGAACTCGGCCTGCCACAGCGGCAACATGACGTAGATCAGGTCGGTGTAGCCGTCGTGCAGCACATGCGCGCCGGAGGCCACGCCGATCGCACGGCGCTCCTGGGCCCTCTCTTGGGCCTTGGTGGCGGCTGCGCCGGTCGTCTCGCCCGCGGCGCCTTCGCTCACCGCGCTCATGCTGCGCCTTTGACAGGGCGCCGCTCGAGGAACGCGACGCTGATGAAGGAGATCACCGGCTCACCCTTCTGATTGACGCCCGTGTTGCGGATCGACATTAAACCCCAGCCGGGCCGGCTGTTGGAAGCGCGCTTGCCGACGATTTCCGTCGAATACGTGACGGTGTCGCCCGCATAGACCGGCCTGAGCCACTTCAATTCGCGAAATCCGGGCGACGGCCCAAGCGACGCCACCGACTCGCCGCGCGTGCGCCGCGCCTCGTCTTCGCGGCGATGGTGCTCGACCATCAGCCGCATCCAAGTGGATGCCGTATGCCAGCCTGAGGCGACCAGCGCGCCGAAGTGCGAGCGCGCCGCTGCTTCCTCGTCGAGATGAAACGACTGCGGATCGTATTTGCGCGCAAAACGCTTGATGTCGTCGGCGGTGAAGGTGTGCGAGCCAAGCTCAGCGCGCTCGCCGATGGCGATGTCCTCGAAAAACTTCATGATGTGGTAGCGGCAGTATTGCGCCGCCTCATCATCAACGACGTGGTCAGGGTCATCACCCGTGTGCCGCCGGCGTTGAAGATTTCGAAATCAAAGCGCACAAAGCCCATGTCGGGGCGGCTCTTGGAGACGCGCGTCTCGGCAACCGTCGCGCGCAGCCGCAACTCGTCATCCGGGCGGATCGGCGCAAGCCATCTCACCTCATCGACACCCGGCGCGCCCATCGAACTCGAATTGACCACGAAGCTGTCGGCGGACATCCGCATCAGGATGCAGCAGCGTACCAGCCCGATGCGCTCAGGCCCCCCATCATGGTCTGTTTCGCAGCCGCCTCGTCGAGATGCATCGGCTGCGGGTCGAACTCGGCGGCGAACGCAATCATCTCGTCGCGCGGGACGCGGCGCGGGCCATGCTCAAACACGCGGCCGGGGGTGAAGTCCTCGAAATGAAGCTTGGACACCGGGCTCAATTTCCGAACAGGTTGTGGATTGCCTGCGACGCGGGGAAACGTCCGGTTCTATCATCCACAAACCGGGATGTCCTATCGCACCCGCCGCAATAGCGGCGCGAATCGGACATGATCGTTCGGAATTGCTAGAATGACGATACGGCCTTCCGGGCGACAGGAGGATCTATGTTCAGCTTCAGCGACCTGTTTCAGTGGGAGCGGTTTGTCACGCCGTCGATCATCAAGCTGTTCTTCTGGCTCGCCGTTGGCATCATCATCCTGTTCGGCCTGTCCGGCATCGCATCCGCGTTCAGAATGATGACGGCGAGCCCCGGCGCCGGAATCCTGATGCTGCTCGCGGCCATCCTCGGGGTCGGCGCCGGCGTGATCTTCGCCCGCATCGCCTCGGAATTCATCCTGATCGTCTTCCGCATCAACGAGCACCTCGGCGCGCTGCGCAGCCGCGGCGAACTGTAAGACGAACCCTACGTCGCAAACCGGAAGTGCATGACGTCGCCGTCGGCAACGACGTATTCCTTGCCTTCGAGACGCAGCCGTCCCGCGTCACGCGCGCCGGCTTCGCCGCTGTATTTCACATAATCTTCGTAGGAAATGGTCTCGGCGCGGATGAAGCCGCGCTCGAAGTCGGTGTGGATCACGCCTGCGGCCTGCGGCCCCTTGGTGCCCTTGGTGATGGTCCAGGCGCGCGCTTCTTTCGGGCCCACGGTGAAATAGGTCACGAGATGCAGGAGGTCGTAGCCTGCGCGAATGAGCCGGTCGAGACCGGTTTCCTCCAGTCCCAGATCGGCAAGGAAGCTCTGCCGCTCGTCGGCCGGCAGCGCGGCGATCTCCGACTCGATCTTGGCCGAGATCGCCACGCAGCCCGCGCCTTCGGCTTTGGCGCGCGCCTCGACCTTCTGCGACAGCTCATTGCCGGTCGCGGCCGAGCCTTCGTCGACGTTGCAGACGTAGAGCACCGGCAATGATGTCAGCAGGCCGAGCTGGTGAAACACCTTCTCCTGCTCGGGCTTCCGTTCGACGAAGCGCGCGGGCTTGCCATCGCGCAGAAGTGTCAGCGCGGCCTTGATCAGCACGAGCGCTTCCTTGGCTTCTTTCGCCTCCTCGCCCTGGCCCTTCGCCTTCTTCTCGAGATTGTCGACGCGCTTCTCCAGGCTGTCGAGATCGGCGAGCATCAGTTCGGTCTCGATCGTCTCGATGTCGGCGGTCGGATCGATGCGCCCTTCGACATGCGTCACGTCGTCGTCCTTGAAGCAGCGCACGACGTGGGCGATGGCATCGACCTCGCGGATGTTGGCGAGGAACTGATTTCCAAGCCCCTCGCCCTTCGACGCGCCCTTCACCAGTCCCGCGATATCGACGAACGACAGCCGCGTCGGCACGATCTGCTCGGACTCGCCGAGCCTGGCGAGCGTATCGAGCCGCGGATCGGGCACCGCCACCTCGCCCACGTTGGGCTCGATGGTGCAGAATGGATAGTTCGCCGCCTGCGCCGCCGCCGTCTGCGTCAGCGCATTGAAAAGCGTCGACTTGCCGACATTCGGCATGCCGACGATACCGCATTTAAATCCCATGGTCTTCTCTTGCCTGTCCCGTGATCAGCTCTCGTCCGCCGCCTCGGGCCCGAAACCCTTGGCATCCATCGCGAGATGCACCTTGTTCTGAAACGTCGAATCCTGGCCGCGCGCAAGCAGTTCCGCATTGTCGGCGATGATATCGATCAGCGCCTCGACCCACGGCCGATCGCTTTTCGCGAAGTCATTGAGCACATAGCCATGCACCAGATCCTTCACACCGGGATGACCGATGCCGATCCGCACCCGGCGGTAGTCGTTTCCGACATGCTCGGTGATCGAGCGAAGCCCGTTGTGGCCGGCAACGCCGCCGCCCGCCTTCACCCGCACCTTGCTTGCCGGCAGATCGAGTTCGTCGTGAAACACCACGACCTGTGAAACATCGAGCTTGTAGAAGTGCATCGCTTCGCCGACCGCGCGTCCCGACTCGTTCATGTAGGTGCCCGGCAGCAGGAGCTGAACCCGCTCGCCGCCGATCGGTCCCTCGGTCGCAACGCCCTGAAAACGCCTGCGCCACGGCGGCAAGCCGTGGCGCCTGGCGATGGCCTCGACGACCATGAAGCCGACATTGTGGCGGTTGCCGGCATGTTTCGCGCCGGGATTTCCGAGCCCGACGAAAAGCAGCATGCCCGACGACCCAGTTGGAGCCTGGCCCGGCAGACCAGATCAGGCTCGCTTGCCAGTTGGAGCCTGACCCGGCAAACCGGATCAGGCTCGCTTGCGTTACTTCTTCGGCGCGGCAGCACCACCAGCCGGAGCGGCACCCGCAGCAGGCGCAGCGCCCGCGGCCGGAGCAGCGCCCGCAGCCGGAGCCGCAGCAGCACCTTCGCCGGCAGCAGGAGTGCCGGCCGCGGCGGCAGCCGTTGCGGCGGCAGCAGCAGCCTCCGCGGCAGCAGCAGCCTGACGCAATTCTTCGGCGTAGCCCGACGGCGGCACGATGGTGACCAGCGTCAGATCGATGCGCGCCACCGGCTTCACGCCTTCGGGGAACTTGATGTCGCTCAAATGCTTCGAGTAGTTGATCTCGAGCTCGGAGACGTCGACTTCGATGTGATCGGGAATCTCTTCCGGCTTCACCCGCACGTCGATGGTGTGGGTCACCATGTTGATGGTGCCGCCGCGCTTCACGCCCGGCGCCTTGTCGGCATTGACGACATGCACCGGGATGGCGACGCGGATCGTCGCGCCTTCGCCGATCCTCATGAAGTCGACATGCAGCGGGTTGTCGCGCACCGCATCGAGCTGGAAGTCGCGCGGGATCACGCGGTGCTTCTGGCCGTCGAGCTCGAGGTCGTAAACGGTGGTCAGGAACCGCCCGGCATAGATCTTCTGCCGCAGGTCGGCGTAATCGAGCGAGACGGTGATGGGGGGTTTGTTATCGCCGTAGATGACACCTGGTACTTTGCCAGCGCGACGTTCCGAACGGGCGGCCCCCTTGCCTGCCTGCGGACGCGCCGTCGCCTTGATTTCCTTGACGGTCGCCATGACTAAACCTTTCTCAACCTCAGAAACATGTTTCAGCTTGAATTTGCTGGGTTTTCAGGTCGCAGCATGCCTCCAAGGGTGCTGGAGCCGCGAACCGGCGGCTGTATAGCCGTGCCGGGCTTTAAAAACAAGGAAACCGGGCAAAATCGGTCGGAGGGACGCGGTCGGGATTAGCCCTGGCCGGGGCTGCCGAGCTTCGCCTCGAGCGCGGTAATCCGAGCCTTCAGCGCCTCGTTTTCCTCGCGGGCGAGGCGGGCCATCTCCTTGACCGCCTCGAACTCGTCGCGCCGAACCACGTCGAGATCGTTGAGAATCCGCTCAGCCTGAGTGCGCATCAGGGTGTCGAACTCGCGCCGGACGCCCTGGGCCACGCCGGCCGCGTCGTTCATCAGCCGCGCGGCTTCATCGAAGAACCGGTTGTTGGTCTGGGTCATCGGCGTCTCCGGGCTGCGTGTGACAAGGCCAGTCCCCAGACAATGGCGCCGGGCCGGGGGCGCTGCAAGAGCCGTAAACAGCCGTAACAATTCCCGCTTAAGACGCGGCCTGATTTGAACCAGTGGCCATCCGGCCGCGACCAAGGGTTGCCCGAAATGGGTCCCGTGGAAGCCGTCATGTGGTCCGTCAACCAAAAGATAGGATTTCGCCCGGTTTCCGCCGCGCTGACGGCTGCCGTACTGCTTCTTGGCGCGGCCATCCCCGCGCGCGCCCATATAATCCCGGTCGCCGACCTGATCCGCGGCATTACCGTGACGCAGGCACAATGCGCGGCGCTGCCCCAGGCGGTTTGGGTCAACGTCACCGGCCGGGAATTCTGCATCCGCTACTACCTGTCCACCGCGGGCGGCGAGGGCACGCGCCCTGCGGTCTTCCTCCAGGGTGACCGGCTCGGAAAGCTCAATCTCAAGACCGGCGAATACACTTCAAGCGGTCGCGACAAGGACCTCGACACCGACGATTTCGTCCGGGCGGCGGAGGCTCTGTCCAGGCAGACCAAGGGGCCGGCGATCTATCTGGCGCGCCCCGGCCTCGACGGCTCGTCGGGCGATCACCGCATCCGCCACACCGTGCTGGAATTGAACGTCACCAATGCGGCGCTCGACGCGATCAAAAAGCGCCACGGCTTCGCCGGCTGGCACTTGATCGGTCAATCCGGCGGCGCGATGCTGGTCGGCGGCATGCTGGCGCTGCGCTCCGATATCGGCTGCGCGGTGATAGGATCGGGCCGCCTCGCCTCGGAACGCCCGCCGCGCCGCTCGCCCGACCCCGGCGCCGACTATTACAACGTCGCCGATGCGGTTTCGGCAATCGCGCAGAAGCGCACGATCCGTATCCTGCTGGTGACCGACCCTCAGGACAGCAAGGTGCCCGAGGCCACGCAGACCGGCTTCGTTCGCATGCTGCGGCAGGCCGGCGGGCAGGCCGATCAGATCCTGGTGGAGGCGACGGACGAGAACCGTCACGGTGTGGTTGCCTACTCGCGGACCACCGCTGCGGGCTGCATACGCGGCGCGAGCACCCAGGAGATTGCGCGCGAACTTTACGTGCAGGTCCAGAACCGGGTCGCCGCCAAGGCTGCAACGCGTCCGCAGACGGCGGCCACAGCCACCGCAACGAGCAACACGCCGGCAAGTACGACCGGCAGCGCGATGACCGCGCAGCCAGCCGGCCGTTAGGACCTGCTGAATTCTCCGCCTTGACTTCGCCGCGTTCCTGACTGCATCAGGGCTGGCCCTTTCCGGCATCAGCGCTGGCGAATCCATCGATGCCATTCCTCACCCTGCCGTTTCCGGCCTTCGATCCGGTACTGATCCAGATCGGCCCGTTCGCGATCCGCTGGTACGCGCTCGCCTATATCGTCGGCATCCTGCTCGGCTGGTTCTACGCGCGGCGGCTCATTCGCAACGAGCGCATGTGGGGTGGACCGGCGCCGCTGACCACCACCGACTTCGACGACTTCGTGCTGTGGGTGACGCTCGGCATCATCCTCGGCGGCCGCCTCGGCTACGTGATGTTCTATAATCCCGGCCATTTCCTGCAGCATCCGCTGGAAATCCTTCAGCTCTGGGCCGGCGGTATGTCGTTCCACGGCGGCTTCGCCGGCTGCGTGGTCGCCGTCGTGCTGTTTGCGAGAACGCGCGGTATCTCGATCCTGTCGCTCGGCGATCTCACCTGCGCCTGCGGCACCATCGGCTTGTTCCTCGGCCGCATCGCCAACTTCATCAACGGCGAGCTTTGGGGTCGCACCAGCGACGTCGCCTGGGCTATGGTGTTTCCGCACGGCGGATCGCTGCCGCGTCATCCGAGCCAGCTCTATGAAGCAGCGCTCGAAGGGCTGGTGCTGGGCGTGGCACTCTGGTTCTGCATGCGCGCGGGAGCGCTCAAGCGTCCCGGTCTGGTGATCGGATTGTTCGCGGTGGGCTATTCGATCGCCCGGATCGCGTGCGAGTTCTTCCGCGAACCCGATCCACAACTGGGTTTCCTCTGGGGTGGTCTGACGATGGGCATGGTGCTGTCGGTGCCGCTGATGCTGACCGGCTTCGCTTTCATCGCCGCGGCGCTGAAGCGTCCGCCGCTGCAGCCGGCCTGAGCGGCGAGCCCAAGGAAGCGCACAAGCATGGCCCAGTCGCCGCTCGAACTCGAAATCCGCAAGCGCATCAAGCTCGCAGGCCCGATGCCGGTGCGACAGTTCATGACGCTCTGTCTCACCCACCCCGATCACGGCTACTACACGACGCGCGATCCGCTCGGCGCCGGCGGCGACTTCGTCACCTCGCCGGAGATCAGCCAGGTGTTCGGCGAGTTGATCGGGCTCTGGGCGGCGTCGGCGTGGCACATGATGGGCGAGCCGGAGAACGTGCGGCTCATTGAACTCGGCCCCGGACGCGGCACCATGCTGATCGACGCGCTGCGCGCGGCGCAGGTGGTGCCGGCATTCCGCGCGGCGATCGTGCTGCATCTGGTCGAGGTCAATCCGAAGCTGCGCGAGAAGCAGCAGCAGTCGCTCGGCACCCTGGACGTCCCGTCGATGTGGCACGAGACATTCGAGGAAGTGCCGGACGGTCCGGCGATCATCCTCGCCAACGAATTCTTCGACGCACTGCCGATCAACCAGGCGATCAAGCAATTCAACGGCTGGTACGAGCGCGTGGTCGAGATCGACGGCAGCGACAGTCTCGTGTTCGGGATTTCGAACGAGGTGATCCCGCTGTTCGACCAGCTGGTTCCCGCGGCGGTACGCGACGCCCCGGTCGGCGCGATCTACGAATGGCGCACCGACAATCTCGCGCTCGGCATCGGCCAGCGCATGGTGCGCCAGGGGGGCGCGGCGTTGATCGTCGACTACGGTCACACCAGGAGCAGCACCGGCGAAACCTTGCAGGCGGTCGGCGGGCACGCCTTCGTCAATCCGCTGATCTCTCCCGGCGAGGTCGATCTCACGGCCCACGTCGACTTCGAGGCGATCGCGCTCGCCGCCGAAAGCATGGGCGCGCGCATCCACGGCCCGGTCGATCAGGCGCGGCTGCTTCGCAATCTCGGCATCGACAAGCGCGCCGCGGCGCTGAAGGCCTATGCGTCGCCGGACAAGGCCGTCGAGATCGACGAGGCCTGCAAGCGGCTGCTGGGCGAAACCCGCACCGGCATGGGCAAGCTGTTCAAGGCGATCGCCATCAGCCATCCCGACCACGGCACGATGCCCGGCTTCGAGTGATGGCT
>Ga0247825_10000480_pt1 | contig 25302 bp, 17 predicted proteins | sample 13C_Vanillin_Day_FD_194413 | JGI IMG/M metagenome (GOLD analysis project Ga0247825, IMG submission 194413) | Soil microbial communities from agricultural site in Penn Yan, New York, United States - 13C_Vanillin_Day48 | ecosystem: Environmental > Terrestrial > Soil > Agricultural land | place... | reverse complement strand
CTAGCAGGGTGCTGAAAAAGTGACTCGCGAGGGATCGACATCGTGATCCTCTCGTACTACTATGCTCCCGACTCTTGTGAAGGGAGCGACCGCATGCGTGGACCCGACGAGCAGACCAGCGGCATGTTCAGTTATCTGTCGCCCGAGCAGCGGGTGCGCGCCGATCATCCGCTCCGGGCGATCCGACGGATGACCGACCAGGTCTTTGCCACGCTGTCGCCACGGTTCACGAAGATGTACTCGGACATCGGCCGGCCGTCGATTCCCCCCGAACAGCTCCTGCGTGCGTTGCTGCTGCAGTCGCTCTACACGGTGCGGAGTGAGCGGCTCCTCATGGAGGAGATCGATTACAGCGTGCTCTATCGGTGGTTTGTCGGGCTCGGCATGGACGATCCGATTTGGTCGCCGACCACCTTCAGTAAGAATCGCGACCGGCTGCTCCAGAGCGATATCGCCGCGGCGTTCTTCGACGCGGTGGTCGGCCAGGCGCGGGACGCGGGCCTGCTCTCCGACGAGCACTTCACGGTGGACGGCACCTTGTTGGAGGCGTGGGCCGGCCTCAAGAGTTTCCGTCGCAACGAAGACGGGCCGCAGGCGCCGCCGGATGATCCCGGGAATCCCACGGTCAATTTCCACGGCGAATCGCGGCGGAACGACACGCATCACTCCACGACGGATCCGGATGCGATGCTCGCACGGAAGGGTCAGGGCAAAGAGGCGAAGCTCTCGTACGCGGGGCATGTCCTGCTCGACAATCGCCATGGGTTGGTGGCCAACGTGTGCGTGACCGCGGCCACTGGGACCGCGGAACGCGAGGCCGCCTTGTTGTTGTTGGCCCACGCCGCCCATGCCGCGACCGTCGGCGGGGACAAAGGCTTCGATGTCCCCAGCTTCGTCGCGGGCGTGCGCGCCTTGGGTGTCACGCCGCACGTCGCGCAGAAGGTAACCGCTAGCGCCATTGATGATCGGACCACTCGTCATCCCGGCTATGCGATCAGCCAACGGAAACGGAAGCTGATCGAGCAAGTCTTCGGCTGGATGAAGACCGTCGGCGGCTTGCGCAAGCTCCGGCATCGCGGCGGCGAACGCGTCGATTGGGTCGTCACCTTCGCGGCCGCGGCGTACAACCTGATCCGCCTGCGCACGCTGCTCGCAAGACCGGCGTGATCGGGTCGCTACCGCACTCGGTTCATACCGGGACATCCACCGCGGACTCCCGTTGGAGATAGACATGCTGTCGCGAGTCACTTTTTCATCGGCCTGCTAGAGACCCCCCTCAGCCCATGGCCCGGTCACAGCGAAGGTGATTCCGGGAGTCTGCGCGTTGAAGAACAGCCACTTGCCATCAGGGCTGTAGGTCGCGCCCGCGAATTCGCGCCGACTGAAGTCGCCCGTCAACCCGTTGCGTGGCTCGCTGATCTTGATGTTGTTGCGCGCGAAGCGGAAGATGCGCCCCTCGCGTGTCAGTCCATGTACGCATGCCGTCATGGTGCCGTCTTCGCAGAGCACGAGACCGCCGCGCGGGCTGAGCGCCAGGTTGTCTGGCATGTTGAGCACGGGCGCGCCGGGGGACTCGAAGAGGAGCCGCAGCAGGTCGCGCCGCGGATCGATCTCCCAGACCTGTCCCATCTTCGCCTCGCCGCCGTCGGTGGCGGTGACGTAGAGTCGTCCGTCGCCAAAAATCGCGCCCTCGAGCCGCGAGAAGATCGCGCCACCACGATCGAGTCCCTGCTGCAGCACGCCCATGCCGTAACCTGACGCACCGCCGGCGTGAGGCCGATCGGGTTCTGCGATGTCGACCCAATGGATGTCATAGGTCGCACCGGCGCGTTGCCCGCGGCTGGTATTGAACGCTAGTCGTCCGTCGACCGCCAGCATCTGCAACCGGCCACCCTCTGCGAGCTTGTTGCGAGTCGTTGGAATGTAGCGGTAGAGACCTGACTGCGTCCGATCCTGCGTTTGATACACGATGCCCGTTTGCGGATCGATCCCAACCGCCTCGTGCACGAAGCAGCCCATGGCTTTGATCGGTTTGGCGTCCGACCCGCGATCGTGCGGGACTTCGAAGACGTAGCCATGCTGGAGTGGCAGTGGGTTCTGTGGCTCGGCAGGACCGACCACGCTTTCTTCACACGTGAGCCACGAGCCCCACGGCGTCGCACCGCCTGCGCAATTGCGCATCGTCCCGCTCAGGCTGGCTCGCGTGCTGACGACTTTCTCCGTCGCCGGATCGAAGACCGTGGTCGTGGTGCCGCCGCCCGCCTTTGAGTCGTACGTGGGGGCCTCGAACGCGACGCCAGCGCCGACCTCATGATTGCGCACGAGGACAACACGTCCGTTCTCACCGGCGAACGCGGCCATTCCGTCGTGCAGCGGCGGTATGCGACGCCCATCGTCCATGGCGTCGCCGGTCCACCCGAACGTTATGTATCTGAAGCCTTTGGGCAACTCGAGCAGCGGCATGCCCGTGGTCGCGTCGGTCACCGGGCGAAGCGGACCGTAGCCGAGCTCCGCAGGCGCGGCAGCGCCGGCCTCGAGTCGCGCGCGCAACGCGTCGAGCGGTGCGGCGACTGCGGCGCCGGTTGTCAGCAAAAACGATCGTCGACTGAGAGACATCGATTACTCCAATGTACCGTGCACGACACGTCCACCGACCACTGTCATCACTGAGCGGATCTGCTTGATCTGCACGTCGGGCACAGTGAAGTAATCGCGGTCGAGCACAACGAGATCGGCGAGCTTGCCGGTCTCGATCGATCCGATTCGATCCTCCATCCGCAGGAACCAGCTGTTGCCGCGCGTGAAGAGCCGCAGCGCTTCTGCGCGTGTCAGCTGCTGGTTTCCGTTCACTGGCGCGCCGAAGGAGTTGATGCCGGTCGTGACGAAGTAGATGTGCGCCCACGGATTGAGTGGTGCGATGTGCACGCCGTCGCCGTGGATACCGACCTGGATTCCGTGATCGACGATCGTGCGGAATGGCGGACCGACCATCACCTTGGGGTCGCTCGAGGTGACCCAGCGGAACGCGCCCATTTGCACGCCGCATCCGAGATTCTTGAGCCGCGTAAGCAGGTCGGGCGTAACTTCCGGTATGTGGTGCACCATCCATCGAAGCCTGGTGATGTCGAACTCTTTGTTCACCGCTTCGTAGGCGTCGACGACCTGCGTCAGAGCCGCCAGGTTCTGCACCGCGTTTTCGTTGCGCCAGCCAGCCTCAGCCACCAGTCGCTGCGCCTCACGCCAGACGGCGCCGCTCGCAAGTGGCGCCGCCCACTCGCCAATCGAGCCCGTCATCAGCATGTCGTCGCCGAAGAACTGGAACTGATTGCGGAGCCGCTCTTTCAGCTCAGGCAATGCCGGGTCGCTCTGGTTCTGCAGGAAGTTCATCTGCAGGCGCACGAGCGCGCGTCCCTCGCGGTGCATGGCAATCCACGAGTCGTACATCCGGTACTGATCCAGGTTCGACAGGATCTGATTCGGACTCAGTGGACCTGGAGTGGGGAAGAGCACTTCGTCGAGATGCGCGGTCAGCCCGAGGCTCGCCGAATAGGTCATCGCGTCGAGCGTGCTGCGCTTCTTGTCCTCAAACGTCTGCATGCGCCGCAAATGAAACAGGGCGCTTGCTGCCGGACCGCCGCCCGCGAAGCCCGCTGCAGCGATTGCACCGTTCTCGGCGGCAGCGACCTTCTTGACCTCAGGGTGGACAGGTGCGGCCGCGTCCATGGCGTCGAACAGCTTCTTGCCCATGCTGTTCGTCACGGCCGGCCCGGTGAAGCGCTCGTACAGCAGAACAGGCCGATCGGGAACGGCGTCGTCGAGCTCTTTCAGCGTCGGATGTCGATGCTCGGCCCATTGATTTGGATGCCAGCCGCCCATCGACGTGATCCACTGGCCCTCGGGCACGCTCTTGTGCCGTGCAGCAAGCGTTTCCTGGATCTCGCGGACGGACGTCGTGTTCTCGAGAACGGTGTGGTAGCCGGGGCGGTTGGCGAGGCTGACGATGTGGACGTGGCCTTCGATGAGGCCGGGTACCACCGTGCGGCCTCGAAGGTCGACGACCTTCAGACCCGCGGGCGGATTGCCACCCACAGCTGCGATCCGGCCGTTGCGGATCGTGACTGACGAGGCCACGGTGTTCTTCGCATCCATTGTGTGAATGCGTCCGTTCGTCAGCACGACATCCTGCAGCGGTGTGCCGGCTGGAGGAGTTGCCTGCGTGGCCTGGACGATCTGTGCGGCATCCGCGTCGCGCCCTCCGGCAGCGAGGCCGAGGGTCGCACCGGCGGCGGTTCCGAGAAATTGTCGACGCGTAGGTTTGGAGTTGCTCATTGAACCGCCAATCACAAATCAACAATCAACAACGAATCACTAATCAATAATCGTAAAATCACAAATGTGATTAGTCCGGCAAGTCAGCCTGCTTCGGCTCGGGCAGCCAGAAGCTGGCGACCAGGTTGATCACATACGCCACGGTTCCAACAACTGCGCATGCGTATGCAAGACGAATCGGCACAGCGCCGCCGGGCATCACATTTACGAGCTGCACTGTGACCAGGGCGGCGAACGTGCCGATCATGCGGCCGCCAACGTTGGCCGCAAAACTCTCGCCCGTGCCACGCAAGTGCGTCGGATAGACACGCGGCAGGTAGTTCCCCCAGAAGCTCATTTGCGCGATTGTCGTCAGCCCGACGATGAAGATGCCCCATTGCGCGAGCGGTAATCCGACGGACGGCACGAGAAGAAAGACAAGTGGCAGCAGCACGATGCCCGGGAACTGGAAGACGTGCAGCAGCTTCCGCCGGCTGACGATGATCGCGGCGAGGTAGGCGAGGAGCACGCGTCCGGCAAGCCCGCCCGCTTCCTGGAAGCCCTGGACGACGCTGACCGTCTGTTCCTGCGCGATGCTCGGCAGCGAGCGCACCTGCTGCAGACCAGGCACAACGCGCGGCATCTGCTGAATCGCACCGAAGGCCGTCGCGTACACAGCGGCCATCATCACCGTGGTGACAATCGTGGTGCGGCGGAATTCGGGAGTAAAGAGCGCGGCGAAACTCGGTCGCCTGAGTGTGCCCGCTCGCTTCTTCTCCTGCCACGCTGGTGACTCGGGGAGGAACGGGCGGATGAGCATCAGAGGGATCGCCGGAATGACGCCGGACATGAGCGTGTAGCGCCACGCATGGTGGTCGCCGTGAATTTCCGGCAGAAAGTGGCCGTAGGTCACGGCGAGATAGTAGGCGCCGGTGACCATCACGCCACCGAACGATCCGAACGCCTGCGTGTATCCGATCACGCGCTCGCGTTGAACCGGATCGTGGAACAGCTCCGCGAGCCATGCGACTGCGGCGACGAACTCGACGCACACGCCGACGAACGTGCAACAGCGCCAGAAGAGCAGCCAATAGACCGACGTTGCGAATCCAGCGGCGAGCGCCGCGAATGCGTAGATCAGGATGCTCCAGACCAGTACGCGGCGGCGACCGAAGAGGTCCGTCAGGTATCCACCGATCAGGCCGAAGATGCCTCCGGCGACGGCTGGCACGTACTGCAGTGTGCCGACCCACGAGTTGACGGCAAGGCTGTTGGACCCGGCACCGAGAAGATCCGCGAGCGCCGGCCGCACGATCAACGGCAGCATCAGGAGCTCGTAGGTGTCGAAGGCGAAGCCCAGGGCGGCGACTCCGCAAATGGTCCACTGCAGTGGCGTCAGTGCCTCCGGCGCTGCGCCCGTTTGGGTCTTCGTCATGCCACCTCGATACGACGTCGCCTGCGAGGGCATTACCAGAGCGTTGAACCCGCCATTTTCTTGGGAGCTCGGGCCAAGACTATACTTCGAGTCGTATGCAGGCTTCCCAGTCCTCGTCTCTCTCGGTGGCGGCGTCCACACAAGTTCACGCTGCGAAGGACGCCCTCGATGCGTGGGTGCGCGAGGTCGTCGCGTGGCATTTCGATCCGGCAACCGGCAGCCCGTTCTGGCTCGATTACGCGAAGAAGCTCGATTGGGATCCGAGGGAGCGCGTGACGCGCTTCGAGGACCTGCAGCAGTTCGAACTCTTCGAGGACGAATGGCTGCGCGGTGGTCCTGTGCAACGGTGGGTGCCCAAGGGGATCGCAGGAAAGCCGGTCTTCGTATTCGAGACCGGTGGCACGACCGGTGTTCCGAAGACACGCATCAACTGCGAGGACTTCCGGATCGACTACGAGATCTTCAGCACGACACTGCCAGACGAGCATTTTCCGAAAGGCGGCAACTGGCTGATGCTCGGGCCTTCAGGCCCGCGCCGGCTGCGTCTGGCGGTTGAACATCTCACGCAGCATCGCGGCGGCATCGCGTTCTGCGTGGACCTCGATCCGCGCTGGGTGATCAAGCTGATTAAGAAGGGGTGGAGCGAGCACCTTCAGGCGTACAAGGATCACGTGATCGATCAGGCCGTGATGATCCTGCAGGCCGGTCACGACATCAAGTGCATGTTCACGACGCCGAAGCTGCTCGAGGCGCTCGCGCTCAGGCTCGAGTCGATGGGCACGAGCATCCGGAAGATGGGCATCACCGGAATCTTTTCCGGCGGCACGGAGTTCACGCCGCAGTGGAACCGGTTCGCGCAGGAAGAGTTGCTCGACGGCGCTTATATGACGCCCACGTACGGCAATACGCTGATGGGGCTGGCACCCAGCGCTCCGTCCGGTCCGCACAACAACTACAAGATTTCGTACTACGCGCCTCAGCCACGCGCCGTTGTCGAGGTCGTGGAGTTCGACGATCCGCGTAAGCTGGTTGAATATGGGCAGACCGGTCGCGTGAAGCTGACCACGCTCACGAAGGAATTCTTCATGCCCGGGTTCATCGAACGCGACGAGGGCGAGCGCGAGCCGCCGTACGAAAAGTATCCGTGGGACGGGGTGAGCGGGGTCAGGCCATTCCACGGTTTCGCGGCCACCACGACGGTGGGCGTTTACTGATCAGTCAATTGTTGATCTGGGGATCTTTGATTGTTGATTCGTTGATGAGTGTTGATTTGTGATGGTTGATTTGTTCCATGGCTCGCTGTTCAAGCGCGTCGAGTATTGAACCGCGAACCGAATCACAAAACACCAATTGCCAATCAACAACAAATCGACAATCAAAGAAGATTTATTCAAGAATTCAGAAACATGCTGCATCTACAAGTTCTGCGCTGGGGCGAACCTTACACGAGCATGGAAGTGGACGAAGTCGTCCACTTCTCGACCGGTGAGCCCATTGCCCGGGTCAGTCGAGCCAATGGCGGGTTGATTCAGCGCGACGCACGGAAAGCCCACCTGGCGCGCGAGGCCCTGAGGCAGATCCCTGTCGACGACCTGATCGCGCGCGTCGGTCGTGCCGGCGAGCTCTACATGAGCGCCACGCTCCCGATGGGCGATGGCACGCAGTCGCCCGACGAGTTCGTCCACGCCCAATCGGCGAGCACGGGACTGCCAGAGCGCATGTGCCGCGCGAACATGAAGAAGAACGCGTTCGTGCTGACCGAGATGCGCAACATCCTCGAGTCGCTCACGCGCGGGCTCTCACTCGATGTCCTCGCGACCGGCCACGGCGAAGAGCGCGGCGTACCGATCAGCTATCAGGCTCAGAGCCCGGTACTCGGACTGGTGCTGCCGTCGAACTCGCCCGGCGTGCACACGCTGTGGCTGCCGATCATCCCTATGCAGGTCGGTCTCGTTCTGAAGCCGGGCCCGCAGGAGCCGTGGACGCCGTATCGCATGGCCGCCGCGTTCTTCGAAGCGGGCATTCCTCGTACGGCGATCTCGATCTACCCGGGTGGCGGGGACGTCGGCGCCGCCGTGCTAGACGCCTGCGCACGCAGCCTGGTGTTCGGGGGGCAGCCAACCGTCGATCGCTATCGCGGCAATCCTCGCGTCCAGGCGCACGGCCCGGGCTTCTCGAAGATCCTGCTCGGAGACGACCAGGTCGATCGCTGGGAGGACTATCTCGACTTGATGGTCGAGAGCGTGTTCGTCAACAGCGGTCGCAGCTGCATCAACACGTCGGGGATCTGGGCGAGCCGTCACACGAGGGAGATCGCGAGTGCTCTCGCGCAGCGGCTCGCGGCCATTCGTCCGCTCCCGCCTGAGCATCCCGATGCGTCTCTCGCCGCCTTTACGGTGCCAGGTGTCGCCGAAGCGATCTCGCAATCGATCGATGCCGATCTTCAAGCGCCGGGCGTCGATGACGTGACGGCCACGCATCGAGAGGGAAGCCGGCTCATCAAGAATGGGAAGTCGGACTACCTGTTGCCGACGGTGATTCACGCCAGCTCGCCGGAGCCCGCCATCGTGAAGAAGGAGTTCATGTTCCCATTCGTGACGGTCGTCGAGTGCCCGGAGTCGAAGATGCTCGACGCGATCGGCTCCACACTCGTCTGCACGGCGATTACTTGCAACGAGTCCTTCAAGCGGCGGCTCCTCGATGCCGTGCACGTGGACCGGCTGAATTTCGGCCGCGTCCCGACCACGCAGTTGAACTGGCGTCAACCACACGAAGGCAACATCGTCGAATTCCTGTTCCGCGCCAGGGCGTTCCAGTCGGCGACCCTGTAGTTCCGTGTTCCAGGTTCCAGGTTCCCGGTTCATGTTCGGGGTTCGAGTTCCGGGTTCATGGTTCCGGGTTCGAGGTTCGAAAACCGCCACCCGGAACCTTGAACATTGCACGTCGAACTCTGAACCGGAACTTGAACACGAACCCGGAACCCGGAACCCGGAACCTGGAACGGCAGCGTCATGAAGATCCTGTCGATAACCGCTGGCGCTGCGGGGATGTACTGCGGCAGCTGTTTTCGTGACAACGGGCTGGCGGCAGAGTTGATTGCGCGCGGGCACGACGTGACGCTCATACCGGTCTACACGCCGACGCGCACCGACGAGACCAACGTCAGCCGGCCAGACGTCCTGTTCGGCGGGATCAGCGTCTACCTGCAGCAATACTCGGCGCTATTCCGAAAGACACCGCGCTTTGTCGATCGCTTGTGGGACTCGCCGCGCGTGATCGCTGCCTTCGCGGGCCGCGGTGTGTCGCCCGATGCGCGTGTCCTCGGCGAGCTGACGATCTCGACGCTGCAAGGCGAGCAGGGCGTGCTTCGCAAAGAATTCGAAAAGCTTGTGGAGTGGACCAAGGATGAAGCTCCGCCCGATGTCATCAACCTGCCCAACTCGCTTCTCATCGCGATGGCAGCCCCGCTCAAGCGCGCGTTCGAAAGGCCAGTGCTGTGCACGCTGCAGGGCGAGGAGTTGTTTCTCAGCGAGCTCGCCGATCCGTACCGCGATCGGGCGCTGGCGTTGATTCAGGAGCAGGTCCGGCACGTCGATCAGTTCATTGCCGTGAGCGAGTACTGTGCGGAGTTCATGACTCGCTACCTGCGGATCCCGCCGGAACGGATCTCCGTGGTCCCGCTCGGCATCAGCATGTCCGGCTACTCGCGACGCACGCCTGCCGAGAGAAGGGACGAGTATCGCGTCGGATATTTCGCGCGCGTCGCGCCTGAGAAGGGGCTTCTCGAGTTGGCCAACGCGTACGTCCGTCTCAGGCAGCGAGCCGGCAACGCGAAGATCACTTTGCAGGTGGCCGGTTACATGGCACCGAACTACGGCAGCTACCTCGAGAAGGCGCACGACGTGCTGAAGCAGGCCGGACTCGGCGATGAGTTCACGTACCATGGCGCCATCGATCGGCAAGGCAAGCTGGACTTCCTGCGCGGCCTGGATGTGCTGTCCGTTCCCGCGACCTACGACGAGCCGAAGGGGATGTTCCTGCTGGAGTCGATGGCTGCTGGTGTGCCCGTCGTTCAGCCGAGGCGCGGCGCCTTCATTGAGGTTGTCGAGAAGACCGGCGGCGGCCTGCTGGTCGCGCCCGGCGACGTGGACGCGGTGGCGGCGGGACTCCATCAACTGTGGTCCGATCGCGCACTGTCCGCAACGCTGGCAGATCGAGCGTTCGACGGCGTGCGCGCTCACTACACGATCGCGCAGTCGGCGGTTCGTCAGATTGAGGTGTACGAGTCGGCGGTCCGTCGCGCCAGAGGTCTGCCGTGTTGAACGTCTCAGGTGTGGGCAAGCAGTTTCCGACGCCGCGCGGTCCGTTGACCGTGTTGTCAGACGTCAGCTTCACGCTCTCACCAGGTGATGCCGCAGCGATCACGGGACCCTCGGGCAGCGGCAAGAGTTCGCTGTTGTACATGCTCGGGGCGCTGGAGCCGCCGTCGCAGGGCACCATCACCCTGGACGGACGGAATCCGTTCGACCTCGGAGCCGCGGCGCTGGCCGATTTCAGAAACACCAGCATCGGTTTCGTCTTCCAGGATCACTGCCTCCTGCCTCAATGCAGCGTGCTCGAGAACGTGCTCGTCCCGACGCTCGTCGCGAAGAGTGGAAACGATGACGCGCCGGCCCGGGCGCGGGCGTGCCTCGAGCAAGTGGGTCTGGGCGCGCGGCTGGACCATCGGCCAGGAGAATTGTCCGGCGGAGAGAAGCAGCGGGCGGCGATCGCTCGCGCGCTCGTGCGTGAGCCTCGTCTCGTGTTGTGCGACGAGCCCACCGGCAACCTCGATCAGGCATCAGCGTCAACCGTCGCGTCGATGTTGCTGGACCTTCACGCACGCCAGCGCAACATCCTGATCGTCGTCACGCACAGCGAGCGTCTTGCAGGACAATTTCCTATTCGCTTCGATATCTCAGACGGGCGACTCAGGCGAGTCGAGTAATTCGAGACCGGCATGAGCCAAATCGGCAGCAACGTGATGACGGTGCCCCGCGTGGGCGGGCGCGCGTACTACGGGTGGGTCGTGCTCGGTGTGGCGGCGCTCGCCATGGTCGGCACGTTGCCGGGGCGGACCCAGGGTCTCGGGCTCATCACTGAGCCGCTGATTCGCGACCTCGGATTGAGCCGGGTCGTATACACGCAGGTCAATCTCGTCGCGACGCTGATCGGCGCGCTGTTCTGTATCGGCGTCGGCCGGCTGATTGATCGGCTGGGCAGCCGCCTCGTGCTGACGGTGACCGCGGTGGCGCTGGGACTCACGGTGCTCACGATGAGCCAGGCCAGCTCGCTCGTCGGCCTGCTGATCTTCGTGACGCTGACTCGCGGCTTCGGTCAAAGCGCCTTGTCGGTGGTCAGCCTCGCGATGGTGGGCAAGTGGTTCCGTCGCCGATTGACCGTCGCGATGGCGATCTACGCGCTCGTGATGAGCATCGGATTCATGGTGGCGTTTCCGCTCGTTGGCGCCGTCGTGCAGTCGGTGGGCTGGCGCATTGCGTGGGCGTCCATCGGTCTCGCGCTGCTCGTCGTGCTCGCGCCAGTCGCATGGTGGCTGGACCGATCGTCGCCAGAGACGATCGGAGCGAACCTTGATGGCGATCCGTCGCCGGCGTTGGAAGGGTCCGCTGCCGCGAAACCTGATGCCAGGCAGTGGACGCTCGGTGAGACGCTCCGCTCGCCGGCGTTCTGGGTCTTTGCGCTTGCGAGCTCGGTGTATGGCCTCGTCGCGTCCGGGATTGGACTGCTGAACGAGTCGATTCTCGCGGAGCGCGGCTTCGCGCCAGACATTTACTACAGCGCTCTCGCGGTCACGGCGATCACTGGACTGGCCGGCAACTTCGCGGCCGGAGCGCTGGCACCGCGGGTCTCGCTACGAGCAATCCTCATTGTCGCACTGGTGGTATTGGCGGCGGGGTTGGCCGCGCTTGCCCGCGTGTCCACCCCCGCGCAAGTGATGGTGCAGGCGGTCGCGATGGGAATCTCGGGCGGCTTCGTCACCGTGGTGTTCTTCAGTTTCTGGGGTCACGCGTACGGGCAGTTGCACCTGGGACGCATTCAGGGCGCGGCGCAGGCGATGACGGTGCTCGCGTCCGCGGTGGGGCCCTTGTTCCTGGCGGTATGGGTGGAGCGGGCTGGTTCGTACGCAGCCGCGTTCTATGTGCTCGCCGTCATCACCGCGGCGCTCGGCGTAGCCGCATGCGTCGTGTCGATTCCGGCCGGCGCGCAACTTCAGCGTCGCGATCGAGCTGAGGTTGACGCACACGTGCTGCTCGGTCAGATCGATTCGAACACTGCCCCAGTGATCCTCGACGTTCGATCGGCCACAGAGTTCGCAGATGGGCATCTCCCCGGCGCGATCAACATCCCGTTCGAGTCGGTTGCTGCGCGCGCACACGAGCTGCCGGGCCCGCGTCAGAGTTCGGTGATCGTCTATTGCGGCCACGGGCCGCGCGCCTGGATGGCCGGCGCCGCGTTGCGGAAGAAGGGCTTTACCGTGAGCTATCTCGCTGGGCACTTCAGTGGGTGGCGAACGGCAGGCTTACGGGAAGAGCGGTAGGGGCCGCAGAAGCAAGCGGGGATCGCGGGGTTATTCAACGCAGGGATCGCGGAGATCGCAGAGCGCCACAGTCGGCCCGGCCCCTGGCCGGGCAATGCATCGAGCGAGAGCGAGTCGCAAGCGTCGTTCGGGATCATTGGACGCTTGCGTTCTCGCTTTCGCTCGATCCATTCCGCGCGACGCGCGGCGCACCGTGGCGTAGGACCGTGTGGCATGTTGGTCTCAGCGATCTCTGCGATCTTCGCGTTATGAAACCCCGCGTTCTCCGCCTTCCCCGCGATCGTGAGAAAATCGGCGCGCTTTCCTAGAGGAGACAGATGCGAAAGATCGATGTGTTCAACCACATCTTCCCGGCTCGCTACGTGGAGCGGATGATGGATCTCGCTTCCACGATGAAGGACGTCGGCAAGCGCGTGCGGAACGTGCCCATGCTGGCCAATCTCGATGTGCGGTTCGAGATCATGGACGCGCATCCGGGGTATCAACAGATTCTGTCGATCGCCACACCGCCGGTCGAAGTATTCGCTGGTGTCAGCGACGCAGTCGATCTTGCCCAGCGCGCGAACGACGGCATGGCGGAGCTCGTGAACAAATATCCCGATCGATTTCCGGCCTTCATCGCGTGGCTGCCGATGAACGACATCGATGCCGCGATGCGCGAGCTCGAACGCGCGATGGGTTCGCTGCGCGCACGAGGAATCCAGATCTGCTCGAACATCCAGGGCAAGCCGCTCGACCTGCCCGAGTACCAGCCGATTTTCGCGGCGATGGCCTCTCACGATCTTCCGATCTGGCTGCACCCGTACCGCAGCGCGGACATCGCTGACTATCCGACGGAAGATCGCTCGCTCTTCGAGATCTGGTGGACGTTGGGTTGGCCCTACGAGTCCAGTGTCGCCATGTCGCGACTGGTGTTCTCGGGCATCTTCGATCGACATCCGAACCTCAAGATCATTACGCACCACATGGGCGGGATGATTCCGTACTTCGAGGGTCGCGTCGGTCCAGGGTGGGATCAGCTCGGCACGCGCACGTCCGACCGCGACTACACCAAGCTGCTGAAGGAACTAAAGAAGCGTCCCCTCGACTACTTCAAGATGTTCTACGCCGACACGGCAACCTTTGGCGCCTACGATCCAACGGTGTGCGGATTGCGCTTCTTCGGCGTAGACAACATTCTCTTCGCGTCGGATGCTCCGTTTGATCCCGAGGGTGGACGCCAGTACATTCGCGAGACGATCAAGGTAATCGATCGCCTGCCGATCACTGAGGCTGAGCGAGAGCAAATCTACTGGCGCAATGCTGCTCGCTTGTTGAAACTCGATTAGCTCGATCGAGGCCACCGTGAGACTGCGCACAGCTCTCGTCATCGTCGTGATGCTGTGGAGCGGGTCGGCGACCCGGGGGCAGGACTCTGCCGTCGACAGAACCCCCGACCGCGTTGATCGGTTGCGTCAGTGGCTCGAGGCGGTCGAACAGCACGAGCCAGGCGCGGCCGACGATGCGCTGTTGCGCGTGGCGTCGTGGGATCGGATGACGCTCTGGCGCGTCTGGGTAGACGCCGGCACCATCGTCAGCCTGGTCCGCGACCCGAACGTCCTTGTCTTCTATGCCCCGACAGAGTCCGAGCCGTTCAGCGGGGCCTTGCGCGTGCAGGATCCTCGTTCCCTCAGATCGCGTGTCATTTCGTACGGCTGGAACGATGTGAAACGGCTCCAGCTGATCGCGAAAGAGATCGCGGGTCGAGGCGACGAGAATCGTGTGCTGACCCGCGCCGCGTCGCTTCACGCGGACATTGTGATGCTCCAGGCGGGCGAGTCGTTGACGCCCGACCCATCGCGCAAGCCTCGCTCTTCGCAGATCGTGGTCTTCCTGGCCGACGGTCAACAGACAGGCGTTGACGATGCGGGCGTCCACTGGGAGATGGGCAGACGACTGCTCGACAAGGTTCGGCCGAGGAACGCGCGGAAGCTTGGCCCCGATCCTGGCGCAGACGAGACCGTTCGTCGGTGGTATCTCGCGTCGTCGGCGTACATGCAGGCCGTCGAGCAACTCGATGGGTGGCATTTCGAGCGCGCGGTGCAGCTCTTTCCTCGCGATCCCGAGATCTTGTTCCTTGCCGCGTGCGCACGCGAGGTGTTCAGCGGACCTCAGATTCAAAACGTGCTCGCATCGACGACGCTGTCGCGAGATCTGTTCAATCTCATTGGCGATGAAGGCGCCGAGTTGGCCAAGGCCGAGCGGCTCTTTCGGCAGTCGCTCGAGCTGGATCCCAGGCAGACCGAAGCTCGCATCCGGCTCGGGCGTGTCCTTGGGCGACGCGGCCGGCACCAGGACGCGATCGTCGAGCTGCGGCGAGCGACGATGGAGACGAAGAATAGGCTGTTGCAGTACTACGGTCAGATGTTCCTCGGTGCGGAGGCGGCGGCGCTCGATCTTGTGGACGAGTCGAGACGCGCCTACGAACGGGCCGCCGAGTTGTATCCGGATGCCCAGTCGCCGCATCTCGCCATTGGCGCGCTCGCGGCCCACACGGGCGACCGCGCCGGCGCGTTGTCGGCGATCCAACCCGTGCTGACTGGAGATGATCCGCTGCGGTCAGACGATCCCTGGTGGAGCTACTACACGTCTCAGGCTCGCGACCTTGGTGGCATCGTGGAGGCCCTGCACGAAGCAGTGCAGAAGGCGCCGTGAAGGCCGCGCTCGCGGTGGCGATCTCCGCGGCGGCCGTCGTGACGGGGAGTGCACAGCAGCCGACGTTCTCGTCGCGTGTCGATGCGGTGCGCGTAGACGTGCTCGTCAAGGATCGCGGCCAGATCGTGCGAGGCCTCGGGCCACGTGATTTCGAGGTCAGGGACGAAGGTGTCCTGCAGGAGGTGGACCTCGTTCGCCTCGAGCAGGTCCCGCTCAACGTCATCCTCGGGTTCGACGTCAGCGAGAGCGTGAATGGAGAGCGGCTGGAGCATCTGCTCAGCGCCGGCAGCACGCTTCTCGATCGGCTCAGTGGTGAAGATCGCGTCGCGCTGCTGACGTTCAGCCATGCCGTGCGGCTGCGTCAGGAGTTGACGCGCGACATCACACGGGTGCGACAGGCGCTTGATGACGTGATACCAGCGGGACAGACGTCGCTCGTTGATGGCGCCTCCGCTGCCATCGCCCTGTCTGGCTCTGATGTGGGACGTAGCCTGTTGATCGTCTTCAGCGATGGTGTGGACACGGCGAGCTTCCTCCCGCCGGCCGTCGTTCTTCAGTCGGCGCGGCGCGCCGACGTCGTCGCGTACGGCGTCGCGATACGGAGCCGAATCAGCCCGACGTTCCTGAAGGAGCTCGGCTCTCTGACCGGCGGATCCGTGATTGAGGTCGAATCGACGAAAGATTTGTCACAGACATTCCTTGGCATCCTCGACGAGTTTCGGGAGCGCTACCTCCTCAGCTACTCTCCGCGTGGCGTCCCTGCCACGGGATGGCATCGCCTCGACGTTCGCGTCAAAGGACGTCGTGCCGCGGTCAGCGCCCGGGCCGGTTATCAAGCGGGGCGATAAACGAAAGTCAAAGGGCAAAAGTAGAAGGTCAAAGGTAAGTTGATGTGGTGAAATGGGATTCACTCGTATGCGCGCGCGACAGATCGCCATCCGCAGCCTGACCTACTACTGGCGCACGAATGTGGCCGTGGTGCTTGGTGTCGCCACGGCTGTGTCGGTGCTGGCGGGAGCGTTGCTCGTGGGCGACTCCGTTCGCGGCAGCCTTCGCGACCTGCTGCTCGATCGCCTGGGCCGAACGGACCACGTCATCGCATCGACAAGCCTGTTTCGCGAACAACTGGCGCAGGATCTCGTCGCGCAGCCGGAATTCAAGGCCGCGTTCTCGGGGGTGACACCTCTCGTTATCGTGCAGGGAACAGTGACGGCGCAGAACGAAGGGCGCCGGATGTCGCAGGCTCGCGTTTACGGAGTCGACGACCGGTTCTGGCGATTCCATAGGGTTGCGAACGTCAACGGTCCCGCGAATCGCGAAACGCTGATCAGCCCTGCGCTCGCTCGCCAACTTGATGCGCGCGCTGGCGACTCGATTCTTGTGCGCGTCCAGCGGCCGACCGACATCCCGCTCGAATCACTTCACGGCCAACGCGACAATCTCGGACGTTCGATGCGACTGACCGTTGCGAACGTCGTGCCGGCCGACTCGCTTGGCGAATTCTCGCTCGAAGCGCAGCAGGGCGAAGTGGCGGCGGTGTTCGTACCTCTGGCCAGACTGCAGCAGGATCTCGAGATCTCTGGTCGGGTAAACACCCTTCTTGTCTCCACCGGGCTCAGTCCGCCTCCTGATGCTGCCGGGGCGTTGCGTGCGCTCGTGCGACGTAACGCGCAACTCGAGGACCTTGGTTACTCCATCGAGACCCTCGAGCCGACAGGAGTCCTCAGTGTCGGCTCCGCCGCAGGCCTTCTCGACGAGGCACACGCGAAAGCGGCAACCAGCGCGCTCCAGGGAACCGGGATGCAGGCGAGCGCGTTGTTCACGTATCTGGCGAACAGCCTCCGCGTCGGCGATCGCGAAGTCCCGTATTCACTCGTCACCGCGCTCGACCTGGGCGCGATTCAACAGCCACCCCAGCCAGCTCAATCGAACGACTCGAAAGACTCTATCGTGCTGAACGACTGGGCGGCGACGGAGCTGAAGGCTCGCGCTGGCGACACGGTCACGATGGAGTACTACGCGTGGGAGGAACCCGGTCGTCTGGTCACAAAGACTACGACGTTGAACGTGGCCGGCGTCGTGCCGATCGATCAGGGCGATCGGAAGATGGCGCCGACGTACCCGGGCATCACCGATTCGCCTACGCTGGACGACTGGGATCCGCCATTCCCGGTGGACCTGCGCCGGATTCGCAAAGTCGACGAACAGTACTGGGAGAAGTATCGAACCACACCGAAGGCGTTCGTCGCGCTGCAGACCGGGCAACAGCTTTGGCAGACACGATACGGATCGGTGACCGCGATTCGTGTCCAACCGGGAGACGGCCAATCGCTGGTGGAGGCCCGCGACGTTCTCGTTGAACGTCTTCGCGCCACGGCCGATCCGCTGGCGCTCGGACTCGCAGTCATCGATGTGCGCGCTCAGGGTCTCGAGGCCTCACGCGGAGCGACGGACTTCGGTGAGTACTTCGTCTACTTCAGCTTCTTCATCGTCGTCTCGGCGCTATTGCTCGTGGCGCTGTTCTTCAAGCTTGGAATCGAACAGCGCGTGCGCGAGGTTGGTCTGCTCCGGGCGGTCGGCTTCGGTCCGGCGCAGGTGCGCAGACTGTTCCTGCAGGAAGGCATCTTGCTCGCCGTCGCCGGAAGCGTGCTCGGCATCGGCGGTGCGCTGGGCTATGCGTGGCTGATGATGTACGGGCTGCGATCGTGGTGGGTCGATGCGGTAGGGACGACCGCGCTCACGCTGCACGTGTCGCCGGCATCACTCGTTGGCGGCGCGATTGGCGGAGTAGTCGCTGCGGTTGGCTGCATCTGGTGGACGCTGCGAGCGTTGAGTCGCATCTCCGAGCGCAGCCTCCTCATGGGGACTCTCGATAACTCCCAACTATCCAACTCCCAACTCCCAATGTCGGCTCGAGGGAAGTGGCCGCTTGCGACGGCGACGCTTGCCATGCTTGCAGTGCTCCTCCTGGCAGGTGCGACGACAGGCTCCGTTGAGCGCGTGGGCGCGTTCTTCGGTGCAGGCTCCGCTTTGTTGCTGGCGTCGCTGTGCGCGGCGGCCTGGCTGTTCCGGCGTCGCGCGCGCAGCGGAATCGAGGGTCACGGCTGGTTCTCGGTGTCGAGGCTGGGGATGCGAACGGCGACCTATCGTCCCGGCCGCAGCGTGTTATCCATCGCCGTCATCGCATCTGCGACGTTCATTCTGATCTCGGTCGAGGCATTTCGCCGTGGCGATCAACGTGCCGACACGGGTCCTCGGTCAGGTGTCGGGGGCTATGACCTCCTCGTCGAAACGCTGCTGCCCATCGTCCGTGATCCGAACACGCGCGAGGGCAGGGAAGCGCTGAATCTGTTCGACCTCGATCAGTCCGTGACGTTCGAGCCACTACGCTTGCTGCCAGGAGACGATGCCAGCTGCCTGAATCTGTATGAGCCGCGGAATCCGCGAATCGCCGCGGCGAGCGCGCGCTTTCTCCGAAACGGGCGGTTCGCGTTTGGAAGCAGCTTGGCGACGACAGACGCCGAGCGCGCGAATCCATGGCTGCTGCTCGAGAAGCCGATGCCCGACGGCGCGATCCCAGTGATCGCGGATGCCAACTCGATGACCTACGTGCTGCACAAGAAGCTTGGTGACGACATCGTGCTGCCGCGTGGCGATCGGGAGATTCGTCTGCGCCTCGTCGCCGCACTGAGCGACAGCATCTTCCAGGGCGAGTTGCTGATGGCGGAGCAACCGTTCGTGACGCTGTTCCCGGAGCAGCAGGGCTACCAGATCCTGCTCGTACAGGCAGGTCACGAACCTGCGGCTCGCCTCCGAGCGACGCTCGAAGACGGCATGTCCGACCTGGGCGCGCGGGTGAGAGGAACTGCCGAACGGCTGGCGCAGTTCCACCGAGTGGAAAACACCTACCTCTCGACGTTTCAGACGCTCGGCGGACTGGGACTCTTGCTTGGCACGTTCGGGCTCGCCACCGTCCTGCTTCGCAATGTGCTCGAGCGGAAGAAGGAGCTCGCGCTGCTTGGAGCGGTCGGCTATCGGCGCGCGCACGTGATGATGATGGTCGTCGCAGAGAACGTCCTCCTGCTGGTCGCGGGCCTGACTGCAGGTGCGCTCTCGGCTGCGATCGCGATCGCACCGGCGGTCGCGGAGCGCGGCAGCAGACTGCCGTTCACAAGTGGCAGCGCACTCTTGATGATCGGTGTGCTCGTCACCGGGTTGTTGTCCTCGGTTATCGCGATGAGAGCGGCGACCCGGATGCCGCTGCTCGCGTCTCTTCGATCGGAGTAACTGGATGCGGATGTCGTTGCCGGCGGTCGTGTCGATCCTGGTGCTCGGAGCCTCGCCGCTCGCCGCGGACCACTGGCCGCAGTGGCGCGGCCCGACGCTCAACGGTGAGAGCGCAGAGAAAAACCTGCCGGTCCGCTGGTCGACGACTGAGAACGTCACCTGGAAGCTGGCAGTGCCTGAGCGGTCCGGATCGACGCCCATCGTCTGGGGCGATCACGTGTTCCTCAACGTCGGCGAAGGATCGACTCTCGCGCTCTGGGCTGTGGATCGAACGAACGGGACCGTTCGATGGAAGAGGCCCCTCGGCGGCGGCAACCGGCGGATGATGAAGCAGCAGATGTCGTCGCCGTCGCCAGTGACCGACGGCAAATCGGTCTGGGTGATGACCGGGACCGGCGTGCTGAAGTCGTTCGACTTTGCGGGTAAGGAGCTCTGGAGTCGCGACATCCAGGCCGACTACGGACGCTTCGGTCTGCAGTGGGGATACGCCTCGTCACCACTGCTGTTCGAGGATGCGCTCTACGTGCAGGTGCTGCATGGAATGCACACCGACGATCCGTCGTACCTGCTTCGCATCGACAAGGCGACGGGCAAGACGGTATGGCGTGTGTTGCGGACGACGCGTGCACGATTCGAGTCGCCAGACGCGTACACGACACCGGCGTTGCTGCGGGTCGGCAACTCGACGGAGATCGTCATCACTGGAGGCGACGTGGTGACCGGCCACGATCCGGCAAATGGCCAGGAACTGTGGCGAGCGGACGGCCTCAATCCTGACAACGACGGCAGCTATCGCATCGTCGCATCGCCGGTCGTGCACGGCGGCTTGTTATTCGCGCCATCGCGCGAGCGGCCGCTCCTTGCTCTGAAGCCGGGTGGGCGCGGCGACGTCACAAAGTCGCATGTACTCTGGTCGTTCAACAACGGGCCCGATGTGCCGACGCCCGTGACCGATGGGACGTATCTGTATTCGATCAACGACCGCGGGATTCTGTACTGCCTCGACGTGAAGACAGGAAAGCCAGTGTACGGCCCGCAGCGTCTTCGCAATGCGACTTACAGCGGCTCGGCCGTCCTGGCCGACGGAAAGATCTACATCACTGATGAAGACGGCGTGACGACGGTATTTCGAGCCGGACCGAAGTTCGAGCTGTTGTCGGAGAACGATCTCGAGGACTACACGCTGAGCTCACCGGCGGTGTCGGATGGACAGATCTTCGTGCGAACGGCGTCCTTCATCTACGCCATCGGACGGAGGCAGGTGGCGGCGCGGAGCACGCAGTAAGCGGCAGTAGGCGGTAGGCTGAAACATGATTCGAACGATTGTGAAGATCGTGGGCGCTGGTATCGTCGCGCTCGCGTTTGTGATCGCGGCGCTCTATCAGTTCTTCGGGCTGCGATTCGTGATGGACGGTGGTGGCACGCCGTATCCACGTTTCGTGCAGACGAACGAGGGGCAGGCAGAGCGCATCGAGCGTCATCGCGAAGCGCAGCGCGCGGCAGTGGCGGCCGCACCGCGTACGGACGTCGCCGAGCCGCCGCCAGTCGCCGTCGAGCCGGTGGTCGCACCTGGTGCGCCGGAGCCCGCTGCGGCACCGAAGACCAACGCCGCGACGCCGAGTGGACCGGCACCGTACTGGACGGACTTCCGCGGACCGGAGCGCGATGGCGAGTATCGCGAAGTAGCTGTGCTTGCCGACTGGCCGACGTCGGGACTGATGCCGCTGTGGAAGCAGCCGGTCGGCGGGGGCTACGCCTCGTTCGTTGTGGCTCGTGGTCGCGCATTCACGATCGAGCAGCGCGGAGCGCAGGAGGTGGTCGCCGCGTACGACGTGCCCACGGGTCGCGAGCTCTGGACGAACTCGTGGGCCGCTGAATTCCGCGAGTCGATGGGCGGAGACGGCCCAAGAGCAACGCCGACGTGGTCTGACGGAAAGGTGTACGCGCTCGGTGCAGCAGGAGAGTTCCGCGCTCTCGATGATGCGAGCGGCAAAGTGATCTGGCGCACCAACATCCTGAGCGATAGCGATGCCCACAATCTCGACTGGGGCATGGCCGCTGCGCCGCTCGTCGTCGAAGACACGGTCATCGTGCTGCCCGGCGGATCCGATGGGCGCTCGATCGTCGGCTACGACCGTACCACCGGGAAACGCGCTTGGTCCGCGCTTGACGACAAACAAGCGTATTGCTCGCCGATGCTCGTCACGTTGAACGGTGTGCGGCAGTTGCTCGTCGTCAGCGCAACGCGAATGATGGGCCTCGCCCCCGGCAACGGGAAAGTGCTCTGGGAATATCCGTTTCCGACCTACAACGGGATCAACGCCGCGCAGCCGCTGGTGATCGGAGACAACCGCGTGTTCGTGTCTGCGAGCTACGGCGCTGGCTCCGCGATGGTCGAGTTGAGCGGAGGCGGCGATCACTTCTCGGTCCGTGAGGTCTGGCGGAACAACCGGATGAAGAATCGATTCTCCGGATCTGTTGTGCGCGACGGCGTGATCTACGGTCTCGATGAAGGCATCCTCGCGGCGATCGATGCCGAGACTGGTGAGCTGAAATGGAAGGGCGGACGCTACGGATACGGTCAGGTCGTGCTCGCGGGCAACAACCTGATCGTGTTGACCGAGGACGGTGACCTCGCGCTCGTGCGCGCGAACCCGGACCGCCATGAGGAGATCACACGATTCCCCGTGCTCGAAGGGAAGACGTGGAATGTGCCGGCGATCTCGGGTGGCTATCTGCTCGTGCGCAACCTGGCAGAGATGGCCGCGTTCGATCTGAGGGTCGCGAAGTGAGCACGTGGAGCCCTGTGTCGCTCGGGCGAGTGATGCTGGCCGCGGCTGCGGCCGTCGTGTTGCTCCTTCCCCAGTTGCATCTCGAAGGACAACAGCCCCCGCCGGCTGTGCAGATGGTCGGCGACACCGGTGATGGCGCGAAGTATTGGGCGCGCTGGCGAGGTCCGTCGGGGCAGGGAGTTGTCACCGGCACCGGCTATCCGGACAGCTGGTCGGCCACCGAGAACGTGAAATGGAAAGTGCCGGTTCCGGGCGACGGGAACTCGTCGCCCATCGTGTGGGGCGATCGCATTTTCGTCACGACGGCCTATGACGGCGGACGACGGCTATCGGTGGTGGCCTTCCGTCGCACCGACGGCATGAAGGTGTGGGAAACATTCGCGCCCGAGGGACGCACGCCGTACGGGAATCACTACAAGAACGGATACGCGTCAGCGACACCGGCCACGGATGGCCAGCATATCTACGCATCGTTTGGGTCGAGAGGCCTGCTCGCGCTCGACATGAACGGCAAGCAGGTGTGGTTCCGCGATCTCGGTCTGATGGACGCGTATCACGGCACGGCCGGCTCTCCGCTCCTCTACAAAGATCGCCTGATTCTGTATCAGGATCAGTCGCGCAACTCGTTCATCGCGGCGTTCGACACGAAAACCGGCAAGACGCTGTGGAACACGCCGCGCGAAGCCAACGTCGGCTGGGGCACGCCGATCGCGGTCCGCGTCGTCGATCACGACGAGATCATCGTCAACGGCCAGCTGCGTGTGCAGGCGTACAACCCGGACACTGGCGTCGAGCTGTGGAGTTGTGGAGGCTCGACGTACGAAGTGATTCCCACGCCCGTCGTTGGATACGGGATGGTGTTCTGTTCGTCAGGACGTGCGGGGCCGACGCTGGCGATTCGTCCGGGCGGAAAAGGCGACGTGACGCGCAGTCATCTCGCATGGGCGAGCCAGCGCGGATCGCCATTCGTGCCATCGCCGATTCTGTACGGCGAACACCTCTACATGGTCAACGACATGCAGAGCATCCTCACGAGCTTCGAGGCGGCGACGGGAAAGCTGATGTGGCAGAACCGCCTCGGTGTCTCCAGGCGCGAAGGGTTCTCGGCATCGCCAGTGGCAGTGGAGGGAAAGATCTTCTTCACAAACGACGAGGGCGAGACGTTCGTGCTGAAGGCGGGACCGACATTCGAACTGCTGCGCACGAACAAGATCGGCGAAGGCACGCTCGCGACGCCGGCGCTCGTCGATGGGCGCTGGTATATCCGGACCGACAGCAATCTGTTCGCGATCGGGCTGTGACCGGGGACCGAGGACCGAGGACGATCAGGCCGTAGGCCTGAAATACAGCACCATGCCCGCGCCGATCGAGGCGAGCAGGAAGCCCACGAACAACATCGGATTGAGCGCGGCCTTCGGCGGGTGGATCATCATCCCCACGGCAACGTTGACGATCGGTGCGCCGCCGAAGACGAGAGGCATCACGTAGATCGGCAACCCGCCGGTCTTGAACGCCCAGATGATACAGACCGCCCCGGCCGCGCCGAGCCCTCCTGCGATCGTCGCGTTGATCAGGCCAGCCGTGCCAAACCCAGAGAGCTGGCCCTGCGATCCGAGCACGCCGACCGGCAGCAGCACGCCAATCAGGAAGTAGGCCACGCCGACGCAGAGTAGCGCCTTGAGCGGATTCCCCAACTGCGTCTGTCCCAGATAGAGCAGCGCCCCGTACGCACCCCAGGACAACACCGCTCCCGCGACGAAAATCACCCAGCCCATTCTCTTCTTCCTCACCGTTTCAGTCATTGTGATGTCAGTGTCTCGCCGCGTGAGTGTTGCAGCCGAGTCGTCTGCGTGTCAACTACTCGGAAGACTCCTCGTGCACCGCGGTATATAGTGGTTTCACCGTGGTCGATCGCACTCCATCAGCCTTGGCCGATCCGACTGAAGTCGGCAGCTATTTCGTTGCCACGTACCCACCGTTCTCGACGTGGAGCACGGAGGCGGTTGCTGTTGACGGACGTCCCGCGCTCGAGTCGCCGCCAGTTCCGGGCGTGCCGCTGGGTCTCTACCTCCACATTCCGTTCTGCCGGAAGCGGTGCCACTTCTGCTATTTCCGCGTGTATACCGACAAGAACGCGCAGGAGGTTGGCGATTACCTCGACGTGCTTGCGCACGAGTGGGAGCTGTACGCCAACCTGCCGTCGATCGCCGGCCGGCCGCTGAACTTCGTCTATTTCGGCGGCGGGACGCCGTCTTTCCTGTCCACGAAACAACTCGAGGGTCTCGTCGGACGCCTCAGCGCCGTGACCTCGTGGCGCGACGCGGAGGAAGTGACGTTCGAGTGCGAGCCCGGGACGTTGACCGAGCCGAAGCTGGCCGCAATACGCGGCATCGGCGTCACGCGTCTGAGCCTCGGCGTCGAGAACTTCAGCGACGAAATCCTGGAACTCAACGGACGTGCGCATCGCTCGCCGGAGATCGGCCGAGCCTACGCGTTTGCGCGCTCGCTCGGCTTCCCGCAGATCAACATCGATCTCATTGCCGGGATGCTCGGTGAGACGGAAGAGAACTGGCGCGTCTGTATCGAGAAGACGCTCGAACTCCAACCAGACAGCATCACCGTCTACCAGATGGAGTTGCCGTTCAACACGACCATCAGCAGCAACCTGCTGAAAGGCACTGGACGGTTTGCGCAGCCGGTTGCGGACTGGGCCACGAAACGTCGCTGGGTGCGAGAAGCGTTCGAGGCGCTGGAGGCGAACGGCTACACCGTTCGCAGTGCCTACACTGCCGTCAAGGATCCGACCCGCACCCGCTTCATCTACACCGATCGCCTGTGGCAGGGGGCGGACATGGTGGGACTCGGCGTGGCATCGTTCGGTCACATGAATGGCGTGCACGTGCAGAACTTCGATACGTGGGAGACTTACGCCGCCGCCATTCGACGCGACGAGATCCCGCTCAATCGCGCCTATCATCCGACGCACGAAGAGCGTCTGATCCGCGAGTTCATCCTGCAACTGAAGCTCGGCTCGATTCGTCCGGCGTATTTCCGCGACAAGTATCAGGTCGACGTCCTGCGGCGTTTCCGCGAGCCGCTCGATTCGATCGCTGCCGACGGCTACCTCGCCGAGCGTGGTGAACAGCGCGTTGCTCTCACGCGCGAAGGGCTGTTGCGAGTCGATGGAC